>Ga0307511_10000259_pt1 | contig 54621 bp, 47 predicted proteins | sample 13_EM_MG_FD_200266 | JGI IMG/M metagenome (GOLD analysis project Ga0307511, IMG submission 200266) | Populus trichocarpa ectomycorrhiza microbial communities from riparian zone in the Pacific Northwest, United States - 13_EM | ecosystem: Host-associated > Plants > Roots > Unclassified | place... | reverse complement strand
CGCGGCACAGCCAACTGGAAACCTTCATTGCCACGCAGACCGAGTACAACCTGCTCAACCGGTCTGCGGAAAAAGAGGTGATTCCGGCACTTGCACACTACGGTTTGGGTTTCATTCCCTACTATCCGCTCGCCAGTGGCCTGCTGACCGGAAAATATTCAACAGCAGCCGGTGCGCAGGGGCGCTTGAAGGACAACTTCCTGCGCCTTGGGGACACGTATCTCACCGCACGCAACCTCGAGGTGGTGCGTGGGCTCGAGGTATTCTGCCGCGAGCGTGGACACAGTCTGTTGGAGCTCGCCGTCAGCTGGCTTGCGCAGCAGAGTCCCGTCGCCAGCGTGATCTGCGGCGCCACCAGGCCTGAGCAGGTCGAGCAGAATGTGAGTGCAGCCGGGTGGGCGCTCAGTGCCGAAGATCTCTCGGAGATTGACAAGTTGACGAAATCGGTCTGAGTGCCAACGAGGCTAACCGCGTGGAGCAACCATGATCCGGGGCATGCACCATATTTCCTTGGCTACTACCGACATGGAAAGGTTCGTTCGTTTCTACCGCGATCTGCTCGGTGTGACGCTCGACCGCATTTCTGCGCTGCCACCCGACTTTGAGGCGTTTGAAACCGTCGTCGGACTGCGCAAGGTCAAGGGTCAGGTGGCCCAGTTCAATCTGGGCAATATGAACATGGAAGTGTTTTGCTACAGTGATCCCGCGCCGCGGCCGGGGGAGCGGCGGCCGGCGTGTGATGCCGGCATCCGCCACATCGCCTTCGACGTGAAGGACATTTTCGTCGAGTATGAAAGACTCCGGGCGCAAGGCGTCGACTTCATATCGCCACCGCAACACATCGCGCCGGGGAAATGCACTTCCTGCTACTTCTACGATCCGGATGGCAACATCCTCGAGCTGCAGGAGATTCATGCCGGATCGCCGGTACGGCCGGCTTTCGGTATTGCCGGGGACGCGGATTCAGGTAGATTGCCATGAGCGCCGCACCAGGAACTCGATCGCTTCCTGGGCTCATAAACTGTCACCTTCCGTCGATAAAGAAAAACTAAATCGAAGGTTAAGAAGTGTGTTTGGTTACTGACGCGGCCAGCCACATAGTTCTTCCACCACCCCGCCGGGGTGTCTGACTCGCCACTCGCAGCAATACTGTGCTGGGCTCGGGCCGGTACAGTGCGACGGATCCGGTCGTACGCGTACATTCCGTGCGAATGTCCGCCGAGCCACACTGTATCTGTGAGTGTTGGAGTCTGTTCCTGGGTCGAACATCAAAGAGAGTGCGGTCATGGCTACGAACAGTGTCGCTCGAGGTCGCTATTGGAAACTTATCGCGGGGCTGCTGGCTACTTACGGCAGTCTCGTCGGCGTTGCGACCGTATTCGCCGCCGAAATCGAAGCGGCTCCGCCGCGTGAAGTGGTCAGAATTGGGGACCTGAATCTCGGTGATTCCCGGGGCGTCGCCGCGGCGTACGGCCGATTGCTGTGGGCTGCACAGCGTGTGTGTGCGGGCGCGGATTCCGCTGACTATTGGGTCCGAGAGAGCGCGGCACCGTGCATCATCCAGGCTGTGAGCCGGGCTATCGATAGCATCGGCGCGCCTCAGTTGACCGCGTACGCTCAGGCGCAGCCGCTGTTTCGGCTGAGACCTGCGGAGACGATTGCGCTCGCCGACTAATGTCACACATCGCATAGAGGACACATTGCCAAGGCTGGCACGGTGTTGCGCGAGCGTGAACGACTGGCCGCATGGCTGCTAAACTCGTGAGCTTACGAGCAGTCGAGGCAGAAAGATCGTGGTTACCTGTTACCTGCGCTACGTGCTTAACCCCTTCAAACTGAAGGAGTTCGAGACCTACGGAAAGATGTGGATTCCGTTGGTGGAGAAGTTCGGCGGCAAACATCATGGCTATTTCATGCCCAGCGAAGGGGTCAGCAACGTAGCTCTTGCGTTGTTTACGTTTCCGTCGCTGGCAGCATATGAAACGTATCGCGCACAAGCCGCTACCGATCCGCAGTGCCAAGCTGCAATGCGCTACTACGAAGAAACTCAGTGCTTTGTCAGTTACGAGCGCTCGTTCTTCCGGCCGGTTTTTCAGTAGACGGGCCGACCTGAAGCCTCACCGGATCACCCACCTGTCGCCGCCGTGCGTCACTCCCACCGGCCGACGTGCGAGGTGACGATGTAGGGGTTAGGATGCGCGGGTTGGGAGCTCGGACCGGTCATCTCGCCACGTTTGTGGCACGCACACGGCCAAGCTTACGGTTGTGTCGTGCGGGGCCGCACTCACGAAGGGAGCTCACAAAGCGAGATGCACGACGGAGCCGTCATAACTTCGATTCCGCCGAAACCGCGCATCCTGTTGGTCGAAGACGAGACCCTGGTGCGTGGGCATCTGGCACGGGTACTCTCCGATGAATACATCGTGGACACAGCTAGCAACGGACGAGAGGCACTCGAGTCTGTGATGCGGGTCCCGCCCGCGCTGGTTGTGACGGACATCGTGATGCCCGACTTCGATGGCATCGAGCTGCTCAAAGCTCTGCGCAGCACGCAGCGCACCCAGATGATTCCGGTATTGCTCATCTCGGGGCGGGCAATTCAAGAGCAGCGCGTCGAGGGGTACAAGGAGGGCGCTGACGGTTATTTGGCCAAACCGTATACGGAACATGAACTGCGAGCTTGTATCGCGTCGATGTTGCAGTCCGCGCGCCGCCGCAACGACGCGGCCCGACGCGAGGCAATCGAGCAGGCTGAGCAGCGAGCCCTGGCGGACCGGGCCGCGTTGCTCGAGAGCATCACCGATGCTTTCTACGCATTGGATCGAGAGTGCCGCTTCACCTACCTGAATCAACGAGCGCTCGTTCACTTCGGTGCGACGCGAGAGGCTCTGTTGGGACAAGTCGTCTGGGATGTGTTTCCGGTGACACGCGGGACTGTCTTTCAACAGGAGTACGAGCGGGCCTTGCGGGAGCAGGGTTCCGTGGCGTTCGAGACCGTTTCGCCGCTCACCAACCGATGGCTCGAGGTGCGCGCTTATCCCACACGGCAGGGGCTGGCCGTGTACTTCCGCGACGTCACCGACCGTAAGCTGGCCGAGGAGCAGTTGCGGGAAGCTGACCGCCGCAAGAATGAATTCCTGGCCATCCTGGCGCACGAATTGCGCAACCCGCTCGCACCGCTGCGCAACGGGTTGCACATCCTCAAGCTGAGGTCCGATACGGATACGACAGTGTCGCAAACGGTGAGCATGATGGATCGTCAGATGACGCACCTGGTGCGGCTGGTGGACGATCTGCTGGACGTAAGCCGAATCACACGCGGCAGGCTCGAATTGCGGCGGCGGAAGGTGCTCCTCACTGAGGTACTGGGCCATGCGGTGGAGTCCTCGCGCGCCTTCATCGAATCACACCGGCACGAGCTGATCGTCGATATCCGGGCCGGGAATCTCCTCGTCGACGGAGACCCGGACCGCCTCGCGCAAGTGTTCTCAAACCTGCTTTTGAACGCAGCCAAATACACCGAGACCGGTGGACGCATCACACTCATCCTCGATCACGAGAACGACGAGGCGATCATCGCCGTTCAAGATAACGGTATAGGTATTCCGACGCAGGCGCTCGAACAGGTGTTTGACATGTTCTCCCAAGTGCGCTCGCACGAAGTGCGCGGAGTGGATGGACTTGGGATCGGCCTTTCCTTGGTGCGCACGCTCGTGCAGATGCACTGCGGCACCGTCCGGGCTTTCAGCGAAGGGCCGGGGCGGGGCTGCCGGTTCACCGTGTGTTTGCCTCTTGCCGACGGACCTGTCGCCGTGGCCGGTGGGGTCTCGCGTCCCGTAGCACAGAATAGAGGCCAACGCGTTCTGGTCGTCGATGACAACATCGACGCTGCCGCATCGCTCGCGTTATTGCTCCAGATGGAGGATTACGAGGTGCGCACAGCCGCCGATGGTGAGCAGGCTGTCGAGCAGGCCCGGACATTTGAGCCACAAATCATCTTCATGGACCTCGCGATGCCTCGGCTGGACGGCGTCGAAGCAGCGCGGCGCATCCGCACCCTGCCACGCGGCGAGCACGTCCGCATCGTCGCGCTGACCGGCTGGGGACAGGAAGCGGATCGACAGCGCACACGCGACGCAGGCATGGACCATCACTTGATCAAACCTGTGAGTCTCGATGCCCTCCAGAGTGTGTTGGGAGCGTTGAACCCGAGTTGAAACCGATGGCCGGGGTCTTTCGGCGTATAACAGGGGTACGGAAAGTCCGATGACAGTTTCGTCGAGCTCGTGATGCGAAGCAGCTATTCCATCCAGCTCGTTATCTTGTCCTACATCGTTGCGGCGCTGGCTTCGCACGTGACGCTAAGCCTTGCCCAGCGGCTGCGTCCGGTGGATGGCATACGCGATGCACATCGACCACTCTACTGGCCGTGGATCATTGGCGGTGCGTTCTCGATGGGCACCGGCATCTGGTCGATGCACTTCATCGGCATGCTCGCGTTCCACCTGCCTACTCAAGTCGCATACGACCTACCACTGACAGCGACATCGTGGGTGATCGCGGTTGTCGTGTCGGGCTTCGCGTTGCACCGCTTTCACCTCAACGATACGACCTTGCGCGGAATCGCAGTGCCCGGCGTATTCATGGGCATCGGCATCTCGGCCATGCACTACACCGGGATGGCAGCGATGCGGATGTCTCCCAGTATTGAGTACGACCCGTTGCTGTTTGCGGCGTCGGTCCTCATTGCCATTGGCGCTTCGATGACGGCACTGGGGATCGCCTTCAGCCTGTCCGACGGCCAACGGGGCAAGAGTTGGCACAAAATCGCGGCCGCTTCCGTGATGGGCGCGGCGATTGTCGGCATGCACTACACCGGCATGGCCGCGGCCGATTTCGCACCGAACGCGGTGTGCATCTCGAGCGGCCCCCGCCTGGATGCCACCTGGCTCGCGATCGCGGTCTCGATGTTCACCTTCCTGATACTCGGCTCGACGCTCCTGCTTTCCGTCGTCGACGCGCAATTGCAATCGACGATCGCCCGCTCGGCCGAGGCGCTGCGCATCGCCAATGAGGATCTGGAGCAGCGCGTCCTCGATCGGACCGCGCAGCTGCAAACGGTTAATCACACGCTACAAGCCGAAGTAGCAGCACGTAAACGCGACGAAGAGCGATTGCGCACGCAGCTCGCGCGCCTGAGTCTGCTCGATGAGACCACACGCGCCATTGGCCAGCGCCAAGATCTGCGCAGCCTCTTTCAGGTCGTCATCCGCAACCTCGAGGAGCACTTGCCTGTCGATTTCGGGTGCGCATGTCTCTACGACCCTGCGCAACAGGCATTGTCTGTCAACTGCGTAGGCCTCAAGAGCCAAGCGCTTGCGCTGGAGTTGGGGCTATCCGATGAGGCCCGCATTGCGGTCGATGACAACGGGCTGGGTCGCTGCGTGCGCGGGCAACTGGTCTACGAATCCGATATCGGCGAACCAACGTTTCCTTTTGCGGCACGGCTCGGTCGCGTCGGGTTGCGCTCACTTGTGTTCGCGCCCCTCGTCGTGGAAAGCGACGTTTTTGGGATCATGATCGCAGCACGCCGCGGGAAGGAGGGCTTTACGGCCGATGACTGCGAGTTCCTGCGGCAGCTGAGCGGCCATGTCGCACTCGCCGCCCATCAAAGTCAACTGTATGGCGCCTTACAGCGCGCGTATGAGGATCTGCGCCAGACCCAGCAGGCCGTAATGCAACAGGAGCGCCTGCGCGCTCTGGGTCAAATGGCGAGTGGCATCGCCCACGACATCAACAATGCACTCTCTCCAGCGGCGCTCTACGTGCAGTCGCTCCTGGAGCGCGATCGCTCCTTGAGCTCGGAAGCGCGCAACTATCTCATCATCACGCTGCGCGCGATCGAGGATGTCGCGAACACCATCGCCCGCATGCGCGAATTCTACCGTATGCGCGAACCGCAGCTCTCATTCCTGCCTGTCGATGTCAACCGGGTTCTGCAGCAGGTCATCGACCTCACGCACGCTCGATGGAGCGATATTCCGCTGGAGCGCGGCATCCTGATTCGCGTGCAGACCGAGTTTGCTGCGCATCTGCCGAGGCTCCTGGGCGCGGAGAACGAAATTCGCGATGCGCTGACCAATCTCATCCTGAACGCCGTGGATGCCATGCCCGAGGGCGGCACACTCACCCTTCGCTCGAATTCGCTCGGTACGACATTGGCGCCGGGCGCGGACCCGCTGCTCGCGGCACGCGTGTTGGTCGAGGTCTGTGATACCGGGATTGGCATGAGTGAGGCCGTGCGCAATCGCTGCCTGGAGCCCTTCTTCACCACGAAGGGCGAGCGCGGCACCGGGCTCGGACTCGCAATGGTGTACGGAATGATTCAGCGTCACAGTGCGGAGCTTGAAATCGAGAGTGAGTTGGGTGCTGGTACCACCGTGCGCCTGATCTTCCCCGTCGCGGCGACAAGCGTGGCCGCGGTGAGCGTCGCGGATGTGCGGCTGCTCCAGCGACTGCATATCTTAATCGTGGATGATGATCCGCTGCTCCTGCGGTCTTTGCAGGACACGCTCGAGCGAGACGGACACCTCATTGGTGTGGCCGATGGCGGGCAGGCGGGGATCGATGAGTTCTGCGCCGCAGAGCAACGCGGCACGCCGTTTGATGTGGTGGTCACCGATCTTGGGATGCCCCACATCGATGGTCGCACCGTTGCGGCCGCCATCAAGTCTCGGGCACCCACCACGCCGGTGATTCTGCTCACGGGCTGGGGTTATCGCCTGCAGGAAGAAAGCGATATGCCGCAGCACGTGGATCGCGTGCTGAGCAAGCCCCCGAACCTCTACGATCTGCGCGCGGCGCTCTCCAAACTGGTTGGCGGGAGAGCGTCAGCATCCGAGTCGCGGGGATACGGGTGAACGGACGATCACTGCATTGATCGAGGTGATAGGGTTTCCGAGTGCCGTTAATCTTCAGTGCCGTCCGTTACGCTCCAACGCCGACAGGATTGCGAAATTAGCGCGGGTGCGAGCGGCCCGTATAGGCGTAAAGCCGCGGGAGTCGGCCAGGTTCGGATTGGCGCCATGGGCCAACAGCGCTCGGACGATTTCGAGGTGATTGTTTTGTATCGCCAGGATCAAGGCCGTCTGTCCGCTCTCGCTGAGTGCATTCACGTCGACGTTACTGGCAAGTGCGGCTTGCAGACCGTTCATGTCGCCGTTCTTGGCTGCTATCCACAACTCGCCCGGCGGGTTGGATGCGCCGGCGGCCGATGTCGGCGCGGGCTGGGTCGCCGATGGTGTTGCTCCCGGCGGCGGCTCTGCTGATGCCACCTGCGTATCAGTGCTTGGTACGGGTGGAATCTGTGGAGCAGGCGCAGAGTCGGCAGGCAGCGTGGGCCGCGCAGCTTGGTTAGCGGCGTCGGCACGGGTGCTCGCAACTGGGGCGCTATGGAGGGCCGCAGCGTTTCGTCGCGCAACTCGGGCTTCGGTCAGCGATTGAGCGGGAGGTGTGCCGGCGGAACGGGAGGCAACGACAGGTGCCGGTGGTGCGGATGAGGGCGGTGCGACTGATGCCGGTGCCGGTGGCGTGGATGGGGGCGGTGCGACCGGCGTCCGCGCAAGCGATGTTGTTGCGGATGACTGCGGTACCGGTGGGGGCGACGTGGGCACTGCCGGCGCGGATGACTCCAAGGCTGGTGAAGGCGGTGCGGGCGGTACTGAGTCGGACGCACGCGGCGCCGACGCTTGTGCCACTTGGGGTGCCGCCGTCTCGGGTTGAGAAACTGGCGCAGGGGAAAGCACCGCCTTCGGCGTGTCGCGCGAGGCCATGAGACGCGGCACAACCAGGAATCCGACGAGCGCCGCTGCGGCAATCGCCCCGAAAGTGACCGGTAGCAACCAGGACTTGTTCGCTGTCTGGTTCCCGGCAGCCGGTATTTCGGCGGCTCTCGGTGTTGGCGCTTCGGAGCTGGAGCTCTCTTTGGCTTTGGCGCTCGCCCTAACGGCGCGCTCCGCGGCCTGTTGTGCGGCATACGCCTGCACCTTTCGGCGCACCCACTCGCCCGGACGGCCCGGGTCGAGCGCGGTCAAGCGTCGATAGAGATGATCGATCTCGCTGAGTTGGTCTTGGCTGGGGGGTACTTTGCTCATGTCTTTTCGTTGAGAAGCTCGTGCAGTTTCAGTCTCGCGAGCTGTAGACGGCTCTGGACCGTATCGACAGTGCTCTCCGTTATCTCAGCGATGTCGCCGAGGCTCAATTGGCCTTCGATTTGCAATAGATAGGCTTCGCGCTGCTCGCGGGGTAATTGCCCAATCGCTCGAGGGAGCGCGTTCGCCGGATCGTGGGCCACCGCGGGCCGACTAGCGGTTGCCGCTGGACTGGCCTTCGCGGCGCGTGCCCGAATGGAATCGGTCATCCGATCGTGCGCCAGGGTGAACAGCCGTGTCCTGAATCGCGTTACCGATTCAAGGCTCGCGGCATTTCGGGCCAGCGCGAACCAGATCTCCTGCAGCAGATCGTCGGAGGTGTCCTGGTCGCCCACATTGCGCTCGAGATAGCGCCAAACGCTCAGCTCATATCGTCTGTAGAGCTGATCGAATGCCGCTGCGTCGCCGTGCGCGTAGCGTCCGATGAGGGTCTCGTCGTCTTCTTCCATATTGGTCATGGCGGGATTATCTCAGCTATGCAACATTTTTCTTGTTGCGTCTGTCACGTGTCAACCGCTCCGGCATACAGGAACGGCTTGCGATTGGCGGCGGGTGAGGTCAATCGGCGACAATCAGGACAATTGCATCGCATGGCGTGACCGACCGCCATCCCCCGGTCGCAGGATGAAAATTCGTATCCTGTCGGATCCGCAATTGGAATTTCGGGAGGGTCGTGCGTCCCAGGCGTGATGACGACTTCCATGGCGACATATTCTGGACTTTGCAGCAGACTCGTTCAGAAGGCTGGCGAGCGCCGAAATATTTTCCCACTCAGGAGCAAGAGCATCGCAATCCAGTAACCGACCCCGACAGTGAGCCGGAAGGGAATCGAGAATCGCGCACTGGGCGAGATGAAACCTTCGATCAACCCCGCCCCTATCAGCAGCAGTACGCAAGCAATCAGCAGCGGGCCCAAATGCTCCGCGCATGCTCGGAAGGATTGAGCCCGAGTTGGACCGGAGGGACGAATCAGCGACTCACCCAAAGCCGTGCCGGCCGCTCCAGCGAGGCAAATCACGGACAGCTCCACGGGGCCGTGTGCGAGAATGAAGCGCATCAGGGACAGCGCCAACCCGTGTTGGTGGGTGAAGGCGAGCAACCCGCCCAGCATCAGTCCATTGAGCGCGATCATGTATAAAGTGCCCAACCCCAACAGTATGCCGGCGCAGAATGCCCCGGTCGCCACCACGGCATTGTTGGAAAAGATCTGCACCGAGAGAATCGAAGAAGGTGCAACGTTGAGCAGTCGATCGGTCCAGAGGTGGCCCTGCTCCACACCTGAGATCATCCGCTCGCTGGCGATGAGGCCGATCAGCTCCGGATACCTCGATATCAACCACCACCCGGCGAGCGCACTGAGTACGAGCAGCAGTGCGATCCAAAGTGTCAGTGAGCGAACGGAACGCGCCGCGGCGGGAATCTGCTCGCGAAAGAGCTTGAGCCAGCGGGACCGACCCAACCTGGGAGGGCGGCTGACCGCCACATGCAGTCTCGAGTAAGCTGTTTCCAACGCGGCGGTTGCAGGGCTTCCCGGAAGCAACTCCCGGGCAGTGGCGAGATCGCGTGCAAGGGTGCGATAGGTTTCGAGGGTCTTCAACGCTTCTTCGGTGGTCGCGCGTGAGCGTCCGGTTGCGTCACTTACCTCGGTCGCCAGCCCTTGCCAAAGTGGCGCGCGCGCTTTGACCCATGAGGCCGCGTCACGACCCGTCCCATTCTCAACGACCAAGGAGAGCTTCCAACCGAACGAGTAGTGCTGCCGGATCGAGGGTCGCCAACTGGGCCGGATCCAACCCTGCATCGAGCCTCGCGAGCAACTCGCGCGCCAGCGACTCTCTGCGTCCCTCCTTCAGCTCCGCCCACCGGTCGATGAGATCCTGCACGAGAGCCGCCGCATCGGGTTTCAGGCCTGAGTTCTGCGCAAGCATTCCAACGAGTGCCAGCGACCGGGTCGCCTTCGGCTCATCCAGAATCAGAACGGTTCCTGCTGCGAGGTCGCCGATCCTTACGCGCTGGGCAGTGAACATGCAGCACACCAGCCCCACCAGGTATGCGACGGGCAACGAGTCGATCAGGCGGAAGAGATTGCGCATCAGCAGCGCACCGGTACCGGGCGTCTCCCCCTCGAGAGTCACGATGCGTGCCCCGGCCTTCCGCTTGCCTGGAGTGCGGCCCCGCATCAGCAATTCGAGAACCGGGTGATAGAAAAAGTAGATCAAGAGGGCCGGGAGGGCGAAGAGGAGTGGAAAAAGGGTGGTCTTGAATTTGGGCCCCACGATCAGCCCGATCAGCAAACCTGCCAGGACCCACGCAAGGGCAACCAACACGCGGATGTGCCAGTCGATGATGAAGGCGTAGGCCCGGGTTCCGGGTCCGGCGACCCGGAGCGTGATGTCCACGCCCGTAAGGCCCCTTATGTTGAGTTCTTCCGTTGCCAACCGCGACACGCCCGGGCGCGGACTTAAACTGGTCCGCAAGTGAGGCATTCTGATATCTTCGCGAGCAAAGGTCTACGCGCGGGCTCACTGCCGCACAATGCAGGGAATAGGGAGAGGCCCATGACGTACGAATTGCCAGCGGCCCCGCTGTCCATCGGCGGTGTACTTGACAGCGCGATTCGCTTATACCGGGACTGTATGCGCCGGTGCTGGGTCCTCGCGCTCCTTTACTCGGTGATCTTCGGCATATTCGGTGTCTTCTGGGCGCTGGCCCTCGCCAAGGCCGTCGTGCCCGGAAGTAAGGACCCGCGGCAGCTGTTCGCGGCTATGTTCTCCCCCGTTGCGATAGGGGGCTTTGCGTTGGCTATGGTGGCTTCCCTGGTGTTCTATGGAGCGCTGATGAAGACAATCAGCGCTTTTGCGAAGGGAGATGAGTCGCTCCCCTTGGGAAGTGCCCTCGCCGCCGGCGCGCGTCGCCTACCCGGGGTACTGCTCGGCTTCGTGGTTAGCGGGCTGGCCATCATGATCGGTCTCATTTTGCTGGTCGTCCCGGGGATCTATCTCATCGGCAAGTTCCAACTGTGGATGACGGCAATGTTCGTGGACGACGCGGGTGCGATGGAGGGTCTCGGGATCAGCTGGCGGCTGACCCGCGGCCGCTGGTGGCGCGCCACGATAATCTTCACAGTCGGGTTGATCATCCTGTACGTCTTCGCTCTCGCACTAGGCCTCATATCCGGGATCATCACCGGGCTGGCTCATCTGCCCGTCATGCAGAAAGCGATCGTCAACCAACTGTTCGCGGCCGCCTCAAACATGATCGTGCTTCCCCTGTTTTTGGCCATCCTCGTCGTGATGTACCACGATTTCAAACTGCGCAGCGAAGGGGGCGATCTTGCTGCCCGGGTGGGGGCTTTGGGCAAAGCCTGATTCATGCGGGCGTGTGTGCTACTGCTAGCACTGCTGGGGCTTGCAGCCGGCGCACCGCTCAGAGCCGATTCGCCCGCCGCGCGTGAAGTGATCCGCGAGTGTGCGCAGCGGGCAAAGCCCGATCTCGTCGGAATGGACGCGCTGCGCGCCGACTGCCCCACTCTGGCAACGGCCATCGAGGCTCTCGGGCTCGCCGCACACCTGCCTCAGGACTGGAAAGAGCAGGTCACCGCTGGCGACCTGGCGGACTGGAGCGCGCTCGCGGATCGGTATGCCGGATCGGCCGCGCCCGTGCCGCTGGCGGACAGCTCCAGGCTTCAAACGATCGCCCGGTTTCTGCGGCCACCGCCGGGAGCCCCCAACTGGTGGGAGCGATTCAAGACCTGGGTGGGGAGCTGGCTCGATCCGGAACGTGGGCAATGGCCCGACTGGTTGCGGTGGCCGACCCAGTGGCGGCCGGGAAACGCCATCCTGTACGGTGTGACGGGTCTCGTGCTGATCGCTGCCGCGGTCGTGATCGCAATGGAACTGCGCGCCGCCGGAGTGTTCGGCGCGGCTCGGCGGCGCCGGGCGCCACCAAAGCGCTCGGCAACAGATACACCGACCAACTCCCCGCACTGGCAAGAGCCCGAAGAAATCGACGCGCCGCACGAACAGCTCCGCCCGGAGCGCATGCTGCGAGTGCTGGTCGCGGCCCTGACAAAGTCGCACAGACTCGAGCGTGATCGGGATCTGACCTGTCGCGAGCTCATCACCGCGGCACGCTTCGATACGACCGCACAACGCGAGATTTTCGCAAGCGTCGCACTGCTGGCTGAGCAAATACTCTACGGCGATCCACGGCGTGCGCCCACGCTGAATGACCAGAAGTTAGGTCAAAGCGCCCGAGGGCTCTACGGAGAACTACTCGCAGCACCTGCCGGGCAGCCCTCGAAGTGATTAAAGAGCGTGTGTTGGTGCTCGCACTGGCGGCAGGCGCGCTCGGCCTGTTCTACATCCTTTTCTTTCCGAAGCCCCGGGCTGACTCGGATGAGATCGTGCGACCCCTCTCCAGTGAGAGCCGTCCTGAAGGTTACCTGGCTGTGTGGCGCTGGCTTGGAGAGCAGCATATCCACGCCGTCAGCCTGCGGTACCGCTACGACCGACTCCCATCGCTGCTGTCGATGCCAACCGGCAACTTGCTACTCGTCACCCTGCCGCAATGGGCGCCGGCCCGGGCTGTGGAGCTGGAGAAGCTCGAAGGTTGGGTGGAGCGCGGCAACACGTTGCTGATCATGGCGGCCATTCACGATACTCCGCCCTGGAGTCTCGCCGCCGACCCGCTGCTAAAGGAGAAGGTTGAGCGGCTGACGGGACTGCATCTCGAAATCCGCCCGCCTGGAAAAGCTGACTTGAAGGCGTTGCTGGCCGATCGGCTGGACGTCGTGCCCCGAGGCGAGCACCCATTGCTTGCCGGGGTAAGACACATCACGGCGGTGTCAAAACTACCTGTCCCCGCTGGGGATTCCCTCGCTAACCGCTCGGTCGTCCGCAATGCGCGGCTGAACGGACCTGACGACTCCATTCCACTCGAGCTCGCCACCCGGGCCGATAGCGGCGAGCCTGCTTTATGGCTCGTGCGCCGTGGCGCCGGCCAAATCGTGCTGTCGAGTGTCTCAAGTCCATTTTCCAACGGTGCGGTCGCCGTCACCGACAACGCCCGATTCCTGGCCAACATCATCGCCTGGTGTTGCGGACCCGGCGCGACGGTGGTCTTCGACGACGCACATCAGGGCGCGACCGCTTACTACGACGGTAGGGCGTTCTTTGCTGACCCTCGGCTGCATCACACAATCGGGTGGATCCTGCTTCTCTGGCTTGCACTGGTTTTGGGCGCGTTGCCGCTGCGCGCCGCGCAGCGCTCATGGCAGCCACTCGATGAGGGCGCCTATGTCGAAGCGAGCGCCCGATACTTTGCGCACGTGGTGCCACCGCACGAAGCCGCACAGCGGCTGATCGAGAGTTTTTTGCGTCGGCTGGGAGCCGGCACCCACCGAGACCGCGAGCCGGCCCTCTGGGAGTTGTTCGACCAGGACTCCCGCGTTTCAGACCGGCAGCGCCGCGCCCTGCATGTACTGTACGAGCAGGCGTGCGCGGGCAAGCGCGTGGATCTGGTCCGGCTCCAGAATCTGTTGGCTCAACTACGAGAAAACTTTGAATGAATCCATTGTTAGAGCTCGAGACGCGACTTCAGCAAAGTCTGGGTCATACCGTGATCGGCATGCAGGATCTGATCCGGGCGTTGCTCATCGCCGCCATCTCGCGTGGGCACGTCCTGGTCCAAGGAGCTCCCGGCCTCGGCAAGACACTGCTCGGCAAGACGCTGGCTGCCGCTCTCGGGGGGCGTTTCGCGCGAGTCCAGGGCACGGCAGACCTAATGCCTGCAGACATTACGGGCGTGCACGTCTTCGACGAGTCAACTCGCCAGTTCGTCCTGCACCCGGGTCCGCTCTTTACCGAGATTCTGCTGGTCGATGAGATCAACCGCGCCGGACCGAAGACGCAATCCGCACTGCTCGAGGCGATGGCAGAGCGCCAGGTCACGATCGATCGGACGACTCATCGACTTTCGCCGGGCTTCCTCGTCATCGCCACCCAGAACCCACACGAGTTCGAGGGCACCTATCCGCTCCCCGAATCGCAACTCGACCGGTTCATGATGCGCATCAACGTGGGATATCCCTCGATCGAGGTTGAGGCAACGGTACTCAACCGCTACGGCACGATGGCTGCGACCGGTGATGCGGCGCCGGAGCACACTCTGCCAACGCCCATTGTCAGCCCGGACCAGCTCGAGGCGGCAAGGCAATCTGTCGACGAGGTACACGTGGGTCCTGAGGTTACCGCCTACATCCTCGCCATCGCGAAGGCGTCCCGCGAGGATCCACACATCGCTCTGGGACTTTCATCGCGTGGAGCATTGGCGCTGCAACGGGCCGCGCGCGTGGTCGCCGGCTTGCGAGGCTCTGGCTTCGTCACACCCGATGACGTTAAATTCGTAGCCCCCTGGGTCATTGCACATCGCCTGTCGCTCTCGTCGGAGGCGGCATTGGAGCGTCGCACGGACCAAGCGCTCGTACGCTCTCTCCTCGAGCGGGTAACGGTCCCGCGCTGACCCAAAGATCTAACCGTGAGCCTTCGCCAGAATGCACTCATCCTGATCCTACTGACCGGCCTGTTCGGTATTGTGGGGATCTGGAGTGCGCCTGCGGAAATGGGGCGCTTGTGGGCCCTTCCGGCCGCGTTGCTTCTCTTGGGCCTGGCGTACGAGGCGGCGGTGCTCAATCGATGCGTGGTGGAGCTCGAGTTGCAAGCGCCCGAATACTGGCCGCTGGTGCGGTCGCAGCCCGTGCAATTTAAATTTCGGCAACATTCGCGGCGGCGACTCTCCATTCAGGCTGTGGTGTCCGCACCGGACGAGTTCGCTTCGACGCCACGTATCGAGACACTCCAATTGGCCCTCGGAGTCGCCACTGTTGTAACGCTGAGCTCGGCCCCCAGGCGCCTGGGACGATACCCGTGGCCGCAACCGACAATCAGAGTTGGCGGAGCACTTCGCCTGGCGTGGTGGTCTCGCAAGGTCGTCGCCGATTGCTCGGTCACCGTCGTTCCCGAAGCGATCGGCGAAATGGAGCGCAGCCAGGGAATTGATGGCGCTGGCGCCAAGCCAGTGCTATCCGGCGGCTCAGGAGCGGAAGTGCTGCAGCTGCGCGAATACCGCAGGGGCGATCCGCTGCGCGCCGTCGATTGGAAAGCGACCGCACGCCGCGGGCGACTCGTGAGTCGCGATTTTTCCGAAGACCAGCACCTGGAGGTCATCGTGGCGATCGACGCGGGCCGCACCAGCGCTCTTGGGGCCGGCGACGTGGATCGATTGAGCCTGTACGTGAATGTCGCTGCCCGCTTCGCTCAACGGGCCGCCGCCCTGGAAGATGCGGTCGGTGTTGTGGTATTCGCGGCTCAGCCACTAGCCATGCTCGCACCCGCGCGCGGTGAAGCGGCCGTTGCGCGCATACGCGATCTTCTCACCGCGTGCCGCGCGCAACCTGGAGATTCCAACCCTGTATTGGCCGCGGCTCGAATCCGCACGATGGCGCAACGACGCAGCCTGATTCTGATGCTGACGGACCTGGAGGATGCCTCGGCAGGAAGCCAGCTCTTGAGGGCGGTTCGACTCCTGATGCCGAAGCATCTCCCGTTCATCGCCGGCTTTCAGAGCGCCCGTATCGCGGCGCTTGCGCGCTCGCCAGCGCGCGATCCGCTCAACGTGTATCAGGCGCTTGCCGCCGTCGAGTATACAAACACGATGGAAAGCAATGTGCGGGCCCTTCGCGCACTCGGCGCGGCAGCGCTCACTGCTCAGCCCGCAGACCTGGAGAGAGTGGTGATCGATGCGTACCGACAGTTTCGGGAGCAACGGCGCGTCTGATCCGCACTGGATCTCACACGTCAGGCGGTCCGAACCAGGTGGTTAGCGCGTCAGGCAGCCCCAGGTGGGTTAGGTCTCCCACCCAGGCAATATATCCGTCGGGCCGAATCAACACGGCAGCGGGAGCAGCGACGGCCCCGAGTACCGGAAGCTCCCACTTACCAACATATTGGGCGTCGATCAACTGAACCCGACCTGCCCATGGAGTGATGTTGACACTGCCGGGCTCACCGAGATTGATCAGCACCGGCCGGGCATCGTGCAGCAGGCTAAAGACTCGCAGCGGGCCATTGGCGATAACCAGGTCGAGATCGGGCATGCGGCGTCCGAGCAGCGGATGGCCCTCGCCGAGATCGTAATGGATGTCCAGACCCGACATCATCCCGGCCAATCGTCTGCGAGGCTCATCCATGGCGAGGAACTCGGAAATGATGTCGCCCAGGGCCTTCGTGCGGTCGTCCGGACGGCGAAGCGCCACTTGCGCCATCGTGTTACGCAGCACGCTGGCAGCGACCGGGTGGCGCTCGGCGTGGTAGGTATCAAGGAGGCTTTCCGGTGATGTCTGCTTGACCACCTGGGCGAGCTTCCATCCCAGATTCACCGCATCCTGCACACCGATGTTGAGGCCCTGTCCACCCATCGGTGGATGCACGTGTGCGGCGTCGCCGGCCAGCAGGACCCGTCTTTCGCGGTAGGCTGCGGCCTGGCGGGTCATGTCGGTGAACCTGGAGATCCAGGTGGGACTGTGGATCCCGTAGTTAGTCCCGTAGACGGCAACGAGCGCCTCGCTGACCTCGCGCAACGTGGGTTCGCTGTCGAGCCGCAGTTGTGGTTCGGTCAGCACGACCCCGGCCGACGACCCGCCATTCTCCCCCTTTCCGATCGCATGGATGCCGAGCGCATCCCGGTGAAATCCCCACTTCGGTTCCTCGGCCATCTCGACCTCGGCGATCAGCCAGCTCGTCGTCGGATCCCACCCGGGGAACTCGATGCCGGCTGCTTTGCGAATCAGGCTGCGGCCGCCATCGCACCCAACGAGATACTCCGCCCGGAGCGACCGGCCTTCGGACAGCTCGACGTCGACGCCGGTGTCGTCCTGTGCGAAACCCGTCACTTCACTTCCGCGATAGATCGTCACCGCCAGTTCGTCGATCCACTCGGCCAGGATCCGCTCAATGTGCTTCTGCCGCAGCCCGAGGACGTAGTTGTGCCGGGTGGGGAAGTCGCTGATGTCCAACGTGATGTGGAAGCGCAAGCCCCGAAATACCTGTCCCTGCGACAGGAACCTATCGGCAATTCCGCGCTGATCGAGGACCTCAATGGCGCGTGAGTGCAGACCGCCTGCACGCGAGCCGCTAAGGTCCTGGCTGGTGCGCCGCTCGACAATAGCAACGTCGACCCCCGCCAACGCCAGCTCGCCCGCCAACATCAGCCCTGTCGGACCGCCTCCGGCGATCACCACCGCATGCTCGTTCATAGCCACAGACTCCCATTTCCCAAGGTTCTGACGGCCAGCGGTTCTACGGCACGACGGGGGTCTTGCCGCAAGCCCCCCGGTGGGCTATACGGTCATAGTGGGATGGAACAGCTAGTCTCTTTTCGCGCGCAGCGCTTGGATTTGCTCTGAAGCGCCAGATGCGGTTGCACGTGATCGCGTCCTTCGCCTTGACTTGTTGGGATTCAGTCAGCGTCGAAGCCGAGGGCGAATGAAACGGCCAGCGCCGCTTCCTTCATCTTTCGTGTGGTCAAATGTGCGACGCGATCGCCGATGTTGGCCTTCGGTACGGTCTGCAGATTATCGAAGTTCGCCACGCACGTCTCGGGCAAGCCGTCATCTTCAGTCAACACCACTTCGGTGGGAATGCTGCGGATCGTCGACGTTATCGGCGCGACGGTTACGGAGTTCAACACGGCAATCGCCGAGTCCCGTGTGAGAATCAGCACCGGCCGTCTCTTGTCAGGCGTTTTGAACGTATACCAGCAAATATCGCCTCTCTTCACTAGGAACCCCAGTCCTGCTCGCTATGCCAGACGTCGAATTCCCCGGGCGCGACGGGCTTACGTGTATAGCCCTCCGCGTGGCGGGCTTCCTCTTCCCTGACTCGCTGCCGCTGAATCTCCGCTTCGAGCGCGACGCGGATAAAGGCCGACCGCGTGGTCTTACGGGCGCGGCTCATCTTGTCGACGAGCTTCAGCAGCCGGTCGTCGATAGTCATTTGAATGGTCTTCATCACTGTGGGTCCGAATGTGGATTCAGATCCACATAATAGCCCACATCCGACTAAATCGGCAGTCTATGGCAAGTTATTGAATTCACTCGCGAATTATTTGATGTACCCCTCTCGTAATGCCCGGGTCGAGGTTCCAGTCCCTCCATTTCCACCAGAATTCAATCGTGCCCCCAGACGTGGTCTACGAGTCCGTGATTTCTGATTTGGTTGGACTCATGCTAACAACGGCGGACAGCCGAGCGGGCCGATTGTCGGGTAGTGCCTGCAAAGCTTTCAAGAGGCGGGTATCGCCGCTGATGTTGCCATTCATCGTTTTGCTCGAGTAGCAGGGCGGCTGCCAGACGTTGAAGGCGGTGTTGATCATCGCGAGCACCATCTGTCGCTGTCCCTTTCCCGCATGCGCCAGTGCACTGCGCAAAAAGTGCACTCGACAACGCTGCCAGGTTGATTTCAGAACCTTCGCCACGGCGGCTCGAATCCCCACGTGGGCGTCAGAGATCACCAGGTTCACGCGGCGCAACCCACGGACCATGAGAGAGCGCAAGAAGCCTGTCCGGAAAGGCTCTGCCTCGGAGCACCGATCGCCATATCGAGTACGTCTCCTCAGCGGCCTTCGGCCGCGTCGACCCTTCGGTGTCCAAAATAACTCCGCCGGTAGTTGATTTGCAACCCAACGAGATCGCCGAAATTCGCGGTCAGGCATTTGTTTTCCGAACGTTCCAGTGGCGCGCAAATCATCTAGCAGGTCAGATTCTGGCTGCGCGTGGCATGATTGGCGGTAGCGGCCGCTACGTGGCGCTCGGTGAAGAACCAACCGAAGCTTAACTACAAGCCGATGGGTGTACGCGCGCGTTTCGGAGCTTGTTTATGGCGAAGCGAAGTAAGAAAAAAACCAAAAAGACGGTTCCTACGCTGGGCGGGATGCTGGTGCCCGACGATGTCGCAGCGGAGATGCGCAAAACTCTCGTTGGCCAGTTACGATTGCAGCTAGGCGAACTGATAACGGGTAGAAAGAACGTCGCTCCGATCTTCAGACAGATCCTTCGGTACTTGCGAGAGACAAGCCTCGCGAATGTCGAAATCGGCAACATTGATCACACGATTTTCTACGGGGAGGCGTCTCTTACGGAGTATGACGCGTTGCCTTTTGTTACCGACGTCGCGAAGCTGTTGAAGCACCTTGAGGACGAAGCCTGGAATGACTTTCGATTCCTTGAAGTGCGTGGCTGTCCGCCGCCTCTTCCCATCACTCTCGGCGCCGCAGTTTCGGACGCAACTCTCTTGCTACCTGGTGGTGGCAAACTCTACGTCATCACATTCCTGAGTGCCGCTTACCCCAAAGGGATACTGGCTCGCTTAGAGATTCGTGCGAGCCGGGCTAACCCCGACCGCACGTTTTCTGTTTTTACTGGAGAGGGATGGAAAAGCTTTACTGTATCCACTGCCGACAGCGAGCCGTGGGTCAACCGACCGAGCTGACTAAATCTATTCTGCGCCGCGGTGGACCGGAGCTCATCCCTGGTGCCCTGTACCTGGAACGCGCGAACCACAGCCCTGAGTATGTAGCATGGATGAATGAGTATCGCCGCGCCAACAAGCCCGCCTCGCACGAGCTGATTCAGCTTCATCTGCTCTATATAGAGCTGGCTAGACTCCTGCAAGAGCCTTGCACGCGCGAGCGCGATATTCACAACTTTCTTGAATCGAACCCCCTCGTGCTGGACGCCTACGGTGCGGAGGTTAGGTCGGAAGTATGCCTGGGCAAGACTTATCGCATGGATCTTGTCCTTCAATACGCTGAGTCGGACCGGCGCATCCTTGTGGTCGAACTGGAGCCGTCAACCCTGCAGCTCTTTACGCGTAGTGGCCAGTGGGACGCCAAGATCACCCACGCGATTCAACAAGTGAGTAACTGGATGCGATGGTGGCGCGAGCATCCTGAAGACGTTCCCGCTCCACTCGATCCGACCATACCTATCAAGGGTCTCATCGTCGCGGGACGAGATACGAACCTCGACGACGATGCGAAACGTCGGCTTCTTAACAACAACCATCAGTTTCATGACTTAAGCGTGATCACATATGATGACCTTCTTCGGCGGCTCGACAGGCTCATGTCGTCCCTCGGCTTCTAATGACGTTGGTCTTGTGATCCGCGCCAACGCGGCGTGTTCCGAACTCAAGGCCATATCGGCCGGCCCGCGGTAAAAGTCGGCCGAATCCCTGGCCGAGGCCTACATTGCAATCCATGCAGAGGAAGCCGGGATGACGAGCTATTTGGAGCTTGGCAGATGGCGTTTCGGGAGGCTTTCTCATTATTCTCACGCAGCCGCCGCAACAGATTATTGCGGCCGAATTGTGAAATACCAGCTCGGCTTCTGAGTAGCTAGGTCGGACACAGCTGGCGCCTTCAGCAAGGGTGCTCCGGGGCGCGGGTCGCCGATGTTGCTGACTAGCCAATTTTGCACGTCTTGGGGGATATCGTTTCGCTTTGGCTGGTTTACGTCGTAGAAGGTAGCGTAGAGTTCTGCGAAGAACTCCGAAGAAGACATCGAGGCGTAGTTGCTTGGCATCTTGTCCACCAAGTCGAGTGTCGCGAGATCGACCACGGTGAAAGTGCGGTACCAGAAATTCATGAAAAATGCTTTGCCGGCCCACGTGTACCATTTACGGTAGTTCTCATACCAGTTGGCACCGCTTTGAGTGAATGCCAGGCGGGGGCCGAAGTCCGCAGACCACCAAGGATGACCCTGCGGCGGATTCGGAGCGGCTCCCGGGGTCCATGAGCTTCCGGTGCCCAATGCGGTTAGCAGACATCCGCGCACCTCATCCTGCTGTTGGTCGGTTAAATCCTTCCATCCGCCCATGAGAGCGACCCAGTGATCAATTGCCGGTTTCCAATCGTCTGAACCAGGCGCTGTGGCCAGCATTTGCCAACCAAATCGTCCGGTGCGCCACGAGTCAACTGCAGGATAGTGGGCGTCTTCGACGGCGTGGCCGACTTCATGGCGAACGGTCTCCTCGAATTCGGCATCGTCCGAGAGAAGCCCGATTCCTATGTGAATATCGTGTGTAGTTGGGTCATATATCCCCCCCGAGGTGTTATCCAGAATCAACTCGTGCAAGGAAATATTTCCCTCGACATTACTTTCGGGAAGACCTTTCAGCAGCTTGTATAGGGTTGCAACGTGATCGGGATCGTTATTCAACGCCCAGTCGTCCGACAAAATCGTACCGAAGCGCACGTGCAGTAATGCGGATTCCAGAGAACTGTCGCTCTTCCGCGCCGCGTAGTCAAACAGCACACCCAGATCTTCCTTGCCAGCCAGTGGCAGGTGACTGCCTGTCGGGAGGCCCCCAATCATTTTCGCGAAGTCCTCCGTTAGGGTGTCGATGTCATGTCCCGCGCGAATTTGTTCCGCGTACACGTGCAGCCGCTCCAATGCTGCTGGCTGGGGAGAGAACCGCCATAGATTGATCCAATGGTCGTCTTTGAGGTTGAATAAGCTGGCTGAACCATGCGCTGCGTCGGACCATCCCTTCAATTCTACTTGTCGATTCAGCAGGCCCTGTGTAACACCGTGCGGCAGCCCAATGAGATATCGGCCAGGCGAATGGTCGAACGATGCGTGATACTCGATGTAGTCCGGTGATGCCTTGTTCAATGTCAGACGGAGCCTTGGCGTCTTTACTAGAAACGGGTGGTCGGCGATCACAAATACCTTGAGCAGCTCAGAGATTCGATCATCAAGCCCAGCGTCCTGTGCGATCAGCTTCTCACGTAATTCTCCAAGTCCAGCTACAACTCGAAGCTGCCGACGATCTGGCGCCAGAAGAGCAGCGGGAATTTCGGCGACCGCCTTGTTCAGAGTTGCGGACGCATGTCGCCAAAGATGTCGTGCGCTCGTGGGAATGACTCTGAAAAAGGCTCTTCGGCTGAAGTCCGCGTAAAGAAATGGCTTGTCTATCGTAGCTGTCATGCCACACGACGCACATTTCGTGCGATGGAATTTTCCGTCGATGATTGCTTGTCGCGCAGCGGGCGACCGTCCACCGTTCAGAGTATCGACCGCGTACACCGTTAGAGACTGGCCGCAAGCACATTGCACGACGTGTGGGTGGTACACAGACATGATCGCGAGTCCAAAGAATGGAGATCTTCATATTTAAGCAGATTGAGCACAGGAGACGTGAGAAATTCGAAGATTTAAACCTGATGTGGGTGCGGGCGCAGTTGACCTCGACTCTTAAGACGCGCGTCGCAATAAATGCATTTCGCCGGAAAAAAGGTGCATCTGACGCCGCGCGCCCGACGGTGACCAGGCGGGAGGGGAGAACGGAGGCGAAGTTGATACGTTCGCGGCCTACTGGTGACGCACTGCCGGGAGGGGGCAAGTGTGTTATGAGGCGCCAAATATCGACTTATGCCCGCGCTCGCTCGGATCTACATCCCTTTGTTCGGATGCCAAACCCCCGTACCCAATGCGGGGATTCGGCGGGATATAAAGGGCAGGGCGCTGAATGTATGCATCAAGTTATTGATCCTTCCCATTTTTGATGCTGTCTCGAATAATCGAACTCGCGACTGTAGAAGCAGTTCCGGAACATATATCCGACCGGACCAGATATCGGCAGTAACTAATTGTTGGTTTCTGTTGCTGCGTCGCACTACCGCGGCGCGCAAGATAGCCTTTTCTGCGATGGTTGGTCCGCAGAAACATCTAGCAATGGTTGTTTGTTGGTATTATGCTGGCGCCTCAGGATTCGCCAAGGAATAACTATTACAGCCGCGGCGCGGCCGCCCAATGGATTCAATGGATATCTCCTAGCCTTTCTATATTCGCCTTTGCTCGGTTGTGCGCGCATGTCTTTGCCGATGGCTTGTGCGTCGTGACGTATGGCTATGAGAGAGCGCGGGAAAGTCTGGTTGGCTAGCAAAGCAGGTCTTTGAAATCAGTAGTCAATTTCACCGCGCATAACAGTGTCGGAGTCGGGCCTCGTGACGTGCCCGGTTCAATAACAAAAGATTTGGGGGGACAATCATGGCGTCGAGACAACCACAGGCTTCGGGAAAGAAGCCTGTGCCCAAAATTCACGCACTGCACAGACGCGTACAGACCGTAGAGGCGGCCGCGTTTGCTGCGAATTTATCGGTTGCAGCATCAGTTAGTCCCGCGCTGCACGCGTCCCCTCCGGAAGAGAGTCGGTCGCTCGTATTTTCGCTCGATAGTAAGAGTCCACAAAAGACACGGGTGACTCTGGACCACACCGAGGTCGTTCTTTTTGGGTCATGGTCAACACCCTCCAAGCCCAGAAAGAAGGGGGCGTGGATTTCGGTACTTATCGAGGTGATTGGAAGCCCTGGAGATACATCCACAGTTACTATTACTAATAGCGATCCCGATTCACTTACTTCCGCGCCGATTCCGGGTGGTCAGACCCACATTGCCGATCCTCGAGTGATCGAAGTCGATTGGAAGTGAGGTGTCGTTATGCGACGGGTAGTTTCAACTATTTGCTGCTGGGTGCTCTTGGCGCTTGCCTCTTCGAGTGCGAGTTTCGCCATGGATCCGGAACGCAAGGCGGTGGCGCAAGAGCTCGACTCTCCGGACGCCGCCACGACGACAGGCAATTTCACACCGAAGGCGATCATCGAAGCCTCCACCGATAAGACCACCGCGACCCTCTCATACGCTAAGGCATTCGCGCTCGACCACAAATCTTGGCTTCTTGACACCGCGCTGACGGTGAAGGCACCGTTCGACAGTAGCAAGGACGACGTCAAGGATATAGGCAGCATTTCAGGGCTCACCGCGGGCACCAATGTCCGCCTGGAGATTGGTACCCTTTACTGGCCCCTGCCCTCGCCTGCAAGTTTGCAGGAGATCGACCGTGTGTGTAACCAATACCTACAGCGAGTCCTGCCTGATTATCATTGGTCTACTGATCCGAATGATTTAAATACGGAGGATTTGGGGGCGAGCGAACACAATCTCGCGAAGATTACGAAAGGTGCGAGCTGCTTTGTGCTTCTTGCTCCAGGTGGCCTTGACGACGCTCTCAAGAAAATCAACGATAAGGTGACCGAGAATGCAAAGCTGCTGAACAAGCCACCACCGTCGGCGATCGCGCCCGTGGCCGGATCAGAGGATGTCCTGGCGGCGGGCTTCGAAGCACTCAAGAAGGCGAATAAAGGAACGCTGGCACGCGCTCACAGCGTGACGCTGGCATTGACCGCGAATCGCCAGAAATTTTCATTTGCATCGGAGGCTACGCCGACTGAGGTGACGGATGCTAACAAGACCGGCAAGGGTATATCGCTGTCGTACTCATACATTATGCCGTCGTCAGTTCTGGCAATTGGAGTCTCGTATCAGAAGTCATTCAAAGGGGCGGATGAGGTGCAGATTTGTTCGCCAATCGGTTCAACAGGGTCGACTCAGTGTTCGAGCGCTGCTTTGAAAGGTCCAACGGAGAGCACCGACAAGCTGATATTTGCCGAGTATCGGGCGGCGATTGGCAGCAATGTGGCTCTGAGTCCCCGGGTGGAGTACAAGACGACCAAATCCGATGTGGGTGTGTCGCTACCGATCTATCTGGCGAAGAATGAGCAACATGTTCTCGATGGTGGCGTGTCGTTGGGATGGACGAGGGAAGATCATTTTGCAGCTTCTGTATTCGTAAGTAAGGCGTTTCAGTTTTTCGATTGAGGTTCAGTGCAAGACGGCCGTGGCGGCCTGTTGTTCCTGGTCCAAAAGTGCGGCCTCTCACACCGCATCACTGTACTGATCACCGGAGACGCAGCGCCAGTGTACTAACACTGAACCTGGAACTTAGGGGAACCCCTCCCGATGACTCGCTCGGAATCCATTGTCACGCGCGAATTCAAGCTGTCGCTCGCCTGTGACTCAGAGCACGCAGATCATGTCCGCGTTCGCGTGCTGGAGTCGTATGTCGGTGAGCAAGCAGAGGAGGAAACTCAAACCGTTCTCTTGCCGTCAGAACTGGTCCAAGCGTGCGATGATTTGAAGTTACTTTCCGATCCGCCGAGTCTCGGATTTCAAATCGGTGCTGAGCTGGGTAGGCTGCTCTTTCCGCCCGCGGTCCTGGATTTGTTGCAACGTGCCTGGCAGCACCTTGGCCCATACGAGGCTTTGCGCATACGATTGGGTTTTGCAATATCGGCAGACGGCCTGCAAAGAATTCCGTGGGAATTGGCCGCAGTGGCGCTCATGCGAGGCGGGCCGATCGAGCATCTCGGGGATCAGAGCAATGTCACGCTCGTCAGATTTCGACTGTCCAAGCACGTGGCCTCGGCGAGTCAACTATCAGATGACCGTCCTGCCACCCGCATACTTTCATTGCTCTCAAATCCCGACCCAAACAACTTAGGCCCTGTGGATTTCGTGGCCGAACGGGTCTCTCTCGAGCGGGCGAGTAAGGCTGCAACTCATCTTTCGTTGCAGTTCATTGAAAACCCCAAGCGAACCGACTTCGTCCTTGACTGGCTCAAACCCATTGAGGTGCTTCACTTTGCGGGGCATGGCGCAATTCACGATCCCGGGGACGGCACAGGTCTGTCCGCCGGCTTGTATTTTGCCGCTCCGACGAGCGGATCCCAATGGGTAAAAGCCGAAGTCATTGCAATCGAGGCGCGTCGCCGCCGAGCATGCTTGGCGATCCTGAATGCGTGCAACAGCGCAAAACAGATCAAGGGTGTCGCTTCAGACCTTCCGGCAGCATTCGCACGCGCTGGGGTTCCCATCGTCATCGGTTACTCCGAACCGGTCGACGATAGAACCGCTGCCGTCTGTCTGGACGAAATCGCCGAATGCCTCGTCACCCAGGACCAATTTGAACCCGCAATTGCGAAGGCGCGCATTCAATTGAAAGCGATGTATCCCAGCACATGTCGGTGGGCGACCCTAGTCCTGTATGCGCGCCCCGAAGGCGCCGCATCACTTTATCCATCGCTTGATGACCCTGACGGCAGAGTTCTGACGGAAGCTGCACGCCAGGACGCCGCCTTTTTGGCGTTTTTTCAATTTTTTGTGCTGCCGATTGTGTTTGGAATATCCATGCTCGCGCTTCTGCGCATTCAATGGGTATTTAATGACAGTCGCGCGACCTCGTTGGTAATCACGCTGACCATGCTGGCACTGACCCTATTCGGTCTGGCGTCTTGGTACAACGCCCGCGAATTCTTTGGCAGTCGAGCCTACTTGTTACACGCCATTGGAAGCGCGATTCGACAACTGCGGGCCTCACTGAGCAGCGGGCGCGTTCTTGCTCAGACAATTCGGCGGGACTGTGCACATGCCCTTAGAGTCGCGCAGCAGATGGCGCGCATTACCCATTTTTCAGGCCTAACCGAATTGGGCTTGGCGGCCGAACTTAGGTCCACCTTACAGCCTGTGTTGGAGAGGCTTCGCGCTTTGTTAGGCAGGCTGCGCCAGAGTTCGGCTGAAAGGTGGAAGAAATGAGTGTGTCGGTTGAATCACTCACCGATGGGGCTGTATGGCAGCCAGGCGCTGAGCGACGATTCCTCAAGCAGTTACGACGCTCGCGACGGTTCTCCATTTTATACCTGTGCGTTCCTGTAGTTCTCGTCGTGGGTATTACGTACTTGTCAGCCAGGCAGCTCGAGTCCGCGACGGCGCCCGTAAAGCAAATCATTGTGCAATCCGGTGGTACCGCGACTGACAGCGAGAAGGAGAATGCGTCGGCACTTTTCGACCTCGTTACGCGAATGCAACAAGAATTGCGCCTGCTCTTTGAACAGAAGACAGTTCTTGAACAAAAAGTCGTTTACCTGGAAGCCAAAGGGGCCGGAGACGCGGGGCCAGAGCGCTGCGGCCTTCCACAGCCTAGCGGTTCCGCCTTCATCTTCTTTGGGCTTCGGAATGCCGACACAACGCCTTCAATTGAGGCCTACCTGGATACGTACATCGAGGGGTTGGAACGGCCCGGCTTTCCCATCCAGGAATCCGTCAAGCAATTCGTCGTGCATGGTTTTGCAGATCCAATCGGTACTGCGCGTGTCAATCGGGACGTGTCTCGAAAACGCGCCGAGGCTGTGGCGCAATACTTGAGTAGCAAGAGTCAGAAGCTAATTCACTTCGAGCCGGTGGGACACGGAAGCGCGTGCGCAGATCCCGCAGGACATAGTCCAGAGCGAGATCCGTGTCATCGACTGGTCGTCGTGGTTCCGAAAGGAAATGCAGACTTCCGGCAGTTTTGTTCGATACATAGGAAGGGCGAATCAAATGAGCCTTAGAATAAAGAAACCAAGCCTAGCGTACCGAGGTCCTGCGCGGACACCCGAGGACGCAACGGAGACGCCCGGACGTTCGGCCGTACCACCGCCGTCGCCGGGCGACACTTATCTCAGTCGGCTTGCCAAGATGATTCCAGGTGAGGCAATTACACTTTACGGCGCAGGCTCGGGGCTCATTCCCAAGGTGGCCCCAATGACGGGTGGCCTCGCGCCGGCACAGGCACTGCTCGGGTGGAGCATCGTCTGCGCGATTGCCGTGGTTCTGCTTCGTTACAAGTCGACACAGGACGCAGCTGGCAAACCTCAGTGGGCCGCGATTTGGATTGCGCTCATCTCTTTCTCGATTTGGCTCTATGCGATCGGCGGTCCATTCGAGGCGTTCTCGATCAAGCCCTCTGGCGACTACCTCGGGTCGCTCGTTATCCTCGCGTGGACGTTTTTTGTTCCGCTGCTGTATCGAGGCGATTGACCAGAATGGTTGCACGTTAGCGCGTAGTGTCGAAGGGCTGGTGGTCCGCTCAGCTTCTACGACCCAGCGCCGCGATCGAGGCACCGGCTGCAGGCACGGCGTCACGGCGTGATCATGGACGATTCTTCTCGAGGAATTTCTGGCGGCGATCTACCGCCTTCTTCTGTGCCCCGGCAGCGCGTCGGTACGAACTAAGCGCGGCACCCTTTGCGGGCCCCAGGGGCGCGTCCATCATGCGCCGGAAAGCGTCTCTTTCTGCTTCCAACAACTGGGTCAGTACCTGCTCGATTCGCTCGACCTCTTCGAAGAAGTCTGCGCGCTTCTGGCGTGGCATGGTTGCGCTCCAGCACGGATGGCAGCCCTAATCTAGCACGGAGCGGGCCAACATCCGCTGCCGGATCGTATGTACGTCACCGAACATAAGTGGCGTTGCGCTCTGTTTATACTGCGGATGGATTGCGCCATCGCAGTTGCCGCACTCGCTGGCCTCCACCGGTGTACGGATACGGTCATAATCGGCAAGGCAGGTTTGTATGACACTCGCGCAGATTCTGGCACTCGCACAAGAGCGCGTTCGGTCCGGGCAGTTGCCCTCCAGTCTTCCTTCTAATATCTGGGCGGGCCACGGTGAGGGCCACCCCTGTGTCGTTTGTGATCAGGTAATCAGTTCTGCTGAGCGACAGTACGAATTCGCGCTCCCGTCCCTCGGCGGGCACAGTCACTATCGCTTGCATTTCTCCTGCCACCAAGCGTGGATCGGATGCCGTAGCATTGCATAGTCGGCTGTGTGGCCAACGCACGAGGGCGTCAGAATTTTATCCCAAACTACCTCAGCCCAAATACTGCTACGCCAGTGCGTGTAGGCACGAAAACCTTGCCGGCCACAACCGTTGGTGAGTTGAACAAGTTCGCCTGCCCAAAGCTATCGCGTCCGTTTGCCGCCTGGCTGCTGTTATAGAGCTGCGTTGCGAGGTTGGTGGCATCGTAGGCGTACAGAACACTGGGATTGGCCACCGTAGTGGCCCAAACGATTCCGTTCGCGGTGCCGTTGGAAGACACGACCGGAACCGTGCCAGGGTAGCCAAAGACGTTGGTGGTCTGTGAGGTCGGCGAAGCGGACAGCTTGGCGTTCGTGATTGTGAACGCTTTCAGACCCACATTGACTGCGGAAAGGTAGATTCGACCATTGAAGTAGGCGGGAGTCGAACGGACAGCCTGTCCTCCCTGGTCAATCTGCTGCCAGATGTTGTTCTTCGCTGGATCGAATTTACCCAGGGAGTCGCGGCTCACGATATAGATGAAACCGTCCTTGCCGGCACTGAAGCCGAGGTGTTTCACCGTTCCCGTTGCGTCCGTCAGGTCCGGGAGAAGCATGGGGCCGCCGGCGCCCAGGTCCAGGTCGGCGTTTGACTCGCTGACCTCGTTCCACATTGCAAAGTAGTCGGCCACGGACAGCGTGTTGTTGCTCGCAGTTGAGAGTTTCACGTATGAATTGCCGTAATCCTGCTTATTCGGGAATCCATTCGCATCCATCGTGGTCTCGAATACACCATTCCCTGCGAGTACGTAGATGTATCCGTCTGAGTCGGCCGCCGGAGCGCCACCGCTGTGCCAGATGGCGGGTCCCAGATTGCCACTGTTGGGGCCGATATTGAACACGCGAGTGCGTGCCAGCGTGGTTCCACTGTAGGCGATGATCCAGCCCGCGTAGGGTGTGTTGTCACAATGGGACGCCCAGGTCGTGTAGATCTCCCCATTGAGAAGCAGCAGGCCGGCACGATCTTCGTATGCGCCGGGATCAAACGTCGTGGTCCCTCCGGCCGCAGTCGGATAGGTGGCGCCGATTTCCGTGGGGCCATTGAATAGCTCGGCGCCCGTAGCCACATCGAGCGCGTGTATCTTCTGGTGATACCCTCCCGAACTGTCGCGACTCATCGCAACGACATACAGGGCCCCGTGGGGGCCCGCGCCACGATCTATTACCGGCGTGGCGGTAATACCGATCTCCGGGCTGATCGCGTTGCAGCTGCGATCGTCACTGGTGCTTTCGCCACTGCCGGTCAGCGACGTCTGCCAGAGTCTCGCACCGGAATCGGAATCATACGCATACACGGAGTTGTGCTCCGTCGCGATGAAAACAACGTTGCGCAGGGTGCCGGAGACGTTTAGGGCAGATAGATACAAGGGCTCTGCGAACACCGTGCCGTCGGCAGGTAATGTGCGAATGAGACCGAACGTCGCCGAATTGACATTCGCTGTGGTAAGCGATGTCTCCTGTGAATTCAGGCCGCTCCTCGCCAGATCGTACTTGTAGGTCGTGACGTCCACGCTCGGTCTCGAAGTGATCGACACGTTGTCGAATACCGCAGTACTCACCGCGCCATTCGCATGACTGGTCACTGCCAGGCCAACGCGCAGCTGCGAGGCCATCGGCACCGTGTAGTTGCCCACGAATGTCCAGGTCGAGCCGTTCGCTGAGAGATAGCCTGAAAAGACGTTGCCCGTACGAGTCAGCCGTACCCAATACGGGGCTTTGACTATGGCCCCGCGGGTGCTCACTGCGGACGCTCCCGTGCCGATGCGTGCCTCGAGTAGCGCGGGGTTGGCAGCGGCAATGACGACCGCGGCAAAGCTCGATGTTGCAGTCAGCGTCTCGCGGAACATCACGCCGGCTTTCGCCCACACGTTCGTGTTTGTCTGACTGACGACCCGTGCAGTGATAGTGCCGTCGCCCGTGAACGACTGCGAATCAAATTGGAACGAGTCCGCCGTACCCCAGATGTCGACGCCGGACCCTTTCAAGGTGTAGGTGCCTCCACTGCTCGACGATGAGCCCGCTGCTCCAACTGCTCCAATATCGCCGCCGCTCAAGGACGATGTGCTTTGCGTCGTCACGTTAACTGCAGTGGACGGTGCCGATACATTGGCCGGGACGGCCGCATCGAAAGCCGCGACCTGGTAACTGTATGTCGTTCCGCTGGTCAGTCCGCTGTCCGTCAGCGCAGTGCTACCCTTGACGGTGGCGATCGGTGTGGTTGTGTTGCCATTGCGATAGACAAAATAACCCGCGACCCCCGTGCCGCCGACGCTCGGCAGATCGGTGGAAGGTGTCCAGCTCAGCCCGATGCTGGTGGTTGTAATGGTGGTGGATTTGAGGCCAGTCGGAACTGTTGGGGCCTGAGTGTCGGAGGATGGAGCTGAAGCGGTTGCGACGTTTGAATAGGGTCCCGTGATGCTGGCGTCTTTGGCGCGGACGCGATAGCTGTAACTCGTAGCAGCCGCGAGTCCGGAGTCCGCATAAGTCGTTCCGGTGGGGGTCGCGATTTGCGCGAAACTGGTGCAGTTTACGCCTGCACATCGATCAACCAGGTATCCGGTGATTGGGGCACTGTCAGTAGCGGCGCCCCAACTCAAGTTGGCTGCGGTTCCGGAGATTCTGAGTGCGGTTAGATTCGTAGGAGCCGTAGGTCCCTGGAGGCCCGCCAGCGCCTGGATCTCGGCAGCGGTCAGAACACCGCTATACACGCGGACCTCGTCGATCGCACCATCAAAGCTGCGCGCGAGATCCAGGCTTCGATTTCCAATGGCAAACGGTGTGTTTGAATCGGGCCCGGCCGCTCCCGCGCCATCGGCCGCTGTGCCATCGGCAAGCTTGCCGTTGATATATATGTGAATACTCGTTCCTGCGGCGGATCCATCCCACGTAGCTGCAACGTGTTGCCAGCCGTTCAGCGTGATTGTGGCAGTCGAGCCGCGCAATGGAGATATCGTCGGGAACGCGTCGACCACAAAGCGAACCGCATTCGAACCGTTCATCGCGAAGAACCAGCCGCCGTCATTGTTATCCTTGTCGACGATGCGGCCCGCGCTACCGCCGCCTGCCGACCGCGGTTTGATCCAGGCCGCGACACTCATCCCCGTGTTTAGATTGGCGAGGCTGCCAGCCCCCGACGCCGAGACATATCCTTTGCCACCATTGGCGAAGTTCAGGGCGCTGCCCAATTCCCCCGCAGTCCAGGAAGGGGAATTGACGAGAGTGCCGGTGTTGCCCGATCCGGAGGTGTCCGCGGCCGTTGTGCCGGTCCCCTCATTGAGATTCCAGTAGCCAACCAGCGTGGCTCCCCAGACGGGTCCGGCACACAGGGTGAGTGCTACGAGGGTGCCAAGTCCGAAAAAAAGGCCATGTTGCGGCGCTCTTATTTCGCTCATGTCATTCCCCGATCGAGGTCCGCTTCACTGCGGCGACATCGCATTCGTTTCTTGTAATCGCGCAGGTACGAACCTAACGCTCTGCGGATGAATTTATCAAGTCAATTGCGGCAAATCGCCGGTGATTTTGCGCAGGAACGAACAGTTCGAACGGCGCCGGTCAGTGATTTGAGCGATTTGGAGCAGCGCGATGCGGCCGGTGGCGGCGACTATTTCTTTTCAAATCAATAATTTATGAAAGATGTCGTGGCCGGTATGTCAGTGTTGGAGGTGAAGATGCCTAACGGGAAGTGGCACGCCGGCTGGGCGTGTAACTGACTGGACTGTGTTTGCTAAGAGTGCTCGCCGTTCGCAAGTGGCAAGGTTACGCAGAATTGCGAGCCCTGCCCGGGTCCGGCGCTATTGGCACTGATGGTGCCCCTGTGCAGTTCGACAAGACGCCTCGTGATGCCGAGACTCACGCCTACGCCGGCCTCGGCCTGGTCCGTGGAGACGAAAACGAATGGTTCGAAGAGCCGTGATAGAACTGCTGGTGTTAAGCCGCAGCCGGTGTCCTGCACCTGAATCTGCGCCTGCGAGCCTTCCCCGGCCATCGAAAGATGAATGGACCCACCGTCGGGTGTGAATTTGACCGCGTTGTCGAGCAGATTCCGGACAATCTGCACGAGGCGAAGCTCATCGCCTTCGATCCGCAGGGCTTGTTCGGGCATGTCCAGAATCAGACGCTGACTTTTGGACTCCAGCGCCGGCCTGCATTCCTCGACCGCCAACTCCATGACGCGGAGCAACTCGACACTCGAGCGAGCCATCTGCAGGCGACCTCGTTCCAGCAAGGATAGGTCGAGGAGCGCGGCGACCATCCGCTCCATATATTCCACTTGCCGGAAAATGATCTCCCCCATTCGTTGGGAATTCGGATCGGCGGCGGTCATGCGGAGTTCTTCCGCGGCCGTTCTCACCGGCAGCAGCGGCTTTCTGAGTGCATGAACCAATGCCTCGAGAAGATCGTTCAACGGTGGGCTTGACATGGGCGGGTAGTCAGCCAATTACGGCAGGAAGAGCCTCGTATAATAGCAATTGATCGGGCCTCTCGGGCACACAATCGGCCGAGCTTGCGTTTCGCTGTTACCGGTCCCGGCGCCGTCCAGGACAAACAGGATCGATGGCTGGTCGCTCGCGTCGAGGCGACGCTGCCGCTCGGCCGCTTCCGGTTACGTGAGTCGGTTCGGGCTGCGTTCAGCTGCCTGGAGACATTCTGCGGCGGATACTGCCAGCGCAATCAATGGTGCGGTTATGAATTTTGAGAAACTGGATTCAGCCAGCGCACGCGCCCTCCGGTATGTACAAAACATGGATGGGGTCCACGGTTGGCTTCTGCCACAGGCTGCCCGCTGTATCGTATGTTTGCATGATGCGCAACGGCGCAATGGCGTTCGCGGGAGTGTCGCCGAAATAGGCGTGCATCACGGGAAACTGTTCATACTGCTGTGTTTGCTCAGGAACGAGGGAGAAATCGCCGTCGGTTACGATTTGTTCGACCAGCAGGAGCAAAACATCGACCGAAGCGGTAAGGGTTCCTTGGAGATTCTGACAGATAACTTGCGCCATATGAACGTCGGTACGAGTCATCTCAAGCTCATCGCCGCAAATTCACTGCAATTGACCGGCGCCAGAGTAATGAGCGACTCCTGCTCGCAAGTTCGCTTGTTTTCGATTGATGGTGGGCACACCGCTGAGATCACACGTAACGATCTATCGATTGCGGCGGAGGCGATTGCGGACGATGGGGTGATAATTCTGGATGATTTCTTCAACGAAGCGTGGCCTGGTGTGGCGACGGGCACGGCACAATTTTTTCAGGACAATCCAAAAGTGTTGGTTCCATTTGCCATTGTGGGAAATAAAGTGCTCCTTGCGAGGACTGATGCAGCGGCCGATGCCTTCCGCCAGGTACTGTCGCGATCCGAAATGGTGGCTGAACGGTTGGTCAGAAAGGGCAGCGAATTCTTTGGCTATCCTGTATTTGTCGGTTATGACGCCACGACGGTTTTCAGAGTCAGCCGCAGGATTGGAGTCCTCATTCACCGCGTCGGCTTATTGAGCAGGCCGCGTGTTCTGGCGCAGAGAATCAAGAGAAAAATCCGGATGAAGCGGGGTCGTGGTTGAGCATCGTTCGGGCGGTGCGTGAGCGGTGTTCCGGGTTACGATGGTCTCGAGCGACGCTTCAGTTGCGGAAATCCACGGTATTCGCTGCCATGGTCGCCGTCGTGGTTGGTAAGTCCCGGCTTCGTCAGCAGGCCCCTCGGTGGAGCAAAGCTGGTGATCCGCCGGATGGGGAACTCATGCCAACTGATGTTGAACGCCGCGAGCTTTGGAAAGAACTGCAGCTCGCTGTAGGGCAGATGATCGTGTATCCACCAGGCCATCGCCTGCCAGGGGGTGTTGTGCGCCAGGCGATCGACCAGCCAGGGAATGACGATCGTCGCCATGGCGCCCATGCCGCCATTGGCGCTGCGCTGATCCCAGATGTGGCGCCCGCGGTTGCGTTCGTTCGATCCGCAGCTGCGGTAGTGCTTGCAGCCGTACGCGTTCACTTGGGGCGACCGGTATGCCGAACGCACACTGATTCGCCCGAATGTCGCCTGCAGAGGCTCAAGAAGGTGTTCACACAGTGCCCGCCCGGCCGCGATGGCAAGATCCGGGTCGTCCGGCAGGTTTGTCATGTGATGAATGTTAGCGATCTCGCTGTACAGGAACTCTCTCATGAAGAAGTTCGCTGACAGCCGAACTCGTCCGAGCGTCTCGGTGCTTCGGACTGTTGCTGGCTTTCGCATTGCGTGCTCCTTGCGGGCTGGGCGCAATTCTACTGGCTCAAGCTAGACGGGCCGCCGTTGGCTTTCCAACGACGGCCCGCAAGTGTCTCTCCCGGTCGTTTATACCCTGCGGATCAGGCCGAGTTGCGTCAGTGCTGTGACACCGTCGTCCAGACCGATCTCCTCGATGATCTGGCCAGCTTGCACTTTGAGGACAGTCGTACCGGTGAAGCGCATTTTTCGGCCGGTCGCCGCGGGAAGTGAGCCCATCAGAAAATCACTGAACGCAGGACCGGTGTGCGTGCCGCCACCTTCCCAGCGACCCACAACGTAGTCGCCCTCGGCGATCAGGTCCGCTGCGCCCCAGAAATTCAAATCGGGGAACGCTTTGCGAAAGTCGGTCATGAAGGCTTTGATGTCCTCCCGGCCGCGACGCGGCTCATGAAGTGAATACTGCAGGAGCATATTGGGTGCGGCGAGCTCGTCAACGATTCCGAGTTTGCAGGTCTCGCCCCAGAAGTTGGTAAACCAGCGGCCGACGATGGCCTTATTGTCACTCTCTTTGGACATGTGAATAGCTCAGGTTGTTGATTGCGGGCGCCATTGTTGCAACGGTCCGCGCCTGCCGCATTCCGATTCTTGCTCTCTATCATCCGCGGAACTGCTCTTCAGCACCGCGTGTGGAATGCTTTGCGCGAGTTTCGCTGATAGGCGTAATCTATCGATGGAACGTGGGGGGATCCGCATGACCATGAGAGTGGCTGGCGCGCCGGCCCGGACGATCACCAGCGAACAGGCCGCGGGGTTGGTGACGTCCGGCATGTGGCTCGATTACGGTGTGGCACTTTGTCAGCCCGATAAATTCGACGCAGCGCTTGCCGCACGAGTTGACGCGCCCTCGGACGTCAAGATCCGCACCTGCCTGACCATGACACCGCGTGCAACGCTCGAGTGCGATCCGGAAGGAAAACACTTCCATCTGTTCAGTTGGCATTTTTCCGGTTATGAACGGCGCCAACACGATGGTGGACGCTGTCATTACATACCGCTGAACCTGGGCGAGGTGCCGGACTACTATCGACGGTTCATCGAGCCGGTGGATATTGCGGTCGTCAGAACCTGTCCGATCGACAGGGATGGCTATTTCAACTTTGGCGTTGCGAATCTCTGGCATCGCGCTGTGATCGAGCGGGCGAAGACTGTAATCGTCGAAGTGGTCCGCTCCCTTCCGTATGCGTACGGCGATCAGAACGGCGTACATGTGAGTGAGATTGATTACATCATCGACGGCGGCGACGGACCACTGGCGTCATTGCCGAATCCGCCGCCGACTGACATCGATCGCCAGGTCGCGAGCAGGATCACCGGCGAAATTGAAGAGCGTTCCTGCCTGCAAATCGGTATCGGGGGGATGCCCAATGCCGTGTGTACTCTATTGTTGGAAAGTGGCATCCGCAGCCTGGGAGTGCACACCGAGATGCTGACGGACGGCATTCTCGCTCTCTACCGGGGCGGCCGCATCGATGGTGCAGCCAAGACGTTGAATCGTGGCAAGATCGTTTACACCTTTGCGCTGGGATCGAACGAGCTGTATGCCACGATCGATCGCAATCAGGACTTCCATTGCTGCCCGGTCGATTACACCAACGCCCCCCATATCATCATGCGCAATGACCGCGTGATCTCGATCAACAACACGACCCAGATCGACCTGCAGGGACAGGCTGCCTCGGAATCGGATGGGCATCGCCATATCAGCGGAACCGGCGGGCAGCTCCAGTTCGTGCGCGGCGCCTATGCGTCGAATCACGGCAAATCCTTCATATGCCTGTCCTCTACATATGAGAAGCGCGGTGAACGCCGCAGCCGGATCGTCCTCAATCTGACCGCTGGCAATGTAGTCACAACCCCGCGTTCCGATGTGATGTATGTCGTCACCGAGTACGGCATGATCAATCTCAAGGGTAAATCGGTCGCCGAGCGCGCGAGGGCGATCATAGGGCTCGCGCACCCTGATTTTCGCGAGGGTCTCGAGGAACAAGCCCGTCAGCATCGGCTGATCCCGCGGGGCGTGTCGTTTGACGTGCAAGCAGGCAGCGATCAATGCTCAGCCATAGGGAATATGCAGATGAACACGGTATCAAATGGTGGCGGTACAGCCGACGGCATTCTGATCAGAGAAGATCGTCACGGCGTGGCGACGCTGACGCTGAATCGACCGCAGCAGCTGAATGCGCTGTCCGAATCGATGATCGATGGGTTGCAGAAGCAACTGGATGCGATCGCCGGCGACGCGAATGTTCGGTGTGTTGTCATAGCCGGGGCTGGTAAATCGTTCTGCGCGGGACATGACCTGGCGCAGATGCGCGGCAACGCGCATGAACCTTACTACAGGGCGCTGTTTGATCGTTGCAGCCGGATGATGCAGGCCCTTCAGGCACTGCCGGTGCCGGTCATTGCCCGCGTGCAGGGAATTGCCACCGCGGCGGGTTGTCAGCTCGTGGGAGCCTGTGATCTGGCCATCGCCGCTGACACGGCTCGGTTCGCCGTTTCTGGCATTAACGTCGGCCTGTTCTGTTCGACCCCATCCGTTGCGCTGTCACGCAATGTATCGGCCAAACGGGCATTCGACATGCTGGTGACCGGCCGGTTCATTGATGCCCCGACTGCGGCTGACTGGGGGCTCATCAACGAGGCCGTTCCTGAAAGTCAATTGGACGCGGCTATCGACCGCAAGACCAGCGAGATTCTGAGTAAAAGCGCCGCGGCGATCCGCTATGGCAAGACAATGTTCTATCGCCAGAAACAAATGGAGCTTGGCGCCGCCTACGAATACGCGAGCGATGTCATGGCACGGAACATGATGGATGAGGATGCGTCTGAAGGTATCGACGCTTTCCTCCACAAGCGCCGCGCCGTCTGGAAGCGCTGAAGGCGCGTGGAGAGGAGCAGCCCACATGACAGATCGGGAAAACATTGATACTGGGGACTTTACAGACGGAGTCGCGGTTGGCGCTCTTGCTGACGGAGGGATGATCCAAGGGAGGTTGGGCGACCAAGAGATCATTCTGGCGCGGCGCGGCTCGGAATTCTTTGCGGTGGGTGCCAGCTGTACGCATTACGGCGGGCCACTCGCCAAGGGGATCATTGTCGGTGACGAGTTACGCTGCCCGTTGCACCATGCCTGCTTCAGTCTTCGGACGGGAGAAGCACTGCGTGCTCCGGCATTCGACTCGATTCCGTGCTGGCGGGTCGAGCGGATAGGTGAGCGGGTATTTGTGCGTGAAAGATTGGTCATTCCCAAGAAAAGCCATTCCTCCGTGGCTGTCAGTGCCAATCAGCTACCTTCATCGGTGGTAATCGTCGGCGGAGGCGGGGCCGCTCTGGCCGCGGCCGACACCCTGCGCCGGGAGGGTTTCGAGGGATCGTTGACGATCATCAGCGCCGATGAGTTTGCACCGTACGATCGCCCGAATCTGTCGAAGGATTATCTGGCTGGCGAGGCGCCTGCAGAGTGGATGCCTTTGCGACCGCCCGAGTACTATTCCAACAACCGCATTGATCTGCTGCTGCGCTCACGAGTGACGTCGCTCGACCCCCGCCAGAAGCAAATCCGGGTGGAGGGTGGAAGAACCTACGACTATGACCGCTTGCTGCTGGCGACCGGCGCCGATCCTGTCAGGTTACCTATCGAGGGCGCATCGCAGTTGCAGCTGCTGTACCTGCGCACTTTTGCCGATAGCCGCGCACTCGTGGCGGCGGCTGGATCCGCGAAACAAGTGGTGGTCGTCGGCGGCAGTTTCATCGGGCTCGAAGCTGCCGCATCCTTGCGGGCACGCGGTATCGAGGTCCATGTCGTAGCGCTTGAAAAGCAACCGCTCGCGCGAGTGATGGGGCTGGAACTGGGTCGGTTCTTACGTGACCTTCACGAAGCTCACGGCGTGAGATTCCATCTTGAGGACACTGTGATTCGCCTCGATGGGCGCAAGGTTATCCTCAAGAGTGGAGCAGTTCTTGAAGCGGACTTGCTCGTGCTGGGAGTGGGTGTGCGGCCGTCCCTGGCGCTTGCCGAGCAAGCGGGATTGCAAGTGGATCGTGGAGTCGTGGTTGACCACTACCTCGAAACGACTGCCCCTGGAGTCTTCGCCGCCGGCGACATCGCCCGTTGGCCCGATGCCCGATCAGGCCAACGTATTCGTGTTGAGCATTGGGTTGTGGCCGAGCGTCAGGGCCAAGTTGCGGCGCGCAACATGCTCGGACGTCGTGAGAGATTTGAGGCCGTACCATTTTTCTGGACCCAGCAGTACGACGTCTCCATCAAATATGTGGGTCACGCAGAAGCTTGGGACGATATTGAAATCACTGGCAGCCTGGACAAGAAGGACTGCGCTGTGGCCTACAAGCAGGCCGGGCGCACGCTGGCAGTAGCGACGATTTCCCGAGATCTGCACAGCCTGCAGATTGAAGCTGACATGGAAGCGGCAGCAAGAATCGGAATGCGCATTTCGGTGTGACGGGTAAGCTCGGTCACCTTACAAGGGAGGACCGCTGTGCTCACGCTCCATGATTACCTGCCGTCGCAGAATGGTTGGAAGGTCCGGGTTTTGCTCGGGTTGCTCCAGATCCCGTATACCAGCCGCATTGTCTCGATCTTCGAAGGTGAGAGTCGCACCGACGCCTTTTTGAGCCTCAACCCAGCCGGCGCCATCCCCGTGCTCGAAATCGATGATGGGCGTGCGATTGCCGAATCAAACGCGATCCTCACTTATCTCGCCGAGGATACGCGCTTCCTGCCTGCAGACCGCTATCTGCGCGCCAAGGTCATGCAGTGGCTGTGCTTCGAGCAATACCATGTCGAGCCTGTCATCGGCTCGCTGCGCTTCTGGACGTTGACCGGTCGGCTCGAGCGCAACCGGGATCTGGTAGCGGGGAAGCGCGAAGCCGCAATCCGCGCTCTTGCCGCTATGGACCGTGGCCTTGCCAATACGCCGTTTCTCGTCGGACAGGACCTGTCGATCGCAGATATTGTGGTCTACGCTTACAGTCACCGAGCTGAAGATTGCGGTTTCCGTCTAACGGATTATCCGGCGGTGATTGCGTGGTGCCGCCGCGTGCAAGATGCCATCGGACCCGACTATCCCATCTATCCATATAGTGTTGACCCCCATTCCGGCGCCTGAGCCGTCAGGGCTCACAGCGGCCGCAACTGATCGGCCACGCGAGATTTACGCATGTGCGCTGGCGAGCCAGCACGCCATCGTGAAACTCGCGGTGCCATTCTGGAAGTACGGCTCGAACGCCGCGCGTACCACGTTGGTCGTGCGTGCGCGCGTCGCCTCATCAACTTCCGCGTCTCGTAAGGCGGCACCCACGGGCCCGAGCTTCGTGACGTAGTTCAAGAGATCTTGCTCCGAAATGTTCCCAGTGACGTCGATTGGACGAACGTCAACATTTCTCCATCCGGTCGCATTCAGGATTCGCCGTATGCGGTCGCCGTCTGCGAACGCGAACTGACCAGGTGCACCCGGGCTGGGAGTCGACAGTTTCGGTAGCAACGGTTCGGCGGCCCGCGCGGCCGTCGTCATGAAAAGATTCTCCGCAGGGCTCCGCCACGCGACGAATGCAAGTTTTGCGTCGGCCCGTGCCGCGCGCCGGATATTCACGAAAGCTGCCTCTGGATCGTCGAAGAACATTACGCCGAACCGTGACATCACCGAGTTGAAGCCTCCCGGTTCGAAGGCGTAGGTCTGGGCGTCCGCCTGCACGAACGTCACAGCATCGAGTTTCTCAGCGATGGATCGTTCCTTCGCAACTCTGATCAAGGGTTCGGAGATGTCCACTCCAACGCAGAGGCCCGTCGGGCCAAGGCGTCGCGCCATCGAAATGGTCGTAGTACCCGCGCCACAGCCGATGTCGAGCACACGGCCGCCCTCACCCGGGAATGTTTCCTTGGAGAGGACCCTCTCGAATGGGGCAAGCATGCGATCGAGCACATCCTGCAATTCCACCCAAGCGCTCCCCGAGGGTCCGTTCCAAAGTGCGGCTTGCTCACGATTCCCCTGTTGGGCTTCGGACATCTGACTTCTCCTGCTCCGCGGATATGCCCGGCAGCACCCGGCGATAAATTCCGATGCGCTGCACGAGCGACGTAAACCTTGGGTCGGAGTGTAACGCTTCGAAACTCGGGTCCTGCGCTAAGAAATTGATCAGGGTTGATCGATCCTCCAGGGCGCGCTCGAGCCACACAAACGTCTCTTCAGTATTTGCAAGAGATGCGTGGATCATGGCGATGTCGTACGCCGCTACGTAACGTTCCTTCGAGAGTGCGAGAATTTGATTCAACTCCGCCATCGCTTCTTCCCGTCGTCCCGCTAGTGCGAGCGCCTGTGCACGGAATGCGTTGCTGCCCGGAGCCCGAATGGGCCGCTTGTCGATTTCGACGAGTGCACGGCTATAGTCGCCTTTTGCTATGAAGTCGCGAACCAGGGAGCTGCGCGCGCTGTCGGCACGATCGTCCAGCGCCAGAACTTGCTCGAGGCGCCGAATTGACTCGTCGTAACGTTTCGCATAGTAGAGGAAATTGCTCGCAGCAACTCTCGGCGAGAGCCAAAGTGGCTCCAGCTGCTGCGCCCGTTGCGATGCCGCCAGAGCGCGATCGGTGTCACCCTGCATCGCGTAGAGCAGCCCGAGTCGGTGGTGTGCCAGTGCCAATGACGGGTCGAGCAGAATGGCGCGTGCGTACTCTTTTGCGGCGCCGTCCCAATCGTGTTCGTACTGCACCTTGATGTGCCCCAAGGCTGAATGGGCAGCCCCCAAGTTTGGATCGATCGACAGCGCCTTCTCGACGGCTTGGTGCGCTTTGGGAAACACTTCACGGGGAGCGCGCATGCCGAAGACACCCATCACGGCATAACTGTCGGCCAGGCCCGTGTAGGCGAGTGCGTAATTCGGATCCCGGGCAACGGCTTGCCCGAAGTAATCGATCGCTGCGAGCAGGCTCGGTTCCGTCTGCCGTGCCCAGGCGAGCCGGCCGCTCGCATACAGTGCGTACGCCTCCGAATCCTGGGTGTAGGGCATTGCGCTGGCCCCAAGCCAACGCACTGATATAGCCTGCGCGACCCGGGCGGCGATGATGTCCTGCACGTCGAAGATAGTTGTGAAGTCCTGATCAAAATTCTGGGCCCAGAGTTGCCGTCCGTCGGCTACCCGCAAGAGTCGAACGGAAACTCGCAGACGATCACCCCGGCGCTGCAATGAGCCATCGAGGACGGTGCCAACGCCCAGCGCACGACCCGCCGCAACCGGATCCTGATTGACTGCTGCGTAGCGCCGTACCGAACTCAGGGGTGCGATGGCTTGTGGGCTATATCTTCCCAGACTCGAGATAAGGGATTCCGTCATGCCCAGCTCGAGGGATTCGTTTCGCTCGGCAGGCAGCAGGGGCCTGAACGGCAGAATGGCCAAAGTCTGGATCTTGAGGGGAGCAGGGGACCGGAGTCTAATCTGATTAGAAAACAACGTGATCAGTGCGCCCAGGACAGCCAGTGCGGCTGCTCCCACGAATGCCCGTCGGGTCCATGACTGCCGAGTGTCCTTAGGACCCGCGGATGGCCGTGCAGCGCCGGGTCCTGCGTCGTCGAGCAGAGGAAGCTCTTCGCGCCGGGTGACGTTTGCGACGAATCGATAGCCCCGGCGGGCAACTGTGGCGATGTAACGATTCTCGCCGCGGGTTTCCCCCAGGATCTGACGCAGCGTCGAAACGTTCTGCGTCAGGCTGTTTTCCTCGACGATTACGCCTGGCCATATCGAGTGCAGCAGAAAGTCCTTGTCGAGGGTCTCCCCTGCTCGCTCCACGAAACACAACAGCGTGTCGAACACCTTTGTAGTGAGCGGAACAGCCTCCCCCGTCTTGAGGCGCGACAAGCGCTGCCTCGCGACGTCCAGGGAGAAGTCGCCGAACTCGTAGACGGTGGGCGTGGAGGGCATGCGCAAAGGCCAAAGTCAGAAAAATCAGATCTCTTCAGGCAGTGCCCAACGATTCTTCCACGATTTCCGTCCCACAGTCACGTCCGAAAGCCCGGAGGGTGCGCAATCGCCTGCCCGGCAGGCGGCGCTATTCGCGGGTGCGGCGGGGTCGATGGACCCGCCGGCTCAGTGCGATCCTCCACCCCGATGCCCCGGAGCGGAGACTCTCAGCGCGACAGACTTCTCGGTGTAAATCAGCGAATAGGTATATCCGCTCAAGCCCGTGACTGCTAGGTCGTTAAATTCGCCTGAGCGGTGGCCTTTGAAGAATATGAGTGGAATCGAAGCGTTCGGCGACGCGGGTCCTCTGAAGACCACTTCCAGGCGGCCGCTGAGCTTAACGTTGCCGTCGATGACCAGCGTACCGCGGCTCACGCACTCGTCACGGCCAACGATGATCTCGAGCGTGCCCGCTTTCGACTGCGCGTAGTCACCTCCCACATGGGGTGTCGCTGGGGCGAAGTCGATCAAAGTTCCGCCATTTACGGAGACGCCGCCGCGACCCAACGCGCTTTGGGAGGCCGCCACTAGAACGCCATCGTCGATCTGGGTGCCGCCGCGATAGTCGTTTTCGCCCGTCAGGTCCAGCTCACCAGTTCCCCGCTTTGTGAGCTTACCAACACCGCCGATGTTATTGCGCCAAAAGTCCCGCGCCGCGAAGGCGCCGAGAGACCCGTCCATATTGACGGTCACGTCAGTATCGAATGCACCATAGCCGTCCGCAGCCGCATACAGATTCAACCGTCCCCACCCTTCGACATCATCGAGCAGCGCGTTGCCGGACCGGATCGCGGTCGTCCGTAGCACCTCGCGGCGTTGATCAGGATCAAGGTAGGGCAACCGCGTCTCGAGCAGTACTACCATCGGATGCCGGTGTAGTACTTCGAACGGCCATCAGAGTGGGCGGGATCACGACACGAGTCTGGTAGAGCGGGAAGAACGTCAGGCCGGCCGTGAAGTCGGGAGTGCCATCGCTCAAGTCATTTGTGTAATAGCCAATCGACTCCGTCCCCTGGTCGACGACCCGGATATCATCCGTGAGACGCCATGGGCGAGGTGAGTTGAAGTAGTTTTTTGCTGGGGTCGTGGAGGAGAAGTTGCCGCGCAGTGTCGCTACCAGCGAGACTATCTGGCCGACTGTGGGCGAATTGGTCAATCCGGCGCCAGTGCCGACGTCGTTGTATTTAGCGATGTTTGTGTTCCAGGCTGTTCCGGTCGACCACAGCGAGCTGAAGCCTGCCAGCAAATTAATCGCCGCGTTCGTATCGGGGCTGGCATTGCCAGAGACGTTTGTCTTGTAGTTGTCAACAAACGGAATGACATCTGCGCGCGTCACCGGCGCGAGCAGCAAGGACATCAGCGCCACTGAGCATATTGCCGGCCGCAACTGCACGGGCTGCACTGTTACAAGCTTCATCGAGACGCTCTCCTGGATCAAGCGTCGGGACACTATCCGACGATTGAGGCAGGCCGATGACAGGCAGCGACAGCCAGACGGTTACGCAGCTCCAACCCGGGCGTGTGCCCGGACCGGGAAGGTGCCCATCGCGGCGATTTTCGGCGGGACAGCGGAGAAGTGAAAACCCTCGGCCGGCAGAACCGATAGCCGGGTGAGATGTTCGACAATGGGAATGCCAGCGGCCAGCAGGACCGAATGAACTGGCCGAGTACCGCCTGAGGTGTCATCGATATTCAAGGAGTCAATGCCCACGAGCACGGCTCCTGAGTCGCGCAGGTACTCGGCCGCCTTCTGCGTCAGGAACGGGTGGCCCTCGAAATAGCGGTCGGTTCGCCAGTGAGTGTCCCAGTCAGTATTGACTAACACCGCGCGCCCGCGAATCGGAACCCCAGCGAAAGCCTGCCAGTCGATCGCCCGTTGGTCGGCGCCTGAAACACGCACCGTCGAGCCCGGCACGCCGCAGACCACTTCGAGCGGCAATCCGGTCAGATCGTACCCATCGGCATAGCGGTGAAATGGCGTGTCGAGATACGTACCTGTGTTGCCGACCATCTCGACTCGCCCAAAATGAAATTCGGTTCCAGCAGCGTATCGGCTGCGTGATTGTTCCCGTGACAGATGATCGCAAATGAGCGGCGCGGGAAGGCCCTTGTAGGTGACCATGCCGTTCTCGATGGTATGGCTGAGGTCCACAAACTCTCCGGCCATCGTCAAATCGGCGTCTGCGGCGCTCGAGCCGCGCTTATGGCGCTCCTCGATGACGCGCTTGTTGAGGATGCGTACCTTGCGCACCATCAACAATCGTAGATCCCTGATGAGGTACGCTGCGAGCTCATCTTCGGTAATGTCGTCGCCGTCGATATCCAGCCGGAAGCCTTGACCCTGCATACCGCCGCCGTTGGAGAAATCAACCTCGAAGTCGAAGCTTACACGTTTGTCGTTCATGTGGGTCCCGTCAACTCGATACGGTCGATCGGGAGACTAACGCACGCCTGCGACCGCGCGATACAGCGGACGTCTGTATGGGCCGGACTTGTAGCAAAGTTGGCGTTTTTTGACAGGCCCCTTCGATCCGGCGTGCGGATTGACGGAGCTGTCATCCCTGGCCCGAGTAGTGCCGCGGGTCAGGGGGTGGTCCTAGCCTGTGAAATGCTCGCACGAGACGTTCGGGCAGCCGGTTGCATAGTCATCGAGCCTTGCCGCAGAAGACTTTGCGTCGTAAAGTGTTCGGCGTGATTGATCGAGCACCATCGTGGATCGGGCGCAGGATCAGTCCGGGTTTCCCGGGGCGCTGTTTCAGGTTGCTGGGCCGGATTGGGGCAATGAGACGCATTCGCGAATTCGGGTTGCTGTTTGCTTTTGCCTGCGCGCCGGGAGTCTGCGCGCAAGCAGGCCAGCCCAGCGAGCTGGATGTTTTGCGTGGCAGAGTCGTTTACCTGGACTTCTGGGCGTCATGGTGCGAGCCGTGCCGGCGATCATTTCCCTGGATGCAGCAACTGAAGCGCAGCTACGAGGCGCAGGGATTGACTGTCATCGCCGTCAATCTCGATCGCGACCGCGCGGATGCGGAATCATTTCTGAGGCGATTCAAACCGGACTTCCAGATTCGTTTCGATCCGACCGGCCAATGGGCGGAGCAATTCGAACTTCGTGGGATGCCGACCAGCATTGTCATAGATCGCCGCGGGGTCGTACGGTTCACCCATGTTGGATTCCGCACCGATGATGGGCCGGCGTATACGCGGCAGGTCGAGGAGCTGTTGGCGGAACACTGAACGATGGAGTCTGAAGTCATGAGACGCAAATGCATTCTATTGTGTGAAGTGCTGGTGCTGTGCTCATTGACGGTGGGCTGCAGCTCGTTGGGGGTAAAGCCCTGGCAGCGCGAGCTGTTATCGCGACAGGACATGCAGCCTGATGGCAACGGTCTCGACGACGCAATTGATGACCACATGTACTTCAGCAAGGAGGCTTCCTCCGGCGGCCGATCCTTCGGTGGCGGAGGATGCGGATGCAACTAGGCCCCGATCCAAGCAGCGTCCGGCGCAGGTTGATCGCCGCGAGCTGTGCACTTCTCAGCTCGTCGGCAGCGCGTGGCGAGCAGGGTTCCGTTACGGACAAAATCGGGCGGATGGTCGAGGACTGGAAAATTCAGTCGGCACTGGCTTACTACCGGGAAGATGGCCGCATTCAGGCGATCGAGCCGGTCATCAGTGCAGTTCGGGACCTGTCCGACGGCGGCAGACTCACTCTCAATTTCACCTTCGATAGCCTGTCGGGGAGCAGCCCGAACGGCGCGCTTCCCAACCACAACCCGCAAACGTTTGCTTCGCCTTCAGCCAGGAGTCTCGCGGCTGCGCGTCACCTGTATACAGTTGCACCTGGGCGTCTTCCGGTTGATCCCAATTACAGTGACGCCCGTGTCGCGGGTGGGGTTGACTGGACGCTGCCACTCTCCCGGCTTACACGGCTGAGTGTGGGTGGAAAGTTTTCGTATGAAGACGACTTCTACTCTGCCACGGCCAATGCCGGCGTAGAGCACGACTTCAATGACAAGAACACGACTGTGTCGCTGAGCGTCAGCAGTGAAAACGACTTCCTGCAGCCTATCGGTGGAGCTCCCACGCCGCGCAGCGACTACGCTTTGTTCGAGAAGGGAGGGCACGAGACCAAGCGGGGACAGGGGCTGCTGCTCGGCCTGACTCAGGTCATGACCCGCAACTGGTTGTCCGAGGTCAATCTCTCACTGGATCGATTTTCGGGCTATCTAACTGATCCTTACAAGCTTGTCTCAGTGATCGATGGCGCCGGTGATCCGGTAGGGTACGTTTACGAAAACAGGCCTGACTCGCGTACCCGAAGAAGCGTTTACCTCGAGAATCGTGTCGGGTGGACGCGTGCGTCCGCCGGTCTTGCGCTGCGCTACATGACCGATACGTGGGGTATCCATTCGGATACTGCGCAACTCAGACTGCGTTGGTGGAACGCGGGAAGAGATCAGTATTTTGAGCCGAGCGTTCGCTGGTACCGGCAGTCCGCCGCTGACTTCTACAGACCCTGGATCGCCCCGAATGCCGCCCAGGAAACCTACCTGTCCGCCGATTCCCGGTTGGCGGCGTTCCATGCGCTGACCTACGGGCTGAAATACGGAATCAAGCTGACCGATCGCCTCGGCGGATTCGGCCGGGGCGGAACTGAATTCAACGTCCGGCTGGAATATTATCAACAGACGATTCAGAACGGGCCTGCAGCGCCCGGGGCGCTGCAGGGACTCGACCTGTACCCCAGTCTCAAAGCCGTGCTGTTGCAGATTGGCTTCGACTACTGACACTGATGTGGCGGGCCCAGTCCTGTTGGAACAGCGGGACGGCGATGTCATTGCAGTCCGTTTCAGCGCAATGGCCGGTCCCTGCGAGGTACTGCTGCCGGCGACGGAACTCAGCAGCGCGCGTGAGTTGGGTGAGGTCGCAGCCGCTGAAGCGTGGCGCATCGAGAAGAAGTACAGTCGCTATCGTCAGGACAGCGTCTTGGCTTGGATCCACGCACAGCAGGGGTCCACGGTGCGCCTCGATGAGGAGACCGCATCACTCATCGACTTCGCCCAGCAATGTTTTGTGATCAGCGAGGGGCTGTTCGACATCACCTCCGGAATCCTGCGCCGCGCTTGGAAATTCGACGGCTCCGATCGTCTTCCGGATGTCGCCACAGTACAGAATCTTCTGCCCCTGATTGGGTTCGACAAGGTTCGTTGGCGCAACCCGTTTCTGACGGTGCCTGATGGAATGGAGCTCGACCTGGGCGGAATCGGCAAAGAGTACGCGGTCGACAAAGCTTACGATCAGCTCATGGCCCGGTGTCCGGCGCCGTTCCTGGTCAATTTCGGCGGTGATCTGCGTGCCAGCAGGCCATTACCGAACGGGCCATGGAAGGTGGGCATCGAGCGTCCCGATACTGTCCAAACTGCCGCTATGATTTTGGAAGTTGAATACGGAGCGCTTGCAACCAGCGGCGATGCACACCGATTTCTCCTCAAAGATGGCGTTCGCTTTGGCCACGTCTTGGATCCGCGCACGGGTTGGCCGGTCCCGGATGCGCCGCGCTCGGTCACTGTCGCGGCCAGTAGTTGCACTGAAGCGGGCCTGCTGTCCACGCTCGCGATGTTGAAGGGAGCTCGCGCACAGCAGTTTCTGCAGGAACAGGCCGTGCGATATTGGCTGCTCCGATGAACAGGTAGCCCCTTCGATCCTGGGTGCAGATCGAAAGGGCTGTCATACCCGACCCGACCAGTGCCGCGGGTCAGGGTCGTCCTAGCCTGTGAAGTGCTCGCACGAAACGTTCGGGTGCCAGTTCACGAACGCACCGTTGGGATTGTCCTTCCACGCCCAGACGTGCAGTGTGTAGAACGCCGGCAGTTCGAAGCGATTGGGCGTGTCAAACAGATGAAATAGCTGTCCCATGAGCTCTGGCGGAGACGCATGTTTGGCATTCCATCCGTCGGCGAGAATCAGATAGTCGGCGCCGATCAGTTGCAGGCGCCCGCTCGCGGTCTGCTCGTAGATCACGACCTGGGGAGTCATGGGGTCCACGACACCTTTGGGGTCGACCACACCTTTTTTGACCAACGTCATATTTACATAGTGGAGCCCCATTGCGCCCGCGCTCTCTCCGCTCACGCAGCCGAATTGCAGCGCATACCCCTCGGATTCAGCCACGTACACATTCTTGAAGCGCTCGGTCGCTTCCCGGACCTTCCTCAAAAGGGCGCTCGCCTTGTTCTTCTGGTCGGCTGTCAGTTCAGTAGCTTGCGTCATCTGCATTTGAGAATGCGCATCCTGCGCCAGGACTGGCAACTGACCAGCGCCCATGAGACTGACAGCGATGGTGGCGTAGTGGAGCTGCTTGGTGAGTCGTCTGATTTTCATTGTATAACCTCCCTATCAGGGTTTGTGGAATGTGAATGCTGGATGGGGTGTCGGAAAGGTTTGCAGATAGCCGATGTTCAGAAGAAGCCGAAAGTGCTGGTGAATCGGCTCATTTCACCGGCGCGCCCGAATAGATTCAGCGGGAACATTGAGGCGCTGGAGTAAGACGCCGTAAGATTGCTGCAGAGGTGTGCCCGTGGATGAGCTGTTTACGCTGGTTTATGCAGAGCTCCGTAGGATTGCCGGGCGGCAGCTGCGTGGGGAGCGCTCGGGCCACACGTTGTGCACGACTGCGCTTGTGCATGAAGCTTGGTTCGAACTAGCGAAGCTCGAACGCATACGCTGGCAGAGTCGCGCGCATTTCCTCGCCCTTGCGGCCCAAGCCATGCGCAGGGTTCTCATCGATTACGCGGTCGCGCGTCGCAGCCAGAAGCGTGGTGGCGGTTGTGCGCATGAGCCGCTCGAAGTCGACGCGCTCGTCGCTGTCACCGAGCGGCCAGAGGATTTCATCGCTCTCGACGAAGCCATCCAGCGCCTGGCGGTAATCAACGAGCGCCACGCGCGTATTGTCGAGTGTCGCTTCTTCGGAGGCATGAGCATCGAAGAGACAGCGGACGTGCTGGGTTCGTCGCCGGCAACCGTAAAGCGTGATTGGGCGGTGGCACGCGCGTGGCTCAATAGGGAACTGTGCACGTGAGCAAACTCGCCCCGCTGATGTCGGCGGAAAGATGGGTGCGCGTTCAGGATGTGTTCAGTGCGGCGCTCGACTGCGAGCCGGCGGGCCGCAGCGAACTTGTCGATCGGTGTTGTGCGGGCGATGCGGAGTTGCGCCGCGAAGTGCAATCGCTGCTCGACAGTCACGAACGCGGGGGACTACTTGATCAGCTTGCCGAGAAGATCAGCGCGCCCGCACTGTTGCGGGCACGCGTTGCGGCGATGGACTGGCAGGGACGCAGAGTGGCGCAGTACACGGTGCTGGAACCGCTCGGAGCTGGTGCCATGGGGCTCGTTCATAAGGCACGCGACGAGCGTCTCGGGCGGCATGTTGCGCTGAAGTTCCTTCCGCCGCACCTGTCAGCGCAACCGGATGCCAAGCAACGTTTCCTGCTCGAGGCTCGCGCCGCGGCCGTTCTGGACCATCCCAACATCTGTACGATCCACGAAATTGGCTCCACAACTGACGGCCAGCCATTCATCGCGATGGCTCTCTACGATGCAGAAACGCTGCAGGGACGTCTCGCGCGGGGGGTGCTTGCTGTCGAAGACGCACTTGCGATTGCCCAGCAGATTGCGAATGGGCTTGCCAAAGCGCACGAATACGGGGTGATTCATCGCGACGTGAAGCCCTCAAACATCATGCTTCTCGCTGATGGCACAGTGAAGATCCTCGATTTTGGCGTCGCGCGGCTTGCCGACGCAGACGTGATGTTGGAGGAACGAACCGCGGTCGGTACGGCGGGGTACATGAGTCCCGAGCAGGCCCGCGGCGATCCCGTAGATTTTCGCACCGATGTCTGGTCGCTAGCCGTAGTGCTGTACGAAATGATCACGGGCGCTCGGCCTGCCGCAGACGACAACATGCTGGCCCTCAGGCACGCGGTACTTGGAGTGGGGCCGTTGCCAGCCCGCATGCTGCGCGCGGATTTACCGGATGCATTGGAAGCTTTGCTGCGTAAGGCGCTCGCAAAAGCGCCAGAACAGCGGCATGCGTCCATGATTCAAATGGCCACGGAGCTTGCGGCCTGCAGTGAGCGCACACGGGCGGCCGCGTATGCGGCCTCCGGATCTGAGTCCGTCGATGCATTGTCAGTTGCTGATGACAGCCAGTTCTCCTCTGGTGGCGAGCGCCGGCGCGCTGCGGTGCTCGTGTCGCGGCTGCCGGATTACGGGTCCCTGATCGAACACCTCGCGACTCCGAAGCTGGAGCAAATCATGCGCCGGATCAGCGCCGTTGCGGCGGAGGTGGCGCAGCGGCATGGCGGGCTCGTGAACCATGCGTTCGGCGAAGAGATCGTTTGCCTGTTTGGCATTCCAGTCGGACACGAGGACGACGATCTCCGTGCCGTGCGTGCGGCGGTAGAGCTGCATGCGAGAGTGCGCGAGATGACCGCGGGGCTCGTCAACGAGCTGCCGCTGCCATTCAAGCTCCAGTCCGGGGTCCATGCCGGTCTGCTCCTCGCCCGCAAGTTGAAGGACGGGCCGCGTCGCTATGCAGTCACCGGAACCGCGGTGCAGCTCGCCGGGATACTCGCCTCCGCTGGCGCCGGCGACACCATTTTGCTGAGTCCGGAGTGTCAGCGTCTCGTCGCGCCGTTTGTGCGCACGATTCCACATCAATCCTTCGTCTCTCACGCCCAGTCAGCGCCGATCACACCATACCGTGTGATCGGCGAGTCAGGATTGCAGACGCGGCTGGAGGCTGCCGAGCGTCAGGGTTTAACGCCGTACTCCGGCCGCCGTACCGAGCTTGGGATATTGGAGGACCATCTCTCGCGGGCCCAAGCGGGTCAGGGACAAGTGGTTCTCGTCGCGGGTGAAGCAGGAGTCGGTAAAAGCCGCTTGCTGCACGAATTTCGTGCGCGTATCGATACAACCCGCGTGCGCATCCTGCAAGGCAGATGCAGCTCATACAACGGTGGCGGACCGTATCTGCCATTTGCGGAGATTCTGAGAGCGGCTCTCGGTTTTCCGAGGCACGACACCCACGGGTTCGCTGCTGAGGAGGTCGCCGCGCGCATCTGTGATCTGGACGCTTCACTCCAGCTGTTCGTGCCGCTGTATCTGAACGTGTTGTCGATACCGAGCGACGCGTACGTGTTACAGCGTCCGCTGCGAGGTGACCACCTGCAAGCGGCGGTGCCTGAGGCGCTCGCGGCATTCCTCACGGCGTTTGGCCGGAAGGCGCCGACCGTATTCCTGCTGGAAGACTGGCATTGGAGCGATTCCGGTTCCCGGGAAGCCTTGCGGCGGTTGGCAGATGGAATCGCGAAACATTCTCTACTCGTCATCGTCACAACCCGTCCCAATGGGCAGGATCGCGCCGATTCGGCATATGGTGGGGAGCGATTGGATATTGGGCCGCTCGATTTCGACGACTCGATTGCCATTGTCAAAGGCGTGTTACAGGTGCGGCGGGTGTCGGACGAGCTGGCACGTCGTGTCTACGAGCGCACAGGTGGCAATCCATTTTTTCTAGAAGAGGTCTGTCAAGCGCTGCTCGAGCAAGGTGCCGTGGCGGAGTGCGATGGCGAGGCCGTACCGGCGAAGGAGGTCGAGGCGCTCCGGCTGCCCGATACCGTGCAGGCGGTCATCCGCACTCGCTTGGACAGTCTGGACCCGGACGCACTCGAAGTATTGCGCATCGCTTCCGTCATCGGCCGGGAGTTCAGCAACGATGTTCTGATTGAGGTGCTCGGCAAGGAGCGCAGTCCGGAGCGTGCCATCGAACAGCTCAATTCGGCTGGGCTCATTCAGCAGTCCGGACTTCCGCCGCAGCGTGGCTATCGATTCAAACACGTACTCACGCAAGAGGTCACTTACGACAGTCTGCTCGGGCACCAGCGACGATCACTTCACCATCTCATCGGCTGTGCGATCGAAGCAGCTCGCGGAGGGGGCAGCGACGATCAGGCTTCGCTGCTCGCACACCATTTCGCGCTGGCCGAAACGTGGGCGCCGGCTGTTCATCATGGCCGGCGTGCAGCATGCCGTGCGAACGCACTTGGTCAGTTTGACGACGCTCTCGCCACACTCGATCGTGTGCGGCAGTGGGTGCTGCGTCTGCCCGAAGGTGAAGAACGATTCGATCTACTGACAGACGTGCTGCTGCAGCAAGAACGCCAGTGCGAAACACTGGGCCTGCGTGGTCGGCAGCAACATATCATCGACGAGTTGATCGCACTGCTTGCGCCGAGAGGCGCGTCGGAGCGCCTCTCGCAGACGTATCTGCGGCAAGGTGACCTATCGACGTTACTTAAGCGCTTCGATGCGGCCGATCGCATGTTGAGCACGGCGCTGCGCATGTGTCGAGAACGCGGTGACGTGACGCTCGAGCGTCATGCGCTGCGCAGCCTTGGACTGCTACGCTGGCATGAGCAGCGGCATTCGGAAGCCCTCACGATCGCGGAGGCCACGCTGGCCATCGATCGCGAACGACGTGACGAACTGGCCGTCGCGGGCGACCTGGCCAATCTCGGCGTCATCCTGAAGAGCATGGGCGAATATTCCCGTGCACAGGTGAGCCTCGAGGAGGCGCTTGCCATCCCTGCGCTCGCGCAGGATCCAACCACCCTGGTGTACGCCCTTCAGAATCTCGCGAATGTGCATCGCGGGTTGGGAGATCTGGATCGCACGCTGAAACTGCTGCTGCAAGCCGACGATATTTCTCGTGCGCATCTGCTGCCGATTCAGCGCTCGTTTCATCTCATGGGCATCGCGCACATCTTTCTGCAGCAGGACCGAATCTCAGAGTCTCTTCAGACCTATGAGGAGGCCATTTCACTTTCCAGACGGGCCCATCATGCCGATGGACTCGTGCAGTCGCTACGCGCCCTCGGGGAGGTGTTGTTCGGTCTGGGTCGACATGCCGAAGCCCGGTCGTACCTCGAGGAAGCTGCCACACTCTTTTCGCAGCTGGAGGATCGAGCCGGAGAAGCAGAAATGTGTACGCGACTCGCCACAGTTATCGAGCACTCGGCTGCAAATTCAGACGCTGAAGCAGCTTGGGAAAAAGTGCGCGCGCTCCGGGCCCGCCTTGGCGACGCGCATGGTGAGCTCGATGCGCTCGAGGGCATCGCGCGAAGTGCACGCGCACGGTCGGCCGCCCCCGATGAAGTCATTCCGCGGGCTGAGGCCGCGCTCGCTCTTGCGTCCACGTTGGGAGAAGAACGGCGCGAGGCAGCCTTGCGCAACACACTCGGCATCTTGGAGTGGGAACGCAGTCACTATGCGCAGGCGCTTCGACACTACGAGATTGCCCTCGCGCTGTTCAGACGGGTGGGTGATCGCGTCCACGAAGGTCTTGCGTTGAATAGCCTCGCTGTTACCTTGGCCCGCCTCAATCGTCACGATGAGGCTCGAACAGCGCTCGAAGAGAGCGTTCTTCTCAACTACCAGACCGGTGAGCGGCTTCTTGAGGCTCACGCGCTGGCTGCACTGGGCGACGTGCACGTCG
>Ga0307511_10000258_pt1 | contig 54650 bp, 69 predicted proteins | sample 13_EM_MG_FD_200266 | JGI IMG/M metagenome (GOLD analysis project Ga0307511, IMG submission 200266) | Populus trichocarpa ectomycorrhiza microbial communities from riparian zone in the Pacific Northwest, United States - 13_EM | ecosystem: Host-associated > Plants > Roots > Unclassified | place... | reverse complement strand
GAATGCTTGGATGCTGCTGGGTTCCCTAACCCTACACCGATCAACGTCTGGGTCATTAGCGGGCCCTACGTTCTATTGGGTGTTGCTGAGATCTTCGCGTCGATCACTTCTCTCGAGTTTGCCTTCACCAAGGTAAGCGCCGGACCGATCCATCCGAAAATCCACCCGATCCCCTCTTTCTCCGTGACTGACGGACACCTGTTTTAGGCGCCAAAACAAATGAAGAGTTTCGTTACGGCCTTCGCTCAATTCCAAAACGCCATTGCGGCCGCTTTGGGATTCGCCCTCACGCCGGTGAGCACGGAGGACAAGTTTATTTGGATTTATGGAGCGTTCGGGATTACCTCGTGGGTGGTCGGGACGTTGTTTTTTATCACGTTCAGGAAGTTGGATGCCCAGGAGGCTGAGTTGAACGCGATTGGCACGGGTGAGCGTGAGGGATTCGAGGAGGTGCATAGGAAGGGGGATGAGTCTCCCCATTGAGTGTTTGATTAATGGTTTCCCTCCCCTCTCTCGCCCTTCGCGTTTTGCATTCATCTCCCTCCAATATTTTATCCATTCGCCTCTATGTAGTGTTGCGCTAATGTGTTTCACCCTTTTGTACTAGAGTAACTCATCACGTCAATTAGATTACATTGATTCTCCGGTCTGCGATCCTGGCTCAGGACCCTCTCGCGATAGATCCTTGTTAGAAATACGGTCGAAGGATCCACCCGGTAACGCGTAAATATATCAGTTCCAAAGATCTTGACCCCTGGCCCATTGCCACTCTGGGAGCCGGGTACGGTCCTACATCACCTCGCGATGTGGTCCCAGGAAAGCCGACAGACTGGTTCTTCACGGGGGCGATCCCTCCAGCCTACGCCCGGCCGAGCGCGCACTCTGTCCTAAATTCTTCACACCGTGGAACCTGACATTGTTCTAATATCCATTGACCGGATTCTTCCAATTCTCAAAAGCTGTGTGCCAGGTACCATACATTAATATCACTGTAACTTGAGACTTATCGGGTGACTATCTACAACCTTCTCGTATATACCCGAAACGGGTGGTCCTATAGCTAGTATCGTCGTTCCGACAGCTCCGGGATCGGAAAATGGAGAGGGGAGAAAATCCGCAGTCATTTCGATCGAGAGTCCACGCGGAACCTGCCGATCTTGGTATCTTCGGCCCTTAGCATAGGGCAAAGGACGAGGTCGTACCTTTCACATGGGCGTGATGGGACGCCCGTGATTCTGTCTGTGGTTGTGAAGGTGTACGGGCAGGGTTTTTTTCTACACAAAACAGCGGGCACAAAACACATACAAGATGAGAAAGAGCAGAACAACAGAGGCTAGCGAACGAAAACATGCACTGAGACTTGGACGGAGGCTGGGATGTGAACCTATGGTATAGTAGAATATGTGATGCACGATGTGAGAACGAATTTGAATCTTGATGATGAGAAATGGGGCGTGGGACGATGACGTGAAGAGTGCTGTAGTCAGGAAGGGGAAGGAAGAACAGGGTAACTGGAGAATGGTCCGGGAACATAATATATCAAACAAGACGTGCGTGTGTCATGATCACCAAAGATCAAGGTGAGGGGACTCAGACACAACACAGAACCCACAATGAAACCCATGAAAGAGGAAATACACAACGCAGACATATTAGAGTCTGAGGAAATGAGGAAATGAGAAGGAAAGCGAGAAAAAAAAACTAGGAGAAGTGAGGAGAGGGCGATCCCGGACAATAACCATTCATGCGACTGCGAGGAAGAGAAAGAGTAGGACACTCCACGACAAAATAGAAACGCCTTCATCCATTAAGGCCATCCCCACTCCATAACGAACACTTCTGATTCCTCAGAGGGGACGATGCGAACGAGTCTGGTCATACCCATCAAACAATCAACCCGCTTCACCGACCCGGCTCTCTCCTCAGCCTGACCAAAGTCGTTTGACAACCTCCTGACACGCCTCTCGAAGGTCTGGAGGATGACCTCCCGGTCCTGTGGGGGTCCACAAAGGAACCACTCTGCCGCGATAACGGGAATCCGAAGATTCGCGTGAATCGCTTGGAGGACCTCGTAGTTGGTGACGAAGAGGTTGGGGAGGGACGACAAAACTCTGATGTTCCACGGCAGGTTGTCGCATACGAGAAGTATGGAGGGGAGGGGAGGAGCGGTGGCTGCTTCAGCCAGGGTAGCGACATCGTACTCGAAAAGCGGTGACGAGCGCCCGGTAGCAGCGCCGGGGGAAGCCAAGGGAAGCTGCAGGGTCATCCGAGCATCGAATTGAAGGTCCCCTGCATGATAGAGGAAACGGTGTATGCGGGTTTGCAGCCGGTCCGGTTGTTGTAATGGGGATCCGATTGGTTCAGGGGAAGTGGGGGTGCAGTAACCGGAGGAAGTGGGAGGGAGGTCGATGGTCCCTAAGCGAGGCGAGGGTGGGGCGCTGCTAGGCGGGGTGAGCGGCTCCAGTTCTGTTATGAGGTTGCTGATCGGGTCCAAGAAGTGGACCTTGGTAGGGGTAGACGGAGCCACCATGGTCGTATAAGTAGCGGACGTGAGAGTAGGAGGGGGTGACGGTGGGGAGGGCAGTTGAAGGACGGAGGGGATGGTGAAAAAACTTGGGACCTCGGGAGGGTGTTGTATATGTGCGCCCCAACTGGATAAAAGAATGTGCGATCAACGTGCGTTACGGAACGAGTAGGGGGAAAGTCCGTCAGCCACAGTCAAAACCTAGATTGGCCATCACTGGTAGATAGAGGTGGACTGTATAAGATTTATCTCCTAAATCCCGGCACGGGATGGGGGAGACGCCAATCAAAGAACCAAAAACCCAACTCATGGAGGCAGAATGAGCGAAGCCCGTAACCCACGGCAGGTCAGGGCACTGAGGGATGATGAGATTTCCGGATTGGGACAGCGGAGCTGTGCGATGGAAGAATGTTGGAAGACCGTCTGTGTCTGTGCGCGCCCGCGAACGAATCGACATAAGATGATCCTGGATTGGCCCTCCTTTCAGCTGGAGATCCTCAGACCATCAGCACTCCGAAAGTTGCGGCGCCTTCTCCACGGCCGTTCTGTGTAGACTGCCAACGAATAAACGGAAATCGTTCTCAATAGAACTATTTGGTATTGAGGCCAAACTGCTGGAAGTTGCCCCTCTGTTTCTGCCGGGGAAGTTCTCGCCTATTGTTTTCCGAGTGGTGGAGGGGGGTTGTGTGCGCGGACACACGGGGTGAATGAGTTCGAATAAAGATCGTCCGGATATTTCCGGCGGAGCCTCTGTGGCGCGGCTTCAATCTCACCAAGGCACAGCTTTCCAAACTTGGACTGCAGCACAGCCTCCATCCTTGCTCGAGTTTTCTCGCCTTTGTTGATCAAGAGGTAACAATGGTCGCGCATCGCACGAAATCACCATACCGCTGGACAGTCGGCCCCTCGCTAACCTATGAGAGAGAATCTTTCCCGTCTCTCCACTCCTTTCATCCACGTATAGTTAACGGCTCGGGCGCGGGTAGCTGGGAAAAAACGAAATGTCCATCTCAGATCTGGGCACTGTACGCCCAAAAAGATCGTTTCCGGGCCGGTGACATCATCACGCAACCCTGAACGATGTCGGTGAGCCGGAGTGTTTTCTCGCGGGACCCCAAGGCTTTTTCTGGCTTATTGCGCCCGTCTCGTCCAGTTTCCGACATCGGCGGAGATATCCATCCCTTAACGGCCTTGGGTTTCCCTCCGTCCGGCTACCAGTGGCTACGTGGGTTGGCTCCGTCTTGATTTGGTTTGGGCCGCAGCTCGGGCTCGTGACCGGTGTGAACGTTGGGCCATGGAACCGTCTGAGTTCTGTCCAGAATCCTGTCTCAGCTTGCGTATGCTAGGCCCCATGTTTTAGTAGGCTCGGACTGCGGTTGCCATTGTCTGGTGGCCACCAGAACACGCACAGTGACTCGGCGGTGCGCAGACGGGAATCTTTGCCGGCATACCTTGCACGGTGGGTGATCGGCGTAGAACCATCTACTTGTGCCATTGACCCGCTCGCGTATTAATTTGTTTACCCGAGAGGTTGACACAATCCTAGTAAGTACCAGGATCCCGAGGTCGACATAGATTTCGAGGAGGCTCTGCGATGACCCGAAAGCCGTACAACCGGTAGTTCGGGATTTAGGATTGAAAACGGAATCGATGGGCGGAAAAAAACTGGGGTTCATCCATTCTAGGGTTCGCACCCCAGGCCGGGGGGAGGATGATCGAGGGTCCTTTCATCCAAGCGGCAGTCATGGTTCCAATCTAAGGACCCGTCCGACACTGGATGAATCCGTAGCGCGGTCGATTGCTGATCGGAGAGAACTTTTGTAAAGTCGGGGCAAGGGCTCGGAGCTGTCAAGGCAAGCAGCCGGGCGAAGGTTCTGGGCTCGTGAAAGGCCCTAGTGTACAGCTCTCACGTGGCAAATCCACCAATTAGGATCTGACGCCAACGAGCGATGCATTTTCTTGGAGGCTCAAAGGCAGGCTATCACCACGTGGTGTCCACCTGTCAAACGCCGGACTCTCATTGGCTCAGCAGAGCCCGATCTAAACCGCGGGCGGTGTTTTCCTCACTGTACCTGCGGTTGTGAGATGATGTCTCCATCTACAGACTGGAGCAGCGTTTCCCCTTGTTACAAGTAGAGGTGGGAGAACCACGGTGGTGATTGGTTCAGCATCCGTTGACAGCGAAGAATTCGGGTGACTATGGACCACGGACGCACAGCTGTCAGTTCGGAAATTCACATGCCCTCGATGTCCCCGCAATAGTCAGCCCCAGTCTAAGTGAGTGTGAGCATAAAGGCACCACATCACGCCCAGCGCATCAATGAACTCCCGAGGAATCTAAGGCGATCCATTTTGAAAACATCGGTACGTAACATCATAGGAGGTCCCTGTTCATCAGGGTCTTCATCGTGTGCTTGACATAAAATAACGGTGCTAACGCGCAGCGTTCCGAAGACGTCGAACAAGGCCACTCATCAGATTTAGCCAGGGTCAAGAAAAACGGGGGAACCCTGGACGTCATATCCCCCACACCGGATAACAGGCAAACTCTGAGCCGTGGAGGTCCTGTCAGACTCAGAGGACACATTGCCCTCCGAATTGGCGTACACCACCGCCTCAGACCGCCTTCACGGGTCCGCATTGGGATGCCCTGGAAGTGGGGCCGAACTCCCAACAAACACCCCACTCACAAGCCAGACCGTTGCCAATAGAGAAAATTAGAATGAACGAGAAATGAGCATCGACCATCCACATGGCAAGCCTCAAGCAGTGCTTCCCGTGGTAGAATTGGGTGGGGGTAGCTGGATGTCACTGAGTCTGCGTAACTTGCACCTTGTCCATCGCCGCCTGATTTCGAGAGGTTATCGCAGGCCAGGACTTACGAAGGGGGTGGGCGGCCGGGGGCCTGATATGACTATATAGTATCAAGCTTAAGGTGCGTGCACAGGTGACTGCCCGGGTCCATAAGAATACATATTATGCCCTCTGAATACAGCAAAAGGTGTCAGTGGCTGGGGTTTGTTCCTTGAAATCGAAACATTAAGCGTTGTGATATTAACAGCTGCTGGGCCAGAATTAGGTGGGGTTGCGGCCATCCCTGGCCCTCACCAAATTCGGAGGGTTGGCTACTTTTCGAGCAAAATGGCCCTTGTGTTATAATTTTAGATGGTCGGAAGATAATATCCTCAGCCCGACGCAACGGACGGGGTCTCAGCGTTCCCCTTGCGAGTCCATGGATATTCGTGTGGGCACGTTGTGGTGGACAGTCACACTACTCTGGTTCGCATTCTCAGGATAAACTCGTGATTTTTCCAAGTATATTGTCCGATTTTCGTACAGCGTGTGGACTATACTTACCCTCAGACCCCGGGGCAGTGAGACTATTAGGGCGGGCGGTAAATAGGGCGTAAGGAGGTAGGTTGTGATCACCTGGGGAGCCTCGCTGTTGATCAGAATTTGCGGTTTGAGGAATCAAGTGCTCCCGCTTCCCTGTAATCCTTGCATATGGATCGACGTGACTCTGAGCCACGCCCGTTACGATTCGCCCAGCGTGGTTTTGAATCGCAAGGCTGACAAGAACTCAAAGATTGGTCGAATGTTGTTGTTCGGGCGGGGTCTGCTCCGGATCCCTGGAACTCTTCCAACTGTCAGACACGCTACCTCTCCGAAGATAAATGAGCGAGAGGAGGATCGAGGTTGTCGTCGGAATACGTGTGGTCGATGAAGAAGTTACTCACGAGAGAGGTACTACGGAGGGCGGTACTACAGATGGGCATGAGCGGAAGAGGGGAACGGAAGAGCTAGTACGAACAAGTCAAATGGTACTCTCCCACTGATTGGGCACGACCGCACGTATGCGAAGTACCCAACGTGGAGCTAAGATCGGTGCCGTTCAGGTGAACAAAACGATGCGGCGCCGCAGAATGACTAAGTCAAGCGGGAGAGACAACCACAGACCCCTTCTCAACGACCGCGGTCCTGAAGGATCTGTAAGAGACGAACGGAAATGAATGGTCATGAAGTGAGGTCCCACTCCGTGAAACTGGACCTTACGTTAAGTGCATCCAACACCACCTCAAACTCTGAGCCCCGGACCACAGTAAAGTTCACCGCTCCTTCGAATTCACGTTCTATCCGGGCAGCTTGGTCTGCAATCGATCGTCACCCGTGTCTCTAATCAATGTTTCGACGGCTTGACGACCGAGACGACCGATAGGCATACAGATGAAGTCGAGTCGGACGGTGGATAGATATGGAGATGTGGCGGTTTGGGTGTTGAAAGGGCCATAGGGATCCAGGATAGACCCCCATCCGTGGAACCGATCCTAAAGCCAAAGTTCACCTCTCGGAGGTTCGGGAGTTTGGAAAAGTCGAAGGATTGCTTAGAGGTTTCTCTGGCGCCTACATCGGGAAATGGCGTCAGCGTTGGTCTTTCGTGCGCTAACACCAACTGGGGTAGGAGAAGGGGTAAAATTTACCAGAGAAGCTGACAACTTCATCAAGGTCTCGCCGCATGCTTCTACGAGCCTAACAGCTGGGAGGAGACACTGGCGCATACAGTAAATCTCCACTTTGGTAAAGCGTAACCCAGATGGGATATTCAACAACATGTTGATGACATCCTTCCCAGCGCATCCGCCGCGAAGTTGCAATCGCCCACCAAACCTGCCCCCCAGGGCTGTTCCATTTCCTTGCAGCGCATCCCTGCCCACAGGGGCAAAAGATCCTGATATCGATAGGTTGTCCAAGTTCGGTAGGCGCGCCATCACATCACAGACCCGCACGAGAGTGACCACGTTCGTATCAGTGGTCAAAGAAGTTACAGACTGTGGAAACACCCAAAATGGGGGAGGCGGCAACATTGGGCGTTCCCCGGTCCCAAGCAGAGAAACACCCTCTACGTTCGGGAAACACGGGGCGTATTCGAGGAATTGTTCTGGAACGCAATTAGGCCCTCTGATCCAGAAGCCGAAATCCCTGACGTGGCGGGCGGGGTTCTGTTCTGGCACTGGAAACGCCTTGAACCATTTGTCCACATCCCTCGAAGTGAAGATGACGGTGCGAAAGAGGTGCCTCTGGCACGACAGAACCCATGATTTCGATACCAGAGCGCATGCTCGGAGGGATCGAAAGTCCGAGCCGACAGCGAGGCGATCCAAGATCTCGTCGACGACATCTTGTGGGATTCTGGGGGTGGTTGCCATCTCGATTGTTGGAGAGGTGGAATATCCCGCTGTAGAGTGGTTTGAATTCATTTGAGGAGGAAGTCGTGGGTGGAATAGGGGAAGCTAGGCGCTCGTGCTGTCAATGAACCAGATGTATAACTACAGCTTCAGGGTGGAAGGTCGAAACACCAGGACTAGCGAATAGGATCTCCCGCGAGATGAGTACCCACCTATGCGTCTGGAGATATTGTATCACGATGCGTGCCCCCGAACCCACTTCCTCACTGAATTGATGTCGGCCCGGGGCTCTCGGTGCGGGCCCACTAATTTTCGACCCTCGTCTTCCGCAACGTCGGACCTGGGAACAACAGGTAGCGGCAGCCCAGGACCAGCGAGGAGACTCATGAGAGCGGAAGATAAACTTCCGCCGCTGATGCGGGTGTGATGGCCCAAATCATGCTGCGGTGGAATGTCATGGGCACGGGCCGTCAGTACCGTAACCCAACTACTAGTAGCGGATCCTTCCAAGCTACTGTGTACTGACGCTGTGGCGGGATAACAGGTCCTCATCTTATTTATTCATTCAACAAAAGCGTCCCCTCGGGCCAAGAGGACACTTCCAACTGGCTGGATGGAGGAGGCACCCCGACTGTTGGTTGAGCTCCTAGTAGGTCATTCATCGCGAAAACCACTATCCCGCTTTACTCAACCATCTCCGTTCAGTAGGATATCGTGCGCCACTCTGGAATTCCGAACCCTCTCAATTTAACCCATCATCCAGACGATGAAAATTCGAATCTAACCTCCAAGCTTCAAGCGGCGATACGGGGGAGCATCGCGATCGCTTCCCCACCTCTGATGATTTAGTTCGAAGGAAGGAGTTGACTTGAGGTGTGAGTCACGCACTCTACAATACTGATTCAAGCCGGTATTGCGCAGCGTCCTATGGTTTTCCGTCGCTCTGAGTTCATGGTGAAGGGCGATGACATCGTCAACATTCAACAACAACAATCCCAGGTGAATACCCAGAAACTGATGCCGGCTTCTTACCCTGCACAGTGTATGTGCAAAAGAACCTTACCCGGATGTATGATGCACCAATCTCGCGCATTTTCCGGCCCCTGTTTCGACAACGGGGAAAGATGCCACGACATCCAACGACGATTCATGGCCCACGCGAGCACGTCCTTTCCTCGTAACCCGGAGTGTTGGACTCGACGTTTCTAGCACCCTGAGATCCATGCCTCGGATGTGAGATCGTCTTCCTGGAGCAAGTAACTCACTGGGTACGTCTGTGGGAGACCGGGGTCGGTAAGGCGATTACCCCCCTGCCCACGCTGATCACCAACGGAAGCTCGGACCAAAGACTGCGATCAGAATCCCCAGCTCAGATTATCGAGAGATGGACCAGGCCCGCTCAGACGTCTTCGACCCTGGATCTCAACACAATTTAGTTCCTCTTGAACGAGATCAGGTTGGAGTGTTTCCGGGGTCATCTAGTTTCACGCAATCACAGAAACCCCCATTACACTTGGAATCCATCCTCGACTGCATGCTGACCATTGCCTCATTTGCTTTACTTACCACTTCAAACGGAGCCTTACACCGTTGGTTCCATACTCTTCGCCCGTGACACCACCGTTCAATTGACTTCGCCTGAATGTTTATAACATCCAGTCGTTTCCCTCCCCTCAAATCCACTAACATTTTCTCCACCTCGGGACCCCTCGCCTCCCCACCTTCTGTCCTGCTCCCCACCAAAATCCCTCCTCCGCGTACATACCTGGATCATGTCTGACCTTGGGTTCAAGCCCTGGTCCGACAATCCGAATGCTCCAAAGATCTCACACGCTGTGTACATTACAGAGAAGGGCGATTTATCCGGATACCTCCTCGCCTCGATTCTCTATGGTACGCTCAGGGCGTCCCGGCCTACATGCCCACCAATCCGTGCTCACTTCGTTTGTTTGGTTTACTTCAGGGATGCTCATCGTGCTGTTCTTCAAATGTATCACCGCGCTACTTAACCCCATCTATCGTAGAGGAGAGAGTATCAAGTTGGGACTCGTGTCCTACACCGTGGTCATGTTCTCGTTGGCGACCGTGTTCACTGCGATGAATCTTGACCTTGAATCTATTGCCTACATTGATAACCCCAACTTCACGGGTATTACGGGCGTGGAAAAACCTGGACCGCTTGGATACCTTGATTTTATTTACCTCAAGACGATCAATGTTGTTCCAAATGTTGCGTTCGTCGTGAGCAATTGGTTGGGTGATGGTTTTCTGGTCAGTTCTTTGTTTAATGTTGTGTCAACTCGCCCAGGCGCTCACCCCTTTGAGTCAGCTCTATCGTTGCTACGTGATCCATTCCATGAGCCTCTGGGTCATCGCATTTCCTTGCCTCATATACCTCAGTTCTGTGAGTGCATATTTAGTCTTCCGCGAACGGCGGTGACGCTCAAGGCCAACGTCGACAAGGTAGTGATGGGTGTCCTGGCGGTAATCTCAAATTGGGAAGGGGCGATGTCCTATATCCCATTCTTTTCTATCTCGGTTTCACTCAATGTCACCCTCACCCTTATGATCGTCCTCCGGCTCGTCCTGCACGGCAGGTGCATTCGCGCTGCCACGGGGTCTCGGGCTGGAATCGGTGGATTGTACAAGACCATCGCTACAATGTTCATCGAGTCCTGTGCTCTTTTCGCTATGAGCTCCTTGTTCCTCGTTGGATCAATGACTGCCAAAAACGGCGAGGCCTCGAGTCTGGCCGCCCCTATCCTGGGTGAGATTCAGGTTCGTGCTTTCCCGGATCCCCAATTCTTTGACGGGTCGTCTCATGTGATGATGGAATGGACAGATCATTGCTCCACTGCTCATCATTCAACGAGTCGCCAACAGGAGCGCGTTGACAAGCACCACTATCCCCGGAAGTGTCGGTTTCAGAACTAGGAGCCGAGGGGAGCTGACGGATGGCAGTGGTGCCCTCTGTAGTGAGCACTCCATGGGACCTATTGGCGAGCGTAGGACGAATTCTGGCGAGAATGGGATTGGGGTCGAGACTACGGTCGATTCCCGTCGGGATATGGTGTAAGGTGTTCAAAATCTGACGCCGGCGTCCGCGGTTACTACCCCCTGCTCCGACCGGGCACTCATCACCTCCTTCGGATCTACCGTCACACTCTCCCGTCGCTCTGTACTTGTATTTATTTTCACGTGTTAAAACCGTTCCACTCCCAGAATTCAAAGTCAGTCGAGGATGCATACGAACGCTGATCATATTGGTGGGTCGGGGAAACCTTATATATTGCAAGCATAGTTCGAAGGAAGGGATTGACTGGAGGTCTGCGCTACTATCTCTCTCACACTACAATGCTGGTTCAAGCCCAGTATTGTGTAGTGCTCTCTGGATGTTTACCGCTCCAAACTCACGACGACGCGATAATCAACACTCAACCCCTCCCCCAGGTGGATTCCAGAAGCGGGTGCCGGCTCCTCACCCTGCACAATGTATGTGGGCAAAAACTTACCCGGATCCTATTCGAAATTCACCAGACGTCCTCGCGACATCTTGGGATATCCCCAGGTGTCCTCCCCCCACGGATATCGCCGGATGTACCCGTAGACATCACTTGACATCAAATTCGATTGGCCGTGTAGTAGGATATCGTGCGTCGCTCTGGAACTCCGAGCCCTCTCGATCTGCCCCATCATCCAGACGATGAGCATTCGAATCCTGACCCTCAGCTTCAAGCGGCAATACGGGGGAGCGTCGTGATCGTTTCCCCACCTCCGATGACGTAGCTCGAACATCAGAAAAACCATGAGGTCATCGTTGGGCGCTGGCCGGCGAGACAAGTGCTGACAGGCACTGATCAGTGCTGATACAGCGTCAGGGGTCGCAGGTCTGACCAGCACTGAAAATTGACCCCCGTCTCTGAACAGTACTGAAATATGACATTATTTTTTTCTGACGAAAGAAAGAATTCACTGGAGGTGAGTACTACTATATCAGTCACGCACTCTACAATACTGATTCAAGCCCAGTACTACTCGGTGTCCTATGGTTGCCCGCCGCTCTGAGCTCACGACGAATGGCGAAGATACCATCAACATTCAACCCCAGGTGAGTATCCAGAAGTAGGTGCAGTGTATGTGCGCAAAAACCTCGATGCATCAGCAAATCAGTCGGGGTATAGCTGTGACACTGTGAGTGCTGTGAGCTTCTGTGGGCTCTGTGAGCTTCTGTGACAGAGGGGGGTATGTCTGTGGTGATTGTTACGTAACGTTTTTATGTGATCTTTTTGGCGGACACAGCAGCACAGTGATGGACGGGTTTGCTGATGAGGTGGAAGGTCGAGGAAAGGTCGCTGTACGGATTCTCGAGAGTGACAACCTTGAACCCGCAGATATCATCCACGCGGTGAAGTTCGTTCGCAGTACCAGCCTCAAAGGTAGCGCTCCGAACGTTGACTTCGCCCATCCCCTTGATAACTGGTATGAGAAAGGATGTGCTGGATTTGAGAGTCGATCAGGTAGCTATACGAGTTGCACTATAGTCCATATCCCTCGGGGTGAATATGACGGTGTGGAAGAGGTGCCCCTGGCACGATTGTACCCACGATTTCGACAAGAGAGCACATGCTCGGAGGGATCGAAAGTCTAAGGCGGTGGCGAGGTGATCCAAGATCTCGTCGCTGCATCTTGCGGGATTCTGGGGGTTGTGGCCGTCGCGGTTTTCGCAAAGGTGGAACGTTCCGCCGCCAAGCTGTTTGAACTCATTTGGGAGGAGGTCTAGGGTGGAATTTGGGAGGCTGGGCCCACCTACTGTGTGTCTGAAGAATAGTATCACAGTGCGTGCAGCCGAATCCGCTGAGTTCTCGTTGAATTGATGTCAGACTCCAGGTGTGGACCCACCCGTTTTCGATCCTCTTCTTCAGCAACATCAGACCCGGGGACGACAGGTTACGTTAGCCCAAACGAACGAGGAGACTCATGGAAGATAAACTTCCGCCACTGATGCGGGTGGATCGACATTCTCCGTTCGGGGGGCGAAACCTCAGCCACATCCTGCTATCTCAATGGAATCCCAGTCTCGCCCTATACCGTTAGCCTCTCGAAACTCATATCCGAAGAGCACCAAGTCGATGACCGTAACAATGGTGAACCACCTCACGACGAGGACGAGGAGTATCCTGGGACACGAGAGCGTACCCCATTGCGAAAGAGGAGGGTTTTTGGTCTCCGGAGGCGTCGACGTTTCGTTCTTCGAGTAAATGACTAGGACAAGGTGCGGTGGAATGGGTCCCGCGATTCGACCGACCGACCTTCCAAGTTACTGAAGCCGTACCGGGATAACAGGTCCTTATGTTATTTATTTATTTTGACAAAAGCATCCTCTTGGGCCGAGCGGGTGCTTCCAACTGGCTGGATCATGCAAAACGAAGCGCTGGTTCATTTCCTCGATCATTTTTCAGCTGGTCTCACCTTCGGGAACCGCAAAAAATATGATCCCGCTTTCTCTCCGCTATCTCTGTTCAGTAAGATATCGTGGGCCGCTCTGAAACTGCGGACCATCTCAATCTAACCCTTCATCCTAACGGTGAACATTCGAATCCCTACCTTCAAGTGGCAGTGCAGGACACATCGTGATCGTTTCCTAACGTCTGATGACATAATTCGAAGGAAGGAATTCACCAAAGGTCCGGAGTGCTATATATCACTCCGAGCTCTACAATGCTGATTCGAGCCCAGTATTGCACAGCTCATGACGAAGCGCGATAAGCCTGGCGAAGATACCACACATTCACCCCTCCGGTAGGTAAACTCCAGAAGCGGCTGCCGGCTCTTACCTTGCACAGTGTATGTGCATAATAACCGTACCCGAATGTGGTGACGCATCAACCTCGCACGTTGTCCGATACCTCACACTTCTACAGTGGGGAAAGATGCCACAGCATCCGACAGAGATTCCAGGATGGCCCCGCGACCACGTTTCCTCGCAACCCGGAGTGTTGAACTCGGGACCCACGCCTCGGATACGAGACCGCCTTCCTGGTGCAAGCTGACTGGGAACGCCCGTGGGAGACCGGGGTTCACAAGGCGGTTCCCCCCTGCCGCTGGTCGACAGAAACTCGGATCAAGGATCGCGATCGGAATCCCTAGACCCTGAACCTCAACACGATTTGATCATCCTTGGAAGAGATCAGTTGGAGTGTTTCTGGAGTGATCCCGTTTCGCCAAAACACAGAAACCCCCACCACAATTGGAATGCATCTACTACACTTTGTCCCATTTGCTTGATTTACCACTTCAAACGGAGCCTCACACCGTTGGCTCCCTATCATTCGCCCGTCACAGTGCCGTTCAATTGACTTTGCCTGAAGGTTTATAACCTCCAGTTGCTTCCCTCCCCTCGAATCAGGTACCGTTTTCTCTACCTCAGGACCCCCTCCCCTCCCACCTCTGGTCCTGCCCTCTGCTACAATCTCTTCTCCGCGCACATACTGGATCATGTCTGACCATGGGTTCAAGTATTGGTCCGATAGTCCAAATGCCCCCAAAATCGTATACCGTTTTTACCTTGCGGAAAAGGCTGATTTAGCCGGATACTTCCTTACCCCGATTCTCTATGGTACGCTAACGGCATCTCCACCCACATGCCCTTATCTTCGCTCACTTCGTTTATTCGGTTTATATTAGGGATGCTCATCGTGCTGTTCTTCAAATGTATCACCGCGTTGCTTAACCCCATCTATCGTGCGGGAGAGTGTGTTAGGTGGGGACTCGCGTCCTACACCGTGGTCATGTTCTCGTTGGCGACCGTGCTCACTGCGATGAATCTTGACATTGAATCTATTTCCCGCATTGATAACCGCAACTTCCCTGGTATTGCACGCGTGGTACCTCCTGGACCGCTTGGATATATCTTTACTATTTACCTCAAGGCGATCAATATTGTTCCCAATGTTGCATTCCTGGTGAGCAATTGGTTAGCTGATGGTTTTTTGGTCGGTTCTTTGTTTGCTGTGTCAACTCGCCCAGGTGTCTAATACCCGCCCCCTCAGCTCTATCGCTGCTACGTGATCTATTCCACGAACCTCTGGGTCATCACCTTCCCCTGCCTCATGTACCTCAGCTCTGTGAGCGCATATTTGAGTTTTCCGCGAATGGAGGTGACACTCAAGGCCAACGTCAACAAGATAGTGATGGGTCTCCTGGCGGTGGTATCGTGGTTGCAGTCTATCGTGTCCTTTGCCCCATTCATCTCGATCTCGATTTCACTCAACGTCACCCTCACCCTTATGATCGCCCTCCGGCTCGTCCTACGCGGCAGGAACGTTCGCGTTGCTACGGGGTCTCGGGCCGGAACCGGTGGATTGTACAAGACCATCGCGACCATATTCATCGAGTCTTGCGCGCTTTTCGCCGTGAGTTCGTTGATCGTTGTTGGATCGATGTCTTCCGAAGTCGGATATCTGGCCTTCCCTATTCTCAATGAAATTCAGGTTCGTACTTCCCACGTCCCCAATCCTTGGACGGGTTGTCTCATATGACGGTGTATGGACAGACCATTGCTCCACTGCTCATCATTCAACGAATCGCCAACAGGAGTGCGTTGACGAGCACCACTATCCCCGGAAGCGTCCTGAGTTCGTTCAGAGCTAGGAGCCGATGGGATCTGACGGGTGGAAGTGGTGCCCTCCATAGTGAGCACTCTATGGGACCTATTGGCCAGCGTATGACGGACTCTGGCGAGGACGGAATTTGGGTCGAGACTAGGGCCGATTCCCATCGGGATGAGGTGTAAGGTCTTCAAGATCTGACGTCGGCGTCCCCGGTCACCGCTCCCCGTTCAGATCGGGCGCTCATCGCCCCCTTCGGATCCACCGTTACTCCCGTCGCTCTTTACTTCGTATTTATTTTCATGTATTGGAATCGAACCATTCCCGGAATTCAAAGTCAGTCGCGGATACATACAAGCGCTTATAATATTGTTGGATCGGGGAAACCTCAAGTACAAACAAAGTAACAATGCGTATTACGGACACTTGCAAAATGAGAAAACCAAAAACTCCAAGAATGAACCAGAAAACTTGACATATCGATATCGGCGATAGAAAGGATAGGTGGGGGTGGACAGCGATATTATATGGCCATGGGTATGAGGGACGATTAAAAGACCACGATAACTTGGGGAGGGTATGTGTACATGGCTACTTGGGCCGTGGATGGTGATGAGACAATGAGTCGTGAAATGGATAGCCTACGAAGGGAGATGGGAGACCCGGATGGTACCTCTGGTTCATTTCGGGGATTGAAGCATCTTCATGATGGCTTCAATTCCCTTCACACCGAGACCACCCTTTGGATAACAAATGTACAACTGGAAGGAACAAAGTAAGAAACGAGTGGCTGAGCTGGCGAGGGAATAGACGACGTACTGGATCCTGGTGGGTTCCGAACTTGGACCTGAAGTCGCCCTTATTCCCGAGGTGGAAAGTCGAAGAAAGGCCGTTGTACGCTTTCTCGAGAGTGACGACCCTGAACCCGCCGATATTATCCACACGGTGAAGTTCGTTCGCAGCACCAGCTCCGAAGGTAGCGCTCCGAACACCGACTTCGCCCATTTTCTTGATAACGTGAGAAAGGGTGTACTGAATCAGAGGAAGAGTTCGATCAACCAACTATGTGGGTCACGGTCAACCGGCCTCGCTTACCTCGATCGCTCCGAGTGGCGCACCAGGAAATTCCAATGCCCACTTGATCTGGAACCCGTGTGAGACCGAAAGCTGAGCCAAGACGACCATAGCGCAAATCTTGCCCGTCCCATCCCGAGCGTAGAAGTATTTTCGGTGGACTTCGTCGTCCCACGGCCTCACGCCAGTCAAGTGAACCTGGGTGCCCTTCCTACCGCGCTTCCAGTCCTCAACGCGCTCGTCGATTTCCTTCTTGACCTCGGGATCGACCAGGCCTTCGACGTCGGTGAGCTTGACACCGCTCTTTTCAGCGCGGTGAAGCTTCTTCCTGAGGTTCTTGTCGTGCTTCTCGGGATCAGCCTCGGTGGGGTTGATCCTTTCTTCGGCAACGGCAGTGAGAGCACTCCAACCAAAGTCGTTAGCAAGGATCTTCTCGGTGTCGGCGTCAACACAACACCAGACAGGCTTCAGCTTCTTGTCGTCAGAGAGGAAGTGAAGGTAAGCGCGGACGACAGCGGGGATCTGCTTGGGCTCGCAAAGAGGGTTTCCGAATGTAACTGCGAAACCGTTTTGAGGGATGTATCCGACGGCAGCACCGGTCATAGGGTCACGCCAGACAGACCAGGCAGGATCGATCCAGCTCGTGTTCGTAGCATCACCGTACTTGGCAATCAACTGCGGGGGTAGGGTGGTTAGTAAACCGGAAACCGGGTCGACAGAGGAGGGGACTTGCGTTCTCAAGAGGTGGGAGCTCGCCATCGATGGGCTTGCCGCCGGGAGTGAAGGTAGTGGACTCCGGTCCGTGGAGAAGAAGGTTCTGAGCAGCGACCATGGTCGTCTCGGCGAGAGGTTGGTCCTTCTGGGGGAAACTCCTTGGGTCCCTAGGGATCAAGCTGGCCCACCGGACGTCACCGAGCTTCAACATCAGCATGACGACACGCTCGAGGCCAACGCCTCCTCCACCGTGGGGAGGGCAACCCCATTTGAAGCCATTGAGGTAGTCGACCATCGTCTCAGGGTCAATCTTGGCCTCCCTCATCTTCTTTTCGAGGAAGACCGCATCGTGGATACGCTGACTCCCAGAAAGGACCTCCTCACCACGAATAAAGATATCGTAGGAGTTGGACAGCTGAGGGTTCTCCGGATCAGGCATAGTATAGAAGGGCCGGGCACTGGCGGGGAACTTGTCTATTGGGATCAGATTAGAAGGGGCGGTCACGGGGACAGCTGAGTTCCACTTACCAAGAATGTAATAGTCTGTCTGGTACTTCTCCCTGACCAAACGGCCGAGAGTTTGTTCCGCCTTGGTGGACAGGTCTTTGAGTGGGCTGGGGTCTGAACCGTCATCCTCCTTGTATCCGGAGTCGATCAACATCTGAATGCCCCCGGAGAACTTGAGCTTCAAGGTCTCGTCGAGGAAGAGGAGGTCCTCATGAGGATACTGAGCCTTGATTGCTTCAATCTAAAACGGGGGGAAATGAGCGAACTTCGGTCAACGCGCAAATTTAGTGGAAAGCACACACCTCCTTCCTGTAATTCTGTTGAATACCCTTGAAGATGAACAAAAACATCTTGTCGATCACGTCCATGACCTCGTGGTAGTTATTCTCGAAAGCCATCTCGAGATCCAGGCCAGTGAACTCGGTCAAGTGCCTGTGGGTGTTCGAGTTCTCAGCCCGGAAGACGGGGCCGATCTCGTATACCCGCTCCATATCGGCGGCGATGGCCATCTGCTTGGCCAACTGAGGAGATTGCGCCAAGAAGGCTGGACGGCGGAAGTAGTCAACCTTGAAGACTGCGGAACCAGACTCCGTGGCAGCGGGTTGGAGTTTTGGAGACTGGATCTCGGTGAAGCCTTGCGAATCGAGGAAGGTTCGGAAGAGATTGGTGATGCCAGCTCGAATACGGAAGATGGAGTGGGAGACTGGAGTACGGAGGTCGACAACTCGGTTGGCAAGGCGGGTGGTCTGGCCGACACGAGGGTAGTGTGCATCGGGCCGGGTGAGCTCAGCGAGGGAACGGCCGGCATCCTCGACCTGGAATGGAAGTGGGGCCGTGGGGGCGGTAATCACATGAAGCTACCGATTCATAAGCGAATAAGCTAAATGGAAGATAGCAGCTGGGGGGAAACTGCCGCACCTTGTCAATAGAAATCTCGACCTCGTGGATCGACGCCTGCTTGACCTCGGAATGACCGTCCCCAGGCTTCTGAATCTTCCCCTGTACGTAGACGATAGTTTCCCTGGTGAGGCTACCAGCCCATCGAACCATGTTACGAGAGACCTTTCCCTCCTCCTCGGAGAGTACGGCCTGGATGGTAGAGATTCCTTGCCTGAGGACAAGGAACATAACATGCGACCCAACTGGTCGAACGTGGTGGACTCGAGCCCGGAATCGGATCGAGACGCCTTCACATCGGCCGGACAACGACTCAAACGAGTCTGATGGGCGGTCTGGGAAGGGTGTCATCCAACTGTGGAGTATTGGTCAAACGGAGCGAATGAACTGACCGATGCCTTCCTGAGACATATTCAAAGGAAGTTCACCGTAGTTATCCTTGAGTGGATCCTAAGGGAACCGACGATCGTAAGAATCCCCACAAATGCGGGTAGGGTGAGGGAGCTTACCGCGTCATAGGAGTTTTTTCTTCGCTCCGCGCGTCGTAATGAATCCTGAGTAGATCGGGTCATCCTGACGTCTAGGGACTTGGCTCGTTCATGCTTGGCGCGAGCCCGGCTCCTGCTCCTACCGTGACGAAGATTGCTGTTGCTGGAGGAAGGAGAGGAGGACGTAGGAGATTGGGTTATCGGCGAGCCAGAGACAGGGAAGCCAGTGTTGTAGGTGGGAGTGGTAACGCTGATCGGGGTGGAGGGCTTGGACTTGCATCGCTGGTGCTTGTTGACACGCTCGAGGTCAAGGTAATCGATGTGACCGTCCGTGCTAGGCGGGAGAGAGTTGTGCTTGTGCAACTTGTGCGAGTTGGTCAGGAGGCGCTTGAGAGCAGACATGGCCACAGAGCTCGGAGGGGGAGGAGGGTTGTGACTGGGGGGGCGGTGTGGGGGGGTGTAAATCCCTTCCGTGCGGGATTATATATGGCGTATGTTTACACCACCCCCGAGCCCGTCCGCCATCTCCGGAAAACGCTAGGGGCCTTAGTCATAGGCGACGGGGTGCCTGGGAATAAGGATGACAACCTTGCTGACCCACAGGGGATCGATGGGGGTCCGGATCCCTGGCGCTCAGTGTCGCCGGATTATAGATGTGCACAGTAAGCAACCGTCCAGTGACGTAACGCCGTTAGACGGGAGTCGAATATGTTTGATCCTGTTTGGTCCACCACGTGACACACCAAACGCGTGACGGACGCGACTCATCTCCGGATCCCGCGCTCTCCCCTCACTATCAATTTCGATAATCCGACAAACAGAGCTATGGCACCGAAACGCCGCGTCACCATCCAGTCCGACTCAGAGGACGAGGCTCCGAGGTCCACGCAGCGCAAAAGGCAGCGGACATCCGCAGAGGAGACCGAGGCCGGCGCGGAGTCCACGAACAATGTCATTAACGAGGAAGAGGAGCAGCAGTTCGAACGCGAACACGAAGAAGCTTTCATGCAGCGTGTTCAGGAGAGGGCTGACGATGTGAAGAAGCTAAAAGTAGTCGGGGTGCGTTTCAACACTAGACCCGGACCCAGAGGGGTGGCGAATTGACACTTATGCTAGGGTGTCGCAGCTATGGGTATCATTGAAAGGGTCGAGATGGTTGACTTCATGTGTCACGCATTCCTCAAGTTCAACTTCGGTCCTCAAATTAACTTCATTATCGGTGGGTGCCCCCCCCCTCGGCCCGTCCACCGAGGTACTAACCGACACTCCAAAACACCACAGGTCACAATGGCAGTAAGTGGGCAACCCCATGGCCATCGCCACTTACCTGACAGCTTTGCCCAGGTGGCAAGAGTGCCGTGTTAACCGCGATAACCGTTGCCCTGGGAGGTAAAGCCGCTGTCACTGGTCGCGGATCTGGCTTGAAGAGTTTCATCAGAGAAGGCAGAGGGTAAACTGCCCACATTCACTTGGAAGTTTTGGGTGCTAATTCATACACTCCAGAGCTTCTGAAGTCACGATCACCCTCAAGAACCGTGGCGACGAAGCATACAAGCACGATGTTTATGGCGACAGCATTATCATCTCTCGGCGGTTTGACAGCAAGGGAAGCTCCACGTACAAGATCAAGGCCAAGGACGGTACTCTGGTCTCGAACAAGCGAGAGGATCTTTCTGCAATTTGTGATCACATGAACATTCAAGTCGACAACCCGATGAATGTTCTGACACAAGGTATTCACGATCCCTTTTTCATGAACAATCTTATCTTATCACGCACAGACTCCGCTAGGCACGCTGATTTGAAACCACTGCCAGTTGGTGACTAACCTTCCCACGCTTCGCAGACAATTCCTCAGCGCTTCGCACCCATCGGAGAAGTACCAGGTAAGCTGACTGTCCTCAGTGGTTTCGCTTTCTCTTCGCTAAACACCTATTTTAGTTCTTCCTCAAGGGAACCCAGCTCAGCCAACTGTCTGACGAGTATGAGGTTTGCGTTGCCAACATTCGGCAGACGGCAAAGATTTTGGATCAGAAGAGCCGACTGCTCCCGGAACTACTCAGTGCCGCCCGAGCAGCAGAGGATCGGTTCAAGGAAGCTGAGAAGGCGGTCGAACAACAGAAAAAGATTGACAGCCTCAAGAACGAACTTGTGTGGGCTCACGTCAAGGAGAAACGAGACGTAAGTTCTGATCTCGAAAACATGACAGACAACAAACCGCTGTTCGCGTGATATAGGATTTAAAGAGTAAACTCTCTAGTCTCGCAAAGGCGCGAGCTCGCCTCCCAAAGGTCGATGAAGCCATCAAGAAGGCCGAGGTATGAACAACCCTTGACGATGCTCTTACGACCGTTGACCATGCTCCAATCAGGAACAAGTCGGGAAATGCAATGAAAGGATCGTACAGCTGGAGCAGGAGCATGAGGAGATGGACAGTACCGACCACATTCGTGCTAAACGCGACCAAGTTAAGGAAAGGATCCGAACCGTCAGGCAAGAGATCGACCAGTTCTCTGTATGATCATTTTTCACCCCACTTGTCGTTATCTCAAACATGCCCGCCTTGGGGCCCATTCTTAGAACGACCAGAAACTGATCAACGGCAATATGAAGACGGAGAGGGCCAACATCAAGGGGGTTGAACGTAAAATTGAGGAAGAAGCCAAACGCATGGCCACCCACACTAACGAACGACGCGAACGCGCTCGTGCGAAGTTGGAAGACGCGAAGAAAGCCATGGAAACTGCGGGGGCGCGGCGGAAATCCTTCGAAGACCAGGTCCAGGAAAAACAAGAGGAGCTAAATAATCTCCAGAGTGAAGGGGATCGCTTTCAGGCCTCCTTCAACCAGGCAAGGAGCCGTGTTCAGGAATGTGAAAACCAAATCAAAGTTGCCAGGGATAGCGAAAAGAATGCTTTGGCTCCTTACGGCAGTGGCATCGATGCGGTCATCAAGGAAGTACAGACCATGCGCTGGCATGGCCAACAACCTCTCGGGCCATTAGGACGATTCGTCAAGTTGAAGGACCATCGGTGGGCTGATGTCCTTCGTGTGAACCTCTCTAGTACGATGGTCTCGTGGGCCGTCACGGACGCGAGGGATCGAACACCGTTAAAGGCTTTGCTCGAACGTTACGGAAAGTACGTGGCCCGGCACCGTTCACCGATGGTTGAGGCTTACCCGCGGTCGATACAGTCGGAATCCCCTCATCATCATCTCCGCCGTCGACGTATTCGATTATTCCACGGGAGAACCGCCTCGGGACTATCTCACTCCCTTGCGCGTTCTCGAGGTGAGACCCCATCGAACTGTTGCCAACCCTCAGACTCATCCCCTGTTTTCAGTTCTCCAACGAATGGATACCCCGTCTTTTCATCAACCAGCGGCCGATCGAAAGTATAGTCCTTGCCCGCAACCGTGCTGAGGGTGACGAAGTATGCGACCGGATCGGAGGAAACTGTAACGCTTGGTGTGGTACTAACCCGAGAGACCTCTACCATGTTTCGCGCTTCAAGTATGCTTTTCACTTCCCTGTTTTTTCTGTTCCTGATCGTAGCATCGCAGCGGTGGTGGAGGGCAGTCAAAGCCAATGAACCCACCGAATGGAAACCAACTTCATATGTTCGTGACTAAGGATACGCGAGCGAACTTGCAGTACGTTGCAGGAGAATAACTGCTTCCCTTACTAACTTAATCCTCACAGATCGTGGCAACAGGACCTAGAAGAAGCCCAACAATCATACAAAGAACACAGAGCGAAGCTAGAGGAACGGTCGAACCTTGTTAGTAAATTGGGCCGCGAGATCAAAGCGGCAAAGGTAACAATCACTATGCATCTCCGGGTAGGATAATGCTTACAACGAGGGTCGGTAGGATGCCGCTGGGCGAGCGCACCGAGAGCTAACGACTGCGAAGAATAACCACGATCGCCTCCAGACCGAGGCTAACGAGGAGCTGCCCGCCGGTCTCGCCGGTCTCGAGGAACTTAAGAAGGTCAATCACCTTTCCCATAGCACTGGGTTCACAGAACATCCTACTAACACCGGTGCAGGGCTACGAAGACGCCATTGAGAATATGAAGATCCAATTCGCCGCCATATCCGAGCAGAAAGCGGAGATAGAACACAGGCTCGAGCCGTTGGTCGCAGAACACAGGAAGTTGGCGAAACAAGTGGATGACGTCGAAAATCGCAAGGATGAGCACGTGGTGAGTCCTTCCCGTGGACTGCTCTGTCATTAAGATACCAATTCCTCTGACAGATACTGCTCAACAAAGCGGCGGCGGAGCAGTTGAAGGCGACCAATGATGTTGAATATTTCAAGAAGAAACGTGTAGACGAAGAGACTACAATCGATGACGCCCAGAAGGCGGCGGACATGACTGAAGGAGAGCTAGTGGTACGTGTCTATCATTCCCCCCCCACACACACACACACTTAGCCTGTCAACAAGGATTGGACGAAGTCCGCCAGGCTAATGGTTCCGACGGAGTTCAAAGACCCTCGGGCCCCGGAGGATGTTGAACGTAAGCTCGAAAGCGCAAAGGCGGCTCTGAAGAAGCAAGAGAGCAAACAAGGTGCTTCCGTGGAGCAGATCACGGCTGAACTTACCCGAGCTAAGAAGGCTTACGACACTGCGAGGACTGAAGTGAAGACGATGATAGCGCTGAACAAGGTACGAGTTTTCACCTCCGCCAGGGCTCACGTGCCCCAGCGGGTGGGAACGATGATATCATGGGCTCAACGCTGACACCGCTCTTTTGCGACTCTCAGGAGCTCGGTAATGCAATCAATGCCCGCCTGTCCAGATGGCACGACTTTAGGAGGCACATCGCGCTCAGATGCAAGGTGTTCTTCCAGTTCAACCTTGCTCACCGGGGATACTTTGGAAAGGTACTCTTCGACCATCACGCTCAGACTCTGCAACTTAGAGTAAGTCCTATTTCAAACGCAAGCTTCCCGAAGTCTGACACCTGCCATTAGGTGCAAACCGAGGAAATGGCCGCAACTCAGGTCCGGGCTAAAGATAAAGACCCAAAGGCGTTGAGCGGCGGAGAGAAGTCGTTCTCAACAATCTGTTTATTGTTGGCACTCTGGGAATCAATCGGATGTCCTATTCGCTGCCTCGGTAAGTTCCCGTCCCGTGCTGCTGTGTTGCCATGGTCCCTCGATGCTCACCATCTATTCTCAGACGAATTTGACGTGTTTATGGACGCCGTCAACCGCCGCATCAGTATGAAGATGATGGTGAGCCCCGACGGGATATCTTTTCCACTAACTCCGTTTCCTAACTCCGAGCGGCCTTTTTTTAGATCGACACCGCAAAGGCGTCCGATGGCAAGCAGTACATCTTGATCACCCCCCAGGACATGCAGAACGTGTCAATCACGGATGCTGTCAGGGTTCATAGGATGATTGACCCCGAGCGCAACCAAGGCATCCTTCAGTTCACTTGATCGGAAACCCCCGGTCCCGTTCCTCCCACCTCTTTCGAACTACGCTATAGCTATGGTGTTGATACGCTAACGTCCTGGTTTAATGTATACTATATCGGCCCGTTTATGAATTTACAAAGATCGTCAAGTATGAAATAGACTGCGTTTTGCATCAAGGCGCCGTTCGCGGCGGACGGCCTGAGTTTCCGCCAGACGTTGACCCCTATATCTTGTCCTCGGTTGATCCTTGTACAGATCAAGCATCACGTCTCAGGGGTGCCGCCACGAAACACGGACGTTCGACAACAATGGTTGAGGCGGCCAATTGATACGGGTGGTCACAGAAGGTTCCACAACCCAGTGTTGGACACCATAAATAATGCATTATGCGGTGTTAGGCTGTCTACAGGATTAAACATGCGGCGATTAAAGCAAAAAGAACACTGGCGACGAAACCAATGATAAAAGAGTATTGTGCTCCTTCCTCGACCGGACCCATCCCCACGGCTTCAAACAACGCCGCTTCAATTTTACTCGCCATCGCATCCATCCCAAACTGTGACCTCGCCCTCACCTTCGCCCGGTGCGCCAACATTGTCCTCTCGTCCGTACTCATTTCTACAATCCCGTGCAAGGCCTCTGCCCAGACCTCGGGATCTGGCGGTCGCAACCAGCCGGTCTTCTCGATCTCGGGTGAGTTCACGACACTTTCAGTAGGCCCGCCGGTATTGCATGCCAGTACAGGCACTCCGCTTGCCATGGCCTCCACTGGGACAATGCCGAAGTGTTCGTTAGTTGGGGTGTATAAGAGAGCCAGTGTCGACGAGGAAGTCAGTAGGGCCGATCGCTGGGTGGTGGTGAAGCTGAGCAAGAAGACTACGTCGGGAGACGTGACTGTTTTGTCGAACGGTGGAAGAGTGCCTGTCTTCTTGGATGGGGTAAGGATGTGGTACGTGAGATTGCGTGCCGCGGCTATCTGGAGTAGGCTTTTGAGTGTCGACACGTTATCCTCGACCCGGGGGTCATACCCGCCTGAAAATTCCCTTATTTAGCGACGTTGGAGAAACAAGCGACCCCACTTACCTGCGAGGACCAGCCGCCACTTTTGTTTCGCTCTCGTTGTAGTCTTGAACGTAGCAAAGGCTTGGATAGCCAAGGCGACATTCTTTTTCCGCTCAAAGCGGTTTAGTGATAAAAAGGTCGGACGATCACTACCTTGGTCGTTCCGTTTAGTTTATCAACGGTTGGATGCCAACAGACGCCGTGCTTACGAGCGGATCGCTGCCACGTCAGAGTCGTTCTGGTCAACCCCCACTTCGTATGCGGTGATATTGATTCCGGGGTGGACGACTGTTGGGCTGAATTTTATGCTGGGGAAGTATGTCTTGAAGACTTTTACAGTAAACAGAGAATTGGCGAGAGTGATGTCTGCCTGGCCTGCGGTGGACCGAATTCCATCGTTTAGAGCGCAGAACACGAGGAAGAGTAACGCGAAGGCGTACGAGTGGTCCATTCTTCCAGAAGGTCCATAGGCAACCTGTATAACCCCTTCACCACGCCGGCCTTCCATCTTCCAGCCTCTCCCTCCACAAACTCCCCGTTTGCGAGGAGTTTGTCGGGGAAGTGACAATAGAAGACCACCCGTTTCTTCGCCAGGAGCCGAAGGAAGGGTATACACGTTGAAAGCTGATCGACAAAGTATACGTCGTATAGTCCCTTAGAGCCAGACAGCAGGTGGGCCGTAAGGTGCAACTGTCGGGCGTGTGCGGAGAGTATGTGGAACTTCCCCCCGACTGATCGCGGAAATGGTGACTTCACATGGTGGACACGGAGCGTTCCTTAAGGGTGTCGACATAAACCCAATGGTTTATCACCTACAAACTGCTCACCATCTCTCGTTTCCTCGAAACAGTGACTGGGATCGTGGTGGGACGTGTAGATGTCTACAGAGTGCCCAAGTTTTTGTAGACCGAGAGCAGCATCGACCACGAGCCGTTCTGCACCACCTGTCATGGTGTTTAGGGATCCTTCTGCGAAGCTTACTAGGCCAACGTACCGATTCCGAGGTCTGGGTGCAGAAATGCGACGCGTAGTGGTTGCGTGGACATGAAGCGTTGAGCGTAGTTCCCACGCTTGCTCGTCATTGTAAGCCCGGGCAGACCCGGTCCGATCAGGGACGGCTTACGGAGACTAATAAATGGTAGGAGCGTAGAGTTTTTCTAAAGGAACGTAGTATGTGCTGAGATTATTCAAGGAGGAAATGCAACGGATCGTGGCCTCAATGTAGAATGGGGTGGCCAGGGTTCGTCAGGCTCCGTAAAGCTTCGTTTCTCGTGATTACCCGGGTCACCCCCTTTGAGAATACAGGAATTTATTTTACCCCCTTCCTCCCCCGGCGCAGTCAAAAGGCAACACAAAAGAAGAGTCGCAGAAACTGGCTAAAACGGAGACCGCCAAGCGGAGGGTCTGCTTCTCATCCAGTTGGGAGCGTCAATTACCTCATCGTCGGAGACACCATCCCCTAAAGTTCCGCGGACGTTGCCTAGGCGGGCTCGTCCGACAGAGGAGTACGGGCGTCAGGCTTCGTGGTATTGCCTGTGCTGGTTGGAGTATCAGATGCGGTCATACTCGTATCCATGCCCGTAGCTGGCACCGTCGGGAAGAATACGTCCCGCCGAAAATCAATCCGTCAAACAAGGTTGTGGTGGGGAGCTTTTCGTGCAATAAACCCGCACGCTTTTGGGTCACGTCGAGGTCCATGGAAACGGGGAATGAGCGCGGGTGGGGAAAGAATGGGATCATTGCAACGAGGAAGTACATTCTTCATAACGAAGACCTGGGAGGTGGAGTCTTACTGTGCCAACGGAGACAAAGATCCACCCCCCATGCCGGGTCGGTGGTCAGCTGGGCCTGGAGGTGGCCATGCGCTTTGGAATGCATGGATGTGTATAGCCAAATTCCGCTCTGTAGTCCTCCGTACGGGGCCAGGGTTTCAACCAAGTCACGAAACGATTGGGGGCAGATTTTCCAGCTGCAAAACCGGACGGAAGGCCACCTCGAGTCCTCTTGCCTGAGAACCGAACCTGTTACGGGTGACTGTGACTAGATCAACGACGGTGGCACGGTCACGCGTCGCTTACCTCCCCTCATTCACGCGTCCCACCTCGATCGCGCCGCCTGGTCTGCCCGATACACGCCAGTGGACGAGATATAAGACGACCACACCCCCAGGGTCAACTCGGGGAACGTTTACGAAGCTCCCGCCAGCGCTTCATTCACTATTCATCCCAAAAGTAATGGGAATATTCTCAGACGTCGCCTACACCTTGTCCTCGTCCCTCCGCGTCAATGATCAAAAGCATTTGTCTGATATCTTGGATGCGAATGGAGCAACCAGAAGTTCTCTTGAGGACGCGACGCATATCATATCGGACACCCCGGAATTTGAAGGTTGGCAGAGTGCACCAGAGAATGCAGAGGTCGTGACCGTAAGTGGCCGTGGACTGCACCCCCACCATCTCATCTGACATCTGCGTAGCCCAAATGGGTAGAGCGATCTATTGCGCTTGGAAAGCGCCAGATGTACGCTCCAAATATTTGACAGGTCGTCCGAGGTGGCTGACGGGCAGTGTAAGGCCAAAATATTATTCCGCTGATCCGTCCATGCTCTTCTCTGGCGTATGCGCCTGTGCTACTGATGCAAGTGGATAGGTTTCGCCCTAGAACGTGCTTTCTCTGACCTGTTTTACTTCGTAGATTGATCCTTCAGACGTTGAGGTTCTTTCTGGAGCTATAATAGCCCTCGGTGGCCAATGGAGACAAGGTCTAACTCGAGAAGTTACCCATTTGTTCTCCATGGGTACCACTTCTGAGAAATATCTCACCGCCCTTCACTATCAAAAAGATACTCGAGTTAAGATCCTCGTTCCCCACTGGTTCGACGACGTCGTACGTTTGGGAGTTGCCACGGTCCCAACCCTTCAGTACGAATGGCCGGATCCGAAAGTGTTACAACTCGCCCCGCCTTCCCCGGGAGGTAAGCGCGGCCATAAGCTCCCAGAGGAGAAGACATCACTCTACAAATCCATCGTACTTGGGACTTCCGAGGACGCCAAGATTCCTGAAAACATGGGGAAAACAGCAGAACGTGTCGATGTCTGGAAAGGGAAACGCATCCTCCTGTCCGTCAGCCTTGGGTTGAGTTCTGGCAGGCGAGCGGCCGTTGTCGCAGGAGTGAAAAGGTTTGGAGGGGTCGTCGTCGACGTCGAGAGCGCAAGTGACGAAGCGAAGAAGGTCGAAAATGTGGATGTTTTCATCACGAAGTTTCGAGCTGGGGCTGCCTACTTCAAGGTCATCCTTCCCCTGCCAAATTTTATCCCCTGCCTAATCGCATTCACCAGGCTTTGAAATGCGGCGGAGTTATCGTTGGGAACCTCTGCTGGTTGTTCCACGTTCAAACCATCAGGGCCATCTCACCGCCAACCGATCAGCTTCTCCACTACCCCACTCCGAGCAAGCAAATCGAGGGATTCGACAAGCACGTGGGTTCATTCCGAAAACATCGCCGGTATATACCTCGCTAACGAACTTCAAGGAGATAACCGTCACAAATTATACTGGCGAGGCCCGGGAATACCTGAAACGCCTGATTGAGGTCATGGGGGCGCGTTTCACGCCGAACATGTCCTCGCAGAACACCGTCGTTGTCGCCGCATAGTGAGTGTGGCACTCTAATAGACCTACGAAATACTCAAACTCTCAAACCCCCACAGCAAGTCGGGCAATAAGACCAATCGCGCGGCCCAATGGTCGATTCCAATTGTCAACCACACTTGGCTTGAGGACTGCTTTGTCAACTGGCGGAACCTCTCGGTCGGCCATGAAAAGTATGTCAGGTTCTCACCCACGTGCGACTGTTCCGGATTCTTGGGGGACAAGGGTATGGGACGGAAAGTAATACTTGACGATGCCGAGCAAGGTGTTCCCACCCAAGACCTCAACGCACCAACAGGCAGCATCTGGGAGGTTGAAGAAGCCATAGCTGTCAACGAGAATGACCTTGGGGCGGGTAGCGAGCATCCCCGCGCCGAGGGCGAAGACGAAGATGTGGAAATGGCGGACGATGACGGGCCGGAGGCAGGTGTGGATATGGAAGTAAACCCGCCACCCAAACGCGAGCGTACTGCGAGCCCGTCGCCTGTCCCAAAGAAGCGGCGGAGATCGGGGAATGCAAAACCCAGTGTCGTTGAGGAGGGTGACTCGCGGACCCCAGGTCGGCCAGCGTCTACGAGGCATTCGCAGGTAGAGGTTGTCATGCCTCCCCGTCCGGATTATGCTCCACCCCGGAAGGACAGCGCTCCCGCCAAAGTGAAGAAATCAGCTTCACGCAAACTTGTGGCTTCCGAATCCCCCATCCCTGCGAAGAGATCAAGCCCGGTTAAACCCAAGACGCCTGCGAGGAAGCCGGTGTCTGCCGTCGAAGAGGAAGAAGAGGAGCCTGCGTCAATCAAGCGTGCTATGTCGAAGAAGACACAGAAGAAGAGACGCGACGAGTCCGAGTCTGAAGAAGATCACGAACCGCCAGAGAAGCCGACCCCGGGACCTTCGAATCCGAAGTCTGCGCAGGTAACGAGAACCACCCGGCGACCTCCCCAGGGGTCATCCCCTCCTCACATCCACCTTCATGATGAGACTCCTTTACGCGGACGTAGGTCTGCTGCGCAGAAGGCTGACGAGAAGTTGAAAGACATCATGCCAGATGTCATCAACTTCCAGAAGGAGATGAAGAGGGGGACCGTGGTCAGTGAATGGGAGAAGGCGGAGAAAGAGCAGGAGAGAGCGGACAAGAAGACTAAGGAGGAAAAATCAAAGGAGAACACGAGAGATAAGATGAAGGAGACGACGAAGAGGAGACGAAGCGATTACAGGTATGATTCCGAGTTGTTACTTTAGCCAATCCGGGGCTTACTACTTTGACTGTAGCCTCAAGGAAGGGGAGGACAGGGAAGATGACGAACCACGAAGCTCCAAGCCCGCGGGAGGCGAAGTCCACATCATGACCACCAAGGTTCAAATAGCGGAGGATACTAGGAAGGTTCGGTCTACTTTTAGACCCACATCGTACCGACGCTCAACGCTACCCCAGGCTTTAGTAAAACTCGGCGCTAAATTCACAGAAAAACCCCTCGAGTGCACGCATCTGATTGCTGTCGCTTTCGGTCGAACGGAAAAGCTGTTGAGCTCGATAGCAGTCGCTCCGTTCATCCTTCGGGAAGAGTGGCTCACAAAGTCCGCGGCCAAGGGGCGTTTCCTACGTAAGCCCTTCGTTCCTCCGCGCATGCATTTTCCCCAACGAATTCCCCACTAGCGGAGAAGGACTACTCCCTCGAAGATCGCGAGACCGAGGCGAAATACTCCTTCAAGATGACGAAAACCCTCTCGAGAGCGAAGAAGAGCGGGGGTACATTGTTGGAGGGCAAGACTTTCTATCTTACGCAGAAGGTGGATGTAGACAAGAAGTTGATGAGGAATGTCGTTGCCGCTCACGGGGGAACGGTGCGTGTTCTGCAACGGTTCTCCGTCGCCTCGACTCACGCAGGTCGTATCTGCAGCTGTTGTTACAGACTCCCACATACCGCACGGTAACCTCAAAGCCAGACCGATATGTTATCTCATGCGAGGATGACGGGTCCATCTGGAGGACGATTGCGGAGAACGATGTTCCGATCTACACCAAAGAGTTGATTTTGACTGGAATCCTCAAACAGGAGATCGCTTGGGACGACCGAGATTTCATGGTGCCTGGTTCCTATTAATTCTTCACCTCGTCATATTTTCCCATGCTTTCCAATTTCTCCTCTCCGTTTTGTTTATCTCCATCTCTGGGAGTCGCACCTCACAATCTAGTTGTCTATACACGCGTACATACGACTCATCGGAGGTCATGCATGACCTACTGCAATTACTTGGGGTAATGATAGTGACGAAACTGGATAACGAAACCACGCGAACGGTCCCAATCCGAGTATGATAAGTGAATTATGAAGCAGCCAGAATAGTCGAAGAAAGGAAAGTAAAAAGGAGGAAGGTCAGCGAAGTCTCGCTGCAGGAGCTCGTTCGGGCCTTACCAGTCCAGCTCCTGTCTTGGAACTCTTTCCCTTAATCCGGGTTGTAGGGCTCTTCTTGGTAGGCTCTGGTCGTTTAGCCACCGGTTTTTCGGGTTTGACGACTTCTTTCGGAGCCAATTCCTCGAGGTCGGAATCGGAATCTTCAGGGGTTTCAACGGCAATCGATTCAGGCTTAGAGGTACCCTCCCTCTCCCTTGCCTTCGCCTTCTCTTCCGCCTCCTTGGCTCGTTCCTTGACCCACACCTTACTGAGCCCAAGAATTCTCTGGGTGAGGTTTTCTCTGGAAGTACCGACAAGTTCCTTCTTCCAGTCGACATCCCGGTCTGCCTTTGGGGTTTTCCGCTTCGTCTAGGGAGGAGCGATCGACTTTAGTGTGAGAGGGCGAAGCCGTGACAGAGGGCTTACGAGGATCGTATGGAATGACTTCGCAGGATCCTCCATAAAAACCTCCGCGAAATGCAGCAGATATAGGCCACAGTCACAATAGTTATCTTGGGTGGGAACCTGTAAAGTGTGATGAGCGTACGTAGGTCGTATTGATTGGGATCCGCCATTACGAGGGCAGCCAGTCCATCTGGGGAACTCGGGTTCTCAATTCCTTTCTTGTCCGTAGCTTCGAATCGGAGGTAATGTGAGAGGTTCTTCATTGCGCTGGGGTGTTTCCCGTTGAGAGAGTCAAACACGAAGATGTAGGTATGGTCTCTGGACAAGCACAATATAAGTCACTAACTTTTGGAAGAGAAAGAGTTCTCGTACCTCTTTTGGGGGGTGATCTCAGAATCGCCACCCGGATCCTCTCCGTTGGAACCACTTTCCAGCTTAGCCGGCGCTGAAACGCGAGGCTTCCTCTTACCGTAGGTTTTGGGAGAGGCCACCCCTGTCCCATAGAATGCCCGCGCATCAATTGAGTCTTCCATGTCCACAGTTGAAAGGTCCGGAACTGCGTCATCGGTCTCTATGACAGATGGCTGGGCAATTCCATGGGGTGTGGAATCTCCGGTCAAATCTTCGATGTGAACTGCGCGGTCCACATGCATGGGCGAGACCAAGGGCGAATCGTCGATCTCCATGGCATCTCCAACCGCACAAGGCATATGCATAGGATCATCCCGCACACCATCCTGATGGTCTGACCCTTCCTGCTCATGTTCGCCAAGTGAAACAGAGCTGACGTCCGCGCAAAGCTGACTTTCAACTTCCTGCTCTTCGGGTTTGGTGGTTTCATCTGTCTGAGTTTGCTCCTCGACCTCGACCTCCATCCTGGGACTCGATCTCGAACCTGGAATAATTTCCATCTCACTGACTCCAGGAATCTCTGTCGTGGTGGCCTTCGATGTGGGTTTCGACGTAGTCGTCGGGGTTTCCCTCAATTCTGACGCCTCGATTACAGAGTCAACCGAGAGCTCTTCATCTCGTTTCCGTTTCCGTGTCACGGGAGAACTCGTCGGCTGAGGAGGTCGCAATATGTGTTCAGGCTGGTATATGATTGCAAGATACCAGTGGAGACTTGAGAAACGTAAGGTGAACGCGGTTTGGAAGGCGGTTACGATGTTCACTCACTGTTCATTGATAGGAACTATGAGGTACTTCTTGCTGAACACGTCAACTCTTGACGTCCACTTCCGAACGCTTTCGTAGCCTGCTCTCTTGCTGGTGCAGAGTAGTGGGAATCCAGTTTCAGATGGTTCACTAAAGATAGGAGTGCAATACTCACTCCTTGACCGCCAGCTTCTTGTAGAAGAACGAGCTGAACAGGTGAATTTGGTCCGCCAGTTCCGGGTCGCGGCCCCGCAAATCATTGAGCCACAACCTGTGAGAAGCCTTCAGTAAACGACGCTCAACAGATGGTCAATACGTACTTCAGCCCAAATTCTATGAGGGTGTCATTCAAATATTTGCCAGGATGCAACCGCTCGAGATCCCCTCTCGTGATGTTCACAGCACCAGCACCGATAGGACGGTAAACCAATAACCTTAGAATGCACTCTGTTGATTAAAAACCATCGGGGCCAAAAAGCCTCGCTCACAGTTCGTCCGGGTCCTCCGGAGGTGACGCACGGATCTGATCAACCTTGGATAAACTAGAATGGAGGGTCGCTTGTCTTAAGGATCTGCGCTGAGGCTGATTTGAAGGACCAGCAATTGGTTCGTCCTCCACGAGTTCCTGGGTGTCCTGTTGCCTGGGTCACGTTCAATATCCACGCAAACAAGCAAGCGACATCTCACAGCACGTACTCTTCGATGGGTTGCTTGCGATTCATCCGCCCAACTTTCTGCGTGGCCTTCTGTGGGTGTACCACTTCACCCCCTGGTGGAGGCGAGAGTTCGATGGAGGAGGGTAGCTCCGAGGGAGAGGATACAGGGCTGTGACGCTTACTCCTGTTATCTGAGTTAGGTAATCTGGGGGACGATTTCCGTCGTTTCGATTGTAATATCATGGGGGATTCCAGATCTTGAAGGACCGAATCCCAGGCTATTGTAGCGTTGGCAGAACTGTGGGGGAGGGACGAACGAAAAAAATGATAAACAATCGCACAGTGTGAGCAGTCCCGTAATGGGTGAGTGATGAGATTTAGATAGCCGACGCAAGGGACTCACGATAGCCACTGAGCGCACTTGCACTTGAGCTTTAGAAAATCATAGAAGGTTTTCCGCGCTGATTCGCCACAGGTTTTGTCCTCTGTATTGAATCGGAAGGCCATCACACTGCGGGAGTCATTGGAGCCTTTGTTGTATTAGCAACCGGTGACAGGGTGGTAAGAAATGCGCACACCTGGTTGGAGGGATTCGGGAGCGGGGTTATGTCGTAAACTACGCACGCCAAATTTAATGAAGAACGGCGACGCTTCAACACCCGAAGCCTGGTGACCGTGGGCGGTGTGTAAGTGGATTGGAGGGCTCCGAGAGTGCGTGGACTTGCCTCTAAGCGTTGTATCTCATTCCCACTTATCCTCCACTCCTGGGGTCCATCTGACTTCACGTAGAAGGACGGCTGGCCCCCCGTGAACTCGAAACCCAGGAAATGCCCGTGTAATCCTGCGAGGTGTTCTGTGCCTCGTACCCAATCTGTCAGGGCCAGGGCATGCACACCTTTTCCCTTGCCTTTCGTTCCATAGGTGAACTTCGTGGACTGGGAGAGAAGGTTGTTGTTTGGACCCGTCTGGGGATTAGGATTAGGCGAATGCTCTCCCTCTCCGGTGAAGATCAGACGCACTTTCTGGTTGTGCTTCGTCGAGGGTACTGGCGGTCCGGATCTCAGGTCCAGCCTACGAGGATGAGATTCCCCAGCGCCGCGAGACTCGATGTCCCGCACTATCTTCCCGACCTTTTCTCCCTTTTTCTCCTCTGGCATCATCCGCCGCCCCCACTTAATCTCCGGAAAACTATCGATCGGCTCTGTCTCCGAGTCCGTATCCACAACTTTCGACGGTGCAGCACCCCTGTGACTCGTCTTCAGACGCTGGGTGGCGCGGCCGTCATTCGCGATGCGGGAACTGGATTGCTTCTCTGTTCCCAAGTTGAGGGAGTCGTCTGAGAGATCTGCGACCGTTGGGGTGTGTGAGATGGATTCCACATCATTGCTTGTTAGATCAATCTGTCCATCAACGAAAATCTGTTTGGGGGGACCGGAAGGTCCAGGGTTTATCGGAGGTGATGTCTCATGCGTCCTCCGCCGCTTGCTGGGCGGGTCGAAGACGCCGCGGCTCCTGTTGGGATTCCCTGCGGGTCGCATAGAGGACGTCTTGTTACGGGTAGTATGAAGGGTGTCCTCCATACGACTCTTGTTATACGGGGTCTAGATCGGTGGTATTGGCACTGTTAGCCGAGACGCACAGAAGACAATCTAGGATGTCTTAACCTGCGACTTCCAAGTCTGCCTTTCGACTCCATCATTGGACGGAATTTGAATGGGGGTCGCTGGTTGCGTCCAACGACTGTTAAAACACAGCTGGTATTCAGACCGCTAATCGGAGCCCGTGTCCTTCGGGAGGGACCTGGATAAACGCGTCACATACCCTGGGAAGGGAGGCAAGCCATTCATTCTTCTGCTGAGTTCTTTCTCTTGCTTGCTTTGTTGCGCCATTAAACGCCACAGGCCATGAGAAATAAGCAAGGGGGACGTCGAGCGAGGGTGTGGTGGATGAAGCGAGGCGCGGGGATGGCGATATTCAAATGACCGCGATCAGGGCTGATTGGGTCAGCTGACATAATACTCTCCCCGTCGTGGCTTCGAATCCCACAAGAGGCAGTTTTTTTGTAGGGTCAAACGCAATACTGTCCAAGGTTACAAACATGGAAAGTATTCTAACCGTGATTTACACCGTTTATGACGAGTCGTAAGGCTGAGGAACGGAAGAGCTGGTGGCAAAAGTAACCTGTTCGAAACCACGCCGCTCAGCATCGGGTCTTGCGTAGCCCGGTGTCACCATACCCATGTCAGACATTCCCCTTATAATGTCACCCACGTCCAACCCTACCGTGAGTACAGTTGTCCATACGTAGGCCCCGCCAAAACTTGCCCAGCGAACTGATAATCGCGCTACCCCCGGATCGTGACATTCACATTGCCACGACTCAGGCCCATTTCTGACGGCATGACCTGCGGGGTAATCCTTCTCTTGAGCGAACTGGTTAACAAACGGTGTGAAACACCAGCCCTCTAAAGCCACATGGTGCGTGGTACCCTGCACTCCGCTTGCGCATCAACGATCGTGGCGCCGTGCCGAAAGTTGTACATCGATAGGCACCCAGACATCATTTGGTTTCCAGAATGAACCTACGTAGCAGGGTACAGTTTTCCCCGTGAGTCTGGGTCAGCCTGGATGCCGAGCGTCGCGGATTGTAATTACCAGCATATGGCTACAGTACTTCATCCGGGCTTCCCCACAGCCGAAGGTCTGCGCAACTACAACCAGTCACCTTTATTGATATCATTATCTAACCAAGTCCGTCTCTTCCATCATGCTCGCCAAAGCCGTCGCCTTCTTCGCCCTCTTGGCCTTCGCCAGCGCCATCTATATCATTGACTACATCTATACACGTCCCACAAGCTGTGTTCAATCGTCTCCTCTCGCTCACGCCGATTACAGCCGCCAACTTGGGTGTTCGCCCACTGCACCCAATCAAGGTTGGCCTGTTTGGTGCCGAGTACAAACTCTAACCTGTTGTTTCGAAGCGGTATGATGGAGGCAAGCTCGAATCCGCCCTGCCGGACGATAGGGGAAAGGTCCAGGTAGCCCCGGGTAATGGGGGCAAATTCCTTAAGCGGGGGCTTACCGCTTTTGAAACCCTCAGTCGTCTTGAGTCCATCGCTGGTGGGAAGAGGCGGCTCCCCGCTCTCGAAGTCCTCAATCACCTTGAATCTATCGCCGGCGTGAAGATGGATACAGTTGACCTCGAAAGCTTCAATTCCAAAATCCTCGGTGGTCTCAAGTCCCACGGACTGAACGAATACGTCGACAGTTTTCCACCAGAATCCAACAGTCGAAGGACCTTCCTAGCGACGCCCCGCCTTCACAGATCACGGCTGGGGCCAACAGTCTCCTCCGTGGGTACAGCCAAGTCCCCGCAGATCTCCGTGTGAACAAGCCAGTCAAGGCACGCGATATCAAGGTCAACGCTCAGGTCCTCGCTCAGGTCCTCGCTCAGGTCCAGAGCTTCGTTTCCAACACCGTCAATTTGCTCCGTGCTCTTAGCAAGTCCGATGGTAAGCACCTTTGGCCTTCTGTGCACCCACCGGATGCTGAGCTCGGATTCTCGTCCTAGCTGTCAACACCTTCCAGTACAAGGCCAGCAACCTCAAGACTCGGGACTGAGGCTCATAGCGGAACCCTCGATGCTGGCGATCTCCTGAATGCTGCCCGTGGCATGCTCTTTTCTATTCTCTGAGAGGTGGTGGCCTTAACCCATGCCATCTACCGTGCGACCCGCCAGTCCGTGATCGCGTCGCGAATTCTATGACGATTGACGCACGTCGTCTCATTCTGTGGTTTGGTTTGGTTGGGGCTCGAGCAGTGACGAAAGCACTACTCACACTTTTACGTACGTAGCTGCCTATCTTCTACTTGCTTTGATCTTTTCGACGTGCTTTAGGTATCCCTCTAGCAACGATGACTAGGATGCTTGACTTGTAAGGTAGGGGTGCCAGTGATTCCTTTCACGTCAGGTGACCGTGACCGGTGTGACCTGGGGCCAGTTTTCGAAGGGTTTCTTGTCACACCGGACTGCGGAGGTTACAGATATCATCGACTCCCCTACCTTATGTCTTGGGTGAACGTAAGATCCTCGGCACGGCGGAGGGAGAGCCATCCTCCGACGTGGGCGCGTGAGAGGGTAGGAACGCCGATGTCGTGCACGACGAGGCTGAGTAAAAGGGCGTCTTCCTTGGCACAGCCACGGAGTGATCGGCGTTTGTCAGCCGCAGCCATGCGGATTCGATGACTAATCGGGTCGAATGTTCTCCTGCTTACCACGGCCGTCTGGAAGGATCGACAATACACGCGTCCGTTCTCGTTCCTAGGTGACGCGTACAATGGCTGAGCACGGCTGACGCATCCCTTCCTATAAAAACCCGGGCTTGCTCTGCGGTTTCCGTCATTCCCATCTCTTTCAGCAGTACTCCCAACCAGATCTCAACTCAACATGTTCTTCGTTCTCCCAACGACCTCGACCGTTCGCCCTACATCGTATTTCAGTCCTCAGCCATACCAGTATCACTCCAACCACAGTTATCATCACTACCCCGAGGCGCCTCGGTTTGCGGTTTCCTCCTACCCCGCTCCCCAACAACAGCTCTTCTACCAGCCTTCTGCGGAAGAACTCGAGGAGATTGAGTATCGGCGAGCTTTAGAGGTTGTGGTCAACCATCGTCGTCGCCAGGTTGCGGAAGAGGCTGCGATCCGTCGACAGCGGCAGGCTGAAGCCGCCCGTCAGCAGTATTTCGCCATTCTGGCCGCTGAACTCGAACAGCAGCGACAAGAGGAGTTTGCAACCCGCCGCGCTGAGTTCATTCGGTCACAGCAAGCCCGGGCGCGTTTAGTCGCTGCTGAGCGTCAGCACGCCGTGGTTGCGCTTTTGCAACAACTCGGGGGAGCTCAGCCAGTATGTCGTTCGTATTTTTATTGGAGACCTAGTTCTGACCAGTCCATCCCCCAGGCTACCTGGCAGCCGCACGTTGCGAAGCGTAGACCCCTCGATGACACTTTGAAACAGCGTCTCGCCGCGGAGTCTGACCCCGACATCACCGAACCCATCAGGAACATCCTTTCTTATCTGGAACCTCGTCCCGCCCAGTCGGAGAAGCCCGAGGAACCCAGAGAGGATGCAGCCAGACTCATCGAGGACATTCTCTCTTCCATCTTCCCTGGTTTCGCCTCCCGTGCCCAGCCACAGCCTACCCCATCCACGGAAACAGCCCAGGCCAGTGGCCCGGACAAAGGAAAGGGCAAGGCTCGTGCTGTACATTTCGAGGAACCCCAGAAGCCTGCGCCAAAACCCGAGTCTGCTGGTGAGGCATTCGCTGATATCCTCAGGCACGCCATGGAACTCTCAAAGTCTACACCTGCTCCCCGATCTCCTGACGAGGCTGGCCCCTCCGGATCATCGCGCTTACCTCCCCCTGCCAATCCAACTGTTTCCGAAAGAGAACAGGCTCAGATCGACCGCGCGATTGCCCTCTCCTCCGTCGAACGTGTTCAAGATAGCCTCGCCAAGCTTCAGACTGACTTCGTTCTCCCCGCCGAACTTGACCACTATACCCCATCCACCGATGACCGCGACGAGACTGCATCCATTTCGTCTACTTCATCCAGCGACCTCACGAAGTTGATCCCCTACACCATGGTCAACAAGCCGGTGTACAAGTATGAGAATGAGCTTAATGGGCTATTGGAGGAGTTGGACAGGATTGACAGTCATGGCGATGCTGAGGTACGGGAGAAGAGGAAGGAGGTTGTCAAAGCTATCGAGAGGGCTTTGGAGGGGGTTGGACATGGTGTTGGCGAAGCGGTGGAGAAGAGACTCTCACTCACCTCCTCCATCACCACCCCAGTCACCGGCGAGCCTCTCCAGGGTTTTGATGTCGACGAGGACGTCATCAACGACACCGTCCCTGCTCCAGAACAGATCGACATCTCCGCCGAGGCAGATGAAGTCGCGGTCCCTGAGCCACTCGTTTCGGTCCAGATTGAAGAGACCATTGTCGCACCCGCAGAAGTATCCCGTCCCTCCTCCGAAGCTCTCACCGAATCGAATGCTCTCATTTCTTCCGACGCGACTGTTGATCTACCCACCGAACCATCCTCCACCGAATCCAATGTCCTAGCCTCCACTGCAACGATCACTCCCACTCCCGTCGAGCTCACGTCTGTACCGGAAACGGAACCGATAAAGTCTCAGGTTCTAACAGACGCTACGGAGGCCGTAGACGCATTCTTGTTACCTGAAAAGGTCTCCCCCGATTCTCTACCTCAAGAAATCGAAAGTGATGCCGAGGAGGAGGTTCTTGTGCTCGACAGTGACGTCGAGAAGAGTGATTGGTCTGAACTTGATCACTAGGCCCTAGATACGGTGGACCCTGACGCTTCCCCTTCATATGTTTATCGTGTATCAACTTCTCCTGCGGACTTGTAATATATAGTATCATGTAGCTTCGCAATCGGAATCATTAATGTGATAGACGTCCCTTCTCAGCCCTTCTCCCCTGGCACTCGAAACCGGTCAACATCCAGCAAACGAGACTGAAAGAAGCATGGAACCCGCATGATGGGTGACTGGAACGGTTCATACCGTTTGCACTTTTCTGGTGGGAAAGCTCCGCTACCGACTCGGACCCGAGCGCCGAGTTGGTCGCACCCTTGTGTATGTTCTATAGTCGTGTTTACAACTCGACCATAGCAATACTAGTACGTATAAATCGGACATCCAGATCCGAGATAGAGCCACTCTGGAACCAAAACTAAAACCGAAGAAAATGCAAATGCCAGGCATGTGGGGGATGTTTACGGACGAAAACACGACGAAAGTAAGGAGAAAGATGCAGTGTTCACAGAGCAAATGGGAGGCCGACAGTAAGAGTAGAACTGATGGAATGTCTCTGACAATCTTGAACGAGAAAAAGGAGGGTATGGTACTTGCAATATCATGATGAGGAGATGGTATGGGATGAGATCATGGAGAGGAAAAGACGAATACGTAACCGTAGTTCATGTTTGACCGCTTAAAGCGGCAGGCAGTAGCACACATAGTGGATCCATAGAAAAATCCAAGGGGTTTAACTTCCCCTTTAATAACTTAGAGGAGGAACGTGACCAAAGAAGCCACAAACAGGGAAACGACCATCGTGTTGGCAGGCTTGTTGACCCAAGCAGAGCTGTTGTCGCTGGTGTTTCCGTTGGAATTCACCTGGGAACCGGAGGGTGAGGGGGAAGAGGTCGACTTGGAGGATGACGACGGGACTGAGGACGGTGGGATGGAAGGTGTTGGGGTGAGGGAAGGAACATCGTGCGGGGTCGAAGTGGAACCTGGGGTCTTCGTGGGCGGGCTACCGGGAACAGAGGTAGGTTGGACCTCTGGCTTTGAGACGCTGGACGGACCGGGGTTGACGGGATCGGAAGTCGAGGATCCTCCAGTGATGGTGAAAGGCGGGGAAATGTTGCCGGAACTTCCGATCACTGTTGAAGTTCAACATGACGTTAGTAGACTGGGAGGGCGTCGTTTGGGTTGGCTTACGAGCAATGATATACGTATCCCTGTCAGGATACTGGGAAGGGACGACAAGGTCCACCTTTCCCGCAGTAATGGGGAAACCCTGGGCGAGAGGAGCATCTAGTGAAGGTCAATCGGCCTGGCGCCTAGGACTGGGGGATGTAACGTACCAAGCTGCAGGTTGAGCCCGTCACCTTCCAACCACCCCAGGACAACCTTTCCAATGGGGTTCGTGATCTGTTCAGGCAAGTCTGCATCATGTGAAGCGCGTGTCAGCGCCGGGGCCGGCACAGGGTGGGTCTGAACACCACGTACGCGAGATGTCCCTGAATATGAACCGCAGCCTTGGTCAGTCCCTCGAACCATAGGGGACGTCAAAATGCAATTACCAGGTAACAGTCCGTGTCTCTCCAGCCTTCCAGACAACACCTTTGGTGGGGTACGTCACGGGTGGAGCAGCAACGTCCAAAGAATCCCGGCCAACCAACGGGATTGCGTTCACGAGACAGGAGACGTATGCGAGAGCGAGAAGAGTGACAGAAGTGAAAGAAACCATGTTTACCAAACGTTAGACTGTGGTTCTTGAGGGTCTTGAGGGAGGAAGGTGGGACTTGAGAAACTCGTGGGGCGGGGAGTTGGCGGAAGCTCTCGAAGTTGAACCAACCTTCGGATGGTCCCACGGACGGCTTTATTTGCCCTCGGCTATCATCCGACTGTCAACGTCATCCCAGCATCACGTCACTACCACAAGCCAGAATCCTCCACAAATAGAAAGAAGGTGCGGGCAAGCGGAGAAGCGGAAGATTGTCCCTGAAGCGCTGGCGGGCACAAGGTATGTCCAACTCACGTGGTTTCTACCGGGCCGATCTTTGTAGCCTCAATCAGGACGTCATGGGTCCGCGACAAGCTCGGCATTGGTTCGGTAGAATCCCTTGTGATGTGCCACCTCGGCCCACTATCGCTGTCTTGATACCTCGACACCAGCCCCACTGTTGAAATTATTGTGCATACGTTCACATGCCATCCATGACAGTAATCTGGGTGTTACGACACGTGGTGGAGGACCGCTCGCCGCGCAACCGCCGGGCAAGAGCCATATCCTTAGGCTGGATCGTCACACGCCCCGCATGGAACGTGGCACGGCTCGTGTCTTCGAAGAGTGAAATAATGTGAGCCTCAGCGGCCTCCTGCAGGGCCATAACGGCAGAGGACTGGAACCACAGGTCCTTCCCAAGGTCTTGGGCGATCTCGCGGACGAGGCGCTGGAAGGGCAGCTTCCTGATCAGGAGCTCGGTCGACCTTTGGTACTGGCGGATCTCTCGCAAGGGACGGGTCTGGGGCGGAACCTAAAACCCCACGGCCATCGGATTCTCGTGCCATCAGGTGCCTACAAACGCAGTTGGATACGGTCGAGGCATAGATTCAGAGATAGCGCATACGTATACCACAGCCCGTCGCTTGCGAGCGGTGGAGGACGTGGTAGTGAGTTGCTTCCTCGGGGCCCTACCACCAGTCGGCCTATACGCAGCTCGCTTGGTGCGGACCATCGATACGGTTGGTTATTGGTGGGTGGGTGACAAAGTGAGGAACAATCGGCCACGAGGCGCCTAAACTTGTCATCATACAGTGAACCACGATCAAATCCAGGTTGAGCGGGAGAAAGGGTCGGGCATAGCAAGGAATTGCAGAGGGTGGGTAGTAATGATCCTAACCGTGGGTTGAACTAGAGCCTTTTTTTCGAGGCCGTCCCCAACTCAGGCGTGACGGCGACACCACCTAATAAAATGGTGAAGAAATCTGCCACCGGCCGGTGGGCCCTGGATACAAGTATTTACCATTGCCCAGAAAGTTCAATCGCGAATGGTCAGCGGAGTCCCAAAATAGGAAGGAGTTCAACGAAACACCGATCGCCCTCAGGCTCTAGCGGCTTTCGATCTTTGTCCAAAGCCGCTTGGTTTACCCTGACCCGCGGCAACACATGGCGGCTGCGCTATCCGCCATCGTCGGCATGTTTGCCTTACATTTGACTCTGGGTCGCAGCGAAGGACATGACCTCGATACTGCCCTCCCCACCGTCTCCCAGCCCCCCTCCCCTAAGGCGAAAGGGGCAACCGATTCTGAGCCGGGGGACCCGGATAACGACAAGCTGTTCTGGACAGGGTTAAGTATGAAGAACGCTGCGCCCAGCGTTTCTCCGCGTCTGGATAGGAACGACATGAGAGATGACCCCCCTATCATCATCGATGTCGATGTTCTCACCGTCCAGCCCGGCAGCTCCTCTCCGTTGCTGGCTCCAGATCGACTCATCCAGGATCCATTCTCGGAATATCTCGCCCTTGTACTGGAGGTCATGCCTGATGTTCTGCCGGAGCACGCGATGGAACTAATCAAAAAGAGCCAATTTCCCTACAAAGACCAAGTTGTGGAGGAGGTACTCCAAGACCTGCTCGACGATCCATCTCACCCAAAGGTCAAGACTGACTTTGGGAGCGTGAAACGACCTACTCCCACCGGAAAGAATTATAGAACGTCAGCCCTTGTAAGCTGCCCCTCTACAGATGGACTCCCTCTCGTTCCACGCCAGGTTAACGATCATCTATGTCATTTAGAACCAGCTTTCTGCCGACTTTCCACGCATCCAACCATCTTACATACGACGCGCCCTAGATTCAAACAGCGGATTATACGCCCCAACTCACATCCAGCTCGCTACGGAAATAAAATCCGGTGCGCCGCATTTCACGATGAGAGCCGTCAAGCTGAAGATGGTGAAAGCCATCAAGGCGAAGATCCCCACAGGGAAGGGAAAGGAGGTGAAAGACAAGGATTTTGAGGAGGAGAGAGCGTGGTTGTTGCTCAACGGTGCCCCAGCGACAGTGACCGAGGCGACAGAGCTCAGCGATCTACTTGTGGAGGGTGGTGATCTTGAATGCGGGTGCTGTTTCTCGGATGTTCCTTTCGTAGGCTTCCCGCGTTCTCAGCACTTCTACCACATCAAATAACTCCTTCACAGTACGACATGATTCAATGCACGGGGGCCCACTTATTCTGCAAAGAATGCATGGTTGCCTACGCTTCCAACCTCCTCGGCGAGTACAAATTTAAGATAGTCTGCATGGACCAATCCGGATGCCAGTTACCATTCCCCGAATCGGAACTGAAGCGTTTCCTCACCCCAAAGCTTCTATCCTTGTATTGGAGGGTCAGACAGGCGAAGGAGATTGAGATGGCTGAATTGGATGGATTAGAAGAATGCCCCCATTGCGAATTCAAGGCCGTGATAGATCATCCGAATGAAGCGCTCTTCAGGTGTGGGGCGGAGGAATGTGGAGTCATGACGTGCTTGAAATGCAAGAAACCGGTGGGGTTGTTTCTTTACGGACTTCGCTCGTGGCTGACAGGAGGACCTCCTAGGATCACCGGCCCCGCTTGTGCACCGGTAGGTCGCCGCCTCTGGTAGTGGGCTGATCGAGGAAATCAAAGTTCTCACCCCGTTCCAAGAGTTGGAGGAAAAGACTGTCAACGCTTGCCATGTCGTCGAGGAAGCGATGAGTAAGCGGTTCGACCGCGAATGACACAATCTTGTGTGACGTATGCTTTGTAGCGGATGCCCTCGTACGGAACTGTCCCAAATGCAACAAAAGTGTGTCCTTGTCACCTTCGACAGCAGCTTTCTCTGACCCCCACATAGGATTCGTCAAGGAGTATGGCGTTAGTCCTCTTGGCTACCTCGACCTGTTATACCATCCGCTAACTTGGGTGTCGCAGTGCAACTCTATGGCTTGTACGAACTGTTGGACGTACTCGTGTTATGTTTGTCGAAAGAGCATCACTGGTCACGACCATTTCACTACATCTGGATGCACGCTCCACGATAGCGTTGAAGAAAGGCACAAGAAAGAGGTGCGTTCACGCCGACGCTCTCGTTCTCCCCCTCTTGCGCTCATCAATGTGCTCAGGTTGAAGAAGCCAAGAAAAAGGCCATTGGGGAGTCCGAAAGCAACGTCAAAGAATTGGTTAAGAAGCACTTCGCCTAGACCTTGAGGTCCTGGGCTACTTTACTAATGGCGGGATTCATAAGGTCTTTCGCGATATATTTTGCGTTGGGTCGTTTGTATCAGCATCCGCGCGCGTAAACTAACTGGCTAGAAATGTCTTCACTACTGTATTGTTTACTCTTACAACTTTCCCTTTAGTTCTGCGTCGCTACTATAAACCAACCTTTCAATGATCTTGTGGTCGAATACGGCCACGGTCGATAGCTCTTCCTGTGCTGCCGCCAGGCCACTATGTTTCACCCAGCGGATAAGTGTGTTGACATCCACCTCACTGTCAGCCTTCGTTCTGTGTGACGCAGACCACGTTGTGTGCTCAAGCATCGCCGTGCTCGACGCAATGTACCCCAACAAGAATAACGCTGGGCGTGGACTCAATGGGGAGGGAGAGCTCAACGATGTGACGAGAGCGTGAAGCGCGGATGCGATAATTTCATCAGCACCCCCGATCTTACCCTGTAAAACCACCTTGGCCTGTGAAACTACACCTTCGACCCACTTGGAAGCGAGAGGTGAGATGAATAGCCCGGATTGTGAGGGCTCGCTTACCTGGGAGAGCGCCTCAATCGCCCCACGGGTTTGAAAGGCTCGGACCATGTCGAGGGAAAGAACCGAAGTGGTCCCTTCCCAAATCTTCTCGACGATGCCATCGCGTACGAGCCTACCGATCCCGTTCTCCTCCATATATCCCTCACCACCAAGTGCGGTCATGCACTCGATCGTGGCTTGGACGCCTTTCTCTGCGCAGAAGGCTTTTAAGACGGGGGTCAAAACTCTCAGCCTGTGCCGCGCTGATTCGTCCGCAGTTTGGCACTCCACTTTACCGAGCAACCCAGTCACTTCGAACGCGAAGTGAGTGAGGGCTTTGTAAGTTACAGTAAGCTTCGCAAGCTCGTGGAGGTGAAGGGGGATGTCGCGAAGGAGGGTTCGCTGGGCCCCGGTCCGTCGAATGGATGCATATGACGTTGCAAGGCTGAGGGCTTTGCGCACATACCCCACGGACCCAAACGCGGAATGCACTCGGGTAATGTTCAGCACGGGGCTGACGGTCTTCACACCCTGGTCCAGACCACCGATGAGTTGGGCGTGCGTTCCCTGCAGAGAAAGTTCCGCGGTGGGGACAATCTGTGTCCCAAACTTGTTTTTAAGGCGGTGAACAAGGACCCCGTTCCTCGTGGATTGTGTACGGGAGTCCGTGGTATCGGGATAGAGCGAAGAGTCAAGGGGGATGAGGAAGAGTGATAGTGAACGAGATCCTCGAGAGGGATCTCCGGTGCGTGCGAGTGCGAGTGATACGTCACTATCGGTTGCGCTTGAGAACCATTTGAACCCATCAAGGAGGTAGTTGTCAGAATCGACGTGAGAAGCGGTAGTTTCCGTCTGGGAGACATCAGAGCCTCCAGGACGCTAATCACCCAGTTCAGCTGACGGTCCCGATTGTCGTAATCATGGGGACAAACCTCCGTCATCCATTGTCCAGCGGTGAACGCTAAGTCCGGGTCACGGCTAGAGTCAAGGACTGGCGTTTAGCGCCCAGGGCGAATATGCGGTTTATAAGATCACCTTACCTTACAAGGCGCGGGAGTAGCTTCTCCCTCATAGCAGCCGTTCCGTGTAGCTCAAGTACTACATGGAAGTCAGTCCCAGGCAATGGAATATTAAATGATAGGGTACCTCGAGCACATCCATCTGTCATGGACAGCGGGCAAAAGACGACTTGAGCGTCACCTGCCATCATGAGGAGCTTCATAAACCCATGTACGCGGCTAAAGCCCCCAGATTCCCGCTCGTAGAAGATTCCGATGATTCCTTCCTTCTGCGAGATTGCTTTGAGTTTTCGCCACGATTCGGAGGTGACAAGCCTGTCGATCCGCTGACCCCATTGGTTGTACTGTACGATATAGGGAGGTGTCGCCAAGTTTGCTACCTCCTGCAGTTGCGGGATAACATGTGCTCCGAGGTTGACGAGGTCGGACCGGATGTTGTCAAGGTGCCTGACGGGCGACCGGTGAGGATGGTACCTCATATATTTTGAGAATCGGAGGCGGAACTCACTCTGATGGGCAGAGCCTGTGAAGCAACGCTGGGAGGATTGGGTCATCGAGAAACGGATGGCCCTCGATGGGAGGGGTTTGCCTGAACCCGTCCTCGACCTTCATTTTGTTTGTTATCTTTGTATGGGGATAAGAAAGGGAAATGAAGTCCGGCCAAAAAGCGCTCATTCGACCCACTAGTAACTCCGTTGTGTTGAGCTCGGCAACGCACGTGACCGTTGATGCACCTCGTGTCAGCTGTGGTTCGAATTCAACGGAAGTTCTTTTGAACTTGTTCTTCAACGCGTCCATCTCGCCGCCTTCCCCCCTCCCCGCAGGACCACCCCCGGCTCTCTTCCCAACCCTTACGCGTCCAAATGCTCGCAACAAATTCAACTCTACCACCGCCTCAATCACCCTCGCCCAGTGGCTCGCGCTCGTCATCGACCACCCCTTCATCAGATGCGTCTTTAGAACTGTCTTTCGACTACGACTTCGATCCAGATGGCAATTTTATCCGGATATCGAAGGGGTCTACCAACGCCTCAAGCGAAGTCAACACCCCACCGCCACTGTCCTCGACGTACAGAGGCACTTCGGAATCACCCTTACCGGCAGCCCTGCCAACGAGCACGAGCCTCAAGCGTACCTCTCTTTCACGCTCAGACAGCGTACCATCTGTGGCGGTCATGGAATCGTCCTCGATCCCGGCGCCCACAACCGCCGCTCGGTCATTTCAAAGGGTGAACTCTGGTTCCGCTCTTACACCAGGGACTCGTGGCACACTTATGCCATCACGCAAACTGATGTCTTCCACTCACCGCGCGACAACTGGCACCAAACCACCTACCGATGAGAAAGAGAATATTCTATCTTCTTCGCGCCAGGTTCCGTTAACGTCCGCTGGCCGGGCTGGCCGGACGCTCAAACGATATGCTTCTGGGGTATCAACCTCCGAAATACCTGACATAGAGTCCATTCGGAACGGTCTCCGGCGCTTCGATATCGACGACGGTGCATCTGGGGACGAACAAGGAAAACACGGCGTTTCGCATGCTGGGGGATTACATGCAGTTCCGCTAACAACGTCTTCATCGCTGTCGAGCTCAACAGGTAATAGGCAGAGAAGATCTGCCAGTCTCAGTCAAGCGTCAAGTTTGTACTCATTACATATGGGTCTGCAGATTCATCGGCGCTAACCACGCTGAACACAGGCCAGGACGAACACGATCGGCGGTACAGGCAGGATCAATACCTACAACAGTACAAGAGCACTTCGCGGCCTGGGACCAGTTTGGGAACGGCGAGCGGCAATCGACCTAGAAGGATCACACAAGAAGAGAAGGCGGAGCAAGAGAGGAAGGTACAACATCAGTTAGAGTTGGAGCAAGCCGGTGCGATATCCCGCTTTTACCGATCCATCTGCGGCCACTAACCCCTCTCTTAGAGTTGGACCGTCGCGATGCAGAATGTGCGGACTATGCGAACTATTCATTCGTCTATTTCCACACCGCTAACCAGTGACTTTAGATCGATCGGGAAGCAGGCAGCAATCTCCCTCACCAACCCACGGAAATCTCTTGGACCCTCGATCCCGATACACCACACACCGTCGACGAGACTCAGATACTCTTCGTACTGCTGTACCAAGCGCCGGGTCACCTACCGCCGTAGAACATCGGCGTGACTCGCCCCCCACTCGCGGATACGTCCCGTCGAACCGTCACCGTCGCAGCCCAACCGCCCCAGAGCAAGCCACTTGCGACATGATCGGCGTAGCCAATGGGAAGATCCAGAAGGCACGGACTGTTGAAGACATCAAGACCGATAGCGAGTTTGATATGAACGAGGCTCAACCCCCAGCGAAGACTCAATCTACGAAGTCCGTCCCTACTGTGCAAGCTGTTGGCGCCAGGAACATAATGGTGTGCACGGTTGGTTCAATTCTGACGGCCCCACACCCTAACCGCAAGTTATATAGGTTAACCGCAAGGTTTACGCGCGGTTAGACATGATTGGGAAAGGAGGATCGTCACGGGTTTATAAAGTCCTCAGCCACAGCAACCAGATGTTCGCCGTCAAACGCGTCTCGCTCGACAGGACGGACCAGGAGACAATGAGCGGCTACATGAACGAGATTTCCTTACTCAAGCGCCTGGAGGGTAACCACAGGATTATCAGGCTAATAGATAGTGAGGTCAAGGCTGGCTCAGACGGTTCTAAAGGGCATTTGACGCTGGTCATGGAGTTGGGGGAGATTGGTATGTACAGAGTAGTGGCGTTGCGCTGGAAGCTAACCGGCCCCCTACAGATATGGCGCGACTTTTGCATGATCAGTTGAAACAACCCTTGAATGTCGTTTGGGTTGCATACTACTGGCAGCAGGTTTGACATCTCCCTTGAAAGTTATCGCAAAAGTTAATCGAGAATCCATTGGCTAGATGTTACAAGCCGTGCACGTCATCCACGAGGAGAAGATCATTCATTCTGACTTGAAGCCCGCCAATTTCGTCGTTGTTCGCGGCCAACTCAAGCTCATCGACTTCGGAATTGCCAATGCCATCGCCAACGATACCACCAACATCCATCGCGAGAGTCACGTAGGGACCGTCAATTATATGAGCCCGGAGGCCATCGAGCTCCAGGAAGGCGTGCGGCGGTTCAAAGTCGGTCGACCGAGTGACATCTGGTCGCTCGGTTGTATTCTATACCAGATGGTTTATGGCGCCCCTCCTTTCCACAAACTCGGGGTTTACCAGAAGATGCGAGCCATTCCGGATCCCAAATACTGTATCGAGTACCCAGAACATTCGACGCGTTTCGAGAGCCCACAGAAGAGTGGGGACGGGTCCCCGCAACAAAACAAGATCCTGGACCACATGACGAGGAGGGTTTCCAATGTCGTAATTGAAACGATCAAGCGTTGTTTGGACCGAGCGCCGAAGGCACGGGCGACGATACCGGAGTTGCTCGAGAACGAGTGGTTAGGGATGAAGGAAGCTGAGGATCTGCCATCCCCACCGCCCCCTCGGCCAGAGGCGCCGCTGAAGCCCGAGCTTGGCGCGGATGAAGCGATCATTACTCCGCTCTTCATGAAGCAACTCCTGGCCTATGCGATCCAGCTTGGACGGGCTCATCCTGACATGGACCTAGACGACCAGTTTCTAGCGAATGATAGCGAGGTAGGGTGGTGGTCCCCAACATGAAACCATCTGCTGACTCCCCTTTTAGCGCTTGATCGCTGAGCTTCAGTCCATACAAGGCGTTTGAAACCCTGTCGATACCACCGACTGGTACGGAGCCAAACTTCCTCGAATGAAAACGACAACGGACGTGTCGTGCATCGATATCAACCACAATTCTCTCATCTTTGTGTTCCCACCTCCATCTACCTTGCTTTGCATCATGCACTTCTTCATTCCCCAACCCCCGCATTCCACCGTCAATGGACACACTCCCCCTCCCCCACATCCTCTTCGGGGAAAGAGACGAGGGGGGGACAAAACACACAACACGTAGTTTTTTGTATGACTATGTATTATGCACGTCTCTTTCATTTTCGAAATCTCTCTCACCTTGACACCTGAAGGAACATTTCGACACTCATTCATATCCCTCGTTCATACATCATCCCTTTCCAAAATGCTGTCTCCATTTGCATCCCCTCGTCTTCCTGCCCTGTTGGGCCTTGAACGTCATTCATTCTGTTTCGCGGTTTGTCATTCTCCCCTCCCCCTGGCGGACCGAGTTCGGTATGAATTGATAGAACGTCCCGCTTCTCTTGTGAGGAACGGTTCGCTCCCCTCCAGCTTGAAATACTCCAAAATGTTGTCCGTCGTCGTGTTCCTCGTTTTATGTGACCCTTCCTGCCCTAATCCATCTCCTTGACTCCTTAATTTCCTTTGACCTCCCTCCGGAGTTTTAACCAACGTTACTGAAGTTATACTTATCCCAAAGCCCCCCTCTTTTCGTTTCGTCTCTTGTGACAGACTAGGTGTAGAATATATCCGTATAACATATATACAACAATGTTTGGAAGGAAGTTCTCGTCAAGTTCATGTCCGAATTTCTGGGGTTGAGGCGTGATAGATGAAGTCTTGGGACGGCCGCCATGATCTTAAATGTCATTAATAACTGGCTGGCGGGTTGGGTGCTGAGCCTGGCAGCTGACCGGGTGAAGGACCGTAACCCGTCCTTGGGCAAGGCCGGCGGCCCGACCGCCTATAGCCGTCCTTTATGCACGCGAAGAGGCACGGGTCGACCGAAGTCAAGGGGACACGCCAACATGGGCGGAATGTAAGCCATACTCACTCCCTCATCTCGTCCACGGCGATCACGCAAATCGCAATCATTGGTCACCCGTATCCATGGATCGTGTCCGACAGCCGACCACGCACACCTCCACCCTGACCGACCCCCGAGGTGGGGGGGGTTCGTAATCCGAGGTGAGTAAAAAAAAGCAAACAAAGAGCGAGAAAGGGGCAGCAGAAGCGCGGAATTCGCCAAGGGTGTGCAGGGGTGGAAGTCGTGCGACTTCATCTCCGACGAGAACGCACGAACTTACAAAGGATTCCTCCTCGTTCGTGGTCGGTTGAATGGTTTGAATTGGCGTTGTTGCGAACGGCGCGCGGGGGAGTGTCAGCCCGGATTGGGCGCCGGTATCCGTGAATTCCGCTCCACTTTGAATGTAAAGCCAAGGGCCAAATGCGAGCACTGAATATTGAGCATTGAATGTCACGAGCGTCTGAAGAATCCTGGAACCGGTGCCTTCCACCCCTTGACCCCACGCGGATACACACCATCATCCATGACCGTCTCTGATCAACCTTGGAGATTGGAGTACAGTATTGACTGGTCTGGGAGATCCCGAATGTGGATGTTGATTGGCGCGACGGGACCGCAGGCGTATCTCTGAATATCCGGTCTCCTGAGCGCACGGAGCCAGATGGTGGAGTTCAAACGGTCCGCTCCAAGGGATCCCGCGGCTACCATGCGGGAGAACCACCCCTTCCTGGAATGAATCCTGATCGCCGCAGCACAATCAGGCACTAGGATCAGTAGGACGAGAATGAACCCAAGGAAAGATAGGCTATCAGCGATAAGCAAGGAGGAGCAAAGAGGTGAGCGGGCGGATCCATAGCGAATGAGTGACGATCAGTTTTTATTGCGGCGAGAACTGGGAAAAAGAATCAAAGACAAGGCGATATATATAGATAACCTAATATCGGTGAGAGAAAAGAGCCAACTGGGCACGAAACGACGCACGTGTAAGCACAGGAGTGATGGAGGGGGGTAAGTGATATCAACCGGGGGTGCGCTAACACTGTATCAACCATGACACCATTCACCAGGGGAGAGAGAGGATACAATCAACACAGCAAACAGGAATCAAAACGAGGACGCAGACAGAAGAGAAGGAGGGAAGGCGGGGGTTCCTCAAGATCCTGGGACTTGCCAAGGTTTACTTCTCGTATTTCCCGTCATATTCGACCTCTGTGGCGACGGTGATTTTCACGTCGAGAGCACCATTGTTGTCTGGGACGACGTGACGGTCGTCGTATGGGTGTTCGCCCTTGGAGTCAAGAACGCTGCTCTTGCCGTCGCTGTCAACCTTGACACCCTGCTTGCCAATCTCACCAATGGTATAGGTTTGATTGGGGTGGGAGTTGATGTTGAGAACCGAGTTGGCGGTGTGGGCGGGGTTAGAGCGAGTCACCCGGGAGGCGGTTCCGGTAGAATGGGAACCGGAGTAAGAACCAGAGAAAGAACCACCGGCAACGAGAGAACCGCGAACGGAGAGAATGATGCGCATGGTCATGGTGGTGGTAAGAACAGCAGCCATGCTAAGTATAGTTAGTGGTCAGCGCTTTATCGGGGAACGAGGGTCACGGAATTACCTGGTGACAATGGTCCTGACGGCGTCATCAGTGCCGGTTGGTTTGATAATGAACCAGAATAGGACGTTGGTGATGTTGACGATCCAGATGGACTATTATTACGGGGCGAATTAACGAAATGCGATCGGGGAAGAAAAGGAGGACGAACGCCATAGAGGTTGAGGCCATCACGAAGCATCAGCTTCCAGATAGTCAGCGGCTTGACCTCGAGGGACTTGATGGAACGAAGAAGGGCAAGAGCGAACTAAACATGACAGTTGAGCGCCAATGATGAAGGATGGTTCGGACGGGAGGTTGAGCGGGGCTGAACTTACGGAAACGGTGTAGAGTAAAGTGGGGGCGACCCAGTAGATTCCCACCCAGGCGTGCTTGGGACCAGCAATGCACCCCTGGCCAAGTTTCAATGGCACAGCTAGATGATCGGGTGTTAGACGCTGTTGAACCCTTGCAGGGTCGATATGATAGTTGAACGCACAGAAGTAGAAGGCACAGCAAACGGCGGTGACGACGAATTGAATTGCCCAGAGAGCACTCATAACTGCCAAGACGGTGCGGTCCTTGTCGAAGATGGCGTGGATTCTGATAACATGAGCAGCTAGAAAAACAGGTGAGGAAACCGAGCTGGTTATCTGGAGCGATTCGAGCGCACCCGAGCAACAGGCAAGAAGAATGGCGGTTGTGATGGGCTCAAACAGGTATGTCTTCCTACAATTCTAGGGTCCGGGCGTTGGCGTCAGATGTAGAGATGTGATGAACTCCGCACAAAATACGTACTTCCTGCGTCCATTTTGTGTCAAAGAATTGCACGGCTGGGAAGGGAAAGGCGATAAGAAGGTCTGTTGGCAGATGCGGGGAGGGCGCGGCTGAGACGAACCAACGACGGTGAAGACGACCGGCATGAAGACTCTGATAAAGTGGTAGATGATTTTGAGTACAGGCCATTCCTTGGTGCGAAGGAGTTTCCAGGTCCGTGGGGAGAGAACGAGGGTGTCCCAAGCGGCGACGGTGAGAGAGCAGACGAAGAAGTACTTGTGGGCGGACAAGTGGGGTGGAAGCTTGAGGGAGTCCGGAAGGAGGCCTGTGTGGGATTTGGGGTGAGTTCAGGAGGAGATGCGCAGACGTTGGGGACGCACTGATAATGTCGGCCATGGCTGCGGGGGAGAGACTACGACGACGGAAGGGGGAGAGGGCTCGCCAGGCTTTGAATATTTGAATCCCTCCTTATTTGATGATGGGCGTGACACCCTTGATGTCACACGTCTTGATCGCGATTTGATTTGGTGAAACCCGGAAGATGGCAACAAGTCAAGCAGCTAATCACCCGAACTCTCCTGGATCGCAGCCTGCAGTGCCAAGCTGGGAATTCAGCCTGTAACGGGCAAGACAGAGGTGTCCAGCAAGGAAA
>Ga0307511_10000257_pt1 | contig 54671 bp, 76 predicted proteins | sample 13_EM_MG_FD_200266 | JGI IMG/M metagenome (GOLD analysis project Ga0307511, IMG submission 200266) | Populus trichocarpa ectomycorrhiza microbial communities from riparian zone in the Pacific Northwest, United States - 13_EM | ecosystem: Host-associated > Plants > Roots > Unclassified | place... | reverse complement strand
TTGTGATCGACTTCGAACCTGGTGAAGATCCGGACGAAGCATACTCCTCCGTCCCTTACGAGAAAGGAGCAAACCTTCTGCTTCACTTGGGTATGCCTCCGTCATGCGTAATATTCGCACGTAAATTCAGTCACACTTACGCACGGATCTAGAACGAACCGTTGGAGGTCTGGACGTATTCCTCCCATACATCCGTGACTACGTCGAAACCTTCAGCGGAAAGAGTATTGCCACTCAACAATGGAGGGATCACTTGTATGGGTATTTCCGAAAACACGGTGAGGAGAAGGTCAAGGCGCTGGACTCCATTGACTGGGATGTATGTGTGTCCGAATGACACCCAACATCCAGCTAACGTCCTCTTCCAGGCGTGGTTTTATGGCGAGGGAGTTGAACTCCCCGTTCAAGTGGACCTTGACCTAACCCTCGCGAAGCAAGCTTATGTTCTTGCCAACAGATGGGATGCTGCTCGTGCAGTCGACATCCCCAAGACTACTTTCAGTGCGGCTGACATGGACGATTTCAATTCAAACCAGAAAATTGTTTTCTTGGAACGCCTTCAAGGTTTTCCACCTTTGCCAGCGAGCCACATCGCCCACCTCGGGAGCCTTTACAAGGTAGCAGATACTCCCAACGCAGAGATCAGGTTTAGGTTCTACGAACTCGCACTACGGGACCCAAGTTTGGTTCCTGGGCATCTGGCTCGGGACGCTGCAAAGTGGGTAGTTGGGGATGACGGCAGCGGTGTGATCAAGGGCAGAGCAAAGTTCTGCAGACCAGTGTTCAGGTCAATCGCCAAGGTTGACAAGGACTTGGCGGTGAAGTACTTTGAGAAGCACAAGGACGAGTTCCATCCGATTGCCAGGAAGTTAATCGAGAAGGTGAGCTGAGTACAACCGATCGTGTCACCGAACTAACTCTTCGCTGCCCACCTGGCGGGACATTGGGATTCACTAATACTGAGTAGTTCCACCAATATTGAGGAGAAGCGTTGATAAGAAGTGTATTATGCACGTATCCACTGATAAGTTTGGTGTGATGGGAGTCTACTTGATATATCGCCTGGTGCCACGGAGATCCGCATAACGGTCTGGTTTGGGTGGTAATGTAAATTTGGGTTCCTCTTGTCCTGCGAGGGAGTGTGAGATAGGTGGGCGCGCAATGAAGGGGAAAAATATACCAAGAACAGTGGCATAGATCTGAGAGACGCCTTCGTCCCAGACCTGGCGCCACATGTGAGCACCTCCACCAGCGCTTCCGTCCAAACCATGGTGAGCCGCGAATTCACGAACATTGAAATGGAGGCGATCGCTCAACACTGGGACGGAGATTGGCTCGGTTGGAGATGGCTGGGGAAGCAACAACAGAACGTATCGGTGGTAAGGCGTCCCGCGCTGAGGATGAGGTGGGATGTATGGGGTGTGTCCTTCAGTGATTTCGATAGATCGTGTAGCGCAGGACAGGGGGATATTGGGTCTGTGCAACTTAGTCAATGGTCGGATAAGCCACGGCGTAATAAACACTGACTGGAGCCAATGAAGGTACGTCGTGAAACTCTGCTTTTCTGTGTCGGGTACATCTAGAAGGAGGTTAGGTCTTTATCCATGTCTCGAGGGGAACACACACCAGGGTCCACCATCAAGAGAGTGTAGAGTCTGACGTCTTGGTGGAAAACGCTGGCGTAAAGCGTTGGTCGCTTTCGCGTCTATGTGCCAACTCGTCAAGAACAACCCAGGGAAAAGAGGGAAAGCATATCATTGTACCACCGTACCTGCTCAGAGACCAGGAAGACACCAGGTTCTACCTGTTTGTGCTGGCGTTTTGAACGAGTTCGAAGGTATACGCTTTGAGGCGGGGGTTCGGGGAATGTCAGACGGAGGTCGAAGGATGGATGGATGGAGGGCAAAACGTCGGGAACGACGTTCATTTGATGAATCCTTTCCATCTGAACATGGTCAGAATGGGGGTGGTCGGTTGAGGAGGCACCACTCACCAGGAGGTCCAGGTCTCCGTCGTTCCTCCACTTTTGCTCGACGAGGTGCCTGTAAACGGGTTTGGTCATGTCCGCTAGATGTAGGATAATCAGGTGAATGGGGGGGGGGCCCCTGGAGGCAGGGGTGCTCACCCAAGCCGTTTCTAGAGTTCCAGCGAACCTCTGGGCGGTTAACGTCGCTCTGGACCTCGAGGATCGCGAGTTTTTCCTCCAAGACTTTGATGAGCTCAGGATCGGGGTTGGGGGAGCTTTCCGTATCCCGCAACGCGGATCGGTTGTACTGGGCCTCAGCCCTGAGGGCATGAGAATCTTGACGAATGTAACGGAGAGCCTCGTCGAATGCAGGCAAGACACCCGGGGCGAGGGGCCTATTCCATTGTCGCGGCCTCTCCGGGTTGATGTATGGTCGACGCGTCTTCCAGTTGCCGGAACGCGACGGCGGTGTTTGTTTGTCGTCGGATGGAGGCAGAGAGGGGGGAACAGACTTGGCGGAGGTTGTAGGTTGAGCTTGTGCAGTAGAACTGCAGCGAGCCCAAGCAGAACGGACGGGGGTGGCCTTTTGAGTGAGGCGGAGCATTGCGCCAGGTGGTCTCGTCACAAGTCCCGATTGGGAAATGAGTCAAAGCATCCGGCTTTCCACCAAACCATGCGGGTGAACCAGCCATCGAACCAAATAAAGTACTCCTGTGCATCTTTGGTGGCCTAGGTTGCTCTCTAACAAGTTTCATTCAGGCTCACAAACGTCTCCATCGTCCGTCTGAAAAAGGGCGGAAAGCGATTTGAGGTTCGTCTTCGCTTTGCCGCAGTTGATCACCGACGGACGACGTAATGAATCTACACAGATTGCTTGCTACAAGAACAAGGTGCAAGAGTGGAGGAACGGGGTGTGAGTGACCCTACTTCTCAAAATCCCGCCCCGATACTTAGCCCTGCATTCAGAGAGTCCAACATTGACGATGTATTACAAATATCAAATATCTTCGTCAATGTGTCCAAGGGAGAAGTAGCAAAGGCGAACGATCTGGAAAAGGCTTTTGGGGCGTCAAACACGAGTGATATTGTGAAGGAGGTGCGCCGATTGGCCTGTAACGTCGCACTGTGGCAGGGATGGATGACGTCTCAAGCAACTTGCCAGATCCTAAAGAAGGGCGAAGTGCAAGTAGGCGAAAAGGAACGAGACCATGACATCACATCTTTGAGGAAGGAGCTTGCGACTCTCGTGGCTGAGAAATGCGTAGACCCCTCCACGCAACTGCCGTACCCAGTCGGTATGATCGAGAAAGCTATGACGGAGGCTGGGTACAGCGTCAAGACAAATAAGACGGCCAAGAGTCAGGTAGGAACGGCGCAGTTGTTTAGTGGCCTCAGCCTGCTGATGCCGTGTATAGGTTTCCGAGTGTATAAAGCTACTTCAGTCGTCGTCGAATCTCCCGATACAACGTGCTCGGATGCGGGTGCGAGTGACTGTACCAACAAAGGATGGCAAGCGACTGCGGGAACAGATATTGGAGGGGGCTGAGCAGGTGGAAGACGAAGAGACGGGCCAGACGGAGTGGGAAGTGGTGAGCGTGGCTCGTTTTTAGTGTTTTTACAAGCACTCACGTTCGGCAGGTGATGTTGATCGACCCTGGGCAATTCAGGGTGATCAACGAATTGCTGCAGAAGGAGTGCAAGGGAAAGGGTAAATTAGAGACGTTGACGTTCGCTGCCACCGCGCAGGCGAATTGATATTGACGAGGATGAGATGTCGTGGGATTTGGCGATCAGGGATCGCTACACGGGGCCCGGTGGTATATACATGTTAGAGATCTTTCAAACGTGTAACTATGACCGACAAAAGTACCGAGATCCGTGTCGCAGTTGTGGGTTTTCGGACCGCCGTTGTTCCCCCCTCGCTTGATCTCTGAAGATCTGATTCACCACAGGCATTGGTGGCATTACAGTTCAAACCAATCAGACAGTCGTGGGCTTGTAAGCGACCGCCATATATTCTCAATCTTTTTGATCTGACCAGCCGCCAATAGCCTACGTGTTTGACCTTCGGGACAGATTCACTGGCCCTGGGGGGGATGTCCGGTCGACGGAAAACACGTTGGTGAGTGGGGAATGGAGGGAGAGAGCGTTGGAGCTCGAGGCTCGGTGCTTGAGACTCGAGCAGATGTTTGAATGGGACAAGTTAGGTACGGATCTCTACAGATAATCACGCGAGCAGCCAGATGGAAAATATTTCTACAGAGCGTCTGGTCGGTGCAAATACTGCTGGGCATGCGACGCCGGATGGAGGGAAGAAGAGGGAGAAAAAGAGGGACAAGGCTGAGAATAGAACAAGGGCCGATCTGGAACGAGTGTTGAACGGCAAGATGGCTAGTTCAGGCCGCAGTCTAGGCGGTAAGGGTGCTCGTGATGTATGGGATTATCCTTCTCATCTCGACATTCACCAGGGTTGATTGCAATCAGCGCTCGATCTGCATTGACGATATGCGAGCGTCTGATGAGGGCACGAGATGGTCTGATAACCAGCCCGTCCGACTCGGTGGCGAAGAGGGAAGAGATCTCATTGACGGCGATTCCGGTTGTGTTTGCCGTCGCCCGGTCTGGATTCGAAGAACTGGGCAAGATGCTAGAGGTGATGGCGGACGTCGGCCGAAACTCAAGGGAGATCTGTGACGTCCTTGCGGCTCTCGACTGGATGCTGCGCGAAATGCTTAAAAGCCTGTTTACAGTCACAGAAAGGCTTATGAAGGCTACCGGTTGGCGAGCCAAGCAAGTCAAGCGACTTGAGGGGTTTGTCGAGGAAGAGTGCGATCGAACGTTTGGCGTACTGACGGAGACGGTCATGGTGCGACTGATTCGTTTCATTTTCCCTTGGATGGAGCGGATGTTCGAGCGGTCAGAAGAGACTAGGGAAGTTCCCATGGAGCTTATTGGGATATTGGGGGGAGCGTTGGACGCTGTGGAACAGTTTGTAGGGGCAGCAGACATCAAGGAGCGGGTGGCACTCGAAGTGTGTCAGGAGCTGGGGGGGTTGTCAAGGAGGATAGCCGTTGATGGCGGCAGCAGATCAGTTCAGGAACGAAAGCAAAGGCTTGCAAGGAAGGAGGCGGTGTGGTATTTGGGGGCTGTCCTAGAAAGAACGGCGCTCTCGGCGAGGACGGCTGGCCGACTGGTGGACAGTGCACGAGTTGGGAGGCTGAGCAGGGTGGAGACCGAATTCGTGCTTGGGTGGGCGCTATAGGCGAAGAATAGCCGAGAGATCGGATCTTACACGTGTCAGAGCTAAATAAATATTTCACTCTCTGCCCACCCGCTGTCCTTTCCTCCTCCGTCTCCTCCGTCTCCTCCGCCTCTTGCGTCTTTGCTCGTCATCATGTCTTCTGCTTTCTCCTCCACCCTCAGATCTTTCATTCCATCTCTCAACGCCCTCGATGACGCAATCTCTAACCGTACGTTCTCCTCCCCGTCACCGATTCCCGCCGCTTTCTCACACTAGCCACTCCATTCTTCCACTAGACTTTGTTTCCCCTTCTTCCTCCACCACCTCCCATTCGCTCCGAAGAAACGAACATCTCGCCGTCCTCCTTCCCAAGCACCTTTGGAAGGCGAGCATCCCACCTCCTCATTCTCTCCATATCCCAGCTGACGTGTCGTGCCTCTCCAGCCAGATTCCCAGGCAAGCCACTGTGACGTCTTCAACTGCCGCAAACCCTTCTCCCTTTTTGACCGCAGACACGTCCGTCGCTTCATTTCCCGCGCTGATCCTGTCGCCTAATTTTCATTCATCATTAGCATTGCAGAAAGTGTGGTGGTGTTTTCTGCGCTGACTGCAGCCCGCACTCGATCCCCCTTCTCGACACTTCCAATCTCGGCTTCATCCACCCCCCTCGAGGTGTCCTCATAACCGCGTTTGAATCACCCTCCTCTCCCATCACTCGAGCCAGAGTCTGTGTTGAGTGTCATGACCAGATCAACGGACTCCACGCTTTCCCAAGGACTCCAGATCTTTCTTTCTCCAGCCCTTTGACATGCGATACCAAACTCCTCCATTCCTCCAATTCATCAGTGATCTCGACCCCATCCGATTCCGTCTCTCATTTCACGAGGCCCGTTGTAAGGCGAACACACACTCTACCCGACTTCCCCCAGATCCCTCCCCCACCACCCTCTCATGGCACCGGATCAGATGAAGATCTCGGCGAGCTGGCCACTTACCCCCTCCGGCATTCTTCTGCGATCTGCAAGAAGACTGGCGGTGGTCGTTGGTATCCCAAGAAGACGAACACTATTGAGGGTTATCGGATACCTGGGTGTAAAGCTCAGTTTGAGATCGACATGGAGCGTGAGGAGGAGGAGCTCCGTCGTCTCAAGTCTAACCCTGTTTTCAAGGATGGAGGTTTGTGCTCAGTTTCCAAATTTGCTTTTTCCGTTTTACTCACACCGCCATTCCAGATTTCCAGTATCGCGTACCCCGTGAGATCGAACCTCAATCCCTCCGAGGTGTCGGCCCTCTTGTGCTTTCCACTTTCTGATTGCTTTCCCGCTATCGATGTTTCTCGCTTTCTCCCTCTCTTCCTGGGTCGCCTGGTCACACCGCGCTTATACCGTACTTATGCGTTTCACCCCTGCCCGTTCTTGTGCATACTTGTAGATGTTTTATTCTATAGTAATACTCCATTGCGTGTATCTCTTTTGTATCACCATCTCTGCAGAGCTATACTTGTGTTCATATGTTGGAAAGTTGACTTTCCCTTGTGCGCTCGATCGGTCATCACTTCTCTCAGCTTGTCATGTCCTCAATCCCATGAGGTACTTGAGTCGCGTACCAACGGTCCTTGCACGCCCTCGACCCCCATGTTCGGATTACCCTTGCCTACTATCCCGACCTCTGTCGTCGCTCGAGTCTGCGAACGCCAGTGAACACCCTCATTCGCTCGTCACCGACTGTGTTCCCCGGTTCGATTGGAGACTGCGCGTCCCCAGCCCCAAACCACCGCTCAGTACCTTTCAAAAGGCCCCCGAAAAGCGGGCGCAACCCCCGCTCCCCACATCCAGCCACCCTTATGATGCCCACATCCAGAAGTACAAGGATCAGTCCGTGACGCGCCATACTCCCGCCCTACCAATTGATTGCTCACCCCTTCCTCCAGTTTCCTCCCCCTTTTATCATCCGAGCGCGCGGAAAATGAGGCTGTCGTTAGAGAACGCCTCTCGAGCTGGAGTTTAGATCGTCTCAAGCAAGAAGGTTACTGTGTTACCAACACCAAGGCATACTGGGTGGATTTCCAAACAGCTGGAAGACCGGTCGCTTGTTTTCTGCTCGGCCCTGGTGTCGTTTTCCCTTCCCACGTTTTTGAGTGAGGTTCCGTCCGTCCTTGTTTTGCGTTCCCCTGTCTGAACCTTTGGGGCGTCTAGAAAGGGCTCCCCCGTCCTCGTTTCCCGAGCAGACCCTTTGAAGGACGTTCCTTACACGGGCAACGTCATCGACCACAAACCAACACAGATCAAGATCGTCTTTCAAGAATCACTTCCTAGGCTTGAGGAGGGATGCTGGAGGTCGGCCATTCTCTCCTTCCTTCAAATATATGCAGACTTCTCTCAATATTGTGTAGATTGGACCTTGGCCAATCAAACATCGCGCACGCGCGCATGGTCGCGGCAATATCTCGTCTTTCGCATAACGTACCCGCCATCGAGCAGGCAGCAGGAGATGGACAAAAGTATATGCTCCACGGGACCCACCTTCGTCATGTCCTCCTCGATTCATTTTCTCCGACCTCCGAGTCCACACACTCTACCCCTCTCCAGCAAGCGGACGAAACCGAGTACGTCCCTCACGAAACCCTTGACCACGGTAGCAGGGTCTCCAAAGACTCGAGAGGCGCTTTCAAGGACGATATGAGGATCATGAGCTGGGCGAAGAGATACATGCGACCAAACCCCGTTCGAGTGGAGGGAGACCCATGTTTACCGTTGAACGCCTCTCAAATCAGGGCGATTGCCACGATGATCGGGGAGGGCATGAGCCTTATCCAAGGGGTGGGTTCTCCAGCACACACTTCTGGTATTCGAGGCCGATTGAATTCACCTTGTCGCAGCCACCGGGCACCGGAAAAACGAAAACCATCATCGAAACCGTCAAACTTCTCAAGGTGAACTTGGTCGCTGTTTGCTGTCCCAGTCCTCTGACACCCTTCCGAAGAAACACTTTGCCGTGGTACACCCAATTATGGTTTGCACATACACCAATGTCGCTGTCGACAACTTGGTGGAAGGTCTTGTGGCCGCAGGGTTGGATCCAATTCGGATTGGCTATGGACAGATCAAGTCGACCCTGCAGGAGCACTCTCTCGAGTTCAAAATCGAGCAACACCCCCTCTATGCGGAGTATAGGGTCGTCTCGAAAGGCCTGGAGGGGCTCGAAAAGGATTTAAGGAAAATATCCGCCACCATTTTAGACCACCAAAAGCAGCGGGTTTTGCCCCCCGAATTTTCCCGCTTGAAAAGCCGCCGGGGTTTTTTATATGCGAAACTTTCAAGGTTAAACTCCCAGAAGCAGGCTATGTACCAACAAATGCAAGTGGAAGTATTGACCAGCGCAGACGTTGTGCGTTCCTTCACCTCCTACACATCCGCCGAGCTGATGGGCACCATTAGGTATGCACCACCTGCATCAGTTCTGGGTCCCGGTCGTTGAACGCCATGGATTTTCCCGTGATCTTCTTGGACGAAGCCTCGATGTCGACCGAACCTGCTTCTCTAATTCCCCTCATGAAGGGAGTAAGTTATCCGACCTTGTCACACCGCCTGTCTGGTGATGAACAGTTCCCAGTCCCAGCATGTCGCGCTCATCGGTGACCATAAGCAACTCCCGCCAGTGATCGCGAGCCACGAAGCACAATCAAACGGCCTCGGGATAAGTCTATTTGAACGTCTCACGGAAGAGGGTGGTGCGCCTTATCCCCTCCACATCCATATCATAACGTTCAATTCCCTCCCTAGCAATTCCCTCCGTCATGCTTGATATCCAATATCGTATGCATCCGGACATCTCGAGATTCCCATCAGCAGAGTTTTACAATTTTTCCCTGTCGGATGGCACCGTTGATTCCGTCGGGAAAGTTGCATCGTTTCTGGACCCGCCAATCTCAAGCCATCTGACGACAAACCCTACTACCGGTGACCGACCCAGTCTTATCTTCCTAGACCATACTGGATCCGAATCTGTTAAGGACCGAAGCAGAGTGAACTGGAACGAAGCGCATATAGTGTGCAGCATTGTCGAAGACCTCCTACTTCACAACAAGGTTTGTATGTTTCGCTCATCCCGGCTGGGGTGCTGACCCCCTGTTTAAGGCCCTTCGCGGATCGGATATCGGTATAATTACCCCATACGTTGCACAGGTCTCTCTCCTAGACCGACTATTCAACAAGAATAAGACAAACGTAGAACGGTTCAAACGGGTGCTAGGTGAACACCGCGCGATGCAACTCCCCAACATAGAAATCAAATCCGTAGATGGCTTCGAGGGTCGAGAGAAGGAGGTCATTATTTTCTCAACCGTTCGAAACAACACACGGGGACACATCGGTTTCCTCGCTGATAGACGAAGGTTGAATGTTGGTCTGACGAGAGCAAAGCGGGGTTTATTCGTCGTTGGGAGCATCGCGACCCTGAAGGCGGGGAAAATCGACGAGGAGTTGGTAAACACGCTGAGCCCGGGCGTCCATGGCAAGACGGGGAAAGGCGCGGAGGCGTGGAGACGGTATGCGGAATTCCTGAGCGATAGAGGATTGGTTCTAGAGCTGAGCGGGGAAAGACTACGAAAGGCGTTATACGGAAACTATGAAAGGGCGGGTGGGCTCGTCGATAGAGTGTACTTCTGAAGGCATAGAATATGATGCAACTAATTCAGGCAAGCGACAGGAAGATATGAGCAAGGGCGAAGAACAGCGCGAGTCAATGGTTAGAATTATTGTCAAACGTAAAAAAAAGCAGTAGTGTACGGCAGTGTGTATGAGTATATATTTATAAACGCGAGAACTCATTCCTCCGCGGAGACTCCGTCCCCTAGATCCACTTCTTCCCTCAGTCTTTTCTTCCCAGCTGATCGCACAACTGGCGATTCCTCCAGCATCGTGAACCCCCCAAACCTCCCTCCGCTTGTGAGGCCCCCAAAGCCCATCGGACTCTCGTGCAAGCGTCGGGAATGCAATACACGACCGATGGCTCCCTCCTTTCTCCGAGTAGGACTATCTGGTAGCGCCGGCCGGGGGACAATCCCCGAGACAGAGTCGATGCGGTTCACAATTCTGTTAACGGACCCTGTGTGTTTCCCCGAGGGAGTATGAAAGCCAATTCCAGTCGTGTTCGCGCGAGAGTTATAGGACCATGGGCCGATGCTTTTTGGCGTGAATGTGCTGAACTTCATCCCCCTGGATGGAGTCGTCGTGAGGTCGAAGGTAGGTTCTCCACCACCAACGCTGATAGATAAGTTTGGTGTCTCGTAGATCCGCGCGAGCCCGCTTAAGGGATTTTGCGGCGTCGAAGGATCACCCTTGTTAGAGTAAGGTGTTGAGGAGGAACCAGAAAGTGGCTCAAAAGAATTGCTACCACGAGTAGGTGTCGACGGACGCGCGCGGGGACGCCACGTTGGGAAAGGGGAACGCTCCGGATCGTCAACGAAGAAGAGGGGATCTTTGGGCGAGCTTCCCGGACAGTCGTCATCCGTGGGAACGATGGTGGGTTCGGAGGAAGGGATTATGGGTTCGGGAGTGATGGTTCTGCGGGCATCCTTCATGCAACTGGTGCAATACCAAGGGTCGCTATGTCCGCCTAACTCTCCGGCATTCCTGATGCCGATGCACCGTAAGTGATACCACCGTTCGCAGTCATCACATTGCACCAAGCCACGGTCTTTGACCTTCCCCTCGCAGACGCAGAAATCTTCATCTTCCCCGCTTCCCGAGCCATCGGTAGAGGGGTTGGAGTGACGCGTCTGTGATACACGACGGAGAGTCAAGGCTCTCACAGCGCGCCTTGATAACAGCGCGGCTCGGGCGTCAGCGGGATCGCTGGGGAAGACCATAGTTCCCGTCCTCCGTCGGTCGGTCGCCTTTATCGGGACCATCTTCCCCCTACCCCTCCGGCAGGGCATTGGTGGATGTTGGTATAACTCCCCCCAGGCAGATGAAGGCATGATTTCCTCGCCCTCACTTTCCGAGTCGGAGTCCCGATCCAAAAACTTTTCTATCCAGCGCATCTTCTCAGCTTGAGTCTCCCAGTGGGCGCGGACGAGTTGGTCAGCTTTAAGAGACCACGGGAACTCTGCGTCAAGCCAGTCCGGACCAGCCGACCCCGAGTCCACGAATTTGTTAGGGGCGGCAGCAACGCCTCGCTTTGAGGGCGAGGCTTTTCCGTTTCCGCTCCCCTTGGGGTTCCGTCTACCAACAGAGCGCTTTTGCCGAACAGAATTTCCACCATCGGTGGTTTCGCGTGGGCTCGCTTCCTCTTCTCCGTTGAGGAGAATCCTGCCCCTGCCCTCCACATCGACAATACGAAGTTTTGAGGTGCACGAAGGAGTTAGGAAGGACTCCAGCCGCTTCCGCTTCCTCGTCTCATTCTCTGTCCGCGGTGAGCCACTTGGGAGAGGGATAGAGGGCACGGTTAACGGGTAGGACCAGTGAGCGGAAGAGGTTGCAGGGACAGGGTGACGGAGCCAGTCGAGTGTCGTCTGCGAAAGCTGGCCGTTATGGCTGACTCCGCTACGATGAGCATAGCCATTGATCATTAAGCTCTCTTCAAAGCTCTCCTCGGAGGTCTCTTGGAAAAGTTTTAGTCGTCTACCCCTTGAGGGTGTCTCGGTTACGCCAAGGGAGACAGGGGTGTGGGAGAACTGATCGGCTAGGAGCAGGGAGGTGGCAAGGGGAGATGGGGTTCGCTGGACCCGTTCAAGGTAATCCGGACGATGGATCTCGGTTTCTTCGATTTTTGAAGGGTGGGGATCAGCGAGAATGTTAGTTTCATCGTTTAGCACGTGGAGAGGGGATGGGGCGACAAGTGATGGTTGGGTTTGGGCATTGTATTGGGAGAAGGCATCATTCACGAAGGCGGGGTTAAGTGAAGAGACGGAGGAAGGGGAGGGCTGGTGAGTTTTCTGCGGAGTCGTGATTTCCGAGTGTATTGTTTCTTCAACAGTGTTCCGCTCGGCAAAAGGAGACGACAATCGAGACAGTGGCGCGCTCTGACGAATTCGGGTGGGAATTGGGGTCCCAGAATCAGGTTTGAGAGCACTGAAAGGATGTGAACAGGTGGTAGATGCAAGGTCAAAGGGGGACATACGAGACTATCCTCCTGGGACTCGATCGTGTGTTTCCGCTAGCCGATTCCTCAACACGTGTGACCATTAGAGATGAGGAAACTTACCGTTCCGGAAGAGAGGACCTCCTCGTACGGGTAAGTAGAGGGCTAGGAGTGGGGTAAGTGGAGGGCGGCTGAAGAAGGAGGGAGGACAGACCTCGACTCTGGGGTCATGAAATTGGAAACATGCTGCTGCTCGCACTTGACGGTTTGCGTGATCATCGAGACATTTCGGAAAGGTCTGTGATATGGTTAGATCGCGGGCTGTGGGCGGTTGGGAGATTGCGCACACTGCGGTGGATGGGGAGTGTTCCTGTCCCTGGACGTAGGAAGCGCAGGTGTTGGGACTGCAAGTCAAGTGAGCAAACAGCCGAGCGGTCGTTGGTTGGATGGGCTTGCCTTTTAGGTGTTGGGAGCTGGGAAGTGCTGTGCGGGTTGGTGTGAGATTCCTAGTTCTGTGGATGGATGAGATACTGACTCTGGGGAGGACATGGGGGACGGAAAACCCTCCTGACGGAAAACTCCCAAAGTTCAACTGAACTTCCCGCTTCGACGAGGCCGCACGTGATCGCGGCGACGGAAAGGAATTGTTTTCAAAAATAAAATGAAACAAAATGGCGGTAATCGCCCTCGAGTTCTACTGTGGGATAGGTACGAGTGCGCATCTATCTCCCCTACTCACCACTGACCTGGACCTGCAGGTGGTCTTCAACGTGCCCTTGGAAAGAGTTCCATCGATGCTCGAGTCGTTGCCGCCTTCGATTGGGATCAACTTGCCTGCAGGGTGTACTCTCACAATTCTCCAGAGACTACCGTGAAACAGGTCTGCGCTCTCTCACCAGTACGAATGAGTGGCAACTAAGAACAGCATAGGTTGACATATGTACGTTGACCGCTGAGGAGCTTGCAGCGTATGCAGCCGACCTATGGCTACTATCCCCATCTTGTCAGCCGTATACCATCCTCAACCCGACGCCTAGGGATAGCGACGACCCCCGAGCCAAGTCATTCCTGCACCTCATCAACACCGTTCTCCCATCCTTGGCTGTATCTGACGCTCTTCCCGGTCGGCTGTTGATAGAGAACGTGGCTGGGTTCGAGGTACTTCGTCCTCCCTCCACCTTTTGTTCCCCCTACTAAGCCACGACCGCAAGACATCCTCGACGAGGCAGGCGCTGCTTACGGTCCTTTCCCATCTCGGATATAACGTTCTCGAACTCCTTCTCACACCGTTGTCGTTTGGCATACCGAACTCTCGCCTGCGGTACTATCTTCTGGCTCGATTCGAGCCATTCTCCCTCCCAGGAGAAACTCCTACTGCGGGAGTCTTGAGGCACATCCCCGGTCATGGGACGGATTGGATAGATGACAGGGATCAGTTGAAGGGGACGCCTGGGGCGAGGGCTGTTCGAGATTACCTTGACCAGGAGGGATCGCACCTCGACGACTGTCATATACCACTTCGGGTTCTCGAGAAGTGGGGGAGATTGTTTGACATTGTTCTACCAGGCTCGTACAGGACCTGCTGTTTTACTAGGGGTCCGTAAACCCCGTCACCAGTTCAGCCAACTTGCTAACCACCGACAGGGTATACGAAGATGGTTGAACGAGCCGGTTCCATCCTCCAGGAGAACGAGTCACTGGATGTAAGTCACCCCGCCAGCCCGATCCACGAAACGACGGCCAACCCCGTGTACACAGACGAAGGGAACGTTTGACCGTTTCCTCCAGGCACAAGCTGAAGGCGACTCCAATCCCACGGCGATTCTAACGCCCTTGCGCCTCAGATACTTCTCGCCGGGGGAATTATCCAGGATTTTTGGGTTCGGCACCGACGCCAAACAGTTTACTTGGCCAGCAGAGGTTACCACGAAGAGTAAATATAGACTGATAGGAAATAGTGTGAACGTTCATGTTGTCGCAGAACTCGTCAATTATCTTTTCGAGTGACGACCTGGCCGGTTACCGGTAACCGCTAAACCAGCCTATTGGGGAGTCGACTGATCGGCCGGATGTGAAACAATCGAATCCACCTCTACGACCATGCCCGGCGCGAAGAAACAGAGACAAACCTTCATCATCGGTGTAGGATGTACTGCGTTCGCGAAAGTGAGCAACTCTCCCTCCAGCGACTCAATACTAGACCAGATTAAATTCTGTCACAAAGCCCAGGGGACAGAGAGCGACGGAGGATGTTAGTCTACTTTTACCGGTCCTGGTTCGCGCAGACTGAGTCGCTCCTAGATGGGATTGGAAGCCGCGACTAAAGCTCTACTGGATGCAGGTACGGTAGCCTGACCTGCTCTTGGAGTATTATCGAGATGATTTTGTTCAGGTGTCACATACGATTCCATTGAAGCAGCCCATGTTGGATACTGCTACGGAGACTCCACGAGCGGCCAGGTACTCGCCCTTCCTCACGCAGACTCGTGTGGTGCTGAATCGATGGCCAGCGGGCGTTATATAACCTTGGGCTGACTGGGATACCAATCATCAACGTCAACAATAACTGTTCAACAGGTTCAACAGCGTTCTACCAATCCAACAACCTTGTGAAATATGGCGCTGCTGAGTGCGTCATGGCTCTAGGATTCGAACGGATGGCACCCGGATCCTTGGTACGTTTGGTGACGTTACCTCACCTCGCTTTCCCTTGACAAAATTCCAAGGGTACTCACTTTCCGGATCGGCCAAGTCCAATGAAGCTTCACAACGACCTGAGAGTGGAAGTTGAAAACTTGTCCCTTGGTGCAAACCACGGGCCCGGCGCGGCACGGTTCTTTGGCAACGCCGGCACCGAGTACCTCAATAAATATGGTGGAACTGTCGAGCACTTCGCCAAGATAGGTAAAGATTCCCGTCCCCCCCCCCTAGAAAAAGTTCCGACACTCCATTTAAAGCCTCCAAGAACCACAAACACTCCTTGAACAATCCGTATTCGCAGTTCCGTAGTGGGTGGAGCACCGAACAAGTCATGGCCGCGCCGCGGATCTCCAACGAGCTCACAAAGTTCATGTGTAGCCCAACCTCAGTACGTACGAACTACGGCGTCTTCGTCATTTCGGAACTTGAATCTCTCCAGGACGGGGCGGCCTGTTGCATCATTGCATCTGGAAGTTTTGTCCACCAGCATGGGTTAGAGAATCAGGCGATAGAGATCGCGGGGAATGCGTTGGTCACCGATGGTGTCGAAACATTTGAAGAACGGAGCGCGATGGAGCTCGTCGGTTTCTCCATGACACGACGGTGCGCAGACGAGGTCTTCTGTCAGGCAGGGTTCCCTAGCGGTGAAGGGAGAGATGAAGTCGCGGTCATTGAGCTCCACGACTGCTTTGCATCCAACGAGGTGAGCTTGCCGCATTGTCTGAGAGTCGCTCTAATCGAGCGACAGCTGATTACATACGATGCCTTGCGACTCTGTTCACCCGGAGGAGCCGTCGAACTGGTTGAACGGGGTGACAATACTGTACTATCGGCCACCTGTCTATCCGCTCTCTGATTGTCTGACCTGTTTCACAAGTACGGAGGCAAGTACGTGGTCAACCCGAGTGGCGGCTTGGAGGTGAGCCATACCCTCACACCTTCCACATTAGAAGACTTATCCTCCTAGGCGAAGGGTCACCCCCTCGGCGCAACGGGGCTTGGGATGCACTTTTACGTCACCATGCAGCTCCGGGGATGTAAGCATCACCCAATCCGTCATCTGCACGAAACCTAACGCGAGTTGCGAAGGGTCTGGTCCAATGCAAGTTCCTGGGGCAACGGAGAAGTTCGGACTGGTTCACAACATCGGGCTTGGTGGTGCTGTAGTTTGTAGTTTGCTTCGCCGGCCCAAGTTCTATAAACCAGGTGGCAAGAGTGGTGTCGACAGGTAATGTTGCCAAATTCCGTTCAAGTGTGTCCCGCCGCTGAACATCTACAAGGGTGGGATACGACCATGGGCATCTTTGTCGGCCGGTGACGATGTCTGACATTCACCGGGTCAAGTCGGTACAATCATCAAATTTCGTACTAGAGAGAGCGAAACTCTGAAAACTCTAAATGCTCAAATACATATGTACTCCAAAGCATCCCGAGTTCGAATATGTCCTGGGCCTGGCCGTAAAGATTACGATGCCTCATTCCCAGGATGGGGATGTCGAGTAATTGTTGGTACCGTTCCTGCCACCGTGTGCAGGGCTTGTCGGCGACCACTCTGGTGACGTAGGGCTATAGGCTGGAGATGCGGGTGCTAGAACAAGATGTCATTATCGTTGCAAGTCGGCGGGCGATTAACTTACAATAGGTGGGTGATGTGGGTGCTAGGAGGGGAATTGTCAGGAAACGTTTCTGATGGGGGAAGGGAAACCACGAACAATATTTCGGTGAGGAAGGCGATGCCGGTGATGTAGGGGAGTACTTGGGAGACGATGGGGACATTTGAACCGGTGCTATTATCAAAGGTGGTCAGTTTTTAGACGTGGTATCGTTGACATTACTTACAAGCTATACGCCAAAGGGGTGGGAAGAACAACGGGTCAGTAAAATAAAAACAGTGAGAAGCAACTCATGACTAACTTGGAGAATCTAGGAGAAGGGTTAATAAAGCTTTGGGGCCATCTGGGGGGAGAAGACTCACATCGCGGAGATGCTGGACTGAACGACGGGCTTGTGGGCGAATACCGAGGGGAGGTGGGACTGAAGGAAGGGGACTGGGGGCTATACCGAGGAGATGTGGGGGAGAACGATGGGGAGGTCGGCGAGTAACGAGGGCTCGTGGGAGAATAGTTCGGTGATGTGAGATTGAGGGCTGGGGAAGTTGGAGAGTATGTCGGGGATGTCGCGCTTCGTGAACGATCGAAAAACGGGGATGTGGAATACGGCGAGGTCATGAACGGCGAGGTGGCTTGATACGGGGATTGGGCGGGCACATATGGCGAAGTGGGGGAATACACATTCGGCGAGCTTGGACTATACGTGGGGGGGCCGGGGGACATTCCACCAGTACTTTTGGGACTCTGACCAAAACCCAGGTAGGAGAAATTAGCAGGGTCATCACCACCGTTAACAGCCAACGGCGAGAATGCGGCAGCCTCTGCCCTGAACGAAGCGTCATGCCACATGGGAGAGTTACTGTCGTAGGGCGTCATCGCTACTTGTCCTGGGGTCATGCCGCCATCTGCTTGGACGGCAAGCATGTTCTGAGCTGGCAAGCGGTGGTCGACAATGACGTCCTTCAACATATCAATATCCAGCGCGACATCAAAGGAACCCGTTCCCATGGGTGCCATTTGCCCGAACATAACATTTTCAGCGATACCGTGGCAATCGTCCTTTTCTCCCACAGCAGCAGCTTCCATGAGGATTTCGACGGTCTCCTCGAAGGAACATCGCATGAGGGCCCCAGTATCCGCACGGTTGATACCATGTCGGGTGATGGCCATGAGACTACCCCGATGGGTCATTAGATCGCAAAGGAGGGCGAGATGTCGATAGTTGACGTAGGACCCGTCGAATTCGATGACCTTTCGGAGCTCCTTCATGATTGCAGCCCGAGCGGCTTCGATTCCAAGGACGTTGAATATCTCCACACAACTGTTGGAATATGTCCGTCGAAAGTCCACTCCTTCGATGCACATGACAGTCTGTAGATTGACACCGTCAGTTTCCAACACCCACTCCTTCTCGTCGCGCCCCTTGATACTGCCCTCCGCCGTGATGACGACTTTGTCGTGTTCCTGAAGGAAGACCCGTTCAATTCCCTTGACGCCACGCAAACTGACGGAATCCAGCATCGTGTTCTCCAGTTGGCGCAAGAAGACGTCTTCCTCAACCGTGCCCATCCCATCTTCGTCCTTGTCTGCTCCACCCAACACACGGCAACGAATCACCAGCTTCTCCGAGTTGTCTTCGCTCCAGATAACAAACAGGTCGGTTTTGAAGCTTTCAGCAATCCTACCAGCCACGTAGGGCATAGTAAGTTTGCGATCGATCATCTTTGCGCGGTCGAGCTCGAGGCGAAGGAGCCATGGTGATTGGAGGTGGAGTTTGGACTCCACTTCCTCGTCGGGGATAGCGAAGAATGATTCCACGAAGATGCTATCTTCTTCGATAATGGTAGAGCTAGGGTCGGGGTCGTACCAGATCTCGACTGCGGCCGTGACCGTGCGTAAAGTGGTGTACGCAAGCTCCTGTTGTACGTTCTTGGCCAGGATTGGATCCTTAGCGATTTCGGGCTGGAGGTAGACAGAGAGGGAGGGAGTCTTGATATTGGTGGCGACGTTGATGATCTCCTTGAGGCGAGGAACTCCCAAGGTCACGTTTTTACTTGAGACACCGGCGTAGTGGAATGTGTTGAGTGTCATTTGTGTTGCAGGTTCTCCGATCGACTGCGCCGCAAGGGTTCCACACATCTCTCCAGGATGAGCGACTGATTGGTTGAACTTGGTTTCGATCTCTCCAAGGACCCAGTCGAACGCCTCGCGATTGAGGTGGTGCCTCTCCAGAACTCGCCTGGTACTAAAAGTCGCCCGAAGGTGCATCCTGAAAGCCATGGTTGCATTCTGTTGCGCTTCGAGGCTGAGGGGGTCGTCACCGCGGACAACTATGAGCCGTTCTAATAGAGTTGTGAGGGCCTCGATGACGTAAGCAGGGTCCAAGTCGCTTGGTTTTCGAGCGTCGATATGGAAGATCTGTTTGGCGTTTTCAACGATTCGATGAAGGTTCACGGGTAGGTAGTGGGGGGAACTTGAATCTTGTTGTGGGAAGACGAAATGGCGCAGAAGGTGGCGGTCTTCTACGAGTTGTTTGTACTCTTCATCCAATTTGGCCTGTAGCTCGAGGGAGCTGTCGTCGATTCCCACTTGGAGGGTTCCGGGCACGAAGCCTCCAGCTGGATCGGTGACGTCGACACGGTATTGATGAGCGAACTCCTTGTTGTTAAGGGCGAACGTGTCGATGCTCTGACGCTCGATAAAAGCTCCGTCCATCCCGTCCTCTCCGTAGACAAACTGAATAAGATCTCCCAACGAGTTGCGTACTGTCCCGTCATAGCACACCTGAACATCTTCAAGGGCCTTGACCAGTCGCCTTTGGATGTATCCTGTCTCAGCAGTCTTGACGGCAGTATCGATCAGCCCTTCCCTACCGGCCATGGCGTGGAAGAAAAACTCTTGTGGAGTCAGACCGCGCAGGTAAGAGTTCTCCACAAAGCCTCTGGCTTCGGCGCTGAAGTCGTCCTTGTTGTAATGAGGGAGTGTGCGGTGGCGGAACCCAAAGGGGATTCGTTTTCCTTCCACGCTCTGTTGTCCTACGCAAACGGACATCTGGGAGATATTGATGAAGGAGCCTTTTGAACCAGCGACGACCATCTGCTTGACGTTGTTGTCTTCCTTCAGACTTTTTTGCGCATATTGACCAGAATGGTCTCTAGCGAGATTCAACTCTCGCTCCACGCGGCTCTCGAAGGACTCCCGGATGGTCATCCCTGGTGCAGCCTTCAGTTGATCGTGATGTGCGTCTTCGATGATGCGCGAAACGTTGGACTTTCGTTCAGCGATCTGTCGGGTGATATAGGCCATGGTCTTCTTGTCGGCGATAGTGTCCCCAATTCCGATGCTAAAGCTATTGTGGAACAGCCAGTAGTTAACCACCGTTTGGAGGCCAGTAAAAAGGCCCCTAGTTGCCTCAGGGCCCTTCTCCCGGAAGACAACGTGAACAAGACCGCCCTGAGATGCCCCAACTGTCTTCTTCTCAACAATGCCGAATATGATCACCCCATTCTCGATCATGACCCCGTCGTCAAACACTGGGTTAGAGGATTTTGGGTCAGGTGAACGGTAGATGTTGATCCCACGGGGTATGCAGAGCGATAAGATTTGCTTTCCGGTCCAGAGTGGCTTCGGCTTTAGGATGGCTGGGATGGGGATATCCCCGTTCCAGTCTGGGACCCACAGCAGGATGTTCTGAACCTGGGTCCAGTCCAGGAACGCATCGCGAAGCGTGAACTTCCGGATACCGCACAAAGTATCCTGAACGATCCCCATGACAGGTTTGTTGGCTTGCGGAGAGATGATCTGCGGGGAAATTCGTCATGGGCACTGTACCGGGAATCGTTATTACCTACCTGTCGAGGTACCCAGGCTATCTGACTCAACTCGGCCCTGGTTTCCTCACTCTGTGGAATACTTCGACGTGTGCATTAGCCGCGAATTCCCCATGCATCGTAGTCACGTACTGCATGTTCATTTCATCACCATCGAAGTCAGCATTGTAGGGTGGGGTGCTGGTAGCTGATGAGAGACCAGGGATCTTAAACGTGCGGGTGAACTCACACAGAAAGGTTCAGCCGGAAAGCTAAAAGAGGGGTTAGGGTGGGGGTGAAGGATAATGGGGCCACCTTGCGTACTGGAGTAGGGCATCAATCGTACTCGATGGCTCATCATGCTCATCTTGTGCAAACTAGGCTGGCGGTTGAATAGGACGAAGCTAGATAGAAGATTAAGGGATCGGTCTAGGAGGGCTGGCGTGCAGGGAGACATACTCTCCATCCCGTAGGTGTCTTTCAACAATCCAACCGTATTGAAGAAACGCATCCGCTCGTTTGTTGTAACGCAGGTCTATGCGCTCGCCAGTATCACGCACGACGTATCGAGCACCAGGATAGGCCGTTGGACCGTTACGGACAAGTTCTTGTAGATATGCGATGTTATGCGGCGTCACTGATGGTGACAATCAGTAGGTGAAGGGGGTGCCAGAACGAATCACAAACCCCGTTCAGGATACGTTAAGTTCATGGCAATGCTCCTCGGTACGCCGACCTCGTCAAGTTCGAGGTTGGGATCGCCAGTAATCACGGTTCTGGCGGAAAAGTCCACGCGCTTCCCCATGAGATTACCCCGGAGTCGCCCTTCCTTCCCCTTTAGGCGGGCGCGAATTGCTTTGACGGGGCGTCCGGATTTTTGGAGGGCTTGTGGAATGCCAGCGATATCGTTGTCCATATAGGTCGCGACGTGGAACTGGCACCCTCGATGAGTATCTCTAGGGGTGTAAAAGAGGTGTACGGACCTGGAGCAACTGCTCAAATTCTGTGATGACATGCGCAGGGGCACCCTCTTGTTCACATCTCCGGACGTTCGCGGAGGCTTTGATGATGTCTCCCAGTTTATACGTTAGATCATCCTCGCTTCGCATGGTTCCGCCATCAACGGCAATGCTGGGACGAACGGGCGGGGGTGGGACGGGCATGACTGTGAGAATCATCCACTCCGGGCGTGCGTACTCGTCGGATAAGCCAAGGAGGTGAAGGTCTGCGTCAGAGATCTTACGAAGGACGGCATAAACCTCTGACGGAGAGAATGGTCGTTTATCCGGTTGTAATGACTTCATTTCCTTGACAAAACTGTGAGACAATCATACGGAAACAGATGATAGCACAATCACCTCATCTTCATCCTTTGGCTTCTTGTACTGCACGAACAACTTCAGTCCTTCCTTGCGGATTGTGGGCTGCACGCCACCACAGCCACCGTGCCCTTTCTTCGGCTCCTCGTTTTCGTTCCCTTCCGCCTCGTCCTTAGGCTCATCAGCCTCGCAAACCATCTTCGTCTTACAGAATGACCACACAACAGACATCCTCGTTTTTGGGTCACGAACGTGACGAATGCGGTCCGCAAAACTAGGATCCGACTATGTGTCCCACACGTGATTCGGGAGACAGGTAAAACGTCAGTGATACATTGCCAATACGGTTGCGCTGGACAATAGGACAAAACACGGAGCTGGGGATAAGGAACTACCAAGTGCAGGCGAAACGCTTTGAAAAGCGAGTCGCCATCTCCTCCAGCGCAGGGCAGTACGCGACTGGATCACGTTTTCGCACTCCTCGTTCAGCCCCCATTTCACCTGGTCACGGGTCCTCCGAATCTCAAAGCCACACAAGCCGAACGGCAAGAGCGGCCAGGGAAGGGAAAACGACCCTCATGAGAGGGTTAACGTGGCGCAGGCTTGGGGTTCTCCAGTTAAGGAGAGAGCCCCCAGAAAATTGGGTAGTGGGGAACGAAACGAGTAGAGGAAATTTTTATGTGACTCACGATGTCAGCCTTGAGCTTCCCACAGTTAACACAGACACATTCCAAGATCTTCTTGACTTTCACAATGAAGCCTGGCGTCGGGTGTTCAGAAAACGATGGAAAGTAGTAACGTTCTGCATACCAGGATGAAATACAGGACGAGCCAATTCGATATGTCCGAAATGTCCAGAGCACTCCGACATGCCTTCTCCACACGTCTGACATTTAAAGTTTCGATCTATGGTTCCCATCCTTGGGTCCATCAATCCTCCAATTTTCGGCCGGTGCGTTGCCTCGTCCATCACCTCTGGGTGCTCAACTTTCGCGACTGAGTACGCTTTCTGGGAAATATGAGCGTACATAACTGGACGAAGGAAAGGAAAACATACGATTTCTTCGGGAGAAAGGATACCGAACTGAACTTCGCGTACTTTACGGATGGGTGCCGCAGAATAAGCAAACTGATGACCTAGCATGGTTACAGAAAACGAGACGAGCGAGAGAAGGAAAGGAAAGAGAACTGGGTGTAAGGGGTTGCAAGCAGGGGGTGATTAAAAGAGAATAAATGGAGGTATAGTATTTTGAGGCGCGACGGTGGAACGGCGACGGGCAGGGAGAATTAGCGTCCAGGCAAGCGAGAGGCGACGAGAACGACCAGAGCACGTGGAGCCAGTCAGATTCGACGATAATCGCGAGCTGAATCAGGGCGTTGGACGGGGTCGACGTCCAAGACGATGACGGTCTCAACACAAGGGATGGGTATTGGGAGAACGGCTGGCGTGGTGTGGCTGACTCACGGCGGAGTCCGAATTTTCTCCGTTTTAGGAGATGTGCTGACTAATACGCGTCCTCTCTTAGCCAGGACTGTGCATGAGTCCAGAGGAATCTGCTTACTCTCAATCCACCACCCGTATTAGAGACGATGGCTTCCTTGGGAACATGGCTTTGGGGTGCATCCCAACTCGATGATGCCATAGGTGTGTCTCCGAACGATGCGTTCATCCACCACCGCTGACTTCGCCCGTAGACAAGGCAACTTCAGAACTCCTACCTGCTGGCTCCGAGGACATGGCCTTGAACCTCGAGATTTGCGACCAGATTCGGTCTAAATCTGTCCCCCCGAAGGACGCCATGCGCTCTCTGAAGCGAAGGCTTGACCACAAGAATCCTAACGTTCAACTATCTGCGCTAAGCGTACTGCCGTTGCCCTTACCGATTGCCACGGACCTGACCCATTTCGCAGCTCATAGATTTGTGCGTTAAGAACGGAGGCGACCACTTCCTCGCAGAAATTTCGTCCAAAGAATTCATGGATAACCTCGTTTCGATTCTCAAGTTTCCGGCTTTGAACTCGCAAGTCAAGGCCAAGATTTTGAGGCTGGTACAGAACTGGGCGTCGGCATTCGAAGGGAAACCTACCTTGGGCTATGTTTCGCAGGTGTACAAGTCACTAAAAGCGGAAGGTATGAGCCCCAATCCTTTTCAGGAAACTGGGCTTCACGAACCCATAGGTTTCAGTTTCCCTCCACAAGACCTGGCGTCGACCTCATCAGCAATGGTCGATACTCAGACTGCTCCGGATTGGATAGACTCGGACGTTTGTATGCGTTGCCGCACACAATTCACTTTCACAAACAGAAAGCACCATTGTCGTAACTGCGGCCAAGTGTTCGACCATCAGTGTTCGAGCAAGTCACTCCCTTTACCTCATTTCGGTGTCACTCAAGAAGTCCGCGTTTGTGACTCTTGCTTCGTGAAGTTGACCAGGGTTAAAGATAAAGCGTGAGTTTTCCTCTGAGTTAGGTTTCATTGCAAGTGATGAACTATCACGCAGTTTTGACGTCGTGAAGTCGTCTCACCACACCTCCAACACCCGTGGCTCACGTAGCAAGATCGTTCAAGACTCGGATGCGGACCTCCAGCGAGCAATACAGTTATCACTGGAGGAGGCGAGTGTTTCTGGGGGCCTTCCCCGTTCTGACTATCTCCCCTCTCAGCCTCCTTTGGCAAACGCCCCTACCAATAACCCCACTGCCTTGGATCTCGACGACGACCCCGATTTAAAGGCTGCAATTGAGGCGAGCCTGCGAGATGCATCGAACCCGACGCCGAGCGCCCCCTCATCTGTTGATTTCCCCCAATCAGTGGCAACACCACCTCACCTGATTGATCCTCAGCAAGATCCTCGTTTGGCGAATCAATTGTTAAATTTACCGAACTATGACATGGAGCTTCGGGAAACTGACACGATAATGACGTTTACCCAGACCGTGGAACAGGCGCAACATGACCCTAGTGGTAGAGATATTAGCCGGTACCCTATGTTGAACCAGCTCTACGACCAAGCGAGTGGACTGCGGCCAAAACTCGCAATGAGCCTCGATGATACAAGCCGCCGAGAGAGTGAGCTCTTTTCGCGTTGAAAGCGTCGAAGTTTGTCACTGAGTCCATGTAGACCTACTAACGGAGATGCATGATAAACTATCTCAAGCGGTCAAACTTTACGACCAGTTGCTCTCCGCCCAGGTAGCGCATCCTCCCAGGAGAAACACTGCAACCACTGGGTCAACATACCCGAGCGCGCTCCGACAAGTAGGACCAGATACCTGGGTTTCACAGTCACCCGTATCCTCTCCTACTTGGGTCTCCCCTCAGACACAGCCCACGGTGCACGCACAAATCCGTCCCCCGTCTCCACGCCCCACGCACACGTCCTTCATCCCACCTATGTCACACCCCGTTGGGTACCACCCCACGTCGTCACCTCCTCAACCCACACAAGCCGTAGATCCGCCAGCATTCCGAGCCACACCCAACCAAGGGTACACACAGATACCGACATCTTCACACCTCTCATCATCACTCCCACATCAAGGAGCCAACTCTGCTGGCAATCCCCACCATTTTTCGCCACTGCGACAAGGAGTGGCGAATATTGGCCCGTCTCCTTTACCAAGCTTTCCCACCGCACCTACCTTAGCCCCCCAATCTAGTTACATGCCTACTGTCCCACAGTCCGTCATCCAACAGCCCGATAGACAAGAAGCACTGTTGATTGATTTGTGAATGTAGTATACGTACTTGTATGTAGTCTCCGTCAGCTGGGGATCTGCTGTCTGCCAACCCACCCAAGAAATGACGATTAGCTCTATTTCCAGAAATGGAAATTATCGCAGTCGCAGAATCGGCTCGCTCTTCCCACTCATAGCCCGTCGTCACATATCCGCCCCCCACTACACTCCGCATTCCGGGAATTCGCCATGCAGGCAGTCCCCGCTGCAGAAGAGGGCAAGATGCTCGGTGACGCCCTCAACACGGTCAAGATTCAGGTGCAACAGATGAAGCGGCATTTAGTACGCTGTCATTATCTCTGCAATCCGTGGATTCCCTGAAATTTTCTAGGAATTGGATCAACTCATGGACGGGCTGAAGAGTGCTAGTGCAATGCTTGGGGAACTGCGTACTTCCTCTCTATCGCCAAAGCAATACTATGAACTCTGTACGCTTGGTCGCAAGGGTTCCAAGGGATCTTTCACCTAATAGACTTCCAGACATGGCAGTTTTCGACGCCCTCAGACACCTGTCGAACTATCTATACGACGCTCATACGCAAGGCAAACATCATCTGGCAGATTTGTACGAGTTGGTCCAGTATGCTGGGAACATCGTCCCCAGACTATACTTGATGATTACGGTTGGGTCGGTCTACATGTCCATCAACGACGCACCGGTCAAAGAAGTCATGAAGGATATGATGGAGATGTCGAGGGGTATTTTGCACCCAATCCGTGGGCTTTTCCTACGTCACTATCTGAGTGGCCAGACCAGGGACCACCTGCCGGTGGGCGTGGAGACAGGGTACGTTAACAATATGATTTACTGCTGTTTGTATTAAAACCCGTTAGGCCCTCCGGTAACTTGCAGGATTCCATCTCATTTGTTCTCACCAACTTCATCGAAATGAACAAGTTGTGGGTGCGACTGCAACACCAGGGACACTCACGGGATCGGGAAAAACGCGAGATGGAACGCAAGGAACTTCGTATTCTCGTCGGTACAAACCTGGTTCGACTCAGTCAGCTGGATGGCGTAGATTTGGAGCTATATCAGAAGGTTATCCTTCCAGGGATTCTCGAACAAGTTGTCAACTGCAAGGATGTTATCGCACAGGAGTATCTAATGGAAGTCGTCATCCAGGTGCGTCGAGTGACAGAAAATCGAACCACCCTGACAACGTAATCAGGTATTCACGGACGAGTTTCACCTTCACACACTGGGCCCTTTTCTATCCGCGACCGCCCAGTTGCACCCGAAAGTCAATATCAAACAAATCGTCATCTCGCTAATTGATCGACTCGCGGCGTACGCAGCGCGGGAGGCAGAAAGTGAGGATCCAGAGGAAACTAAAAAGCAGGAGGAGGCCGCTGCTCGTCGACTGGCCGAGAAGGTCAAAATACAAAAAGCAAAGCTACGTGCGAACACGTCCACGCCAGGCGACAACGGGGTGCAGAATGCGGACGTTGACGTTTGGAGTTCAGAATCACGAAGTCCCACTTCCGCACCGGCCAAGGATGCTGAGGATATCGGCCAGGCCACCCAAGGTGTGAATAGAGAGTTACTCGACGATGAAAAAGGCGACATCACAGTACGGAAGTTCAGGGGGATCCCTGAAAACGTCAAATTGTTCGAGGTGTTTTGGCAGCAGATTGTTGAACTCATCAAGGTCCGTGTGCGTTCCTATGTCTAAGCATTTTTATGAACTCGTGCTTTAGGCTCGACCCGACCTATCCGTTCAAGATATTACCGCACTTTTGGTTTCTCTCACCAACCTCTCCTTGAGTTGTTATCCAGACAAGTTGGAGTACGTTGACCAGATTCTGGGCTTCGCCCACGGAAAGATCAAGGAGTATGGAGACAAGTTAAGCCATGTTATAACAACCACCATACTGCCTTCAGCTCATGATTCTATATGAAGTCCCGACGTCCACTCGGCTCAAACCACAAGCAATCTTGCGTCCCTCCTTGCCGCGCCGATTAATTCATACCAATCCGTCTTAACCCTGCTCGCTATCCCCCGTTACTCATCGTTGCTATCACAACAACCGTACTCAACCAGACGTTCGCTCTCCCACGCGGTCATCTCATCCATTTTGAAGAACGAGACGATCATCGAAACTCCGGAAGACGTGAATGGCGTGCTTGAACTATGCCACGTTTTGATTAAGGATCAGTCTGATTCTGGTCTGTATTCGGGTACCACAAGTCAGCAACCAGGAAACAAAGACTCAAGGAGACAGGGTCCGTATCCGGACGGGGAAGATATCGCTGAGGAGCAGGGTTGGGTGGCTCGAATGGTTCACCTTTTCCGGGCTGACTCTGTCGACACACAATTTGAGGTAACCATGACACCATTTATCCATCCGCTGCTCTAATTCTCCCGCAGCTTCTACAAATCGCGAGGAAACACTTTGATCTTGGAGGAGAACGAATGCGGTTCACATTCCCCGCACTCATAACCTCCGCGATCAAGCTGTGTCGGCGATGTAAGAACCAGGAGCACGTGGTGAGTTCTCCCTTGGGATACCGAAGATTGATATAGATGGGAAGTACAGGAAGAGGATTGGAAGACCAAAGTGTCCACAACGATCAAGTTCATTCGACAGTTGATTTCTATCCTGGCTACACAAGTGGATGCCCCGACGATCGCGTTGCGACTGTTCCTACTGGCTGCACAAATTGCGGATGAGTGTGGATTTGAGGACCTGACATATGACCTCTATGTTCAGGCCTTCACAGTCTACGAAGAGAGCATCTCGGAAAGTCGTGCCCAACTGCAGGCCGTGGCTCTCATTGTTGGAACGCTGCAAGGCGCCAAGGTTTTCGGCTCTGACAATTTCGACACTTTGATCACTAAGGCTGCACTGCATGGAGCTAAGCTTTTAAAGAAGCCGCATCAATCTACCGCAGTGAGCCTGGCAAGTCATATGTGGTGGCAGGAAACATCCACAGTCGATGCAGAAGCGGAAAAGCCAACCCCATCCGATGGAACCAAGGAGAAAGAGGAAGATGCTAACTCCGACAACATCAAAGCGGTACGTGGACACACCCCCAGCAGGGATTAATTCTAACGCTCGCCGTTGTCAGTTCCCGCACCAGGATAGCAAGCGTGTCCTCGAGTGCTTGCAGAAATCTCTCCGGATTGCTAATTCCGCCACCGAGGAGATAATCACCGTCCAGCTTTACTGTGACACGTTGGACCGCTATCTTTATTACTTGGATCGCGACGCTCCTGCTGTAAGATATTACGGCACCCTTCTCAGAGGTTCATGTACCACTCACTCTTGTGTACTCCCCTCGCTTTTTAGGTCACACCAAAGTTTGTGAACAGCCTGGTGGAACTGATCACGTCAAGCATTGACAATATTTCGTCTCCCGATGTCCACCCATCACAACGAGCACCTCCTGGACTTATTGAAGGGGTACAGACACCAGAAATGATTACTAGACATTTCAGGAACACGCTCGTGTATATCCAGAGCAAGAAGCAGGCGATGAGCGGATCCAGATGGAACGAGGTTGATGTTGTTGGCGCAAGCTTGAAGATGGGCATCAGTGCCAAATAGGACCTGTTTCTACCATTGGACGTGTCGGCTGGTTGTTGCGCATCATTCCATATCGGTTCTGTTCGTATCTACTGGTTTTCTGTTAAGAAGGGCGATAACGGTCTTGCATGTCTGAGATCAGATCCGGCAGCCTTTCTGCGGGGACCAACATCAAGCAACCACGGGTATCGATTCCAAAGGCATCCGCCTCTCTTGGTTGGGCGTTCACGAACGGATAGTGGATGAAATGCATCGACGCCTACGCCACGGGCTCTGAGCGACAAACGTCGGAAGCAAAGTGATTGACCCACTTGTTGAAACTGTTCGTCTTCTGGATGGAAAAAGTGGGGGGTGTCGCTCCCGCTGACTCGGCCCCTTCTTCGCTTGGAGCGGTCGGGGTTCTGCCCCAAGTTGTCCAGCTCCTCGGGGGAAAGGTGGTAAGTACGGGCTACGATGAGGTAGTACTTGAAGTTGAAGGGCTCGTTCTGGTCATGGATGAGTATGACGAAAAAGTTGGCCGAAGGGGAGGCCAACCTCCTCGACCGCCCATTTTATTTCGTCTGCAAGCATTTTGTACATCGGTGGGATGACCTGTACTGGCATGTTAATGAGCCTCTCTGATAATATAAGGCCGACGTGGTTGTTGGAGGACGACGCAAGAACGTCATCAAGCACAGCGTGGAGCGCGGGGCTGTGATTTGCCTTGGAAAGAAAATAGTCGATAAGAGATTTAATTGAAGGGTGATCCTTTGGAATGATATAGTTAACAAGGCCAGGTTCATTGGGAGGGAAGACGAACATTGTGGGTATTGAGGTTTAGGACGGAGAGGAATGCATAGGGATCGCTCTCCCTTCCATCACATTTGACCGTTGAGCCGACGAGTGGCTGGGAAAGAATAAGGTCCGTAAGCAGGTTGAGGTGGAAGAGAGGAGCGTCGGCTTGGAGGAGCTGGGCCAACAGACGTTTGACTCCATGCCAGTCGATGTCGGCGATTGGGTCGAAAAACTCGAAATCGACGTCTATAAGCTCCTGGGGTAGAAGAGTAAGAATATATGCAGACGGCAGCATCTCGGTCTCTACCCTCTCGCCGTCATTTTCTTCTTCCTGCTTTCTTTTTGACATCGTTTATCGGTTCAAGTGCCGACCGGTGTGTACCCCGCATTCGTCGCGATTACGTCCCCTGCGCCTTCACCGGAGGAACGCCCGGGATGTCGCGAGCTCAGCATCGTGACATCTTGGCACGGATATGGCGCCTAATCATCCCGGAGGTCCGGAGAAACTATGCGGGGAAGGTAAGAGCACATTTTCAAGTTAAATAACCGAGCCCGGATCTACAGCCTACTTAAACAGGCTCACCCTCACCATGCCCTCCCCGTCTCGCCAGCACTCCCATGTCTCTCTATCGACGTTCTATCTTCCTCTTTCCCGCTTGTCGCATGACCGGCTCAAGGCAGTACCACCGTTTCCGCAACGTACAACAACCCCAGAGATTGCCACGCCTTGGGGCCAGGGTCATTCTCGCAGCTGGGATCGCCGCCACCACTGCGTCCGCTTTCTCTATCCTCGGGCCAGGTGATGTACATGCAGACACAAGTGAGGTTGGCAACGGGGAGGACTCTAGCATCCGGAGTGTCCCGTTGACGTCCTTGTTGCGTTCTTATTTCGTCTACTCCGTCTGCTCCGTACCTGCGTTCGTGGACTGGTCCCCGCATATAATATCCTTCATGACCTCGGTCCCTGGTCTCAATCAACTGACGGGAGCCCTCATTCGTCGGTCCTTTTTCGCCCAGGTTCGGATTTACCTTCTTGATCATCACGGTCGATAGCTCATAACACCGGCGTCAGTTTGTCGGCGGAGATACCGTGACTGACTGTATACCGGTCATCCACCAGTTGCGAACCGAATTCAAAGGATCCCTACTGGCATACAGCGTCGAGGTTGATGAGACAAAAGCGGGAACTGTCGGGAATCCATCACACAGTCAAATGGTGGAAGAGATTATTCATAGCATCGATGCCGCTGCTGACTACGAAGACACCCTTTCAACACCTGCGGAAAGAAGTACGTGGGTCGCGATAAAGTTGGTGAGACACCAGTCGGTCGCATTCTATTCCGCGTTCATCTCAGACCACCCAGACGGCCCTGCTTCCGGACTCTCAGACGTTGGTTAGACTTTCTCAGCATTTGGTTCGAACGAGACCCCCTTCCTCCATACCATTCCCCGGAAGTCCAACACCTCGGGACTTGGATATTCTTACAACCTCCGAGGGTTCTCCAATCCTGTCGCCCGCTGATCGGATGGCCCTGCGGAACCTCCAGGCGAACCTCTTTCGGATCTGCCAGCGCGCAAAGGAACGGCAAGTGAAGGTTGTTGTTGATGCAGAGCATAGGTTTGTCGACCCCGAAGTACCCCATTACTCGGGCTAACCTCGAACATAGCTGGTACCAGGTTTGTGTGTTCCAACTGGGGTTTGATGCGATGTTGATCGCCCCACAGCCGGCAATAGACGCGTACACGGTCGCGCTCAGCCGAACGTTCAATCGCCTGTCGACTGATAGCTCCCTCCAGCCGATAGTTTACGGGACGTATCAGGCGTACCTGCAAAGGTTCGTAACGTAGGTCTTCACCTGATTTTTCGTAACCGGTTTTTGAGTAGGACACGGTCGCACTTGCTCCAGTCACTAATGGATGCGGAAAGCGGAAAGTATGCGCTAGGTGTCAAGTTAGTTCGCGGAGCATACCATGAACAGGAGGCGGCTTCGAATTCCAGAGTTTCAATTTCGCCAGAAGGCAGCCCACCAGTATATTTGACGAAGGCTGAGACTGACGCTTCCTTCAATGATTGTGCGAGAACCTTGGTTAATAGAATATCCCTGGACGCTCGGCAGAACTTGCAACCGCGGATCTCTGTACTATTCGGAACTCACAATACGGAAAGCTGTCGTTTAGTCATATCATTGCTGGAACAGGAGGGATTGGCCAAAGCAGGCGCACTCCGCGGAACAGTATGTCTGTCACGATCGACTGCATTGCGCATCTCGTTTGGACAACTTTTTGGTACGCTGTCAACATCGTAGTGAATTGCACGCTGACAAGCAGAAGGAATGCGGGACATGTTGACGGACAATCTCGTCGCAAGAATAAGATCCCCGACCCCCGTGGTTTTCAAGCAAGTGACCCCACCTATCCCTTGGCACACGTTTCTGAACACTTCACAGGTACATTCCTTATGGCGAACTCTCGGAAGTACGTATCCAATTTCAAGTTCTCGGTGACTGTGGATGAATCGTATACCCCTCTTCTGAAAGGTGATGCCGTACCTCAGCAGGAGGGCCATTGAGAACAAATCCGTCCTTGGGGATGGAGCAGCGCTGGCAGAACTGCGGAGGATCGGGTCAGAGATTCGCAGAAGGATATTACGTTCCAGTAGCTAGTGTCAACAGCACAGCAGACGATCTACATTGTTACCCACTCCTGATTCAGCCCGCATCCTACACCCCTTGAAGGTCTTTGAATTCCGAGGCCCATTGGGAACTCATCCGAACCTCCGCAACGAATTTATCAAACTTGAGCGAATTGCCAGAGCCAGAGACCTTGCTGAGTGCGACGACCGCTCTCAGTGTGCTCCTCTGCAACTCTGCAGCACGTTCCAGGTCTTGTTTGACAGTGTCTTTCGTGACCGTCGCTCCTTTCATCGACTTCTCCAGGAACGGAGTGATTTCGTCGAGCCTCTGCGAAACAGCAGCGGGGGCAAGCTGAGGTAATCGAAAGAGCATCATGTGACAGATGACCTTTATCTCATCCGAATCGTCGTTGAGTCCTTGAATCACCTTCCCAAGGAACTCGTGGAGGTCGAGCTTCGATAAACACGTGTCCAACTGCGGAGATTTTCAGCGGCTGCAAGAGCTCAGAGCGATGAGTGGCTTCCTACCAATGTGTATAGTGTTTCGTAAGCGGTCTTCCTTGCTTCGAGCCCATCATCCACCTTGTGAGTCCACGGTCCCATCTGAACGGTGCGGATGAGATCAGACTTGACAACGGTTTCCTGGTACAGAGTGGGAAGCAACGTTTGAAGGTGATCACGTATTAGGTACGCCTTGGTACGAGCTGCAGAGTTAAGAGCAGACAAAGCTAACCGTCTGACGGTCTACAGGGCAGTTAGGACCATAGAACACTGAACAGCTGGAAAAAGGTGCTTACTAGGTCTGGATCAAGCATGAGTGACAAGAAATCGATAAGCATGGGACCCAGGAGCTCGTCAAATACGGGGCTCGATTCCGCAAAGGTGTATCGAATGGCAGCGACGACCGTCGCTCGGCCGGCGGGGTTTGCGTCTGTGATGCGGTTCTGCACGGCGGTGAGAATTTTGACTGCAGGTGGTGAAACGCCGCTTACGTGAAGTTGTGGTAAATATTTGGAAGGGTTGGTGGTTGATAGTTTCCCTAGACAGGCCGCCGCTACGTTCCGTGTGATTTCCTCGGAGTTTTCAGAATTGTCGAACAACGGGGTCCACAAGGTTTCTGCTGAGCCTTCCAATTGTCCATGAGAACAGTGGGTAACGACCTGGGGAGACATGATCAGATCGCGTATACAAAAGAAGTCTCCTGACACACCCACCTCCTTCAACGAGTGCAGAGAGAGGAGTCGTTTTTCGGCATCGTTCTGAACCATCTTGACCAGAACGGGGAGAAACTGTGGAAGGTTTCCAATCGCGATGTTGCCTGTCGGTTATGTTTCGTACATCGCGCAACTACTACACAGTTTCGTTGGGCTTACCGGCCGCGAACGCAGCTGCTGTCCGCACTTCCTCTTGCTCATCGGAAAAGTGTTCAATTGCGATATTGAAGACTTCAGGTTGGGGTGACATGTCACTGCTGGCGATCAGATGACAGATAGTATTTCGGTAGCGAGGTAACTTGCATAAATCTACCTAGCTCCCCCAGAACTAGGAGGCCGAGGACCGTGTTTGAAGCCTTGGATTTCGGTGACTATTGGGAGGGTTAGAAATGTGTAAAAAGCGATATCCCAAACCCACTTTGAGATGGCGGGTAAACTCAGAAATGGTACCGGCCGCAATGCCTTGCTGATTCTTCACGACTTCTGCTACACATTTTGCAACGTTCGAGTAAGAGACTTCAGACTTGGGGGCCTTATCGGCGACCGCAACGAGGTTTGGGATGACATGAGAGGCGATTTGCATATCCGCTTCCACGAGGGATCCATAGAAGGAGAGAAGTGATTCCAAGGCAACTCCGGAGGCTAATGGCGAACAAGAGATGGCAGATACGTCTTTCAAAAATGCGCGTTCGACGAGCGGGAAGGTGACGGATGGCGCTAAGCGTAGTAACAGAGCGGTGATTGCCACCGCCTGCGCCAGGAGGGGGATGTCTGACGTCGAAATGTAGGGACGAAGATGTGGTAATAGAGTACTTGGAAGGGTGGTGGGAAGGCCAGAGCCGTACCTGGCGATAGGGTGCGTGAGACATCGGGATGCGGAAACAATGTGGTGTACTGACCGTCTCAAAAGAAGGTCGAGACAGGTGAAAACGTCGGCCTTGCCACTCCTCCCACTTTTTTGGAGGAGAATCATGACCCACGATACGCAGCCGTTGACCCAATTATCGTCAATGTAAACCTCACGTGCCACCATAGAGACTACTTCGACGGCCCCTTCCGTCCTCCCTGTCGTACGACAGATTGCCGCCCATTCTTTCTTGTCCTTCCTTTGCATGACCTCTGTCGCGCATACCCACAAAGTGCCAATGCATTGTTCTGCCGAACTTCTGACATCCGTGTCCGTATCACTGCTGCTGAGTTTCTTGACGGAAAGCTCGTATAAGCTGTCAACCCAGTCACCACCTTTGATTGGTTTCAAAGCCCATAAGAGTGAGGAAAACGCCCGGAAAGCCTCCGAAGAGACGCGCGGGTGCCGCTCTTGGCATGTTTTGAGCAAAGTTGGCGTAATCCCATGGAGGACGCTTGTGAATGCTGGTGGAGGGTGGGTCGAGAAATAAGAGGACAAGAAGACCAGACAAGTAGTGTGTAACCCGGAGGTGGTCGTTGAGGATGACTGGGACAGTGTAGTCTTCAGAATGGCAAATATTTGTGGTGTTTGGTTTGTGAGTGATCCTGGGGAAACGGAAAGGAGGCCGTTCAAGAGTTCAAACCCTGCTTGTAGGGTGGCGGTTGCCGTTTTTGGAGATCGTATCTGGGTTAATAATGCCTTCGAAAGCCCGGGAACCTGGGCCTTAAGGAGTGCATGAGGTGACTCTTCGATGTCCATTTCCTCCTCACGCTTTCGTTTTCCACCGACAGGTGTTTCTCCAGCTTTTGCGAGTGGTCCACCGTACGTCGCGACCTGGGACAGGAGCGTCGAATAGGTCGCCCACACCTCGAGCCTGACGGTCTGTTCCCGATCCCCAAACCGCGAGATAAGCACGGGAGATATGTCCTTGAGAATCGAGGAGAGCAGGTCCGGGCGTGTGTGTATCACCGCTGCCAATAACTTGGTGGCCGATCGTCGAATTTTGTAGCTTGTGTCCTCATCATCAGAGTACCTGAGACATCCCGGTTAGCTGTATACAAGCCGAAGATGTGCGATGCATACTCGTCAAGTTCTCCATCGTCGTCATCGTCCTCGCCATCGTCCTCGTCCCCCATCTCTTCGTCTTCGTCTTCAACCTCAGCGGTGTAGTTCTACACGGAGTGATCAATGGGGGGATAAAGGCGGGGTAAATGCACGCTCACTGGGTCGTACTTAATAAACTGTAGCCCGGCTTGGATCACAGCGGCGACGTGTGAGGATATTTCCGTAGGACAACGGAAGACTAGCGATTCCAGCGCCTGAATGCCCTGGTAAACAAACCTCTCCCCAATATTGAAAAGACTTTACCTGGAGACAGCTTTCGCGGAGTTCTTCATCATCCTTCTGGAGGGATTGAATGATGGCGGGAGTGATTTTACCAACAACAGGCGAGATCTGTTGTGTGGACAGTCGTACAACGGATGACACGAGCTGAACAATTGTCTTTTGTTTGTCATTCGGAGCAGATGGGGCAAGATTTGGCAAGATTTCGGTTTTCAGCAATCCAGAAAACGAATCAGGTGAGGACAATGGGATAATCTGTGCGATCGTGGTGATAGCACGCTTGCGAACGACTGGACGAGGGTGTGACAACAACGGTGTCAGAAGTGGGAGAGGGAGAAATGTGGAGCTCGAGAAGTAGGTCGGGAATCTTGTCAAGAGGATTGAAAGGATAGACAGTGATTCGACAAGTCCTTGGGGTGTCGTGGCAGGCTATTGGGGGTAGATTAGAGCCAGAAAATGAGACAGTACGGGGGTGTGCTTGCATTGGAAAGTTGGTGTAAAAGCTTCGGTGACAGTTTGGCGCAAGCTTTTGGTGCAATTTGGCTTTCCAGGGGGAGTTCGGCGGTTATCGTCTTGAGAGCTATTTCGGACGATTTGTAAAGACCAGATGATCAAAAAAGGGGTAGGCTACAAGGTTAGACACCGAACCTAGACTTGAAATATCTCTTAGCTCCTCATCCTTGTTGGAAGAGAAGTCGATGAGTTTGTCCACGACAAAATCCATCTGGGACTCTCGAATGATTTTGATCAGCTGGCCAAGACTGAAAGTGTTGAGATAGAGAGAACGCAAATCAGATATCTCGGGGGGGACGTACCACTTCACGGCCTGGTTCTTGACTTCGGATATCTTGTCTTCGACAAGCGTCATCACCTGACGAAGGACTTTGTTCTCAGTGGCCTCGTCGCCGAGAAAGTTGTTAGGATCTTGTTTGATTTCGTTCATCAGATCGTTGAGACCCATAAAACTGGGGGGAGAAGTGAGCATGGCGCATAGGGGGGAGGGGATGGGGGTACCGAAAGTCCTGGTCTGGGGACTGCATCTGAGGGGGGCGTCAGCGTTGTAGAAAGATCGGAGGGATGAACTACCTTTTCGATGAGACCGCTCATGAGGTAGGTCTTCGTCATGGCTGTAACCGCTCCGTGGCACACGAGATGGGTAGTGGTGGATGGACGATAAGCGTGGTTCAAATGTCGATCGCGAACGATGATCCTTCCCGCCTGCGTTGACCACTAGAAGGCCGTCATGGCTACCTCATCTGGGGGGATAAACTTCGACAACCAACAGATGTCTTCTCCCCTCACCACTCTACTTCGCAAAGCTTCCACCCACCGACCCAACGGCGGGTCGACGGACCAGGTGCCAACCCAACCTCACTCCCCACTTATCCACACAAAGTTTCGCGGATCAGTGGCAACTGCATCCTCCTATGACACCAGCAGGTTTCAGGACGACGAAAGCGCCTTTATCGATGTTCAGACCAGCACACCTACTGTACGTACTCCCTTGGTCTGTTTCGTACACGTCCGCTCATTTCACACAGTACACAAATCGCCAACCGAGTCCCCCCGGAACTAGGCACCAGCAGCCCTATACCGCTGGATCGGAAACTTACGCCCACCCCCCTGGGGCGATCCCAGCCATTACTATACACCCCTCTCCGGATAGTGGCGTGAGTTCCTTCCCCACAGTACTCGTCTCCACTTGCCAATTTGGCCGTTGTCGGCAACCTACCTCCACAGGAAGCGGACCACAGGTTATTGCCCTCGAGTGCCAGGACTGACGCACTTACTACTCATCCCCAAACCCCCAACGAATATCTACAGCTTGGTATCAAACACCACGAAGCGAACCGACTTGAAGAATCAGCCCTCTGCTTTGAACGGAGCGCGAAGGAGCAGGGGGGATGCGGGGTGGGAATGTTAATGTACGGTCTGACGTTGAGACATGGGTGGGGCTGCCCGCGTAACGAGAAGAGTGGATTTCACTGGCTCAAGAAAGCAGCAGAACTCGCTTTAGCAGATTTGGAGAAGGGGAAACAGGGAGTGGACGCGATGGCCATCAGGGTGAGCTCCTTTGGAAATAGAGCGTCGAGTCTTGCCTTTGAAGGTGGATTAGTCAGAACTCATCCTCGCGATATATGAAGTGGGGCAAAGTTTCTATCAAGGCTGGGGGGTCCCCAAAGACAAGAAGATGGGAGTCGTGCGTCTGTCGACCTTCCAAAATTTCTGACATCTTACCAACCTCAGAGCTACTTCCAAGTGGCTGCCAGACTGGGGGACCCGGACGCGCAACAAAGCCTTGCGTTTTGCCTCACGCATGGGAAAGGGTGCAAGAAAGATCGAAAGGAGGCAGCCAGATGGTATCGTGCAGCGGTGTGTTCTTCGCCCCGTTGGAGGACTACCTGTGAGAATAACCGAGCAATTTCCAGGTGTCTCAAGGAGGCATCAGTGATGTTGGGCTGGCTTGGATCTACAAAGACAAATATCAGTAACGGTTTAGAGGATCTCACAAACTGCTTGGCTGTGATCGTGGGAGAATTGTGGATGAAATCATGAATCCGTTCGCCAACACGCTAGTGCCAAACGTACAAACTGGTCACCCAACTATGAACGCTCATAAATATTCCGTCATACTTCCAACCTACAACGAACGCAAGAACCTTCCGATCATTATTTGGCTCTTGGCAAAAACATTTCAAGAGTGGTGCGTCGAATTCCTCTCTTGAGGGTAGTTTTGGTACATGTCTAGACAGCAATTTCGACTGGGAGGTCGTCGTCGTCGATGACGCCAGTCCCGATGGAACGCAAGAAATAGCCCAGCAGCTCGCTCGAGTATATGGGGGTGATAGGGTCGTATGTCTATTCGTGTTCACCCATAACTCTCAACGACCAAATCACTCGCACAGGTATTGAAGCCTCGGGCAGGAAAACTTGGTTTGGGGTGCGCGCGTTCGCACTTTCACACTCTTTCGCTATCTCAACACCGTTGCAGGACCGCCTACATCCACGGCTTGGAGTTTTGTACTGGGGATTTTGTGATAATTATGGACGCAGACTTCTCCCATCACGTATGTACTTCCACCCCCACGTGTACAAAGGTGCTCAAGTTTTCTGTGGGCAATCAGCCCAAGTTCATACCTCAGTTTGTTCGGTGCGTCTTTCTTGGTCGTATCATCACACATGTAGAACTAAACCCCTCAGGCTACAACAAGCGCACAATCTTGACATTGTCACAGGCACACGGTACAGGTCTGCCTCAAGCCCGAAAATGAGTGGGACGGCCCCCGGTGGGGTCCACGGTTGGGACTTGAGACGGAAGTTGGTTTCCAGGGGTGCCAACTTTTTGGCGGATACGGTGTTGAACCCAGGAGTCAGTGACCTCACAGGGAGCTTTCGGTCGGTTGTTGTTTACATCGCGAACTCCACTTGTATTGAAATTTTGGTCCTTCCAGGTTATACAAGAAACACGTACTACAACGGGTAATCACTTTGACAGAGTCCCGTGGCTATGTATTCCAGATGGAGATGATGGTTCGTGCCAAGGCTCTGGGTTACAGCGTCGGTGAAGTCCCAATCACCTTTGTAGATAGGATCTTCGGGGAGAGTAAGTTAGGTGCGGATGAAGTCGTTAGTTATGGTAGGGGCGTTTGGACCCTTTTCGCTGGGGTTTAGGATCACGTGCTGCGAAAAGACACATTTTCATGCAGTAGAGTCTATTCGTTTGATTATTTTTGACGGTTGTTTTCTTTCCGCACGGCCAATTTAGGTCCTGACCCTACACACAGTGGGCATCAGGGTTAAATCCACCCTGGAATATACTTAGTTTATAGCCTGACTAGGTCAAATTTTTCAGACCTTTTCCAAGCCGGCGAATGCCTGGAAAAGTAAAAATGTTTTGTTATGGATTGTGGGCCGAAAATTTTGCGGATAATTGAAAATATTCCGCCATGCAAGCCAATCAGGTGCCTCAAATAGTGATATTCCCTACCGGAATATTTCCCCCTCTTCCAAGTATTTTCGGGCCAATATTACCAAAGCTTTTCACACAATTACCCAGTAAGGAATTTTTTTGAAAGATTTGACCTAGTACAGCCATAAACGGGGTATATTCCGGGACGGATTTTACCCCAATGCCCACTGTGACAAGCGCGATAATGTTCCTGCAGGAATTTCTTGACGTCGAAGAACTCGCTCAATCTCGATCAGCCTGGAAGCGGGGTTTGAAAGCCCGCCAAAGTCCGGCAAAATCATAAGAGCATTGTAGGTTTCCCGATGCTTCTCATCGCTCACGATACCCCACCACCTTCGAGTGTATACGAACGGGATGCGAGGAGTGCGCATCGTAGAACGCGACGATAACAAGGGTTGCAAGACCACCCTCCAGCTCACGACTCCCTTGGAGGAATCCGCTCCGGAAGCGGGAACAGAGGTACGCCACCTCACACTTGTGGTTTGCCAAGCTCAGTGTCACCCCCACCAGGTCGTGTTGGAGAGGCATTCGGATGCAGTGGATATGAATGCAGTCTTCAAGCATTTTCTATCAAACGTGTTCCTACCTGCTGGGTACCCCCACAGCGTTTCTCCAGGTAGGAACTTTCCGTTGTTCCCGGTTTGGTCTTCTCAGTAAACGCTGACTCCTTTGCAAGACTACCTCCAGTACGCTCATACGTTTCAGACCGCGGGAATAGACGCTGACCCCTTTAAGATATCAGATCTGGAATGCGGCTCAGGCGTGCTGTAGCTCATTAGCCAGTCTGTTGGCCTCCAGAGCCGTTCTGGAGGGTTTTGGAGTCGGCAGCGAATCCGCTTCCGCCACGGATGCCATCCTCGTAACCGTCGCCCAAGACGTGGTAAGCCGCCTCACGAGTAAGTGCCCTCGTCCTTACGTGTCGAACTGAGCCTGATGACATAAACAGCGATCATCTTTGCTTACTGGCTGGGTACCTCTTTGTTCCCAGAGGCGAAAACGTTTCGCTTTCTGGCGGACATCCTGAATGATCTGGCCATCGTCCTTGATGTCCTGTCACCACAGCTTGATAAATTGGTGTACGCATGCACAGGACGAGATTTTGGCTCAGGGATCCGTATCACGGCGTTGTGCCTCAGCGGTTCTTTCCGAGCACTATGCGGGATCGTGGCCGGAGGCTCCAAGGCTGCCGTCGCGATGCATTTCGCTTCAGACTCCGTCATCGGTTCCGGCGATATAGGGGATCTAAACGCTAAAGATAGCAGCAAGGAAACAGTTCTGGCGTTAGTGGGTCTCCTGGTACGTACCCGAGTATTGTCCTGCAAGCGGAATGAAATGACAGATCCTCAGCTTGGATTCGTGATCTTGCCATACGTAAACACAACTCGTGCGACCCATACCCTCCTTGCGTTCCTCCTGGCGGCACACCTGGGCGCCAACTTTACCGCCGTGCGTGGGCTCTCTATGAGGACCCTAAACAGACAGCGTGCGTGCATAGCCTGGTCGAACTTCAGGGCATTGGAGCGCGGTTCGTCCGATCTTCCGATCCTTTCACATTACTGAGGTTAACCACTAAGATCGTTGGAATGAATAGGTAATGGAGATGAAAACTCGTTGCATCCAGAGCGGATCTCTCGACACGAGCGGATATTCGTCTCGCCTTCCAGAATCCGTGATGAGAACTCCGGAACGACAATTGGACAGTGTACCATTGGGTGCTCGCTCTCCTCGCTGTTGGGGATCGACGTGGGAACGCCAGTCAAGCTACTGGCAGAGGCCTCGATCCACGAGCTGGTGGACCTTTTCAAGGGCGAGAGGTATGCGTTGTGGTGTCGGCGGCGGTCAAGGCATCGGTCTCCCGATATATCCATCGCTCTGAAAGCAGGTCACACGCCCCTTGATCACCTGAGAGGGTGGCTACATGCGTGCGAGATCGCAAGGCTGATAGCGACCGATGGAAAGGCGACGGGACACGGGGAAATACATTACATTCGGGCCGCACACAGGGAGGTGGATAGGCTGTTTGAAAGGTTCACCAACGTCATGCGACGCCACGGCTGGAAGATCGACGAGGGTACCCTTGTGGTTGGGTTGCCTCCTATCATTTCTTTCGATGTCGACTACGGTCCGAACGGATCACGGGAAGTCAGGTTGTGATGGTTTGGTATAGACTCTTCGAGTGGTCACCAGGGCTCAGGGGGTTATGACCTCCTCTCGTTTTCTCTCTTTCATCTCCGTCTACCTTTCTTGGGTTCGCCGCAGAATCGCAGGCATGTACAAAGCGATTGACGACTTTCTTGTATGACTCTTTGGTTGGTTGGTTTCGCTCATTTATAGATGTCGCCTACACGTTGTATACACACTGAGACCGGCGCTAATAATCCGCGAGATCGCGTTGTTCCGTCCAGATGATCCACCCATCGAGACCTCGTGACCGCAAAATACGCAAGAAGCTAGCGAGGGATGTTGCGAGCCGCGGGCAGAGTGGTGTAAAGTATGATTACCGGGTAGAGTGATCCTTCTGCAGATCGTCCCAAGCTTCTTGAACCGGATTTCAAGGAATGGAGAGGTTGTGATGGGGAATTAGAGTATCTGGTGACCTGTCAGGTGCACAATGACGGGAGGCGGTCATCAAGTGGTCTGGTAGAGGTGGGAGTTCATATATAATAACGGCAAGGTATGCCTGATATTCTTTCCGCTTTCCGCTCCGTACAGGAGGGGGAGCCTGCTGCCTCCCGTCCTCCTCGATGTCCTCGTTATGTCATGCGAAACCTGACGGTGTTCCCCGTAATAGGCAGCACTGACCCCCGGGTCGATTAAGTGAGTGACACGCGATCTCCATTCTTGAGGATGTGATTGCAGACAGGATCCTTCGCGAGTGGTCGTCCTCCTGGGTTCGCTGGAATGACCCCGCCTGTTCGCTGCTGGTTCGGTGTGGTTTATGATGCCTAAACCGGTCGGGCTGTCTGGGGTCAGGGTGGCTAACTCGCTCATCAGAAGGACGTAGTGATGCTACTCCCGTCCCTTACGTCAAAGTGACCCAGTCGGCCAGGAGGTAGGAGGGGATAAATGTGGGGACCCGGGGGCGGAAATGCCCCCAGATGAGCTGAGGACGCGACCGAGGGGCAGGGGGCGAAGGGCGAAACATCGCGCAGACAGTGCGGTTATCCGACCGGGACGCCCTTGATCGATACTAACTGCTCGGAGCCTATCAACTCGCAGATCGGACTCTCGGACCTTGTCTCAGTTTTGGATTCGTTCAAGGGGCACAGGCGCCTGGACAGGGCAGGAGATGGTACAAGGGGATGTGAACTGAATGCTTAGCCTTTGGGGTTCCGGTTCGCGATGGAGCTGGGAACGCCAGACTGGCGCTCGGCCGTGGCGGATGCGGGTCAAAGAGGTTTGCCGAGGAGTAGCAGATTGTGGGTGGGGGACAATCTGTGATCCATTGTTCCGGTCATGGCACGGGGAGCACCTCGTTCGCTCCACCGCAACGGGGGGAGGGTGCGTAGGGTATGAGGGGTGGGGATCCTCTCTGCTAGAAAGGGAGGGGAGGCGAATGAGCAAGTGGATGGAGCCATATGTGGATCGCTGTCTGCTAATTCCCAACAGCCGATTTTCTGATCAAAATGCCCGATATGGCACATTTCGGCCGGGGTGCGCTGTCCGGGGTCCCCTACCCCGCATCCAGTCCCTTGCGGGTTAAACACCTTCTCCAAAACGCAGTCCACTCCTCGTCCTCCCATCTCTCCCACCAACCGACACCCGCCCCTCCCCTCAAATATCCTCAAACCCCTCGCTTTGTTCTCCCTACGGTCCTTTTCGACTCTCCGATGACCTCCCTCTACCCCCCGTCCAGCTACAGACCTCCCGTGGTCCGGCAGGAGGGCTTCCACCTTCCATCGTCTTCCTCCACCAACGGAAACAACCCCCCGAGCCCTTCCCAGCCCAGCTTCGACTCCAATGGTCAGCTTTTTATGCCCCAGCTCCTGTCCGATCCTTTCCGCAAGTTTGGCGGCGATGCGACCACCACAAGCATGGATTTCAGCGAAGAGCTTGCCTCGCTAATCGCTCAGTCCCCCGCTCCTCATACGAGTCATCAGTCTTCGCACGAGAGGTCTACACACTCTCCCCCCTCAAACGGTCCTGGTCCCGGGTTCGATGACCCGTCTTACCGGTCACAGGCCACCCATAACCTCTTTGATATCTCAGCGTCCGCGAACAACAGTCAACAGCAGCAACAGCAACAGCAGCAACAGCAGCAACACCCCCCTCCTCACGCTCACAACTTCCCTAGCCAATTTGTCCTCAGCCCAACCCAGGCCCAGCCCCCGCCTCAGCAGTATCACCATCTGCACGAGTTCAATCCCCACCCGCATTTCAACTCCACCCTTCCTGCATTGAATCCGCGTTATGATCCCCAACAGCCTCAGGCACATCCTCCGGCTCACGAGCACCCGAACCCTCCTTCTTTTGCGAATCACTTTTCATCCACTTCCTCAGAGTTCGCTATCCGCCACTCTCCTTCACCCGTTGGGTTTACTTCAAATGCATCGCGCTCGCGTTCACGTTCCCGGGCTCCAGCCACCCCTACGGTGAACCCCGAACCCCCGTCCACGAACGGGGGTCCAACTCGGACTATTCGGCACAAGCGCAACTCGATCTCTTCGGTTTCTCCACCCCCACACCATCGTACCCAAGCAATTGTGATCCCATCATCTCACCCACACCGGGCCGCATCCCAACATACGCCGACCAGCGCAACCTCTCCTTTATCCTTGCACACCTTGAATGAGAACTCCTCCAGCTGGTTTGTGCCCTCGCAACAGCAACAAGCGCATGATTTTAGGCACAATGAGTTTAGCCTACCGACTTCTGAAAGCGTGGGAAATCACCCTTCCTTTGCTCAATTTAATCCGGGGTCTGTAGGAAGCGCCGTGTCTCTGGGGGTCAGTCCAAAGGACGTAGCGGCCGTCAAGGCCGTGAACGGGGCAGACAGTGAGGATGATACTGCTTCTAAACAGTGCGTTGATATGATCCTTCGCTTCTCCTCCTTTGATATCGGACTCTCATTACGTTCTAATCTCGTCAACAAGGGCACTGCTTGCCGTGGAAAAACGTCGCCGTCGTCGGGAATCGCACAACGCTGTCGAACGTCGTAGGAGAGATAACATCAACGAGCGGATCGCGGAACTTTCAACTCTGATTCCTGAGTCAATGCTGGATCCAAATGGTAACCTTTCATAATCCCCTTCCTTTCCGTCAGAGTAATTCACATCGGATCTTAGCCCCTGTGACCGCCAGGACGGGCGATGACTTCTTGTTTGGCATTACTGGTATAAGTGGCCTGTCGAACCCTCTCGGCAGTGAAGGTTTGGCCTCCACAAAGCCAGAAGATGACGAAGACAGTGGCGAATGTGCTCCTGTGAAGAAGGCAGGTGGAACAAATGGGACGCATACCGAAGGTGGTATCATAAAAGCCAACAAGGGCATGATCCTTCGCAAGAGCGTCGAGTACATCAAGTACGCATTTCTCCATTCCCGCATGGGCTTCTTAGTTGGGGAATTGACGTCGGCTATTTCCTCTCTTAGATACCTCCAGCAGCTGGTCTCCGCACAGGCGTCACGGAACCGAGATCTTGAGCAGGAGGTTAACGCCTACCAGCAAAACGGTGCACCGAAACTCCCGAACGGTACCGATATGAGCGTCAAACCACAGAACCGCTATGAGACCATGGACCCTGATGCTGACGGGTTCAGTGATCTGGTGCTGCACGAGGAAGTTGCTGATTCTGACTTTGCTATCCATCATCTCGGCGGCTACCCCAAGAACTCCTACAACTTTGGCCTTGGTCCCATGCCAGAAGAAGACACACCCATGGACACCGGAAGGCGGGTACCATCAGGAGACAGGAGTGGTGGTTTCGAAGACGGAAATCCCTCGAGGATGGATTCCTCGCTGACCCCTCCGAGCGTCGGAACTGGTAGCGTTGAGGGTGACGACGACAGGGTAGAGTCATCAATGGAGCTCAACCGTGGGCGGGATCGAACTGTCCGACAGAATGGGATGGGTGAAGTCCAGGTGAAGAGCGAAGTCGACGATATGCAGACATGATATCCATGCGAACTCGTTCTCCGTCTCTCGTATGGCCCACCTTATGCCATTCCTCTCTCCGGCGTTCTCCCTGGTACATTGTGGTATAATTCCCTCTCTCCCGTTCCTTCCCCTCCCTCCTTCGACCCGCCGTTAATGCCAATGCTACAAATCGCGGTCCGCGCAACCTCCCCCACCCTCACCTCGTGCTATTATACCACCCCTCTCATGTTTGGTCTGCTCATCGCTCTCCGCCCTTGCTTTTTGTGTGTACGTCCCGTCCCACGACCCAACGCTCGACAACGAGTTTATGCCTATCTCATCATCTATTCCGACACTCACTAAAAGCTGCGCGGCCGCCTTTCTCTCCGCCTCATTTGTTTTTGTAACCCCAAAAGTCTCCCCGCTCCCCATTGGCTTGTGGCTCATTTATGCTTGTTCTCCCGGGGGGTTGGTTGTGTTCGTCCGATTCTTCATCATGGTGGAGTTGGGTGCGGCAGTGGTTTGTATACTTGTTTTGATCTCTTCCACGGTCCGTCCGTCCGAGTTCTCACTCATTTTGTCGTGGAGCGAGGAGAGGGGCGAAGCCTTGGAGAGTTTGTATGTGTATGTATTGCGTTGGTTCTTGTATACAACCGAAGCCACTTTGTACCTGTCTCTCCGCTGTTCCTACACATCTCCGAACAATTGTACTTGTACACGGAGCATGGGTGGTCCGCTCGTACGTATTATTGACCAAAACAAGAGTAGCGGGAAATGAAAGTAAGGTCCGGTTGTGGTTTTCCATGAGAGGGAAGCCCTCGCCGTGTCCTGGGTCCTGGTTGCTGAGTAAGTGATCCCTTTGGACGTGTGGGGTAAGGGGTAGTGTATGGGACGGGACTTGGCTTGAACCGCTGGAATGGTGATGATCAGCGCTCTGCGGCTGTGCGTCGTGCATTTAAACATTACTGCGAGCTTACAGACGACTACTTATTGGTTTTCCAGCCAGTTCACGTCTATGAACGGTTAGGCCGGATAGTGTCGGCCACGCTTGAAATCATATCCGGGAGAATCGCGGCTTGAATATCGTAGGATTAGCGGCCGAAGATTCAGGATGTGAACGCTTCTTATGAGGCCAGCTCCTGACCCGAGCCAGTCCGACATAGGATCTGGTGGACTGTCTGGACGGCGGTGATAAGATAATAAAATTATCACTCAGCACAGTAATCCGACTGCGGTGATCTTGTAATACGCCCACTTTCCGGATTCGGCCGGCCAGGATGCCGCAGCTGACTAAGCCACGCAAGCCTTTCTCTCCCCTTCACCAACCACACACGAGCCTTGCACGTCTCCCCACCACCAGCAGTTTCCCATCTCCTCTCCCGACCCCACGTCCGCCTCAATCATGGAGGTCGAATCCCAAATCCCTTTCAGTTCGTTTGAAGATTTCTTCAACGTAGATATGTTCGCCGCACCGACCAACAACAGCCAGTCGCCTCTTTCTGGCCTCGCCCCGTCCAGCCGTTCTTCATCAAGTTCACCTAGGACCCCTCCCCAGGACATTGACTCTCTTTTCAACTTCTACGGGTCCGATGAGTTTTCAAAACAAGACCTGTTGGCCAACTCCTCCTTTGACCTTCTCGCTTCCTTGACCGCTTCCGATCCCTTCGCGTCCTCTTCCAGATCTATCTCCGGGAGTGCTACTGACGCCACCGATAACGTATCCCCAGTCTTCGCTATCGACCCTCAACTCGTTGGCACTCCATCAAACGACCCTTCCCCCGAATCAGTCGAGGATCAATCCCCGCAAGAAAACGGCGACGCGTCATCGATCGCCGCCACATCTCCCGAAGAACTTGATGTTCCCGTCAAGGTCGGTGGAAAGGGAAAGAACAACAGGCGGGGTACCGTCCAGAGCGGCGGCATCGTCAAAAAGGCTCCTGTTGTCAAGGAACGACCATCAGCGCCACAGTCCATTGAGGAAAATCGGGAGCCTGATGATTGGAGACCGTCTCCCGAAGAGTACAAGAAGATGTCCTCAAAGGAGAAGCGCCAGCTTCGAAACAAGATCAGTGCGCGCAACTTTCGCGTCCGCAGAAAGGGTAAGGGTTAGCGCTCAGAACATTCGAGTACATTCTCACTGAACGAAAAAATCCTTTCGGGGTCAACAGAATACATCACCACCCTCGAAGCTGATGTTGCCGAACGCGATCGTCTAATCGACGCCATCCGCAGCGAACTCGGCTCGACCAAGTCGGAGAACAACGCTCTGAAGCAGGAGATCGAAATCCTCAAGAAGTCGCTTTTGCAAGCCAACCCAGCCCCCGTCCTTCCACCTCCTGCTCCTCTTCCTGCCGTCTCTGCAGCGGTTACGGTCGCGGCACGCAATTCAGCACCATCACCCGCACCTTCTTCCCCTCTCCTTGCCCCCAACCCCAACAAAGACCTTCCTTCAAGTCCTCGGCTTGCCAGCACCCGTTCCGGCTTCTGGGGTGGAGGATCAAATCCTTTCGGTACCATCGGAGGATTTACGCCCGTTCACACCACCCTTGTCCCCGAATTGTCCCTCTCCGCTTTGGCTGGAAAAGGCCTCCTCACAGCCCCTTCAAAACCTTCGCTCCAGGAGAACCTGAACCCCACCTTGAATGCGGTGAAGAGGCCAACGGCTGCGCCCCAGCCCAATGCGACTGGCTTGCAACCACCCTCGCAATTCGATTCCTTCACCGATCTCACCCCGTTCACAATGAAGAGCATGGACCTTTACAGGATGAGCTTGTGGTCAAATGTTGGGACCCAAAAGCAGTTGCAACACCAGCAACAGCTCCACCAGATTCCTCCCCTCAGCGGGCTTGCAGCCTCCCTGCCGATACACCATTTCGCAGCAGCAACCACCAAACCATCAACTTCGCCGCTCGTCCCGAACAAGGCTGGCAAGCACACAACACCCACTCCTACTCCCGAATCCTCATCCAAGGCCACTACTCAAGAAGCGATGTTGGCTTCGCTTGCCTCACAAACCCTGTTGGCCAAGCTTGGGTCCGCATTCTGGGAAGCCTTCTCCGGACAATCCCCGAGGAAGGGCGTGGACACCGACAAAGTCAGGAAGGTGTTGGAAGGCAAGGCGGTCGTAAAGGTAATCGACGTCGACGAACCCGCACCACAACAGAAGTTGAAGAGGGCCACGAATACTACCTCAATGACAACCTCACCGAATCTCTGCCAGAAGTCTATGGACCTCAAGTCCTGCCAAGCACGCGCGACAGAAATTTTGGAGGAGAGTATGAGGAGCTTGAGCATCTCGAAGCGAGGTCCATTGTGATTACCTTCCTGATTCCGCTTTTCCTTCAGTCTCCTCGCGTTCCTCTTGTTATCGTTGGCTTTGAAATTACAGTTCGTCTTCCCTTGTTTTCGTATCCCTACCCCCTTACCGTTACAGACCTATTCCTCATCATCACCCCACATTTCTGCCCTTCCTATCCCGATTTTCTACGGTGCTGCTGCAGTACGAGGGTACCGTGTTTGCTTATCTTAGCCCCCCGGCTGCGTCTATGCATCCTGACAAACACCAACCCTCCTTCTCTTTTTCCTCTCTCACCACCACTCCGATCTCCCGCTCCGCTTCCCACCACGTTGCCTATCCACCTACGTTAATTAACGTCTTCGTCATCAATTCGTCTCTTTAACGAACCAAGAATCCGTTCTACGACTGAGTATAATATGTGGAAGCTCCCCATCCATTCCCCTCGCCCAGCAGCGATCAACTCTCTTCCTGTGTAATCATCTACCTTTACCGCGCTAGATAAATAAACAAGGACACGTTTAAACAATTTACATCCAGGCGTACTTCGGGAGTGAGGCGGTGGGAAACCTTAGGGAGCCCGCTGTGTGTGAATGTGGTCTGGGCTCCAGGACTTGGATTTACAGTACTTATCTTCAGACACTACCATTACTTAGGTGAAGACAGTATACATCCGTACGATGTTGACAGAACCACCTCAGTGAATAATACAGTGAAAGATCCAAACAATATGATTACAGACAGGCTAAGAAACACCCGATTAAAATGGTACGCGCAATGGGGAATACAGGCGGAGGACCTAGAAAGCGCGAGCAAAAGTAGACGAGAACCGATTGCAAAAGAAGGATAAGATGATCCACATGACCTTGTTACACGCCCCAGCCGAGGACCTCGAATATGACAGGGGTAGTGTGTATAGCCAAGAGACCGATGCCGGCATACACGAAAACCTTAGTCAAGACTGTAAATGCGGTTGAGCCACGGCTGCAACGAGCGACCGGGAGGAGAGGATGAGGAACGTACCATCCGCATCGTAATGCCTCACCCCAGTGTCAGGAGCCCCACTATCACCAGCCGTCTCGCTAGCCTGACGGGTGTGGTCGTTGGTCTTTTCCCGGAAAGTCTTGACGTCCTGATCGAATTCATCCTTCGACCCATTCTTCCTCTTCTTCACATCCGAAAACGTCACCCCACCTCTTCCAGATCTCCCGGTGCTAGTGCTCACGTTCTCGTCGTCCATCTCCATCTGCAGCTGGCTAGGGAGGTCGATGACTGATGGGATAGGGTGCAACCCTCTCTCAACCGGAACATCCCCGTAATCCGTGGCGGGAGTGTAGAACCTTCGGTGGGGTAAGGTGAAAATACTTGCGAGGAACCTGAAGATCCTCGGGAGGGCGTAGTGAAGGGAAGATTTCGCGAAGATACGCCAGGTGAAGATGAGGAGAATCCCTACGACCACTTTGATGACGGAATAGAGCCACCAAGTCGCGATCTCGCTGACGGTCGAGTAAGCCGAGCCGGGTTGCCGGACTTTGAAGAACTCGGGGGTCACGCCGTACTGGAAGAAGGCCCAACGACCAAGGATGTCCCCCAGAACGACGGAGATGAAGGCGATCGCATCTTCGAAACACGGGCAATCGTCAACGGGTTGAGGGTGTTGATGCACCATGAGCAAGCAGATCGAGGTCGCAGCGAAGGGGACTGGATTGGGTCGTAACGATCGGTTTGTGTTGGGTTACCACCTCGGAGAGAACGTAATCTCATGACTTACCTACCCAACCGCCATTGACAATGGCCGCGTCAACCCGTCCCAAGTAAAGGTGCTGGAGAGCCCAGATGGCGGTACCCAAGATGATCCCAAAGGCACAGTCCGTGAAGGAATGCATGGCAGTATATATGCGGCCGAATACGATGCTTGACGCATAGAACATAATGGCCGCAAGATAGACGTAGTAGCTGGTTGAGGATATCGAAGATTCGGAGAAGTAGAGCCGGTGTACGTGTGAGTAGAGGAAGAGGGCGATAGAGACACCATTGGTGGTGTGGGTTGAGGGGAAGCCATACTCCAGGTGATGCGAGCCAAACACTGGGCGAGAATCAGCAACGGTGACCGGGATTAAATCGTTGGTACCGAGAATACGACGTACTCAATCTGGTGACCGGGGGCGCGAACGGTCGGGGCGAACACAACAAGTCCTTGACGAGAGACGTGACGTATACTCCCAAAGCCGGACCCCACAAGAGCCTAAACAGACGCGTATCAGTGCCCCCGCGATTGGCGTTGATTCGGAACGCGAAGCGCGAGCACTTACGCTCGTCCGATCTCAGGCTGGCCGAAGTAATAGAAGATCGGCAACACGGTCATAAAGAACGCGTGACTTCCCAAACTCGAGGTGTACACAAAGTAAGCGTCCAGCCATGGCGTCCTAATTCGGTCCTAGGACGAACGTCGTCAGAATCTTGGGCTGCGCATCCTACGATCGTACAGGAGGGGAGGAAGATAGAAGGCACCTGCAAAGCGGCAATGACGTGGGATTCCTTCTCGACCATCCTCACGATGGGCCGTCGTATAGCAGCCCTCCACGGCTGCAACGTCCTCTCGTACACTTCCGGTTCCCTCCTCCCAGCGGCCACAGACTCGTTCACATCAGAAAAAGCGTCAGACTCGTCATCCTCCAAGTCCCCATGAACCGGTTTGCTGAGAGGGGATTTTCCATGGATACCCCCGTTCTGCGAGGACTGCATGTAAAAGTTATTCGTCGTGGCGGGGGTCATAGCGGTGTCGTCGTCTTTGGGAGGCACGGAAGGGAAATTGGGCCGATCCACACTTGAGGCGCTTCGTGTGGGGCATTCAACTAAGCACGATGATGCGGAACTCCCGCGGATTTGTGATCGGGTCCAATCCCTCTTGAGACTTTTCGTTTTCACTTCAGCTAATGCGCGTCACGAATCCATTTGTAATGACCAAGAGATAAATAATGAAACGATCTGGCAGTGCGGAACACCGACAGCTTAAAATTCCTCCCGTTGCCCATCCCAATAGCAGATAACGAGCCTGAACTTGCCAGTCGGAATATCCCCAGAGCCTTCCCTCTCCCTCCTGTGCTTCCTGTGCTTCCTTGGCTTATCCTCCTTCTTACCAGCGTCGTAGTTGCCGTAGAAGGTCCTCTGAATATATTCCTCTCGGTCCCTCTTCCTCTCCTCGATGCGTTCTTTCCTTTCGGCCCTCCTACCCTGCATCAAGGAATGCAAGGCCTCGCGGTCAGCAGCAGCCTTTTTGTGGAACGCCTTGAGGTCCCCTTCAGCCTTCCTGTTGGCGGCAGATACGTCCTTCTCGACCTTCCTCTCCCACGCCCTGCTGTGGTCCTCATCGCTCTCTTCCTCGGAGTCGGTATACTCCTCGGAATCTGACTCCTCCTCAGAGTCCCTGACAGCCCTGCTCTTCGATTTTGGGCTCGATCTCGAGAGGTCGACTCTCTCTCCCGGCTTTATTCCGTAAATCAGGTCCCCAGGAGCCCTGGTAACAGCGACAGTGGTGTCGTAGAGGGCCTTGTGAATTGGGTTCAGGAGTGGGGCGAGGAGAGAACCCCTGGGGTAGGGCTCGGCGACTGTGACCAAAGGACGATCGACGGAACGGGTGCTTCCGTGAGTCTTCTTCTTCTTTTCCTTGGAGGCCCTCTTGGTACGACGGGTGACGTCAGGAGGATAATCGTCGGTTTCTCCGCTGAAGCGTTGGCTACCCCTAGCCAAGACAACGGACATGCGGCGCGGGTGGAAGAAGTACTATAACACGAGTTAGGACGGGACGATCGACGTGGATAGCGGAATACAAACGTGGTTCCAAGCTACAAGGTAATCACCAATGGGTTCGAGTTTATTTTCAGCCATCCTCTTCTGGACTTTCGCGGATGGTATCTTATCTGTGGGGCCAAATAAATTACCGTGACCTCACGAGGCGCAAATAGAAACGAGTGTACCTTTCATGAAGCTATTGGCCATACCCTGGAAGAGACGATCAGAAGGGGAGAGATGTGCCGTCTTCTGGAAATCTTTCAAAAACCTAAGGAAGTTCGCATTTAACCGCAGCCCGATAAAGATAGTTGTGGAATGTACCCACTTGTGCCAGTCATCCTCGGTGATATCATGTGAAACGAACGGATGTTGGTCTCCGGGGGCCGTGACAGGCGGGATCAAGGCGAAACCATCCTGCAGCTTGTCGGAAACAGCAAGAACGCTTAAGGGCTGGAACTTGATGTAACTGTAATGAGCAGGAGCGGGGCGCTTGAACATCTTGGGGGGTGGATCGAGCGGGTTCTTGCTCGAAGTGAACCAACCCCTCTCCAAACCGTCCGGTCCAGGTGGAGGCTGCTGAACGCCAGCCATTTGCATTGCGTTATCGAAGAACGCACGATCGCCGGGACCACCGGGACCTTGACCTGACTGAACCACGGGAGGGGGTCCCGAATTGTAAAATGAAGAGGATTCCCCGCCAACTTGTGAATCGGGATCTGAGTATTGCTTCTGTTGAGCATAGGCTTGTTGGGGATAAGGAGAACCCTGCTGTTGTGGATACCCTTGTTGGGGAGGGGTGAATGGTCCAGACTGAGCATAAACGCTCTGTTGGGGAGGATAGGCTCCCTGCTGTTGTGGGGGAGTGAATGCTTGCTGGGGATAAGGGGGGGCCTGTTGGGGGTATGGCGACCCCGGTTGTGAAGTATACTGTGGTAGTCCACCTTGTTGAGGAGGGTACGGCGAGCCTTGTTGCTGGGGGTAGGGTGACCCCTGCTGTGGCGGCAGCGGTTGTTGCCCATAGCCAGGCTGGGGGGCCGAATACACGGATCCATCCTGAGGTGGCGGAGATTGCGTGAGCTTAGCAAAGGGGTTCGCCGGGTTCGGAGACTGATAAGCCTGCTGGGACGGAGGTGGAGGTGAACTTTGCTGTTTATGATCAGCGCCTGGCTGAGGGGGTTGCTGAAGGAACCAAAGGTTTCCACTTTCGTTGGACGTCATCTTCGAGAGTTCACGCCCTTATCCCAAGAAGAAGTAGAAGAGGTACGATGAGTGGAGCAGCAGGCGTAAGCCAAGTGGAGTGAAGGATATCAACGGCGATGTTCTTTTTGGAACCCTTTTAAGAGAGATTATCAGAGATCAAGCCAGTTGTTCGTTCCCATGGTGGAACTGTCACATTATGGGCGGTGAGAGATGGTTTAGATATTAGGGCGGTGAAACAATCATCGACATTGAACGAAGTGAGGGTCCACCCCGAACACCGAAGCAACAACCGCCACTCAGCCCTAAAAAAACACAACGCCGCCGGTGCAATTCAGCCGAGCCGAATGGTCCAAGCGCTGCGCCGTAGATAGCCACCAGAGCCCACACAGGGAACCGGGGGCGAAAAACCCGCAGAACGTACCCCCGGCCGCGCTCCAAGGGTCGAGAAATCATGCGCGGCGTACATGGGACG
>Ga0307511_10000256_pt1 | contig 54739 bp, 59 predicted proteins | sample 13_EM_MG_FD_200266 | JGI IMG/M metagenome (GOLD analysis project Ga0307511, IMG submission 200266) | Populus trichocarpa ectomycorrhiza microbial communities from riparian zone in the Pacific Northwest, United States - 13_EM | ecosystem: Host-associated > Plants > Roots > Unclassified | place... | reverse complement strand
CGTCACGGCGAACGGGTGGACGTCGCCGTCGGCGTCCCGAGGCAGCGAAGGATCCTCCGCCCACAGCGCCAATCGGCCGTCCGGCCCGCACAAACCGTGCAGCAGCAAGTCAGTCGCCCGCCAGCTTGGCCAGAATCCGGTCCAGCTCGGCGGCTTCCGGCTCGGACAGGCCCAGCAGCGGGGCCGGCGGCGCGTCGATGATCTCGTCGGCCCTGGCCGCCATGGCCGTGCCGGCCGCCGTGACGGTGACGATCTTGCAGCGGCGGTCGTCCGGGTGCCGGCTGCGCTCGACCAGGCCCCGGTCCTCCAGGAAGTCCACCACCAGCGTGGTGTACGGCTTGTCGATGGCCAGCGTGTCGGTCAGCTCGCGCATCGTGAGCGGCCCCTGGGCCAGCCGGCGCAGGGCCTTGACCTTGATGAAGCTCATGTCCAGGGCCTGGCAGACCTCGGCCCGGCGGTCGTGCTTCTCCAGCACCAGCGATCTCATCGCCTGCCAGGCCCGGGCCGCGGTCTGCGTGGTCATGAGGTGGTCACCGGAATCCTGGGCTCGTCGCTGGAGAAGGTCGCCGCCGCGGTGTCGGCGGTGCGCCGGGCCCATCGGCTCGTGGTCAGGATACCCAAGGCCAGCACCAGCACGCCGCAGCCAGTCATGATCCACCAGCCGAGGTGGCTGGCCGGCGTGAAGCCGGTGGCGAACGGGCCGCTGACGTGCGAGGTGACCACCGAGCCGATGATCGCCACGCCCAGCGCCGCGCCGAGCTGCCGGCTGGTCGAGGCCACCGCCGCCGCCACGCCGCCCTGCGCGCGGGGCATGCCGGAGACCGCGGTGTTGGTGATCGGCGCGTTCAGCGTGCCGAAGCCGATGCCGAACGCGACGTACGGGAGCAGCAGCAGCGGGATCGGCCAGTTCGCGTCCAGCTGGGTGAGGAGCAGGCCGCTGACGATGAGGCCGATGCCGGCGACGATCAGCGGCAGCCGGGCGCCGCGGGTGGCCACGACCCGGCCGGACAGCGGTGCGAGAACCGCCGTGATCGCGGCCGACGGGAGCGAGAGCAGGCCGGCTTCCAGCGGCGTCATGCCGCGGACCTGCTGGAGGTAGAGGGCGTTGAGGAACAGGTAGCCCGACAGCGCGGCGAAGCCGCTGATCGCGATCAGGGTGGTGCCCGAGAACGGGACGCTGCGGAAGAACCGCAGGTCGATGAGCGGTTCCCGGCGGCGCGGCTCGTACAGGGCGAGGCCGATGGCGGCCAGCACGGCCAGCGCGAAGCAGCCGATGATCTCCAGCGAGCCCCAGCCGTGGTTCGGGCCCTCGATGATGCCGTAGGTCAGGCCGGCGAACAGCACGATGACCAGCAGCTGGCCGACCGGGTCCAGCCGGCGCGAGTACGGCGAGCGCGACTCCGGCACGAACCTGGCGGCCAGGATGATCGCCGCGACGCACACCGGGACGTTGATCCAGAAGATCGACTGCCAGCCGGCGGTCTCCACCAGCGTGCCGCCGACCAGCGGGCCCAGCGCCATGCTCAGGCCGATCACGCCACCCCACACGCCGATGGCCCTGGCCCGCTCGCGGTTGTCGGTGAAGGTGTTGGTGATGATCGACATCGCCACCGGGTTGAGCATCGAGCCGCCGACCGCCTGCACCATCCGGAAGGCGATCAGCCAGCCGGCGTTGGGGGCCACGCTGCACAGCAGCGAGCCCAGGCCGAACAGGGTCAGGCCGGTCTGGAAGGTGCGGCGGCGGCCGATCCGGTCGCCGGTCGAGCCGGCCAGCATCAGCAGGCTGGCCAGCACCAGCACGTAGGCGTCGATGGTCCACTGCAGGCTGGAGACCGAGGCGTGCAGGTCACGCTGGATCGACGGCAGGGCCAGGTTCACGATCGTGTTGTCCAGGCCGACGATGAACAGGCTCATGCAGCAGATCGCCAAGATGAGTCGTCGCCGTCCGCGGCTGAGCTCAGGCACCCCGTGTCCCCCCTCAAGGTAGTTGTACGACTGTAATTGTTATTAGCCTACAACTATCTTTCGGCCAAGGGAACCGTGAGCTCCTTCACGGGCCGGGTGCGGTCCTCGGGCCGCCCTCGCCGGCGACGGGTTCTGATCGGCTCAAGGGGGTTGCCTTCCCGCACCCAGCCGGCTTCCCTTGAACCCCTCGAAGGCGTTGCCCCGCCCGGGTACGGTGCGGGGGAAGCCGAGACGCGTCGGAGGGGTCCTGATGTCGTTGGCCGGATATCCGGCGCGGGCGCCGAGTTTTCTGGGGCAGCTGCTGCGCCGGGGTGCGCCGGTGATCGCGGCGACGCCGAAGGACGTGCCGGACCTGGTGGTGGATCCGACGCCGGTGCCGGGTTGGCAGCGGATCTCGGCCATGTGCTCGGTCGAGAGCCAGTCGGAGCCGGACTCGCTGATGGTCCGGGCCTGCCGGTACGTGGTGCTGGTGCCGATGGTGTACCGGTTCGTGGCGTTGCCGGTGATGCTGCTGCCGGTGCTCGGCGCCGGTCACGTGGGCGTGGGACTCGCCGTGGGGCTGCTGCTGTTCGTGTTGAACGCGGCGGCGATCGTGTGGGCGCTGCGCGTGCCGGGTGTGCTGAGCGAGTCCCTGCGGACCCTGCTGATCACGGACGCGAGCGTGGCGATCGGGGCCAATCTCCTTGTCGGGTACGTGGATCCGGGCGCGTCGGCGCTGACGTGGACGCATCTGGTCGGCTCGGTGGCACTGTGGACGGTCGCTTGGGGAATCCCGTTCGGACTGGCGCTCACGGCGCTGAGCGTGCCGTTGCAGGCGGTCGTGTCGACAAACGTGATCACGTTGGCCGCCAACACCTTGTTGCTGGTCGTGACGATCGTGACGTCCACGGGCGCGCTGCTGCTGGTCGGCCTCGGCACTAGACTGGCGCTGGGGCTGGGCATTCGGCGTGGCCGGGAGGCCGAGGCGGCCAAGGTCCGGCGCGGGCTGCACGACTCGGTGCTGCAAGCGCTGGAGGCCATGGCGTTGCCCGGGCCTGGGGACTCCGCGCACGCCGCGGAGCGACTTGCCGAGCTGCGGGGGATCGCCCGGGCGCAGGCGATGGAGCTTCGGCGGGGGCTGGCCGGCGAGCCGGATCTGCCACAGCCGACGACCATCGGCGAGGATCTCGCCCTGCTGGCCACAGAAATGGCCCGCGAGGGGCTGCGCGCCCAGCTGGTGTTCGCGGAGGTCGACGACAGCACGATGCCCGAGGCGCGGCGGCGGGCAGTCCGCGATGCGGCGCGGGAAGCCTTGCGCAACACGATGAAGCACTCCGGCACCAACGAGGCCGTGCTGCGGATCGAGGAGCGGGACGGCGGCATCGCGGTGATCGCCCGTGACCACGGCAGCGGTTTCAGCGACACGGACCGGCCGGCCGGCTTCGGCATCAGCGAGTCGATCACGGCCCGGCTGGCCGAGGTCGGCGGCCGCTCGCACGTCGACTCGCGGCCGGGGCGGGGAACCAGGGTGACGCTGTGGGTGCCACGGTGAGGGCTGCCGCCGCGGTGCTGGTGGCGGTCGTGCTGGCGATGATCGTGAACGTGCCGAGCGGGCGGGCCGCCGGCTGCGCCACGTCGACGCAGGTCTACCAGGATGCGCCGTCGTGGGCCCAGAAGCTGGTCGATCCGTCGCGGATCTGGCTGCTCACCAAGGGATCCGGGCAGACGGTGGCCATCGTCGGCGCGGGCGTCGACGGCGGCAACCCGCAGTTCGGGCCCGCGCAGGTGTTGGCGTCCAACGACCTGGTGCCGCGGCCGGGCGGCGTGGCCGACTGCGATGGTCGCGGCACGTTCGCCGCCGGGATCATCGGCGGGCAGCCGAACGACCAGACGACCTTCGTCGGCATGGCCCCGGGCGTGCGGCTACTGCCTCTGCGCTACACCGCCGGTGCGGGCGACACCAATCCCGGCGACCCCGGGCGGCTCGCCACCGCGATCACCCAGTCCGTGCACGCCGGGGCCGGCACGATTCTCATCGACGTTCCGACTACTGTGGACAGTCCGGCGCTGGACGACGCCGTGAGCGCGGCACTCGCCGCCGGCGCCGTGATCGTGTCGCCGGCTGTCGGCACCCAGGCCGGCGTGGTCAGCTACCCCACCGCATTGCCGGGCGTGCTCGGTGTTGGCGCCGCCGACGAGAACGGCGCGGCCGTGCAGACCGAATCCGGCGACTACATCGATATCGCGGCGCCCGGGGCCGATCTGGTCAGCACCTCGGCCGGCGGGCACGGACACTCCTGGCCCATCAAGGATCCCGCCGCGGCCGCCGCCTATGTCGCCGCGACCGTGGCGCTGCTGCGGTCGTACCGGCCGACCGCGACGCCCGCGCAGATCGTGAACCGGTTGACGCTCACCGCCTCCCGAGCTGCCGGTGGCGGCCGGGATCCCCGGCTGGGCTGGGGAATCGTCGACGCCTATGCGGCCGTCAGCTCGCAACTGCCGCTGACCGCGCCCGGGCCGGACGCCTCACCCGCCGCCGCGGCCGTGCCGAATCTGGTGCCCGCCGCCGCGCCCGCTCAACCGCCGTTGAACGCCCTGGTCGGCGGTTTGGCGTTGGGTGGGGTCGGGTTGGCGGCGCTGGCCGGATTGATCACCGTGACCATTCGGCGCGGCCGGGAAAGGGGCTGGAAGGTCAGCCCTTGAATAGCCGCTGACCTGCTGATTCGCAGTTGTCCACAGGAATCGAGCTATCCACAGGCAACACCTTTCCAAGATCGTCCGGAGGCGCCAACGGGTAGGATGGGATTGGGCACGCCCCCCTGGGAGTGGTGGGTGGTGGTTTCAGTAGGTCAACCCCTGAGGACCGTCGTCAGCAGCGTGTCCGTGAGCCAGCCCCGGTAGCGGTCCGCCGACCAGCCCTGATCCCGTCGCAACAGGTGATGCACGTGCGGGGAACACAGGGTGTGCAGCAGCGTTGCCGCTGTTTCGGCGTCGACCCGCAGTAGCCCGTTATGGGCCCAGGCCTGTGCGAGCGCCAGCATGTTCGCCTTGTTGGCGGCCGAACTCCGTTCGCAGAACTCCCGCATGTCGGCGTCCGCGCCGGACGACTCGATCGCCGCCATGATCAGATCGCCGGCCCGTTCCAGCAGCGCCGCGCCGAAGCCGACGATCAGCTCCACGGCCCGGCGCGGATCGGTCTCGGTGAACACGTCGGTGAACTCGGGCCGCTCGGCCACCGCGACCGGCCGGTCGTCACCGACTGTCGCGACGTTCACGACCTCGTTGAACAGCGCGGTTTTGGTCGGGAACGCGGTGTACACGGTGCGCTCGGCCACGCCGGCCTCCGCGGCGACCTGGCGCATGGTCGTCGCGGTCACGCCGCGGTCCACGAACAGCCGCGCGGCGGCCGCCCGGATCAGCTCCCGGGTCTGCTCGGCCGACTCCGCGCGGCGGCGGGACCGATAGGGGCGCTTGACGTCATCACTCATCGAGCGCATGCTATCAGCTGTTAATGCAGTATCGCTGCATCGAATTCGGGGAGGGGCAGTGCCGCAGCTCTCGGGCATCCATCACGTCAAGTTCCCGGTCAGCGACCTGGCGGCCAGCCGCGCCTGGTACGAGCAGGTCTTCGGCTTCGAGGTGACCATCGAGTTCCCCGACGAGCAGGGCGTGGTCCGCGGCCTCGGCGGGACCGCCAAGGGCCTCGGCGAGGTCGGCCTCGCGCTGCGCGAGAACCCGGCCGCCGCCGCCGGCATCCAGGGCTTCGACCCCGTCAGCTTCGGTATCGAGGACCGCGCCGCCGCCGAGGAATGGGCCGCCCACCTCGACGGCCTGGGCATCGAGCACTCGCCCGTGATCGACGCGACCGTCGGCTGGATCCTCGTCTTCCACGACCCGGACGGCACCGAGATCCACCTCTACAGCTTCGCCGCCCACGGCATCGACCAGACCGGCCGCAAGGGCTACGGCCGGGCTGCGGCGCAGGCGTAGCGCACAGCCGGGGGAGATGCCACATGCGCTTCCTACTTGCGCCCAGACGCCAAGTAGGAAGCGCATGTGGCGAACCCGGGGGGCTGCTCAGTGCTGGTCAGGGCATCAGGGACAGGTAGGCGTTGGCGGCCTGGTCGTCGCCCTGCTGGTAGTTGGCGGCGCTGGACTGGACGCCGGTGGCCAGGGTGGAGGTCCGGTCGAGCTGGGCGGTGATCCGGGAGGCCAGGGACTCGAGCAGCGCGGCGTGCGCTTCGGCGGCCTGCTGCGACTGCGGCAGGCCGCCGAAGGCGGTCGAGGCCGGCTCGGGGGATCCGACCTCGCCCCGCACGGACCGCAGCCGCTGGGCCTGGGCGGCCAGCTCGGCGGCCACCTGGTCCAGGGCGCGCGGGGCGGCCCGGAACGAGGTGGGGGTGGCGCCGCCGGTGGCAGGGGTGCCGGTGACCTGTCGGCTGGCGGTCCTCGCCTGGTTGAGATAGCTCCGGTACGCCCCGTTGGTGTAAGTCGACCAGGGTCGGAAGTTGCTGCCCTGCCGGGAGATGGTGTATGCGTGCCGGGCGTTGACGGCGGGGTCGGAGTTGGCCTGGGCGTTGCGCAGCGCCTGCTCGGCGGCGGTGCCGTGGCCGGGGTTGAGCGACCGGATCTGCCACAGCCCGACCGACGGGCCCCAGGTCCCGGTCTGGAGGTTCACGTCGCCGTGAATGCCGGTGTCGCCATGGGATTCGGCCAGCGCGACGGCGACGGCGGTGTTCAGCGAATCGCCGCGGAAGCCGGCGTCGTAGGCGTGCTGGGCGATCTCCCGAGCGCTGATCGTGGGCATGTCAGAGGTCCTCGCCGATGACCGACGGTGCGACGGCGGAGGATTCGCCCCACACGTCCTCGGTCTCCACCAGCCACGGCGGGATCCGCCGGCCGCCGCCCATGTCCCCGGCGCCGGCCCCGTTCATCGGCATCATGGGCATTATCGGCGCCATGGCCTTGCTGGCGGCGGTGTCCGCGACGGCCGCGCCGAGCGCGCCGCCGGCGATGTCGGCAGTCGGATTGGTGCCGCCGGAGACCATGCTGGCGTCCGCGGTCGGCACGGAACCCGGTGTGCCGCCACCGATGCCGCCGCCACCGCCGCCGATTCCGCCGGGAAGCTTGCCGCTGAACGATCCCTGCCCGGCCGTGTCGCCGAGCTTCGCGCCGGCCGGGGTCGTCGACTTCTCGTCCGACTTGGGTTTCGCGAAGCCAGGCACCTTGGGCATGATCGAGCCGAACCGGCCGAACGCCGCCGCCGACGCGGCGGCCAGGCCGGCGGTGAACATGCCGCCGAACAGGGGAGAACCGGTTGGCTGCTGGCCGGAAGCCGGCGTGCCGCCGCCGGCCGGCAGTGCGGTCGTGGTGCCGGTGGCGGTGTTCACCCACGACGTGGAGCCGGTCGACACGATCGGTGTGGCCGCGGATCCGTTGTCGGACTGGGTGGTTGTCGGCGCGGTGCCGCTGGGCACCTGCTCGGCGTTGGGCGACGGCGGGATCGAGTCCTGCGCCGTCGTGTAGTCGCCGGCCAGCGCCTGCATCACCATCACGGCCTCGGCGTGCGCGGCGCTCGACGCCGCCGCGGCCTGCTGCTGGTCGCGCACCTGCGCGACGGCGGCCGCCTGCTGTTGCTGCATCTGGGCCACCACCTGGGGCGGAGTGTCGGCCTGCACCTGGATCTGGGTGGTGGCCAGGCTCATCACCGACGGCGACACCTGCGGCACGTTCACCGGCTTGGGCATCTTGGCCCGCGCGGTGACCAGCGCCTCGCCGGCGTCGTGGGTCAGGTCGCGCATGGCGAACGCGGTGTCGGCGACCTTGCGGATGCCGTCGGCCAGATCGCTGATCATCGACTGGTACTGCTGGGCCGCGCCGCCCTGCCACTTGTCCTGGAAGCCGGACAGCTGCGACCGCAGGTCGTTGGCCTTGTCGTGCAAGCCCTTGCCGGTCGAATCCCAGATGTCGGCCGCCTCGGTGACGGTGTCCGGGTCGCTGGCGAACAGCATCGTGTAGAGCTGTTCGTGGCTGAACTGTGCGAAGTTCGTGTGCGGGTTCATGTCCATGTGGCGTCACCCTGGTCCGCGTAACCCGTGGCCACCTGCATGCCGCTCGCGAGGTCGGTGTCGAGCTGCTCGTAGCCGGTGGCCACGGTTTTGGTCACGTTCTCGGCGAAATCGATCGCCTGCCGCACCTGGTCGAGCAGCCCGTGCATCTCCGCGACCGCCGCCTTGGTGCGCGTCGCCAGCCCGAGCGCCTCGCCGAACTCGCCCAGCAGCACCGGCGCCCCGGCCAGCTGCGTGAGCTGGTCCATCGGGCCGCCCATGCCGTCCAGCTGGGTCTGCAGCTCGCGGGCGAAGTCCGTCAACGACTCCAGGTGGACGGAGAACGACTGGTCCCACATCCCTGGTCAGCTCCCCAGATAGTCGTGGCGACGGCGGCGGCCCGGCACCCGGGCCGGACCGCCGCCGCCGGGGTCACGCGAAGTACTGCGTGTTCTTGTTCTCCAGCGCCAGCTGGAGGTCGTGCGCCTCCATGACCTTGCCGCCGAACTGGCCGACGATGGTGGCGATGTCGTTGGTGGCGTTGCGCAGCCGCGTCTCGGCCTGCTCCGCCGCCTGGCCGGCGGCGCTGCCCGAGGCGTACCAGGTGGCCTTGATCGGCTGGAGCGCGGTGTGCAGCTGGTCCAGGTACTCCTGCAGCGCCTTGGCCTTGGCGGCCAGGGTCTGCGAGCTGACCTGGAGTGCCGCGAAGTCGACGCTGATCTGGTCGGCGGTCATCGTGTGCTCCCTCGGGTCAGGCCAGCGATCCGCCGGTCAGGCGGCCGAAGACCGCGCCGCCGGCGTCGACGTTGTTGGACAGGCTGGTCAGGCTCTGGGCGACCGTGCTGTCACCGCTGCCGTAGTTGTGGAAGCTCTGGTTCACCAGGTTCGACATGGTGTCGAGCTCGGTGCTCGCCGTCCGCATCTTGTCCTGGAGCTGGGTGTGCAGCTGCCAGAACGCGGTGGCCTGGCTGCCCTGGTAGTGGCTCAGCGCCGAGACCAGGTCGTTCTCCAGGTCCGACATGGTCTTCTTGGCGTTCGCCGCGCACTCCTCGAAACCCTGGACCGCTCGCGTCATCGCCGCTGCGTCGGCCTTGAAGCCGGGGCTGCTCACGGGCCACCTCCTCTCGCTCGACTGCCTTCTTCGTCACCGCTCACGCTAGAAACCTTGAGGGTTCGAGCAAACGGCACAACTACCAGTCACAGTGACGGCACTATTACCCACAGGCGACCTGGATCAGGGACGTTCGGGCACGCCTGCGGACCAATTGGCCACGGCCCGGCGGCTGGGACGTGGGTTTGGCGTCGCCCAACAGGATCCCTTCCTCGGGAGAGCCGGACAGCACGAGACCGGGCGAGCCGAGTTCCCGCACCCGCTGCACGAGCGGCTCGAACAGGGCCCGGGAGGCGCCGCCGCTGGCCCTTGCGATGATCAGATGCAACCCCACGTCCCGAGCTTGGGGGAGGTAGTCCATCAAGGGGGACAAGGGGTTGCGGCCGGGGTTGGCCACGAGCTCGTAGTCGTCGACGATGACGAAGAGCTCGGGGCCGGTCCACCAGGTGCGTTCCCGCAGCTGCTCGACGGTCACCTCGGGCCCGGGCAGGCGGGTCTGCATCGCCGCGGCGGCCTCGGAAACCAGGCCGGTGACGGCGTTCTCGGCCCCGGCGTAGCCGAGCAGGTGCGGACCGGTGACGGCGTCGAGCAGGCCCCGCCGGTAGTCCACGACGATGATCGCTGCTTCGTTGGCGGTGTACCGGGCGGTGATGCCGTTGGCGATCACCCGCAACAGGTTGGTCTTGCCCGACTCGACGTCGCCGAAGGCCAGGAAATGGGGCTCGGCGGCGAAATCCAGGTGCACGGGCTTGAGGTCGGCCTCGGCGAGGCCGAGGGGCACGATCTTGTCTTCGCTGCTGGAGATCTCGGCCAGCGGGACCTCGCGTGGCAGCAGGCGGACCGGCGGCGCGGGCGGCCGGGTCCAGGCCAAGGTGGCGGCCTCGACGAAGGAACCGGTGCCGGCAGCAAGGGAACCGGGGCGCTGATCACCGTCCACTCGGGGCAGTGCGGTGAGGAAGTGCAGCTTGTCCTTGGTGAGGCCGCGACCGGGCGCGCCGGCCGGCACGTTCGCCGCGGCGCGGCGGTCGATGGACGAGTCGGCAGGGTCGCCCAGCCGCAGCTCGAACCGGGTGCCGGCGGCGTCGCGCAGCTGCGGCCGCACACCCATCCACCAGTTGGCCGAGACGACCACGTGGATGCCGAAGCCCAGTCCGCGAGCGGCCAGCCCGATCACGGCCTGCTCCAGGGCTTCCTGCTCCTCGCGTAGCGTCGCCCAGCCGTCCACGACGAGGAACACGTCGCCGAACTCGCGGCCGTCGGCGCTCTCGGTGAACTCGGCCCGGCGCTGCCGGAATGTGGTGATCGAGTCGATTCCGTTGGCGGCGAAGAACAATTCCCGCTCGGACAGCAGCGTCGTGACCTCGGCGACGACCCGGCGGCAGCGTTCCGGCTCGCGGCGGGTGGCGTAGCCGGAAGTGTGCGGCAGGCCGGAGACCGGCCGCAGCGCGCCGCCGCCCATGTCCAGCACGAAGAACTGGGCCTCGGCCGGCGTGTGGGTCAGCGCCAGCACGCCGATCAGCGTGCGCAGCAACGTGCTCTTGCCGCTCTGCGGCGCGCCGACGACGATCGCGTTGCCGGCGGACCCGGACAGGTCGGCCCACAACAGGTCCCGCCGCTGCTCGAACGGCTTGTCCACGATGGCGATCGGCACGATCAGCCGGCCGTTGCCGCCCCAGCCGACCGGGCACAGCCCGCGCTCGGGGTCGATGCCCAGCGGCGGCATCAGCTGGTCCAGCGTCGGCGGCTCGCCCAGCGGCGGCAGCCAGATCTGGTGCGCGTCGGGTCCCTTGCCCTGCAACCGTTCCACGATCGTGCCCATGATCGTCTCGCCGGTGTTGGGTTGCTCGGGCGTTTCCGGCGCTGCGGTCACTTCGGGTATCGGCGTCGGCGCCAGCGTGAACGGCAGAACGGCCCGGGACTGGGCCGGGCCGGCCTCGACGACGCCGCGCGGCGGCAGCTCGCCGGACACGAACGCGGCCTTGAACCTGATCAGCGTCTCGGTGTCCACGCGCAGATAACCCGAGCCCGGCACCGGCGGCAGCTGGTGCGCGTCGGCGACGCCGAGCACGGACCGGCTCTCCGACGCGGAGAACGTGCGCAGGCCGACGCGGTAGGACAGGTGCGAGTCGAGGCCGCGCAGCCGGCCCTCCTCGAGTCGTTGCGAGGCAAGGAGAAGGTGGATGCCCAGGCTGCGGCCGAGCCGGCCGATCATGACGAACAGGTCGATGAACTCGGGCTGGCTGCTGAGCAGCTCGGAGAACTCGTCGATGATCACCAGCAGCGAGGGCAGCGGATCCAGCGACGCGCCGTCCAGCCGGGCCCGCTCGTAGTCGCGCACGGACGCGTAGTTGCCGGCCGCCTTCAGCAGTTCCTGCCGGCGGACCAGCTCGCCCTTGATCGCGTCGCCCATGCGGTCGACCATGGACAGGTCCTCGGCCAGGTTGGTGATCACCGCGCAGGTGTGCGGCAGTCCGGTCATGCCGGCGAAGGTCGCGCCGCCCTTGAAGTCGATCAGCGCCAGGTTCAGCTGCTCCGAGGAGTGCGTGGCGGCCAGGCCGATCACCAGCGTGCGCAGCAGTTCCGACTTGCCGGAGCCGGTCGCGCCGATCACCAGGCCGTGCGGGCCCATGCCGCCCTCGGCCGACTCCTTCAGGTCCAGGTCGACCGGCCGCCCGTCGGGGTCGACGCCGATCGGCAGCCGCAGCCGCTCCCGGGCGGTGCGGCGACGCCACGTGACATCCGTGTCGAGGTCACGGGGATCGCCGATGCCGAGCAGGCCGGGCAGCCCGAAGTTGGCCGCCATCGGCGACTCCGCGACCACCGGCGCGCCCTGGTACAGCGGGGCGAGCTGGCGGGCCAGCGCCTCGGCCGAGGCGTGGTCGAACCGGTCCGGGCGGCCCAGCAGCGCGATCCGGCGGTCGTTGTCCTCGCCGACGACCATGCCCAGCCGGTCGCCGGCCACGTGCAGGAACAGATCGTGCTCGGGGGCCGTCTCGTCCGGGAGGCCGCCGCCGACGTCGATCACCGTGACGGCCTGGCGGCCGCCGGCCGCGGTCAGCCGGCTGTCGTCGGCGGTGCGGCCGCCGTCCAGCACGACCACGATGTGCTGGTACTCCGGGGAAGTCGCCTTGCTGAAAGCCGGCCGTTCGCCCAGGTCGGCGCCGAGCAGGTCGGCCAGCGCGCCCACGCGGTCGGCGACCAGCCGGGCCGGGCCGGTCGGATCGCCGGTCGTGCCCTGGTTATGCGGCAACCACTTCGCCCACTCCCAGTCCCGGATCCGGTCCGCCGGCAGGCAGAACGCGATGCGCAGGTCGGTCGGGGAGTGGAAGGCCGCCAGCTGGGCCAGTACGGCCCGGACCAGGTCCAGCACCTGCCGCCGGTCGCCGGTCACGGTGATCCGCGCGAACGAGCGCAGCGAGATCGCCACCGGCAGGTCCGGCACCGTGGCGTAGGCGCGGATGAAGTGCCGCAACGCCGTGGAGGAGACGGGATCCAGGTCCTCCAGCGGCACGGTCTGCGGCGCGCGTAGCGGCGTGGCCAGGCGCTGCGGGCCGGCCCCGACACGGACCTTGCCGAATGCCGGGTCCATCCGCCGGCGCTCCCACAGCCGGCCGCGCTCCACGAACGCCCACAGGTCGACCGGCTCCGGCTGGGCCGCGGTCAACGCGATCCGCTGCCGCTCCGCCACTTCCCGCACCTGGCCGCGCAGGCCGGTCAGGTAGCGCTGGTAGTCCCGCCGCTCCTCGTTGATCTGCGCCTTCTTGGCCGCCCCGCCCCGGGCCAGCGACATGATCACCATGCCGGCCATGGACACCGCGAACAGCGCCCCGAAGACGTAGGTCATCACGCCGCCGCTGCGTCCGATGTAGACGAACGACATCGCCCCCATGCCGAGCATCATCGGCAGGAAGAACAACAGCTGCACCGCGCCCTGGTTGGAGCCCTTGGGCAGCATCGGCGGGGACTGCAGGGTGATCTCGCCGCTCGGTGGCTCCAGCCGGGTCTGTGTGGCACTCACCACCGCATTTTGCCCAGAGAACCGGACGGACCTTGTGGGTAATTCTGCCGTCATGCCGGCTAGTGGGTAATTCTGCCGTCTGTTGCTGCCCTTGCGCCGCTCTACTCTCCGTCTCACAAGGTCGCCGACCAGGGAGGGAGTGGGATGGACACCGGTCAGTACGAGGTGCGTCCGGAGGCCATGCGGTCCGCGGTCGGCAACATCGGCGGCATCATCATGCAGACCGTCAACGCCGTGCTCGACCTGGAGAAGCTGGTGTTGGCGCCGACCTCGTTCGCGATGATCGGGGACGCGGTGGCCTCGGGCAACGTGGCGATGCAGGCGCAGCAGGTGGCCGCGATGCAGTCGCTGCTGAAGGGCCTGCAGGCGGTCAACGATCTGATCAAGAAGAGCGCCGACGCGTACGACGAGGCCGACCGCGCGGTGGCGCAGGGATTCGGCGGCAGCCCGTCGGCCGGCACCGCCAACACGGCGAGCCTGTGGTCGAGCCCGGCGGCGGGAATGGTGGCGGCGCAGGCGTTCAACGACAGTGTCGGCGGCGCGGGCGATCCGCACTCGGTGGCCAACGTGCTGGACTACCTGGGCCACGCGGGCCTCGGCCACGACTCGTCGGCCGGTCAGTTCGCCCATGACGGCACGGGTTTCGCCAACTGGCTGGACGCCAGCCCCGACCACCAGGCCCAGGTCGGCGTGATCGGCGTGTACTCGGGCGTGGCCCGAAATCTGGGCGACATCCCCGGCGGCGTGCACGCGGGCGACGTGGTGGTGGTCGACTCCACCATCGGCGTCGCCGGGACGGGCGGCCAGCTCTACAACCACGGCCCGCTCACCCCGGACTTCGGCGGCCTGGCGATGGTCCGCGTCTACCGTCCGATGCCGGCCTGACAGGAGAGACCACCGTGCTCACGTTCCCGAACTCCAGCGCGATGGACGCGACGGCGAGCTCCGGCGGGCCGATCACGTTCCTGCCGCGCATCGTCACCGGCCAGCCCGAGCAGATCGCCGCGCACGTGACCCAGGTGCTGGCCAAGGCCAAGCAGTTCGTCACGCTGATGGACGACTTCGCCAAGGCCGAGAAGCAGCTGTCCCAGGTGTGGTCGGGCGCGGCGTCGGAGACGGCGCTGAAGAAGATCACCGACTCGCTGCAGTCCTTCGAGAAGATCATCAAGGTGGTGCAGGAGGGCGCGCAGCTGCTGGGCGTGGCCAGCACCCTGGTGAAGACCGCGCAGACCGCCTACACCTCGGTGGTCTCGGCGGTGAACCCGACGGTCGCGGCGCTGATGTCGAACCCGTGGACCCACGCGGCGGCGGTCGCGCTGTCCACCGCCACGTCGGCCTCGCTGCGTAGTTTCATCGAGGCGATCGGCGGTCTGCTCAAGACGTTGGGTCTGACCAAGCTCGGCACCGAGCTGACCACGCTGGCGTCGATCATCCAGGAGCTGGAGAAGCTGTTCGGCGGCACCAAGTCCGCGTCGGCCTCGACGCCGTCCGGGACCACACCGTCTACCACCACAGTGACCAGCAATCCGGTGACCGCGCCGGTGACGCCGCCGCCGGTGGCCTCGACCACCGGCCAGCAGGTCACCTCGACGCCCACGGCGCCCACGGTGACGACTGGCACCACGCCGACGACTTCCACGGTGTCGCAACCGAATCCGTACAACTACACGCCGCCCGCGCTCGGCGGGGCCACCCCGAGCACGGCGGACACGTGGATCCCGGTCGACCCGCCGGCCGGGTCCACACCCGCCACCTCAACGCCCGCCACGCCGGTCGACACCGGCGTGATCAAGGTGACCACCACGATCGGCGACGAGTCGACCACCGTGGAGATCCCGACCGGCCACAACGCCCAGCTGGACGTGGACATCCCGGTCAACGGCCAGCATCTCACCGAGCACATCTCCGTCACGGGCGCGTCGTGACCGACATCTCCGGGGTCGTCACCTCGGTCCTGAGCAGCTATCTGAATGTGCTGGACCAGTGCGCGCAACAGGTCACCGGCGACCCTTCGGCGCTGCAACAACAATCGCAGCGGCAGAACGACGAGGCCACACAGTTGGCCGCGGTGTCGACGGAGATCTCCGGCTGTGCCACGAAAAGCGACGCCAGCTGGCAGGGCGCTGCGCAGCAGGCCTTCGCGTCGGCCGCCGGCGTGCTCAGCAAGGACATCGACGACGTCACGCAGCAGCTGAAGACCGAGGCCCAGCGGCTGTCGATGACGGCCAGCGCGATCCAGACCACGATGTCCGCGATGGACACCGTGCGCGGCCAGTTCCTCCAGTACGCCAAGGTGCTCATCGACGAGGCGCGGACCGCGGCGACCGGGTCCGAGCAGGCGTTCCTGAACGCGGCCCAGCAGCTGGGCGAGTCGGCGGTGAAGTCGGCGGCCGCACTGCGGCAGCGGCTGGCCGACGCGCTGACCCAGTTGTACGGCCTCAAGCCGGAAACCTCGGAGCCGGTGGAGAAGAAGGAAGACGACGAGGGACCGGGCAAGGTCAAGGTCGACCTCACGCAGTTGAAGTCCGGCCCGTTGTCCTGGATCGGCGACGAGATCCTGGACGGCCGCAAGCGGCCGCGGTCGGCGCCCTCCTGGTTCAAGAACTCCGGCTGGTACAAGCTCGACGGGGACGGCCTCTCCGGCACCCGCGCACCGAAGAAGGACGACACCCCGTTCGGCGACGCCGAGCTGCCGGAGAACGCCACCACCGGCCAGAAGATCTGGCACAGCACGGACATCACCCTGATCAAGGGCGAAGGCGTGCTCGCCGACGACAGTTACGGCGGCAAGATCGGCGACAACGTCGACGAGGCCCACGCCTACCTCGGCCCGCGCGCGACCTGGGACGCGGCGGCGCTCGTGCACGGCGGCGAGTTCCGGGTCGACGGCAAGATTCAGGGCACCCTGGCCGATGTCGGGGCCAGCGGGGCGTTGACCGACGGCGTGGTCACCGCCAAGGGCGACGTTGACGCGTACGTCGGCGGCCAACTGGCCGGCCACCTCGACGGCAGCGGCCACGGCGTCGCCGCGCACCTGGATGCCTTTGCCGGGGCCAAGCTCAGTGGCTCCGCCGGGGTCGACGTGGCCGGCATCGGCGTGGGGGCCAAGGGCGAGCTGGAGGCCGGCATCGGCGCGCAGTTCGACGGCCAGGCCACCATGGAGAACTGGCACGCCAAGGTGAACTTCAAGGTCGGGGCGGCGCTCGGGGTCGGGGCCAGCCTCGGCGCGAACATCGACGTCGACCTGCCCAAGGTGTACGAAACCGCCTCGCACTACGGTCATGAGGCGTACGAGTCGGTGAGCAGCACGGCGTCGCAGGCGGCGCGGGCGATCGGATCGGTATGGTAGAGCTGCCGCTGGGAGTCGAAGTGCCGGACGGCTGGGTGCCCGTCGACCCGGTCGAGGCCGGCGCGCCCGGTGCGGCACTCGTGGTCGTGCTGCCCACGCCGGAAGGCGAGTTCACGCCGAACATCACCGTCGGCGTCGGCGAGCCGTCGTCCACTGTGGACGTGCAGAAGGCAGCGGACGAGGCCGTGCGACGACTGTCCGATGTGGCCGACGAACTGGCCGTGCGCAGCCGGCAGGACGTCGGCGAGGAGCCGACCCCCGGTGTGGCCCAGGTGATCGACCTGCTGGTCGGCGGGCAGCGGCTGGCCCAGTACCAGGTGCATCTGTCGATCCCGTTGCCGGACAACGAGGGCCACGTGCCGGTGGAGATCGCCGGCACCTGCACGCCGTCGCAGGCCGAGCGGGCGGTGCCGGACTTCCAGCGGCTGGTGGCCAGCTTCCACCTGCGCGCTGACGACGAGTGAGAGGCGGATCATGGACCTGGAGACCGGTGTCGACGTGCAGGGCCTGCTGGACCAGGTGCGGGCCCAGCAGGAGCAGGTGCAGCGCATCCAGCGCGGGGTCGAGACCCTGGAGGTCAAGGGCTACTCCCGCGGCAACGAGGTGACGGTGTCGCTGCGCGGCAGCGGCCAGTTCACCGACATCAGCATCGACCCGGAGTCGATGCGCCGCTACAATGCCCGCGATCTCGGCGACATGGTGCTGGAGGCGGTCAACGACGGGCTGCGCAAGATGGCCGAGGCCGCCAGCGCCCGGTTCGCGCCGGTGATCGAGGCGGCCGGCCGGATGGAGCGGTTCACGTCATGATCTCCACGACGCGCCGGATCACCGTTGTCACTCCCCGGGCGCGTGTGGATGTCGCGCTGCCGGTGCAGAGCACGCTGGCCGAGCTGGTGCCGCAGCTGGTCCGCCTGTCCGGCGCCGAAGGGCAGGCGTCGCCGGACAATCCGGGCTGGGTGCTGTCCCGGCTCGGCGATTCGCCGTTTCCGCCCGGGCTGACGGTGGCCGCGATCGGCCTGCGGGACGGCGAGGTGCTGCACCTGAGCCCGCGCGAGCGGCAGGTCGTGCCACTGCTGTTCGACGACGTGGTGGACGCCATCGCCAGCGTCGCCGGGACCAAAACCGGGGCGTGGGCCGGGAACATCGCGCGCCGGTCCGCGCAGCTGGCGGCCGTGGTCTCGCTGCTGGGCGCCGCCGTGCTGCTGGCCGCCGGCCTGTCCGGCACGTGGTTCGCGCCGGCCGCTTGCGGCGCGTTCTCCTTGGTGCTGCTGCTCTCCGGCGGCGCCCTGGCCCGGGCCTACGGCGATTCGGGCTCCGGCGTGGCCTGCGCGGCCGCCGGCATCGGCCCCGCCTTGTTGGCCGGGTTGGCTGCTGTGCCACCGTTCCAGGCGTCGCTGGAGGTTGCCTCGATCGCGGCCGGTTTGGCCGCCGTGACCGGATATGGTGTGCTGGCGGCGGTTCTGTTGCCGGATCGGCTGCCGTGGTTCGGCGGCCTGGCCGTGGCGGCCGGTTTCGGCACCATTGCCACCGCATTCGTGCTGCTGTCCGGAGTTCCGATCGCCGGCCCCGCCGCCGTGTTGGCCGCCGCCGTCACGGCGTTGGCCGCGCTGGCCCCGATGTTGGCTCTGCGGTTGGGAAAGCTGCCGCTGCCCCGCGTGCCCGCCGACATCGACTCCTTCCGGGCCGAGGAAGAACCCACTCTCGGGCCGGACGTGCTGGACCAGACCGCCAACGCCGAACGCATCCTCACCGGTCTGCTGGCCGCCCTGGCCTTGGCCGCCGTCGGCGGCGTTTTCGCCCTGCTGGCCGACGATTCCCCCTGGTCGGCAGCGCTTTCCGGCACGCTGGGCCTGGTGTGGCTGCTGCGTTCCCGGTCGTACGCCGGCACCGCTCAGCGGCTTGTGCTGCTGCTGGCCGGCTTCGCCATGCTGGGCCGCCTCGGGGCGTGGCTGGTGACCTGGCAGCACGGAGTCCTTGTGGCCGTCGCTGTGCTGGTCGTGGCCGCGATCCTCTGCCTGGCCCACGCCACTCGCGTCCGCCGCGGCCACCGATCCCCGTACTGGTCACGGATGATGGACATCGCCGAGTTCCTCGGCCTCATCGCCATCGTCCCTCTGGTCGGCGCGGTGCTCAACGTGTACACGGTCGTCCGCGGCATGCTCTGATAGGGCATGAGCTGGATCGACTGGGACCACAACGCCTTCTATCACCGGTGCCTGTTGCGCCAGCTGCCGCGTGGATGCGCGCGGGCCCTGGATGTCGGCTGCGGTGCGGGAAGTTTTGCCGCCAAGCTGGCCAGACGGGTCGAGCAGGTCGACGCGATGGACCAGTCGCCGACCATGATCGACGCTGCGAAGATCGTCGTGCCGGACAACGTCTCCTGCCTCACTGGCGACTTCCTGCGGCACGAGTTGGCCGAGGAGAGCTACGACGCGGTCTTCTCGATCAGCGCGCTGCACCACATGCCCCTGGCGGACGCGCTGCCCCGGATGGCCGCGGCCCTGCGTCCCGGCGGTGTTCTCGCGGCGATCGCCTTGCCCAGAGCCGACCTGCCGCGCGCGCTCCCCGTCGAGTTGGCTGCCGCGGCCGGACACCGGTTGTTCGGCCTGGCATTCGCCGTCGCCGGGTGCTACCGCAAAGAACCGAGTCACAAGGACATGCCCGTCGTCCTCGACCCGCCGCTGACGACCCGCGCCGTCCGAACCGCCGCGACCGCGCTGCTGCCGGGGGCGCGTGTGCGGCGGCTGGTGTTCTGGCGATACCTGCTCACCTGGCGAAAGCCCGTCAGTCCGGCATAGCCAGGGGCAGGGAGCGCAGCAGGGTGGCGGAGTGGCGGCCGGTGGTGGGGTAGAGGTCGCCGGCCAGCTGCTTGACCAGCGCCTCGGGGCGGTGCCGGGTGTGCTTGGCGACGTAGCCGATCCGCACGGACACGCTGGATTCGGTGGTGCCGCGGGGAGTTCGCCGCAGCAGCAGCGAGGTGCAGGTGAACTCGGTGCCGGGGATCAACGCCCCCAACACCTCGGTGGCGACGCGGGGGCCGGGAGTGAAGCACATCTGGGTGAGCCGGCCGATGGACCAGGTCCGCCACGTCTCGTCGACGGTGACGACGGGTCGCGCGCCGGGGGTGCTGCCGGCGAAGGCCCGGGGGTCGGCGCCGAGTGCCACCAACAGATCCTGCCGGAGCTCGGGTTCGTCGAGTACGGCGGCGGCCTGGCCGGCCTCGGCCAATCGCCCGACCAGACCAAGGGCGGCGCTGGCGGCGGCCCGGTCGGAGCCGGTGGGGCCGCCACCCCGTGCCAGCGCGGCGCCGGGGGCCACGGACGGCCGGTAGCGCAGGGCCAGCCAATGGGTCCGCAGCGGCTGCGTGGACGTCGGCCCGGGCCCGGTCCACACCACGAGCTGGGCCCCGGCCAGGGGAATGTCGGCGCGCCGCTGGGCCTCCCGCAGCGCGGTGATCACGACGTCGAGCTCCGGCTGGACGCCGGAAGGCAGCCGTACCACGGCAATCCGGTCCGCGCCGCGGCACGCCAGCCCGACCCGGTTGCCGGCCCGGTCGACATGCCGCATCACGGTCAAACCGGGCAGCACGGCCTCGAGCGGATCCGCTGACGGCGCTGGCCTGGGTCGCCGCAGATAGGCCAGCCGCACGCCGAGCCACTGGTAAAGGCACAGCCCGCCGCGTCGAATCGACGTCGCCGCAACCACAAGCAGGGCGGCGGCCGCAACCGCGATTCCGGTGACGTCCAAGGGCGGCAGGGTCAACAGCACGGCCAGCAAAGCGATCTGCCACACCGCGATCTGGCCGGCCGTGACCGGCCGCAGCCAGCGTGCCCTGGCCCACGGCCTGACCTGCGTGCTCGTGTCGGCTACCGTCATGGCGCGGCGACGCTCCTTGCCCTCGTGTCCGGCAAAAGTGCCCGAAAATCCCGGAACTCGTCCTGGGCGACCCCCGCAGCATAGGTATGCTCGGGACGCCCGTACAGAGGGAATTCTTACCGGGCAAGGTGTTTTCTTGGGGGCACGGTCTGGGGGCACGTGGTGTGGACGCAGCGGGACCAGATCCAGGCGTACCAGTTCCTCCGGCGTCGCCTGGTGTCGGCGCTGGTCGCGGCCGACGCGAACCACCCGGTGTCGCCGAGCCGGCGGCTGGTGCTGGGCGTCGCGATCGGCGTCGGAGCGGCCCTGCTGGTCACCGGCGTCTACGGCGTGCTGGGCGTGCTCAACCCGACCGGTGACGCCGATTGGCGGCAGGGTGGCCAGGTCATCCTGGAACAGGAGACTGGCGCGCGTTTTGTGCTGGGCCAGGACAAACTGCTGCACCCGGTGCTGAACTTCGCCTCCGCGCGGCTGCTGGCCGGCGGCAACGGGGACAAGACCGTGACCGTGCCGGCGGCGACGCTGGCGAGTGTCTCTCGTGGACCGGCCTACGGCATCCCGGGTGCGCCGGACTCGCTGCCGACCGCGGATCGGTTGCTGGGCGGGGCGTTCACCAGTTGCACGAGTGCGTCGGCCGACCGGCCGTCCGGCGTGGAGCCGGTGTCCACGGTGATCCTCGGCCCGGTCAGCGGCGGCACGCCCGAGCCGGCCGGCCAGGGCCTGTTGGCGCAGGCCCATTCCGGGGGCCGCTACCTGATCACCGCCGGCCGTCGCTACGCGCTGCCGGACGCCGCCTCGATCACCGCGCTCGGCTACGACGGCCTGCCGTTCGTGCCGGTCGCCGACGCGTGGCTGGACACCGTGCCAGCCGGACAGTCACTGGGCCTGGTCAAAGTGGATGACAGCGGTGCGCCCGGCCCGACTGTCGGAGGCAACACTACCCGCGCCGGCCAGGTGCTACAGGCCGACAACGGCGGCTTCTACCTGGTGGGCAGGGATTCCGTGCAGGCGGTCACGCAGACCGAGGCCAAGCTGGTGGCCGGCAACCCGGCCAACACCGGCACCCGCGTGGTCCAGGTGTCCACGGCCGACGTGAACACCGCGCCGCGCCGCGCACCATCCACTATGGACGAGAATGGCGGTGGCTACCCAGATCGGGTGCCGCAGGTCGTCGCCACCGTGCCGGCGTCGATCACGTTGTGCGCCAACGGGTCCAAAGTGACGGTGAGCAAGGACGTGCCGCTGCCGGTGGACGCCCACCCGATCACTGTGAGCCGCACCGACGCCCGTGGCGGGCAGAACGTCTACGTGCCACCGGGATCGGGCGCGCTGGTGAAGGACCGCTCGAACGCGGTGTACCTGATCACCGACACCGGCAGCAGATATCCGGTCGCCGACGACGAGTCGGTGAAGGCGCTGGGCTACGGCGGCGTCAGCGCGCCGGCCGTGGACACCAGCCTGCTTTCGTTGCTGCCCAAGGGACCGGCGCTGGACCGGTCGGCGGCGACGAAGCCGGCGCCGGTCAACTGAGGGGAGTGGTTCGATGGGGGCCGAGGGGGAGCCGATCGTCGTCGGCGTGGTCGAGGACCACCCGCTCTACCGGGCCGCCGTGGCCCGGGTGCTGGCCGACGCGCCGGACATCGAACTGGGCGTGGTCGCCGACTCGGTCGGCCGCTTCGCCGCCGGCCGGCAGCGGCCGGACAGCGTGGTCGTGCTGGACCTGAAGCTGCGGGGTGTGCAGGACGCGGCGGCCGTGCTGGAGGTCGTCGGCATGGGCCACAAGGTGCTGGTGGTGTCCGCGCACGCCGGGCAGTCCGAGGTGTTGGGCGCGATCGCCGCCGGTGCCCGCGGCTACCTGTCCAAGGACTCCGACGGCGACGAGATTCTGCGCGCCGTCCGGGAAATCGCCATCGGCAACAGCTACGTGTCGCCGACCCTGGCCTCGTTCGTGCTCAACTCCTCACGGGAACGGCACAGCGGGCCGAAGCTGGTGCTGTCCGACCGCGAGCGCCAGGTGCTGTCGCTGCTCGCGGCCGGCGAGCGGGACCAGGACATCGCCGAGGCCATGAACATCACCGTCCGCACCGTTCGGTCCTATTTGGACCGGATCCGGGACAAGACCGGCCGCCGCCGCCGGCCCGAGCTGACCCGGCTGGCCATCGAGGAAGGCATCGCGCACCGGGCCGACTGAACGCGAAACCGCATTTCGGTGTGACCGAGAGCGGGACTCGCGGGGGTATGGGAACGGCCCCACGGACTGGGTCCGTGGGGCCGTTGTCGTACAGCGGGTCAGGCGGTGGTGATCTCCGGCTGGTTCTGGAGCTCGATGTGCTCCCGGTCCACCGCGGCGACGACGTCCGCGGTGGGTCGGGCGCACGAGACCGCCCAGTAGTAGACCGCCAGCGCGAACACGGCGATGATCAGCACGTCGAAGCCGTCCGGCAGGATCATGGCCGACGGCTCGTCGGTGGAGTTGTTGTAGCGGCCCAGGTAGCCCAGGATGACCAGGCCGGCGAACCACGGCACGACCCACTGCGCGGCCTTCAGGTCCAGCTTTTCCCGGGTCGCCGGGTTCTGGAACGCACGGGTGATGGCGAACACGATCAGGCCGATCACGATCGCGATGCCGATCTTGTAGTTCACGTCCCAGCCGCTCCAGTAGATGATCAGGTTCGCGCACACGAACCCGAGCGGCGCCAGCACCGACGCGAACGGAGTCACATAGGGCCGCTCGCGGTTCGGGTCCCGCTTGCGCAGCGCGGCCAGCGACACCGGCGCGAAGGCGTACATCACCGCGGTCGCCGAGGTGACCACCGAGACCAGGATGCTCCACGACGGGAACGGCAGGAACGCCAGCTCGCCGATGACAAACGCGAGCACGATCGACCACAGCGGCACGCCGCGCACGCTCAGCCGGCCGAACACGCCCGGGATCTGCTTGTCCCGGCCCAGGGCGTAGGTCAGCCGGGCCGAGGTGCCGACGTAGATCAGGCCGGTGCCGGCCGGCGACACGAACGCGTCGACGTAGAGCACGTAGGCCAGCCAGCCGGCGCCGGCGGCGATGGCCAGCGTGGCGTAGGGGCCGAAGTCGCCCTTGGCGATCGGGTCGGCCCAGCCGTGCACGAGCGCGGCCGGGTCGAGGCTGCCGATGAACGCGAGCTCCAGCAGGATGTACACGACCGCGCCGATGCCCATCGCGACGAGCACCGCGCGGGACAGGTCCCGCTTGGGCTGGGCGGCCTCGGCGGCCAGCTGGATGCACTGTTCGAAGCCCTGCAACGCGAACACCACGCCCAGTGGCAGCGCCTGGAACACGCCGTGCAGGCCGAACGGCATGAAGCCGCCGCCCGCGCTGAAGTTGGAGCCGTGGAAGCTCAGCGGCACCAGCACGGCCACGGTCAGCAGCGGCACCGCGGTCTTCCACAGCACCGTGATGGTGTTGCTCTCGGACAGCAGCTTGACGCCGACGATGTTGACCACGGTGAAGATCACCATCAGCAGGCTGGCCCAGGCCAGGCCGCTGCCGGTCAGCGTGCCGTCCTCGTTGAGCAGGTGCAGGTTGTCCTTCACCCACGCGATGTTGTCCAGGTACGCCAGGCTGGCCTCGACCTCGATCGGCGCGATGGCCACCGCCTGCAGCCAGGCCGACCAGCCGGCGATGAAGCCGGTGACGCTGCCGAAGGCGAACAGCGGGAACCGCGCCGTGCCGCCGGCGACCGGGTAGGCCGCGCCCAGCTCGGCGTGGATCAGCGCCAGCACCGCCAGCATCGCCGCCGCCAGCACCCACGAGATGAGGGAGGCGGGGCCGGCGACCTTGGCCGCGTTGAGCGCGCCCAGCAGCCAGCCCGAGCCGATGATCGAACCCAGCGAGATGAACATCAGGCCGTAGAAGCCGACGGTTCTCTTGAACTGTCCGTTCCCACCCAATGGCGACGAAGCGACGTTTGACGGCGAAGCCATCGCTCACACCCCTGCTCTCTAGTCCACTATGGACGTGACCCGCACCACCCGTTCGGGTTCGGGGAGCATGGCGTATGGATGGCGTCAATGGAACCGCTACTGACGTTACGATCCGGTTTTGTGGGGAAACTTGAGCAACATTTGAGGTTCTAGTCCGACAATTCGGGCGGATCAATCCTCAATGATCACCCGTTCGGCCCCATCCATGCGGTAGCCCACACCACGGACCGTAGTGATCAGCTCGGCGGCCGGCCCGAGCTTGCGGCGCAGCCGGCGAACGTGCACGTCCAGCGTCCTGGTCTCGACGCCGTCGGGCAGACCCCACAACTCGGACAGCAGGGCGGTGCGCAGCAGGACCTGCCCGGGTCGGCGGGCCAGATGCAGTAGCAGGTCGAACTCCATCCGGGTCAGCTCGACGGCGCCGTCCCGGTGGAAGACGCGGCGGGCCAACGGTTGGATGCGTAACTCGCCCGATTCCGGGGTGCGGGCCTGCGGCACGGAGACGGTGAGCGTGGTGCCGGGCAGGTTCACGGCCGTGCGCACGGCTTCCATGACGCGGGCGGCCACCACCGGGGCCTGGTCGTTGTTCGTACTGACCCGAACGACCACCGTCACCTCGGCGGCCTGGCTGACGGTGATCGACGGCGGGGCGGAGAGTTGGTACGGCATGGCGGTTTCCTCGCTGGGGGAGATGGATAGGGGGCGGCTACTCCGGTGCGGCCGCACAGCCCTGCGCGGTCACGCGGGCGAGGTCCACGTGCAGGCGCCTGGTCAGATCCATAAGGTCATCGGACCAGTGCGCAGGGTCACTGTCAACGGTGCTCCAAGATGTGGACGCATGCGACGTTTCGCGGTGTTATACCGAACATGAGCGGATGGCAGGAGTGGCTGGACCGGCGCGGGCGGGAGCTGGGTGCGCCGTACGGGTGGTTGAGCCTGGTCGGGCTGCACTGGCTGGACCCGACGCCGCAGCGGTTCGCGGACCTGCCGGGGGAGTGGAGCGCCGAATCGGGCGTCATCCGGGTGAAAGCCTCGGTGTCCGACGGGCTTTCCCAGGATGGCCGGCCGCTCGACGGCGTCCTTGAGGTCAAGGGCGACGCCGCGGAGTTCGTGGCCCACGGGCGGATCCACGTCGAGACGCTGATCCGCGACGGCCGCGCCGGCATCCGGCTGCGCGACCCGGAAGGTCCGGCGCTCCAGGCGTATGACGGTCCCTCGGTGTTCGACTACGCGCCGGAATGGGTGGTGTCGGCGGCGTTCACGCCGCGTAAGCCGGCCAAGCGGCTCGAGGTCGACAGCGCGCAGCCCGGCATCCACGAGGTGCTGTTCGACGTCGGCGAGGTGCGGTTCACGGTGGGCGGCCGGGAACAGCGCCTCACCGCGACCGCCGGCGGCGACACGATCGGCCTGGTGTTCCACGACCCGACCAACGGCGACACCACCGCGCCGTGGCGGCAACTCGACGCCCCGCTGCCGGTCGACGGCCACGTGACGCTGGATTTCAACCAGGCCAGGAACTTCCCGTCCGCCTTCACCGACTACGGCATCTGCCCGCTGCCGCCGGCCGGCAACGAGATCACCGTCCCGGTCACCGCCGGCGAGCGCCGCCCCCGCTAACGCGGATCGGGCCGGTCCAGGTTCCACTGGCGGGAATGGGAGACCAGCCAGCGGTCGTCCGGCATCGGCAGCAGGACAAAGCGGCCGATGGTCCGCTGGCCGCCGTCGTGGTCCCCGTACAGGATGTCCACGGTCACCGGCTCACGGTCCTTGATCGCCTGCTGCGCCTGCTCGAACTGCGGGTCGCTGGCGTCGCGGAACGCGCCCTGCCAGTAGCCGAACTGGCCGGCGGCCACGTACAGGTCGCGGGTGAGCCGGTGGAAGTCGGCCAGCGGCGGGCACTCGCCGTTGCTCAGGCGCTGCGGCGTGAACCGCCAGCCGTGCAGCACGGCCAGGCCGTTGCCCACGTTGCGCAGCGAGACCGCCAGATACACGGCGTCGTCGCCGACCTCGGCGTACGCGCAGGCGCCGGGCACCTTGAGCCACTTGCCGTCCTGGAAGCCGACCTTCTGCACCGGGTCTTCCAGCAGAGAGGTCAGCAGCACCGGCCGCAGGCCGACCTGCAAGGCCCGTTCCGCGGCGCGCGCCGCACGCGCGGCGGCGCGCACCGAGGAGAAGGTGGCCACGGCGAGCACCAGCGTGCCAACCGCCGTGGCCAGCGAGGAAATCGTCACCCAGTCGAGCACGGGCGGGAGCCTAGCCGGACTCGGGCCCCAGCCGTCGCACAATCGGATGACCCGCGTCCCGCCACGCCGCGAAGCCGCCCTCGACGTCGTTGACGTTGCGTAGGCCCAGCTGAGTCCGCAGCTGGTAGGCGGCGAGGCTGGAGGTGTAGCCCTCGTTGCAGATCAGGATGATCTCCTGGTCGTAGTCGCCGGCCCGGAGTTCCTTGCTGCGGTGCGGACTGGTCAGGTCCATCCGCCACTCCAGCACGTGCCGGGAGACGGCGATGGCCCCGGGGATCTCGCCGAACCGCCAGCGGTACTCGGTCGGCCGCAGGTCGACCAGCACCGCCCCGTTGCGCATCGCCTCGGCCGCCTGCGCCGGGCTGTGGCGGGTGATGTGCTCGCGGGCCCGTTCGAGCAGCCCGCTGATCACGTCGGTCATACGGCCGCCTCGCGCAGCCGAGCCGCGGTGGCCTCCAACGCGGTGGTGTCCGGTTCTGGTGTGTCGCAGGGCACTTCGCGCAGGTGGTGGATGCCGGACGGGAGCCAGCAGTAGAAGTTCATCGCCGTCAGCGGCGGCGAATAGGCGTGAATGGACACGGCCGGCTCGGTGCCGACATTGACCAGGTTGTGCAGGTAGGTCTGTCCGAATCCGACGGCGTCGCCGGCACGGTGCCGGCGGGTGCGCAGTCCCAGCTGACCTGTGTCGCCGTAGTCCTCGATCAACTGGCCGCTGGCCACGGCGAAGGCGCCGACGCTGCCCCCGTGGTCGTGCAGCAGCGTGTCCTGCCCGAGATCCCAGCAGATGAGCCAGACCTCGACGTCGTTTTCGAGGTGCAGGCGTTGGAAGTACCGCTCCGTGAGATCGAAGCGGACGTGCGCCGACCACTCGTCGCGGCGGGCGACGAAATCGGCGACGAGGTCCCGCAACGGGGCGGGACGGGTCTGAACGGCCACGAGACAAGCCCTTTCGCTCGGCGTCCCGCGGTGTCACCGCCCGCCTGCCCGGTGTGACCCGGACCTTCGAGCCGCGCCAGCGCGGGAGGTATCTCGCCCGGGCCACACCGCCTCGGAACAGCTGTTTCGCTGCGGCACGGCTCGGAAACCACTATGTTGTTGTGATCCGGCCGAGGGTAACCCCCATAGCCCGCGAGAGGAAAGCCGCAGGTGCGCATCACCAGGGCCCAACGCAACGCGGTCGCCGAAAAGGTCACGAGCCTGGAGCGATCCTTCTACGGCCGAGGCCCCCGCAACGTGAAGGTCTCGGTCAGCGACGACGATCCGATCAGCCTGGTCGTGCTGTCCATCGACAGCCTCACCGTGGCCGACGTGGTGCTCAACGAGCGCGGCCACCACGAGGCGGTGCTGCGCCACCACCAGGCGCTGCACGAGGCGACCCGGCAGGACTTTCTCGACGCCATCGAGGAGATCGTCGGCAGCCCGGTGTCGGCGTACCTGGCCCAGGTGCACCCGACCACCGGCCACGCCGTCCGCGTGTTCGTCTTCTCCGACCTCGGCGACTTCGACGCGGACCCGGCGTCAGCCGAGGTGTGAGACGTCGTTGTAGCCGCGCAGGCTCCACCGGTCGCCGGCCACCACGAGCACCGACACCGAGGCGTTGTCGGAGTCGTTGAACGCGAACGCCTCGGAGCCGGTCGCCTGCGCCAGCACCTGCCCGATCGCGCCGCCGTGCGCCACCACCAGGACCCGCTGGTCGGGGTGCGCGTCGGCGATCCGGCGAATGCCCGCCGCGACCCGCTTTCGCAGGTGCTCGGTCGTCTCCGCGCCCGGGATCACGTCCCAGCGCTGCTCCGCGTACATCTGCGTGACCAGCGGATGGCCCTCGGCGACGTGCTTGCGCAGCAGCCCGCCCTCCCACTCCCCGAGATGCACTTCCCGCAGGTCGGGCTCGACCTGCGGCACGATGCCCAGCCGCTCGGCCAGCGGCGCGGCCGTCTCCGCGGTGCGCCGCAGGGTTGTCACGTAGATCGCGTCGAAGTGGTCGTGCTGGAACCGGTCCGCGAGCCTCTGTGCCTGTTCACGGCCCTGCGGCGCCAGCTCCGGATCGCCGTGCCCGTCCCGGTAGGGATAGGGCCGGTCGAACCGGGCCGGCGCCGACTCGCCGTGCCGGACCAGGACCAGCTCGGTGGAGCCGGGCGGCCGCTGGAACCGGAACTGCCGATACTCGGTGGTCACACCGCCGAGGCTAGTAGTGCACCGGGATCTGGTCGATCACTGCGTCGGCGGCGTTCTTCACCGTCACCGTGCCCTGGAAGCTGGTGGGGTCGAGCGCGTGCGGGCGGTACAGGACAAACGTGTCGTCGACGATCGTGCCGGTCACGTCGGCCTCGCCGGGGACCGTCAGGGTGGCCGTCTTCGCCTGCGCGTCGATGGTGTGCCCGACGAAGTACAAGCCCGGCGGTCCATGCTCCGCCTTGCTGATCTTGGCGGTGAACCCCGTGCCGCCGCCGACGAACTCGAACGACAGCGGGCCGTCGGCCGTGAGCTGGCCGTTGTTCTGCTGACAGGCCAGCAGCCCGCCGTTGTGTGCGCCCAGCTGGATCGAGTGCGTGCTGTCGACCTCCTGGGTGGCGCCTGTCGTCCACCAGTCCGCGTCCACCATCGGCGGGTTCGCCGCGTTCAGACAGGCGCCCAGCCGCTGGCCGGCCGGCGAGGTCCGGTCCGCCTTCGGGTCGCTGCCCGTCCGTGTCACCGGCGTCGGCTGCGGGAGGTCTGCCTTGGGCACGGCGTAGCCGGGATAGCCGGTGGCCTCGGTGCGCAGCCGGAGCTGGTCGGTCTGCCGGTAGCTGTTGGGCAGGATGAACACGCCGTTGTTGACCGCCGCCGGCTCCGGCACGACGTTGCCCGTGTCGATCGTCAGGTTGTTCACGCCGGGCGCGGTCACACCGGCGTAGGTGCCCTGCGCCGTGGTGAACATGATCGTGGCCGGCGCGTCCCCGGTCGGCGGGTTCGGGTACGGCAGCGTCTTGACCGTCACCTGCTCGGCGGTCAGCTCGCAGAACACCAGGTCGTTGTCGGACTGGTAGAGCAGCGCGATCAGGCCGTTGCGGTCGACCTTGAGCAGCGGCAGCCAGTGGTCCGGCTTGCGGCCCGCGGCCCAGCAGCGCTGCATCTCCTCGCTGTCGCCCCAGTAGGCCGTCCCGTCGTAGCGGTTGTAGCTGTTCAGCCCCGACGTGGTGGTGGCCGTGGGGTGGCTGGTCGGCGAGGCGTTGAGGGGCTTGCTGTCCTTGTTGTTCAGCGTGCTGGTGACGATCGTCGCGCCGGCCACCAGCGCGATCACCGACGCCGCGATCAGCAGCGGGGCCAGGCCGGTCCTGCGGCGCGGCCGCACGTCGGCGATCTCGGTCATGATCCGGCGGAACGCCGCCTGCCGGATGTGCTCGGGCAGGTCCCGCTCGGGGAGGTCGAACGGGTCACTCATCGAAGGTCTCCTCGGTCATGCCACGCAGCCGGGTGCGCGCCCTGGACAGGCGGGAACGGACACTGACCTCGGTGATGCCGAGCAGCTGGGCGGCGTCGGCCGTGCTCATCCGGCCCACCATGCACAGCTGCACGGCCTCGCGCTCGGACGCCGGCAGCCGGTCCACGGCCGCCAGCACCTTGGTGAGGCGCTGCCGGGTGTGGTCCCGCTCGGCGAGCTCCTCCGCGTGGTCGCGGGCCTCGTCGAGCACCGCCAGCTTCGGCACGAGCCGCAGGAACCGGCTGCGCCGCCGGTGGTCGTTGCGCACCAGGTTGGCCGCCACGGTGAACAGCCAGGGCAGCGCGCTGTCCCGGATCAGCACCACGTCGGCCCGCCGCCGCCACGCCGTCATGAACGTCGTGGACAGCACGTCCTCGGCCGCCGACCACGAACCGGTCAGCCGGTAGACGTAGTTCCAGACGGCCTGGGCATGCCGTTCGAACAGCGCGGTGAACGCCGCGTGGTCGTCCCCCGCGATCGCCTCCCACAGCTGTGCGTCAGGAGCCGACTCCGGGTCGGCCAGTGTCTCCACCCCCATATGTGGTCGCGGCCGACCTCGTGTTGCAGTATTTTTTTCCGCGCGTTCCGCGCAGGGCGAGGCCGCTCGTGACCGGCGCGGCCTCGCGACTCACCGCAGGGTGCCGCGCATGTCGAGGACTCGCTCGACCGACGCGTCGAAGGCGCTGTGGTCGAGCTGGTTGCCGGTGACGGCGGCGGAGATGGCGGCGGCGGCCTGGTCGCCCTGGCTGACGTCGCGGGCCGAGCACAGGATCAGGTCCATGCCGGCGCCGGCCGCGGTCACGGCCCGCTGCCCGGCGTTGCCGAAGGCCTGGAGCGCGCCGGCCTCCAGGGCGTCGGTGATGGTCACGCCCTTGAAGCCGAGCCGGCCCCGCAGCTCCTGGTTGATGATCGTGGGGGACAGGCCGGCCGGCAGCCTCGGGTCCAGGGCCGGGTAGGTCGCCCAGGACAGCATCACCGACTTGGCGCCGGCCGCCAGCGAGCCCGGGTAGGCCGCCTCGTCGACGTTGTGCAGCGTGTCGGCCGACGCGGTCAGGGTCACCGGCTGCTCGTCGGTGTTCTGCGTGGTGGTGGCCGAGCCGAGGCCGGGGAAGTGCTTCACGGTGGCGGCGACGCCGGTCTGCTGCTGGGCGGTGACGAAGGCCGCGCCGAGGGTGTTCACCTTGGCCGGGTCGGTGCTGTACGAGCGCTGCGCCGAGTCGTCGAAGTCGCCGGGCGTGCGGTAGACGTCCAGCACGGGCGCGAGGTTGAAGTTCATGTCGACGCTGGCCAGGTTCTGCCCGGCCCCGCTGCCGGCGTTGGCGGCCTGCTGCTGCGCGTCCGGGGCCTGCCCGATCTGCTTCTCCGACATCGTGGGCGCGCCGGGCAGCCGGCGGACCAGTCCGCCCTCCTGGTCGGTCATCAGCAGCAGCGGCTGGTGCACCGGGCTCTGCTGGGACGCCTGCCGCAGCCGGTCGACCACGCCCTTGATCTGCGCGGCGGACTGGATGTTCTCGCCGAAGAAGATCACGCCGCCGACCCGGCCCTGGCTGATCCGGTCCAGCAGGCTCTGCGGCGGCGTCGCGCCCGGGTAGGAGTAGATGACCCGCTGCCCGGCCAGCTGGTCGGTGGACAGCCCCGGCGGGAGCGAGCTGTTGGTCGCCAGCGGCGCCGGCGTGCCGACCAGGGCCAGCGGCCCGGCCATCGTGACGACCACGGCCCAGCGGACCACGTCCGAGATGCTGCCCATGGGCACCAGTTAACCGCATCGGGGGAAATCGAGCCGCGATCGGGCAGGGTCACGCCGGGAAACGGGCACGATACGGGCCGCTCATGCCCGGCACCGCAGGTGAGGCTCACTCAAACGGGCGAAAATCGGGCATCCGTGCACCCGCTGTGGCGCTGGCCACACTGTTGCGTCGGTGTTAAACCTATTTCCTGCCCGAACGGGCGTAGCGGTGCCCGAGTCAACACTGGCGTTGTGGGAGGGGTGCGATGCAGGCCGACGAGCGTCAGCGCCGGATCCTGGCCCGCGCCCGGGCCAACGGCCGGGTGGAGGTCGGCGACGTGGCGGCCGAGTTGGACGTCGCGCCGGAGACCGTCCGCCGCGACCTGAAGCTGCTCGACCAGCACGGGCTGGTGCGCCGCACCCACGGCGGCGCGGTTCCGGTGGAGACCGCCGGCTACGAGACGGGCATCGCCTACCGGGCGACCTCGCACCTGCCGGAGAAGCGGCGCATCGCGCGGGCCGCCGCCGACCGGCTCGGCGACGCGGAGACCGTGTTCGTGGACGAGGGCTTCACGCCGCAGCTGGTGGCCGAGGCGCTGCCGACCGACCGGCCGCTGACCGTCGTGACGGCCTCGCTGCCGGCGGCCGCGGCCCTGTCCGGCACACCCAGCGTCACCGTGCTGCTGCTCGGCGGCCGGCTGCGCGGGCACACTTTGGCGACCGTTGATCACTGGGTGCTGCGCATGCTGGGCGAGATGGTGATCGACCTCGCCTACCTTGGGGCCAACGGGATCTCCCGCGAGCACGGGCTGACCACGCCCGACCCGGCGGTCGGCGCGGTCAAGGCGAAGGCGGTCGCCGTCTCGCGGCGGCGTGTTTTTGTTGGTGTCAATACGAAATTCGGTGTTTCCAGCTTCAGCAGGTTCGCCGACATCGCGGACTTCGAGGCCATCGTCACCGACACCGGACTGTCCACCATGGACAGTCAGCGGTACGCGGTGCTGGGCCCCAAGGTCGTCCGCGTCTGAGTTGCAGGCCCCCGGTGCGCGCCACCGGGATATGGGGGCTGTCCGAAGTGCCCAGGTGTCAGTGGAAAAACGAGGAGATGTCTCGGATGGCGCGAATCGGAGCACGCCGTGCCGGCTGCGCGGCGATAGGTGCGGTGCTGGCAGCCGCGTCGCTGACCGCGTGCAGCGGCGCCGGTGGCGGCGGCGCGGGCGGCGCGAACTCGATCAACGTGTTGATGGTGAACAACCCGCAGATGGTCGACCTGCAGAAGCTCACCGCCGACAACTTCACCAAGCAGACCGGCATCACGGTGAACTTCACCGTGCTGCCGGAGAACGACGTCCGCGACAAGATCAGCCAGGACTTCTCCAGCCAGGCCGGCCAGTACGACGTCGCCACCATCAGCAACTACGAGATCCCGTTCTACGCCAAGAACGGCTGGCTCGCGCCGCTGGACGACTACATCAGCAAGGACACCGCGTTCGACCAGAACGACATCCTGGCCCCGATGCGGGTGTCGCTGACCGCCGACGACGGCAAGGTGTACGGCGAGCCGTTCTACGGCGAGTCCTCGTTCCTCATGTACCGCAAGGACGTCTTCCAGGCCAAGGGCCTGACCATGCCGGCCAACCCGACCTGGCAGCAGGTCGCGGACCTGGCCGCCCAGGTCGACGGGGCGCAGGCCGGCATGAAGGGCATCTGCCTGCGCGGCCAGCCCGGCTGGGGTGAGGTGATGGCCCCGCTGGACACCGTCGTCAACACCTTCGGCGGCACCTGGTTCACCAAGGACTGGCAGGCCCAGCTGACCAGCCCGGAGTTCAAGCAGGCCACCCAGTTCTACGTGGACCTGGTGCGGGCGCACGGCGAGTCCGGCGCGCCGCAGGCCGGCTTCACCGAGTGCCTGAACAACCTGGAGCAGGGCAAGGTCGCGATGTGGTACGACGCCACCTCGGCCGCCGGTTCCCTGGAGGCGCCGGACTCCCCGGTCGCCGGCAAGCTCGGCTACGCGCCGGCCCCGGTGGTCAAGACCAAGTCCTCGGGCTGGCTGTACACGTGGGCCTGGGGCGTGCAGAAGGCGTCCAAGAAGCAGGACAACGCCTGGAAGTTCATCTCGTGGGCGTCCAGCAAGGGCTACGAGAACCTGGTCGGCTCTCAGCTGGGCTGGTCCCGGGTGCCGGCCGGCAAGCGCGCCTCCACCTACACCAACCCGGACTACGTGAAGGCGGCCGGGCCGTTCGCCTCGCAGACCAAGGACGCGATCACCAGCGCCGACCCGAAGAACCCGGGCGTGCAGCCGCGGCCGACGCTGGGCATCCAGTTCGTCGACATCCCCGAGTTCACCGACCTGGGCACCCAGGTGTCGCAGCAGATCAGCTCGGCCATCGCCGGATCGACCACAGTGGACGCCGCGCTCACGGCGGCGCAGGCGCTGGCCGAGAAGGTCGCGACCAAGTACCAGGGCAAGTGACATGGCGACCCAGGCCCTGGTCGACCGACCGCTGGTGAACCCCGTGCGCTCCGGCCCCAAGCGGGCCGCCGAGTGGGCCCGCCGGGCCCCGCTGCTGCCCGCGCTGGTGTTCACGATCATCATCACCCAGCTGCCGTTCGTGGTGACCCTGATCATCTCCTTCCTGCGCTGGAACGCGCTGGATCCGAGCAATCGCGGGTTCGCCGGCCTGGGCAACTACATCGCGGTCGCCACCGACAGCGCGCTGCGCTCGTCGGTGGTGACCACGGTGATCCTCACGGTTGCCGTCGTGGTCGTCAGCCTGCTGCTCGGGCTGGGACTCGCCCTGCTGCTGGACCAGAAGTTCCGCGGCCGGGGATTTGTGCGCACCCTGCTGATCGCGCCGTTCCTGGTGGTGCCGGTGGCCGCCGCGCTGCTGTGGAAGCACGTGCTCTACAACCCCGAGTACGGCCTGCTCAACGGCGCGCTGACGTGGATCTGGAGCCTGTTCGGCGGGGCCAACCCGCCGCAGCCGGACTGGATCTCGTCCATGCCGCTGATCTCCGTCGAGGCGGCGCTGGTGTGGCAGTGGACCCCGTTCATGATGCTGATCCTGTTGGCGGGCCTGCAAAGCCGTCCCGGTGACGCCATCGAGGCGGCCCAGATCGACGGCGCCACGCCGTGGCAGGTCTTCCGCTACCTGACGCTGCCGCACCTGCGGCAGTACCTGGAGCTGGGCGGGCTGCTGGGGTCGATCTACATCGTGCAGAACTTCGACGCGGTGTTCACCATCACCTCCGGCGGGCTGGGCACCGCCAACCTGCCGTACACCATCTACCAGACCTTCTTCCAGGCCCACGACTACGGGCAGGCGTCGGCGGCCGGCGTGATCGTGGTGATCGCGTCGATCATCATCGCCACCTTCGCCCTGCGCGTGGTGTCCTCCCTGCTGCGCAACGAGGTGAAGTCATGACTCCGCGCAAGGTGTGGCGGCCGTGGGGCGTTTTCGCCTGGCTGGCCGGGATCCTGTTCGCGCTGCCGGTGCTGTGGATGATTCTCACCTCGTTCCACAGCGAGTCCGACGCGGCCACCAATCCGCCGTCGCTGCTCGCGCCGCTGACCCTGTCCGGCTACGAGGAGTTCTTCGGCGTCAGCAGCGGGGTCAGCCCGTGGCCACCGCTGATCAACTCGGCCAGCGCCAGCATCGGCTCCACGATCCTGGTGCTGCTGCTGGCCATCCCGGCGGCCTACGCGCTGTCGATCAAGCCCGTGCGCAAGTGGTCGGACGTGCTGTTCTTCTTCCTGTCCACCAAGATGCTGCCGGTGGTGGCCGGCACCCTGCCGATCTACCTGTTCGCCCAGTTCTCCGGGCTGCTGGACAACATCTCGTTCCTGACCGTGCTGTACACCTCGATGAACCTGCCGATCGCGGTGTGGCTGATGCGGTCGTTCCTGGCCGAGGTGCCGGTGGAGATGCTGGAGGCCGCCGCGCTGGACGGCGCCGGGCTGATCACCACGCTGCGGCGGGTGGTCGCCCCGGTCGCCATGCCCGGCATCGCCGCGACCTCGTTGATCTGCTTCATCTTCAGCTGGAACGAGCTGCTGTTCGCCCGGGTGCTGACCGGCGTGGTCGCGGGCACCGCGCCGGTGTTCCTCACCAGTTTCGTCACCAGCCAGGGGCTGTTCCTGGCCAAGGTGTGCGCGGCGGCGACGGTGATCTCGTTGCCGGTGCTCGCCGCGGGGTTCGCCGCCCAGGACAAGTTGGTCCAGGGCCTGTCGTTGGGAGCCGTGAAGTGAAGGCAGCCGTCATCAGCGGGGTCGGCCAGGTCGAAGTGACCACTGTGGACGATCCCGCGCCCGGGCGACGCCAGGTTGTGGTGGACGTGTCGGCCTGCGGGCTGTGCGGCACCGACCTGCACATCCTGCAGGGCGAGTTCGCGCCGACGCTGCCCGTGATCCCCGGCCACGAGTTCGCCGGCGTGGTGGCCGAGATCGGCTCGGACGTCACCGAGGTGTCGGTGGGCGACCGGGTGGCCGTGGACCCGTCGCTGTACTGCTTCGAGTGCCGGTACTGCCGGTCCGGGCGGAACAACCTGTGCGAGCGCTGGGGCGGCATCGGCGTGTCCACCGCCGGCGGCGCCGCCGAGTTCGCCGTCGCTCCCGTGGCCAACTGCGTCAAGCTGCCCGATCACGTGCGCACCGAGGACGCCGCCCTCATCGAGCCCCTGTCCTGCGCCGTGCGCGGCTACGACGTGCTGCGCTCGCAGCTGGCCACGTCGGTGCTGATCTACGGCTCCGGGACCATGGGCCTGATGATGCTGGAGCTCGGCAAGCTCACCGGCGCCGCCAGCATCGAGGTCGTGGACCTGAACGAGGAGCGCCTGGCCACCGCCCGGCAGCTCGGCTGCACCGCCGTCGCCACCAGCGCCGACGAGCTCGACCGGGCCGGCTGGGACGTCGTCATCGACGCCACCGGCAACGCCCGGGCCATCCAGGACGGCCTGTCCCGGGTGGCCAAGGGCGGCACCTTCCTCCAGTTCGGCGTGGCCGACTACGCCGCCCGGGTGGAGATCGACCCGTACAAGATCTACAACCAGGAGATCACCATCACCGGCTCGATGGCCGTGCTGCACAGCTACGAGCGTGCGGCCGACCTGTTCGCCAACGGCGTCCTCGACCCGGAGATCTTCATCAGCGACCGGCTCCCCCTCGACGACTACGCCGCCGCCCTGGAGCAGTTCAAGGCTGGCAAGGGCCGCAAGATCCAGGTCCTGCCGTAACGGTCCCGACCGGTGTGCGCTTGATCCCCTCGATCGAGCGCACGCCGGTCACCCTTGGTGATATTTTCGATCACGGCGTGTACCCACTTGTGGTCAGCGCCCCAACTGCTACCGTCGAAACATGGCACTGCCCGCGTATGCTCCTGACCCGGAGCCGGTCCCGCCGGAGGCGGACCCGGGTGCGATCCGCGCATGTCTGACGGCGCAGATGCTCGCCGACTTCGACCGGGAATGGGACTTCGTGCTCGACGAGGCGAAGCAGACCCACAGCCTGGAGGATGTGCAGGATCTGCTCGCCAAATGGCGGCTGATGGCCTACCACGAGCTGAAGTATCCCGGCAGCTACGCCCGCATGATGGCCACGGTCGAGCGCACGCTGGCAACCGGCAAGGCCCCGGCCGGCAGTATCTCGGGCGAAGAGATGATGGCGCGCATCCAGGCCAGGCTCGCCGGCTAGATGTACCGCCTCGATGTCTATCCCGAGGCTCAGGAACAGATCGACGCGCTGCCACCCGAGGCATTGCCGGGGCTGGCCGAGGTCTACCGCGTTCTCGAGCTTGCCCCATGGAATGGGGATCCCCATCACAAGGACAAACCCACTGCCGAAGTGCGTCGGTGGAAGTTCGGACCGGATGCCGCCGGCCAGGTGATCTACCTGATCCTCGAGCACCAGCGTGAGGTCCACATCATCATGGTCCAGTGGTGGGGCTGAACCCCCGCGAGTCCCGCCCACAGTCACACCGAAATGCGTGAATCCGTTTCACGCATTTCGGTGTGACGCTGAGCGGGACTCGCGGGGGTGTTACGGCGTTGCGGGTTCTGGGGTTGGCACTGCGGCGTGGGTGGGGCGGCCGGTGCGCATGGCCAAGGCTGCCATTGCGCCGAGTAGGAGGACGGCGGCGGGGAGCCAGAGGGTTTGGCCGGCGGCGGTGGTGAGTCCACTGTGGATGGCGTCGGTGATCTGCTGGCGTAGGCCGGACGGCACGGCGCCGAGATCGGGTGGAGTGCCGCCCTCGAGGTTGGTGTCGCCGGCGATGCCGTCGCGGACCTGGGCGGGCAGCCCGGCGGTGGACGCCGTCAGGGACGCGGTGATTCGGGCCTGAAGCAGCACGCCGACGGCGGCGCTGCCGAGGACGCCGCCGACCTGGCGGGCGGTGTTGTAGATGCCGGAGGCGGAGCCGGTCAGCTCGCGAGGCACGGCCCCCATGGTCACGGTGCTCATCGGCGAGAAGATGAACCCGATGCCGAGCCCGCACAGCAGAAGCGCGGGGATCATGGCCAGCGGGGGCGTGGCGGGGGTGGCCTGAAGGGAGATCCACGCCAGCCCGCCGGCCAGCGCGACGAGCCCGAACGTCAGCAGGAACTTGGCGTTGACCTTGTCGGACAGCCGCCCGGTGAACGGCGCGACCACGCCGGACAGCAGGGACATCGGCGCGGTGAGCAGGCCGGCCTGCAGCGGCGTCAGCCCGAGCACGGTCTGGAAGTAGATCACGATCGGGAAGAACATCCCGGTCATGGTGAAGCCGACGGTCACGGCGGCGAGCGTGCCGGTGGAGAAGTTGCGGTTGCCGAAGATCCGAAAGGGGATAAGGGGTTCCCGGCGGTTGAACCGCTGCCACACGGCGAACGCGACCAGCAGCGCCACGCCGCCGGCGATGAGCTCGAGGACGGTGACGCCGCCCCACACCTCGCCCCAGTCGTACTGCTGACCGTTCTGCAGCCCGAACACCAGCAGCAGCAAGCCGGCCCCGGACAGCAGAATGCCGGGCACGTCAAAGGAATGCGCGGTGTTGGGTCGCCAGTCGGGCACGAGGATCATGGTCATCACGACCGCGATCACGCCGACCGGCACGTTCACGAAGAAGATCCACTGCCAGCCGAGGTTGTCCACCAGCAGCCCGCCGAGCAGCGGCCCGGCCACGGTGGCCAGGCCGGCGATCGCGCCCCACACGCCCATCGCCGCGCCGCGGCGGGCCGGCGGGAACAGGAAGCTGATGAACGCCAGGGTCTGCGGCGTCATCAGGGCCGCGCCGATGCCCTGCACGCCGCGGGCCGCGATCAGCGTGCCGACGTCGCCGGCCAGGCCGCACCACAGCGACGCCAGCGTGAACAGCACCAGGCCGACCAGGAACACCCGCTTCGGCCCGAACCGGTCGCCGAGCCGGCTGGTGAACAGCATCGGCACGGCGTAGGTGAGCAGGTAGACGCTGGTCACCCAGACGACGGAGTTCAGGCTGGCGTTCAGCCCGCGCAGCATCGCCGGGATCGCGATGGACACGATGGTCGCGTCCAGCAGGATCATGAAAAAGCCGATGCAGAGCGCGGCCAGCGCGCCCCACGGATTGCCGGGTCTGGTGTTCACGCCTCGTCCTCGGTCTCGGCGGGCACCCAAACGACCCGGCCGGTGGTGATGTCCTCGATCAACTGCTTGGTCCAGGCCAGCTCGAACGCGCGCCGGTCGGCGATGAACAGCTTGTCCAGCCAGTAGATGGCCGGCAGCGGCTTGGCCTTGAGGCTCTCGATGATCACCTGGTCGGCGGCCGCGGCGGCCTGCAGCGTCAGCGCGCGGGTGCGCAGCTCGGCCAGCGCCTGCTCGCGGTCCAGCTCGTTCAGGGCGGCCAGCCCGCTGGCGTACTCGGGGTGCTCCTGCTCGACCGAGCCGAGCATCGCCCGGGCCCGCTCCATGAAGCCGTCCCGCCCGGCCTCGGTCACGCCGTAGACCGTGCGCTCCGGCCGGCGGCCCTCGCGCTGGGTGTCCACGACCTCGATGTGGCCGTGCGACTCCAGCCGCTCCACCGCGTGGTACAGCGAGCCCGGCTTGACGTTCGCCCTGGTCTCGATGTGCCGGGCCCGCAGCACCTGGGCCATCTCGTAGGGGTGCATCGGCTTCTCCATCAGGAGCTCCAGCACCGCCATGGCCAGCGGGGTGAGCTTCACGGCGTCCTCTCGGGTGATCTAGCATTGATTGTTCAAGGCTTGACTATAGCTGACCGGCGGGGATGAATCCGAACCGTCCACGCGTTGCACCACGGAGAGCTCTGTACGGCTGGTTGTGGGAGGTATGCGGTGGCACGGGATCCGGAAGACCTGGTCGAGGTCGACTCGGACACGCCCGACCTGGACGGATCGGTCCTGTTGGTGAACTTCGACGGCTTTGTCGACGCGGGCAGCGCCGGCAAGCTGGTGGTCGAGCACCTGCTGGAGCGGTTCGACAACCGGGTGGTCGCGACCTTCGACGTGGACCGGCTGATCGACTACCGGTCGCGGCGGCCGATCATGACCTACAGCACCGACCACTGGGAGAGCTACCAGGCCCCGGCGATCGAGGTGCGCCTGCTGCACGACGCGCACGGCGCCCCGTTCCTGATCCTGACCGGGCCCGAGCCCGACCACGAGTGGGAGCTGTTCACCCAGGCCGTGATGGCGCTGATGGACCGCTGGGGCGTGCGGCTGCTCGCCAGCTTCCACGGCATCCCCATGGGCGCCCCGCACACCCGCGCCCTGGGCGTGACCGCGCACGGCACCCGGCCCGAGCTGATCGGCGACCACCAGCAGATGCCCAACAACCTCCAGGTGCCGGCGAGCATCGGCGCGCTGCTGGAGTTCCGGCTCGGCGAGGACGGCCGCGACGCCGTCGGCTTCGCCGCGCACGTGCCGCACTACCTGGCCCAGACCTCCTACCCGACCGCCGCCGTCACGCTGCTGGAGGCCGTGGTCCGGGCGACCGGCCTGAGCCTGCCCGACGAGTCGCTGCGGGAGTCCGCCCGCCGGGCCGCCGTCGAGATCGACCGCCAGGTCGGCGAGTCCGCCGAGGTGGCCGACGTGGTGCGGGCGCTGGAGCGCCAGTACGACACGTTCGCCGAGGCCGCCGGCAAGCCCAGCCTGCTCAGCGACGTGATGGAGCAGATGCCGACCGCCGACGAGCTCGGCAGCCAGTTCGAGCAGTTCCTCGCCGAGCAGCGACCGAACGAGTGATGGGATCCGACAACTGATGGCGACGATCGTCACCTTCCACGCCCACCCGGACGACGAGTCGATCGCCACCGGCGGTGTGATGCGCAAGGCCGCCGACGAGGGGCACCGGGTGGTGCTCGTGGTCGCGACCGACGGCGGACAGGGCGAGATCCCCGAGGGCCTGCTGGCCGACGGGGAGACCCTGGTGCAGCGGCGTCTCGCCGAGACCAGGGCCGCCGCCGACATCCTGGGCGTCAAGCGGCTGGAGTTCTTGGGCTACCAGGATTCCGGCATGATGGGCTGGGACGCCAACACCGAGCCCGGTTCCTTCTGGACCGCCCCCGTCGAGGAGGCCGCCGCCAAGCTCGCCGCCATTCTCGTCGAGGAACGGGCCGATGTGCTCACCGTCTACGACGACAACGGCGGCTACGGGCATCCCGACCACATCCAGGTGCACCGCGTGGGCATGCGCGCCGCCGAGCTGGCCGGCACGCCGCGGGTGTACCAGAGCACGATGAACCGCGAGGCCGCGATCGCCACCTGGACGGCGATCGCCGCCGAGACCGGCGGCGAGGTGCCCGACTTCGGCGACCGCGAGTTCGGCAAGCCCGAGGCGATCATCACCGCCCGCGTGGACGTCGGCGCGTACACGCCGGCCAAACGGGCCGCGATGCGCGCCCACAGCAGCCAGATCTGGGACGACTCGTTCTTCCTGAAACTGCCGGACGACCACTTCCGCCGCAGCTTCGGCACCGAGTGGTTCATCCGCGAGGGCCAGGGCCCGGGCATCACCGAGACGGATCTACTGGCCGGCTTGACCTGAGCCGGTTGGGGAGACGGGGCCGGCAGCGTCGTGGGCCGCCGGCCCCACTACGGGGGCGCGGGTACGAGCCGCCCGTGCTCGGTGAGTCCCACCTTGGGCGCCGTCGGCTTCGTCGCACGGATGCGGTCAGCCGGGGCGGCTCGGAGGTCACCGGACCACGGGGAGATCAGACGAGCGGGCGGCTCGGCGCTGTGCCGGCGCTCCCGTCCTGGCTGGGCGTCTTCACAGCCAAGTCTGGCTATCCCGCGTCGGCGGCGGCGCGCACCGACGTCAGCCGGCGGCCACTGTCCCTTGTGGACTTGACGCGGCGCAGGATCGACGCCGGGGTGTCGGCGTTGTCGCGGTGCGCCGCGGTCATCATCGCGTCGTGCCCGGCGGCCTCGCTGGTGTCCGGCGGGATCACCAGCAGGCTGACCCGCTGCCCGCCCATCCCGGTCAGGTGCACGACATCCCGGTCCTGGGAACGGAATCCCTCCAGCCGGACCCGTCGGCCGTCGACATCGACGCGTCTGGGCGGCGAGCCCCAGGCGTCCAGCGCGTAGGCGATCCGCTCGATCGGCCCCAGCCGAACCGACAGCACCGTGGCCAGTTCGGGGACTTCGGCGGCCAGATCACGACTGCGCGGCCACCAGCCGCCGTCGACGTGGCCGGTGACCGGACCCTTGGGCTTGAGCCGCAGCCGAAGCGGCTGCGGTGGCATGGAACGACTGTGCGGGCCCGACGTCATGCCGGTACTCCTGACTCGGCCGACCGGCGACCGATGCTGGCGAACGCCGAGAACGCCGCCACCACCAACCTACCCCGCCTGTCTACATCGGGTCCGCGCTCAGCGGGTCGGCCGGGTGGACCGCCGCATGGGTCGCGCGTCGCCGATCGGCGCACGGCGGGACGGATACCGGTCCGCGGGCTCGTGCTGCTCGGTCTCGGCCAGGCCGGCCGGCGCGAGGAACTGCACCGGCGCGAGCTCCTGGGCGTCCGCCGGGCGTTGGGCCGGCGCGTCCAGGGTGGGGTGGCTGAACCGGACGACCGACACTGCGTCGCCCCCGTCGTTCTCGGTCGTGGTCACGGTGATGATCGTTGTCCTTTCGGTCGGCGCAGCGGGGCCCCGACGGCGTGCAGGTGGCTGAGCACCTGCCGGTAGGAGCCGAAAGCGCTCGTCTGGCTGTAGGGAATGCCGTTGCTCACGCAGAACTGCTGCACGAGTGGTTGAGCCTGCCTCAGGTTCGCCCGGGGCATGTTGGGAAACAGGTGGTGCTCGATCTGGTAGTTCAGCCCGCCCAGCACGAAGTCGACGAATCGGCCGCCGCGCACGTTGCGGGAGGTCAGGACCTGCTTGCGCAGGAAGTCCAGCCGCTGCCCGGCCGACACGGTGGGCATGCCCTTGTGGTTGGGGGCGAAGGAGCATCCCATGTAGACACCCCACAGGCCCTGGTGCACCGCGATGAACACCACCGCCTGCAACGGGGGCAGCACCCAGAACACTGCCGCCAGGTAGCCGGCGACATGCGCCGCGAGCAACGCGCCCTCCAGTCGGACCGCCTTCACCTCGCGCCGCAGGACGGCCTTGACGCCCGCCACGTGCAGGCTCAGCCCCTCCAGCGTCAGCAGCGGGAAGAACAGCACCGCCTGGTGCCCCGCCATCCAGCGCACGACACCGCGTTTGGCGGCGGCCTGCTCGCCGGTGAAGGCCAGCACCGAGATCTGGATGTCCGGGTCTTCGTCCTCGTGGTTGGGGTTGGCGTGGTGGCGGTTGTGCTTGCCGATCCACCAGCCGTAGCTCATGCCGACCAGGGCGGCGTGCAGGTGGCCGACGACGTCGTTGCCCCGCCTGCTGGTGAAGATCTGCTTGTGGCCGGCGTCGTGGCCGATGAACGCGAGCTGGGTGTGAACCACTGCCAGGAACACCGCGGTGGCGAGCTGCCACCAGGAGGAGCCTAGCACGAAGAACGCCGTCCATCCCGCGGCGAGCAGCGCCCCGTTGACGGCGAACTTCGCGGCGTAGCTGCCGTGTCGCCGGTTGAGCAGGCCGTGTTGCTTGACCACACGGCACAGTTCCGCGAAATCGGTGCCGCGGCGGGCGGCGGCCGGTCCTTGGTCGATCGACGTCATGGATGTCCGATGCTCGGGCCGGAACGGTCGACGACGCGCGCGGCGCGACCGTCCCGTGAGGTACCGCGCACCAACCGGTGCGCACACCGTTGACCTGCCAACGTTCCGGAACCCGAAGAGGTTCCGGAGCGGTCGGCGGCGTCCCGCGTGCTAGTGTCCGGGTGAATGCCCTCGCTCGCCATCACTTCGTCGCGGATCGCCGCCGACATCGGGTCTTGAGCGTTTCGCCAATGGATCGTCCCATCGCGTCGACGCGTGTCCGTCCGTCCACTGTGGATGTTCGCGGCCCGGCTTCGGCGTGCCCGAAAGATCTCGACATCCAGCGACGAAGAGTGGTGCGACACGTTGATCTCGTTCATCTGGTCACCCGGCAACCGGTTGCCCGCCGGCACCGGCGGCTCCGAGAACTACACCGTCGGACAGGTCCGGGAACTGACCCGGCGGGGTGTCCCGGCGCAGGTGGTCACCGTCGGCCTCGGCGCCGACGACGGCCGGGACGAGTTCGCCGACGTGCCGTTCCGGTCGCTGCCGCGGCTGGCCGACGTCGGCGACCTGGACGGCACGGTGGTGTTCGTGAACGAGCCGCACATGGTGTCCACCAGGCGCCCGGCGTTCCTGATCCTGCACAACCCGCCGCCGATCCGGGAGCGGCACAAGGCCTTCGCCGTCGAGGGAACCAGGACGCGCGCGCTCATCGCCACCAGCCGGTACGCCGCCGAGCTGTGGTCGCGGTACCTGGACGTGGACGTCGCCACGATCAACGTCGTGTACCCGTTCGCCGAACCGTGCTTCGCGACGCAGTCCAGACCGGCCGGCACGGCCGGCGCCAGCCGCGTGCTGTTCGCCGGCCGGCTCAGCCCGGAGAAGGGCGTCTACACGCTGCTGGAGACGCTGCACGTCGACATCATCGAGCAGGACCGGCGCATCACGTTCACCGCGACGACGGCGGGGGCGGACAAGGCGCAGGGCCGGATCATCGAGGGGCTGCTGCGCGGGCACCCCGGCATCACCGTCGTCCCCACCCGGCGGACACCCGCGACGATGGCCGCGCTGATGGCCGACCACGACATCGTGGTGATGCCGTCGAACAGCCAGTACTGGCACGAGACCTTCGGCATCGTCTCGATCGAGGCCCAGCACGCGGGCTGCCGGGTGATCGCCTCGCACGACGGCGGCCTGCCCGAGACCGACTGCGGCGGCCTGGTGCTCGTCGCGCCGGACAACGCCGAGGCGCTGGCCTGGGGCATCCGGGAGGCCATCGAACTCGGGCCGCTCACGTCGACGGCCCGACGGGACGCCGGCACGCAGTTCACCGTCGAGCAGTCCGTGGACACCTTGCTGACGGTGTTCGCCACGCCGCAGCCCATGACGCCGGCAGTGGTGATCCGACACCTCGAGAAGCTGATCGCGGCTCCGTCCGCGCGGATGCCGCGGGGGACGAAGGCGTAGGCCAACGGGCTGTGCCGCATGCGGCACAGCCCTCGGTTCCAGGCCGGGAATCACCCGCGCTGCCCCGTGGATTTGCCGGCCGGGCAGACACATCCGCGCTCGAAGTGGCCGGCGGCCGTCGCGGCGCAGAACCTGGTGCCGATCGCGTCGTGCGCGTCGGCCGGATGCGGGCACACGGGGCACCCGCCCGCGGCTGGCCCGGTGTCGGTCGATGCCGTGGTGGATGCCGTGCTCGCGGGTCCCGTCACGATGTGCCTCCAGCTCCCGTCGTGCGGCCGCGCCAACAGTCTGAAGTGGACAGTCTCCGTCGGCGTGCCGCGCTCCTCGGGTCAGCGGCCGAGATGGGAGTACACCCGGGGCCGGCGGCGGCCTGACTGCCGACGCGCGAAATGCTCCCGGTATCCGTGACCCTACACCCCGGAGGGCGGCGCCGGGCGGTTCCGGCCGGCGCCGACCAGCTCCACCTCGAAGCCGTCCTCGTCGGCCAGATAGCCGGCGTAGTGGTCGGGGCCGCCGGCGTAGGGATGCCTGTCGGCGAACAGCAGGGTCCAGCCGTGGCTGGGCGCGGCGTCGACCAGGGAATCGACCTGGTCGCCGGCGTGGAAGGCGAGGTGGTTCAGCCCGGGGCGCCGGCGGTCGTGCACGTCGGAGCTGAGGGCGGGGGACTGCTCGAAGACGATGTAGGTGTCGCCAAGTCGCCAGCTGTGGCCGGCGGGCCAGTCCTGGTGCACCACATAGCCGAGCTCGCCGAGCAGCCAGCCCCAGCTGCGGGTGGCCCGAGTCAGGTCGGGCACCCACAGCTCCACGTGGTGCAGGCGCCCGATCACGCGCGGCGCAGGAGGACGATCGGGATCTCCCGCGCGCCGGCCTTCTCCTGGAAGTCGAGCAGGAAGGGCTTCAAGGCGGCGATCTCGTCCCACAGCCGGGACCGCTCGGCGCCGCTGGCGACGACCGCGACCGCCGGGTAGGTGGAGTCGCCGACCTCGACGGTGACGGCGGGGTTGGCGACGAGGTTGTGGTACCAGGACGGATGGGTGGCGCTGCCGCGGTTGGCGGCGACGACGACCAGGTCGTCGCCGTCGACGAAGTGACCCAGGGGAGTGGTGAGGGCACGGCCGGTGCGGGCGCCGGTGTGCGTGACGAGCGCGAGGTCGATGCCGTCGAGCGGGCCGCCGACGCGGCCGCCGTTGGCCCGGAACTCCGCGATCACGGACTGGTTGAACTCCTGCTGTTCGGACATGCCTGATGTCTACCTTGTGACTGGCGGAAAGGCCGAGTTTGTTCACCGGCGCGTCGCCTGGCGGTCGGCCGGCGTCCACTTGGCGTGACAACACTCCTGCCGGTGAATCGCACCCGGATCGCCGCCACCGCCGGCGCAGTCGCGCTGAGCCTGCTCGCCACGGGCGTCGCGGACGCCAGCACCGACCCCGGCTACCGCACACACCGCGGCCAGCCCCTGACCGTGACCGCGAGACAGACGGTCGTGTCGCACACCGCCCCCGCGCACGGCGCCGTCACCCGCAACCAGGACGGCTCGCTGCGCTACACCCCGGCCGCCGGCTTCACCGGCACGGATTCATTCACCTACACCGAAACCGACGCGGTGCGGCTGTACGACACCAATCTCCCGCCGCTGGCGGTCATCGGCGGAGTGCCGGTCGCCGCCGGCGCGTACGGCTCGTCGCTGGCCCCGGTTCCGGGCAGCCGCGACGAGTTCTACGGCCTGACCGACCGCGGCCCGAACGTGGACGGCCCGAACGGCGTCAAGGTCGAGCCGCTGCCGAACTTCGACCCGGCCATCGGCAGGTTCCGCCTGGTGAACGGGAAGGCGGTGCTGGAGCGCGCGATTCCGTTGCGGGCTAAGGACGGCACGCCGTACTCGGGCCGGGTCAACACCGCCGCCGACACCGGCGAGACGATCGTGGACCTCAACGGCGACCCGTTGCCGGCCGACCCCTACGGCTACGACTCGGAGGGCCTGGTCGCGCTGCCGGACGGCACCTTCTGGGTGTCCGACGAGTACGGTCCGTTCATCACCCACTTCGACCGCAATGGCCGCGCGCTGCAACGGCTTTCGCCGTTCGACGGCTCGCTGCCGGCCGAGCTGGCCAACCGGGTGCCGAACAAAGGCATGGAGGGCCTGACCGTCACGCCGGACGGCCGGACCCTGGTCGGCATGATGCAGTCCGCGTTGCAGCAGCCGGACCTGACCAAGAAGCCCGGCAACGTGACCACGCTGCGCATCGTCACCTTCGACCTGCGCACGCACGCCACGCACGAGTACCTGTACCTGCTCGACGACCCGAAGACCAACAGCGGCGCGGTCAGCGAGATCACCGCGCTGAGCGACACGACGTTCCTGGTCGACGAGCGGGACGGCAAGCCGGAGCCCGGCGCGTACAAGAAGCTGTTCAGGATCGACCTGACCGGCGCGACCGACGTCGGTCCCAAGGCGGCCGGCTACGACGGGGCCAAGGGCGGCCTGCTGGTCGGCCCGAACAAGGCCACCATCGACGCCTACGTCGGCACCGACGACACCAAGACCGCCACCGCCGACCTGGCCAAGGTCGGCATCACGCCCGTGGGCAAGGCGCTGGACGTCGACCTCGGCGGCCTGCTGACCGGCCTCGACCCGACCGGCGGCTTCTTCGGCCACGACAAGATCGAGGGTGTCGCCACCACCGACCACGGCCGCACGATCGTCGTCAGCAACGACAGCGACTTCGGCGTCGACGGCGTCACCAACACCGCGCCGCCGTTCCAACTGCACGCCAAGACAACGCCGGCCGGCGTCCAGGACGACGGTGAGTACCTGGCCATCGACACCGGCAAGCTGCCGGCGCAGGTGAGGACCGTCACCGTGACGGTGGTCGTGCACTAGGTTCGCCGCAGCGCAGGCGACCTTCCACTGCCGTCGCTGCTCGACACTGTCGGGCAGCGACGGCAGCCCGCCGAGCTGAGCCGGTTCGACATCGACCTGCCTCGGGCTGAGGAACGATCGCACGCCTACCGTCGGAGCTCCACAAAGGACAGACACGGCCCAATCATCCGATGATCCTGCGCCGTAGCGGCTATCCGGACGCAGTAGCAGCCGGTGCCGCCCGCGTTACCCCTCTGAACGCGGCCGCCACCGGCGTGCTGTCGCATTGCCTGCGTGGACCATGTTGCCCGGCCGGCCTTCAGTGAAGCTTCGCCAAACCTTCAATCGGCGTCCGGGCCGAGGCCTCCGCCGTTCGCTGGTCGAATCCCGCCAGCTGGCGCCGTATCCGCGTCGCGTCCGAGGTGCGGTGCTGTGCCTCGAACAAGGTGAGCGCCCGTCGCCAGGTGGCGTCGGCCTCGGCGTCCTGCCCGAGAGCGCACAGCGAGCGGCCCAGGATGTCAAGGGTGTTGGCCAGTTCGTACTCGTTGCCGAGCTGGCCGAACAGCGTCGCGGCCTGCCGGCAGTGCCGCACCGCCTCGTCGTGCCGGCCGAGGTTGTGCTCGATGAAACCGAGGCTGTCCAAGGTGTCCGCCTCGACCTCCACGTTTCCCTCGAGCCGGCCCGCGGTCAGGGCGGCGCCGCAGTACTCCAGTGCCTGCTCGAACTCGCCGGCGCGGGCCTTGTACCAGCCGACGAGGTTGAGCGAGTTGGCGTCCACCGCGGCCGGGGGAAGCAGGCGCAGCGCGCGTTCCGCGTGCAGCAGCGCCTCCGCGTCGCGGCCCTGACGCGCGCAGACCCAGGCGAACGACTGGTGGTTGAGTGACAGGCCGGCCGGGTCGTCGGCGCGTTCGGCGACGTCGATGGCCTGCTGCAGCTGTTTTACCGCCCGTTCGTGTTCGTTGGCGCGCGCGAACGCCAAGCCGAGTCGCCGGTGTGCCTGGCTGAGCATGCTGAGGTCGCCGAGCGCCCGTGCGGCGGCCAGCCCCATCCGCCATGTCTCGACGTTGTCGGCCACATGCCCGCGCCGCCACTGGAACGTGCCCAGCGACCAGGCCAGCCGCCAGGTCCCGGCGTGGTCGCCGGTGTCGGCCAGCGCCGCGAGCATGGCGAGTGTGGTGGCATGCTCGCCTTCCAGCCAGGCCAGTGCGTGGGCGACGTCGCGATGCTGTCGCGGCGCGCAGGACGGTGGCAGCGCGGGCAGTTCGATCGCCGGCCGGTCCGGATCCAGCAGCCTTTCCCCCGCGTAGGCGGTGTAGATGTAGAAGTCGCGGAGTCGCTGCGACGCCTGCGTCCGCTGGACCTGGTCGAGATGTCGGCGCGCCTGCTCGGCGGCGTACAGGGCGATCAGGTCGTGCATCCGGTAACGCCCGGGCAGGTGCTGCTGCACCAGATGGGCGGTCTCCAGTTCACGCAGCCCGCTCACGGCCTCGGTGACGGGCGAGCCGAACAGACTTGCCGCCGCCGACACGCTGATGTCCGGCCCGGGCGCCAGTCCCAACTGGCAGAACATCAGCGCGGCGCCGGCGCCGAGCGCGTTGTACGACGCGGTGAACGCCGCGCGCAGGTTCGCCGCGAGCTCGCCGACGTCCAGGGCGTCCAGTCGGGTCGAGGCCGGGGCCATCTCGTCCGCGACCGCGGCCAGGCCGAAGTCGGGGTGGTTGGCCGCGCGGGCGGCGACGATGCCCAGCGCCAGCGGGAGCCCGGCGCAGTGCCGGACCAGTTCGTCGATCGCGGCGGGTTCGGCGGCGACCTTGGCCGGTCCGAGCCGGCGAGTGAGCAGTGCTCGGGCGTCGGCCGGATCGAACCCGCCGAGGGCGAGCGGCTGCGCCCCGTGTGCGGCGACCAGGCCGCCGAGCCGGTGACGGCTCGTCACCAGCACCGTGCAGGAGGTGCCGCCGGGCAGCAGCGGCGCCACCTGGGCGGTGTCCCGGGCGTTGTCGAGCACGATCAGCATTCGCCGGTCGGCGACCAGGCCGCGGAACATGCCGAGCTGGGATTCCACGTCGGCGGGAATCGCCTCGGCGACCACGCCGAGCGCGTCCAGGAAGCGCCGCACCGCGGCCGCGGTCGACACCGGCTCGCCCGACGGGTCGAAGCCGCCGAGGTTGACGAACAGCTGGCCGTCGGGATAGTGGTGCAGATTGCGGTACGCCCACTGCAGCGCGAGATAGGTCTTGCCGATGCCGCCCATGCCGCCGATCGTCGAGATCACCACGGTCGATCCGGTGCCGATCGCCTGGTCCAGCTGGGCCAGTTCGCCGGTGCGCCCGGTGAACCAGTGCGGTGGCGCGGGCAGTTGGCGCGGAACCGCGTTCGGCGTCACGGGTGCGCCGGGCTCCTCCGCCGCGAGGACGTCGAGGTGGGCCTGGCGCAGTTGCCGTCCGGGATCGACGCCGAGTTCCTCGGCGAGCCGCTTGCGGGTCAGCTCGTAGTGTTCGAGGGCGTCCGCCTGGCGACCGCTGTGGTACAGCGCGAGCATCAGCAGCCCGGCCAGCCGCTCGTCCAGCGGATGTCTCGTCGCCTGTGCGGACAGCACCGGCAGCAGTTCGGCATGCCGACCACAGCGCAACCCGACCTCGGCATGGTCGAGTTGGACCACCAGCCGCTCGGTGGCCAACTCGCCGCGAAGCGCCGCGAACCACGGCGTGTCCAGGTCCATGACGGCCTCGCCGCGCCACAGGCCGAGCGCCTGGTCGTACAGCGCGAGGGCCTCGTCGTCCGACTTGCCGCACCGCGCCTCGGCCACGAGGGCGCGGAACCTGTGCAGGTCCACGGCGCCGTCGTCCACGGTGAGGACGTAGCCGCCGGATCGCCGCTCGATCGTCACGCCCACGGCCTCGAATGTGCGTCGCAGCCGGGAGAGATAGCCGTAGAGCACCTTCTGGCCGCTGCTGGGCAGCCGCTCCGCCCACACTCGGTCGGCCAGCTGCTCGAGCGAGGTCGGGTTGCCCGCTCCGACCGCGAGCGCCGCCAGCACGCACCGCTGCCGTACCGGTCCGAGGTCGAGTGACCGGCCGTCAGCCGTCGCCTCGACGGTGCCGAGCAGCCGCAGCTCGACCGCCATGTGTAGCCCCCATTCGCAACCTTGTCGCGTCCATCGTCGCGCACCATGGCCTGCGGATTCCAGGTTCGCCGAAGATTCCCTGAAGCAGCCACACCGGAACTGGTCGAGCTTGACGGTGCGTCAGGAGGGCAGGCCGGAGGCCGTGGCGGCGCGGTATCGGCCGTTGTCGCGGAGAAAGACGCCGCGGGCCACCAGGTCGTTCAGCAGCTCCCGGAGCAGCGCCGGCGAGGTGGAGGTCTGCCGGGCCAGGTCGGCGGCGCTGGTCCAGTCGGCGGCCCGCTCGGTCAGGCCGAGGATCGTGATCACATCGGTCAGCTCGCGCACGGGCCCGAAACCTAGCAGGCCCGGACCCCGTCACCCATGGACCCACTGGCGGTAGGCGGCCAGGTCGACGTTGCTGCCGCAGATGACGGTGACGACGTGACGGCCGGCGAACCGGTCGCGGTCCTCCAGGACGGCGGCGACCCCGAGGGCGGCCGAGGGCTCGACGACCAGACCGGTCTGTTCAAGGAGCAGCCGCATGCCGGCGGTGATCGACGACTCCTGGACCAGGACGGCGTCGTCGGCCACCGTGAGCAGGTCGTCGAGGACCTCGGGGATCGGGCGCCGGCCGGCGACGCCGTCGGCGATGGTGTCCGTGGACTCGGTGGTGATGACGCGCCGCTCGCGCCAGGAGCGGGTCATCGCCGGCGCGCCCGCGGGTTGCACGCAGATCACCTCGACCCCGGGCGCCAAGGTCTTGAGGACGTAGCCCACGCCGGTGGCCATCGCCCCGCCGCCCAGCGCGATCAGCACCGTGTCGAACTCGATTCCCTTGTCCGCCAACTCAAGGCCGATTGTCGCGGCCCCCTCGCATGTCTCGATGTCCAGGCTGTCCTCGAGCAGCCGAATGCCGCGCTGCCGCGCGATTTCCACCGCCCGTTCGCGGGCCATGTCGAAGTCGCCGGCCACCAGCTCCAACTCCGCGCCCAGCGCGCGGATCCGGTCGAGCTTGGCCACGGGCGCGTGCTGCGAGGCCACAACCGTCACGTCGAGGCCTCGGCGGCGGCCGGACCACGCCAGTGCCTGGCCGAGGTTGCCGGCACTGGCGCACACCACGGCCGGCCGGCCCTGTTCGGCCAGTAGGCTGGCGACGAGCTCGGTGCCCCTGGCTTTGAAGCTGCGGACCGGATTCGCCGTTTCGACCTTGACAGTCACGGCGCAGCCGAGCCGGCGTCCCAGCGCGTCGCACCGGTACATCGGAGTGTCCAGGAACATCGGGTCGATCACCCGGCGGGCCGCGTGGATCCGGTCGAGAGCGAGGCGCACACCGAGACCATAACCGGCCAGGTGAAACCCGTGGGTTGCACTTGAGGGCGATTAGGTGCAACCTGGGGGTAGCACATGAGGAGGAGTGAGCACGTGGACGACATCGAGCGTGAGATCGCCGTCAACGCCCCGCTGGCCAAGGTGTGGGCCCTGGTCAGCGAGGCCGGCTGGTGGATCGGCGACGGCGACCGGAGCAAGCAGGCGCGCAGCCGCGAGTCCGACGACATTGACGTGGTGACAGACCCCAAGTACGGCAGCTTCCGCATCCGCACCGAAAAGTCCGAACCGCACAGTTACGTCGCGTACCGTTGGCTGGACGACGGCAACGAGCGCGCGACGACGCTCGTGGAGTTCTGGCTGTCCGAGGCCGACGGTGTGACCACGCTGAAGGTGGTGGAGAGCGGCTTCGTCTCGGCCGGGCACCGGGAGGGCAACATCGAGGGGTGGCGCATGCAGTTGGACTTCGCGAAGGCCGAATGTGAGCGTTGACGCCGTGCTTGTCGCGCTGGCCGACCCGACCCGCCGTCAGCTGCTGGACGTGCTGGCCGAGCTCGGGCAGGCCAGCGCGACCACGCTCGGCGCGCGCCTGCCGGTGTCCCGGCAGGCCGTGGCGAAGCACCTGCTGGTGCTGGAGCAGGCCGGCCTGGTCGGCGGCTGGCGCGATGGCCGCCAGGTGCTCTACCAGGTGGAGCCCGGCCCGCTCGAGGCGGCTTCCCGCTACCTCGCCGGTCTGGCCTCGGTCTGGGACCGCCGGCTGTCCGGCCTCAAGCGCCTGGCCGAGACCGAGTCCACTTAGGACACCAGTCGGCGGACGGCCTCGATGATGGTGTCGCGCATGCCATCCGCCGGCTCGTTGACCGACCAGAGCATGGCGATGTGCTGCACCAGGGCGACGAGCTCCTCGGCGGCGAAGCGGTCGGAGACGGCGCCGGCGGCCTGGGCGGCGCGGACGGCGTCGACCTTGGACCGGGTGGACTTGACGGCCAGCGGCGTGGCCAGGGCGGCCTCGCCGCGTTCCAGGCGGTACCAGGCGATCAGGCGGACGACCTCGGGATTGGCCTGGTTGGCGTCGTAAAGCCGGGCGGCGTAGCCGGGCAGGTCCTCGGCGTCGATGGGCACGGTGCTGACGATCCGGTGCACGATCTGCTCGTAGACGGCGTCGAACAGCTCGTCCTTGCCCGTGAAGTAGGTGTACGCGAGGCCAGCGCTGCAGCCGGCGCGCTTGGCGACCTGGTCCATCCGCGCGCCGCTGATGCCGTGCGCGGCGAACTCGGTCAGGGCGGCGTCGAGCAGCTTCTGCCGCTTGGCCTCGGGGTCACGGGTCGCCATGGGCCCAGGGTAATTGAGTGAACGTTCAGTTGCCAAGCCGGCGGCGGCCAGCGAAGCCCAGGTCGTCGCGGTGGTACCAGGCCAGCTCGCGGTCGCCTTCCAGCCAGCACAGCAGCACGGCCACGCCGTCCAGCTCGGCCGGGAAGTCGACCAGCAGCGGCGCGAGGCCCTTGAGCTCGGCCCCGGTCTGCTGCACCACGGTCATCAGCTCGTCCAGCCGGGCCTGCGCGGCCTTCCACTCGGGCAGCCCGCCGACCGAGGTCGGCCGGCCGCCGGGCGCGAGCGAGGCGGCAACCTCGGCGGCGTCGGCCCGCAGCGCCACGATCTCGTCCAACACCGGCAGAAGCCGGGCCAGCTCTGCCCGCGCCTGCCCGACCGTGAACAATCCCATGCGGTCAGCCTGTCAGATGGTGCATCCTTCCAGGATGTCGCGTGTCGCGCCCCGGGTGCTGGCGTTGGCGGCGCTGCTGCTGCTCGCGGTGGTCGCCGCCCGCGGCGCGACGTCGTTCACGCTGAACCCGTTGCGGCTGACGCCCCCCACCCGCACGCCCACGCCGGTGCCGACCAACACGCCGGCGCCACCGCAGCAGGGCACCGGCGGCTCGCTCGCCTGGCTGATCATGCTGTTGGGGACCGCCGGGCTGCTGCTGGCCGTGGCCACGATCATCACCCTGCTCGCGCTGATCCAGCGACACCGCCGGACCCGGACGCTGGTGGCCCCGCGCGACGGCGACCAGGACGCCGAGGGCGGGGCTTACGGGTCGATCGGATCGTTGGTGCAGGCCGGAAAGCGGGCGCTCGTCCGGCTGCGGGC
>Ga0307511_10000255_pt1 | contig 54744 bp, 69 predicted proteins | sample 13_EM_MG_FD_200266 | JGI IMG/M metagenome (GOLD analysis project Ga0307511, IMG submission 200266) | Populus trichocarpa ectomycorrhiza microbial communities from riparian zone in the Pacific Northwest, United States - 13_EM | ecosystem: Host-associated > Plants > Roots > Unclassified | place... | reverse complement strand
TCGGGGCTCTCACAACATCGCTTTGTTGGGTGCAGAATACTCGCCTTCTTTTTTCTCGGACCCGGTTCGTACCCCACCCACGTCCCCCAGGGCAGGGACTGAGGTAGACCTATAGGTCCAAAGACACCAGTGTGGAGGGCTCGGTTGGGACGCATGGTTAACTCCATTCTTGCCCGGCAGTCGCGGACCGGCTCCCTCACCCGCCATGTCACACATCGGCAGCACGAACCGTTTCAACGTGGGGGTTCCGCCCGATGGCAGAAGGCTCCACGATGGAGACTCCACAAGCCGATTCGATCGGAATCACGATCGGCTTCACTCACCAGTGCCAGCGAGCTATCCTTCAAGGTAGCCCTCACCGCAGTATCTTCCATGTGATCAGTCTCAGCTTTCCCTTATTTGTGCCAGAAACGCACAGATCCCTGGGTCACAGGCGCGAGTGGACGGTGATAGCCGTCTTGATTGGTGTCCCTGTGTGCGCGTGATATAACTCCCAAGACCACTATCGTCAGCTGTTCCTGACCTGAAGTCGTTTAGGTCCGTGCTATTCTGGGAGTTGGCGAAAGGGTGCGCGATTCGAGCGTTCGCGCCACAAGATCACCACCGCCGATGACTGATGGAGCTTGAAGTTCAGTCGATCATGGTCGCTGGTGGCGAGAGACAGTGCGACTTCGGTGCCAATGGACAGATGTGTAAACTCCACACGCCTTCGTACAATTAACAGACAGAAACCTAATGTTGACCACATAATTGATACATACAGATTAACGCAAACCAATGTTCACTATCGTAAGATTCCCAGCGAGTGATTAGACTACAAGTTGCAATAAGGATAACCAAGGTATCAAGGGTATGGTCATAGTACAGTACATCAAGATGGACGGCAGGCGCTGCCTGACCAAATCGTCCAAGTGGACGGTGCGAGCATAAAAGGCATAATGGACATGAGGGTTGGGACCGGACAAAGGGACGTCTAGCGCGCCTTGAGTTGCCTCAGTTGTACTTGAACTTCTTGGATATTTCCTCGATTCCACTCTCCGACCCAGCCCTGGGTACCAGTTGTCCACATTTGGGGGCTACCGACAGTCATACTGCGGCGCTTCCTGGTGGTGGTGGCTGACCGGGAAGTGAACGGAGATCCACGGTTCGTCAGGGTGGGGAAAACAAGCTCGGTTGGGACATTTTCGCCGAAAGTGCGGTTAATTTTATTCATCTTCCTGCGTTTCGCGTCCGCTTCCCTTTGCTGGAGGAAGGTATCGCCAGTGGGGGTTATTGGACTCATTGGGAAGTCGTCGAACACAGGACCTAGAGTAGTGGGAGACGGACTGAGCTGAGATTTCGCGATACGATGGTCATCCGGGGAGACGACAACGGGATTGAGGTGAAGGATGAGGGGAGGGGGACGGTTGGTATCCTTGGAGCGACGGCCCGTTGGTGTAGAGTGGGTGGAGGGCAGGTCCAGGGATGATGAAGACATGTTCCCTGGAAGAGAGAGGGAAGAGGTGGAGGATGAGGCGGAGCGAGCAATCGGGGAATTTTGGAAGATCGAGCCTTGGCGGCGAGACCTCTTAATTGACTTGATCGATGATTCGACGGAAGAACAGGAGGAGGTGGAAGGAGCTGGGGAGGCGGTGCGCGGTCCGATAGGGAGGAGGGTAATCGGAAGCTCGGAGGAAGTTTCGAGCAGATAGGGAGTGGTACCAAGGACCTGCCCCAGTTTCCTAGTGGATTTCATCAACCGGGACTTTTGGTTCAAGTCGAGGTGGTTTGATGTTGGCGGTAGTGGCAGGTAACCCAAGGTCATAGTGGTGGCCATTGTCTAGAACTGAAGGCGGATGTGAGGGGGTGAGGATGAAATGGAAAGAACACGATGACTTACTGCAAGAGGGCAAAGAGAGAAGCAAAGAGTGCACGGAAAGCGGGTTGGTGAAAGGCCACAGGGGTTATTATATGTGGTCGAAGGTGTATTGAACAATTAGGGTGGGTGGAGGGTAGGCGGAGCGAAGAAACAAAAAGAAACACAAGCAGAATATAAGTAATACTGAGAGAACGCGACAATAAACAATGGGACAACGGCCGAACAATTCATCCCAGGTCGCCATGGACTTGAAATACCGCAAGCCATTGTTCGTCAAAGATGGTGCAGAGGAAATGCTGATCCACGTGGCTCCGATCAGCTTCTCCCTTTCATGATCCCTCTCCTGTGCTCTCAATGGCACACAGTTTTTTTGTATTCCTACCGCCTCTGTGGCATACTCGTCTGCAACAGAAAGGCGTAGACCTCCCCTCCAGAACGTCCGCGACTATGGGCTATCGACACGGCCCCCGAACAACCAACAAGGGGCCAACGCGCAATCACGCATCTAACCGCACCCCCTGTCGAGGGCGTGCCTTCGGACTTGCGTTGGCCAGTCATTTCGATTCGGAATCGCTACGCGCAGGATCGAGATCTGTCCTCTTTCTCTTTCACCGACGCCGCTCGTTTCGCCCTCGCTGCGAGTTTCATCATCTCCGCCGGCGTGTACGCGACCCCGCCCCTTCGCTGTGTGAACGCGTAATACTATTTCCCCATCCCGTAGGAAGCACCTCGAAGCACTTCTTCTGGCGACCAACCACACCAAATTTGAAACTCCATAGGGGATCCCATTCAATTCCTTTGCGCTTCCTGCGGATGTATTTCCTGCGGATGATAGCAGCCTTATGTCCGATCGGGGCGAGGTTGGGAAGAAGCCCAAGTTGTCCCGTGACCAGTAAATCCCCAAGGTGAAACAATAAATTGAAAAGAGGCTGGAGGACGGTGCGAGCGCCCAAGCAAGGCGGCTCGGCGGATGCAAACTCTCATGGGATTTGCTTTCACCAGGGTTGTGTGGAGATGAGTCCGAGGAATATTGGATTGTCCTGCGTGGTTCTCATGGAAATGCAGCGGGTGAGCGGAGAACGCGATGGTCGCCAACGTCACCAGTGTGCCTCCTTCGCTTGGGTCAAGTTTTAGGTCGCATCACCAGTTCGAGCACCTGTCAATCATACTTTCGACATCCTCAACGCTTCCATGGTGTGTCCAGAGCCACGCCCGTCCTGACGCACTTACGTGATGAGGCCCGGGGGATGAAGTGTCGCTCCGGTCTGTTCAAACGACCATATGAATTGCTACAACACGCTGTAGCTGGCTGGGACCTTCTGCATACACGTCGCCCAGAAACACTTTCGGGGGTCAAAGCGTATGTGATACCCGTACTTATTCCGTTCATTCATGAACCGCTCGTCGTTGCGTTTGGTGGTCAAGCCACCCCCTGTCAAACCCAATCGGTATTCTGGTGCACTCCCACGGGCATCTAACTGTCCAGTTCGTCGCGCAGTCTAGCCGGTACATGAAGGGTCGCGAAGGTCGCGCGGTGGCCCCCGGAACAGGGAGACCAAGTGGCTGAAAATAAGGTCCTCCTTACGGGTGCTGTGTTCGTATGGCAAGATCCTCCAGGGTCCCGTCAAGGGTCCGCGCAGCGACCCATCATTCCAACGTCACCTCACTCGCCAATCGCTGGAGTGATGGACCCTGGGTCGGCGCGGAAACAGTACCAGCCCAGATGTTTGAGACAAGATCGAGGACGGAGCAACTCGCAACCGCGTGGTCAACAGAAGCTTGCGAAGGTATTGGCAGCTGCAGCGAAGTGGTATACTTAGAGACGGAACCGCAGCGGTGGCTGCAGTCAGGGTTGCGGCCGCGGCCACGGCTACGCGACTGCACGGCTATCACTGAAGCTGGCAGCTGTTCCAGCGGAACCAATGGTTGGTGGTTCTCTCCCGCCGAGTCGTTGGCTCGCTCCGTCTAGGATCCGAGAACACGTCTGCCTTCTGCCAGAGCTGATACCAAGCGAATCACACGCACACCAGACGTGAGGCAAGTGCCTGCTCGAGGCAATCGTTGATTAGGTTACATTAGGTAGAATCTGATCTAAGTAATGTGCGGTCGCAGGTACACGAGGCATCAAAGATATCGCAATGTACACGAGTCGTCGAATATCGTAGAATTACTCGTGAGCGTTCGGGGGAGTCCATGGAAAAGTTCGTGAAAAATCATAAAGAGAATCGTCCGAAGCGTCAAGCTTCGTAAAGCGCGGGGAGAGTGAGAGAGAGAGGGAGAGGGGTTTCGCAAGCGTCTAACCCAGTGACAAGGGCAAGAATGGGACTGGGTAAAGTTTTTGGGTCGTTTCGTTGATATACTATTGATGGGGGGCGTCAGCGCGACTGAAGACCGGGAGAGATAAGGAAATACACACGTCGCGTTTGACGCACATCCCACCTCCTGAGGGGCTGCTATGCATGTTAGTATAGGAACCATACGTGTCCATAATAACGCACCCAATGTGCGGGCAGTGGACGCCTGGGCGGTATTTGATCATGCCTGAGGAAGAATGAGTACTGAAGGGCTGTGGCGGGCGTCAGATATCACCTTTATGGATGTACCTGCACATGGCTGTTTATGCGTATGTGAGCACTAAACACCGCAAGGACAAGGAACGGCGGCTTACCACTATCACCGCCCCACTCGTAAACCTGCCCCATCGGTGTTTTCTTGTAGATGTAATCAATACACTCCTGAGTGGTCTCGTACTGCTGGTTAGCGCCGAGACAGTGGATTTCATGCTCCCTGCAAACGTCTATAGCTGCCCGGAGGTGCATAAGGTCATCGACGTCTTCGCAGTTGGGAGCGAGCGACCCCAGTTCCTCAACCAATTGCGGTTTCAGGAACGGTTTCAGATAGTCGATCGCCCATGCGAGGCGCCGGAAAGTGATGTCATACTGTGCGATCAGCCCAGTGTCGTTAAATAAGAACCACACTGCAGTCTCGAGGTAAGAACAAATCGGGTTCCGTTCTCTGAGATTGCGCCATACCGTCAATCTGGATGGGGATTATAACAGGACCCCAATCGAAGTTACGGATGGTGCTAAACGAGATTACGGGAGGGTTGATCGCCAATGCCCTGTATTGGACCGGCCAGATCAGTCCGCTGCCAAGGGTTGTGTAAGTGGGAAATGGCGAACGTGACTGTTGAGTTTCCTGGAATTCCAAGGAGCCTCGTAGTGTTACCACTGCCCACGGAGGAAAATAGTCCAAAGATGTACTATGAAACAGCATGAGGACGCACGCGACGAAAACGATGAATGGTAATTGCAAACCTCTGTATTCAACTCGCTGCCTTGGTATGCATTCGTGACTAATCCCCTGAGTCAATCATCCGGCTGTGCATCAAGGTGGATAACGTCGTACCGTCAACCCTTCCCACGACTGGAAGGCAGGGGCGAGGAACTCGTTGAACCTCGTTGAACTTCGTGTAGGCAACAAAGGTAGACGTACCATCAGGCATAAATCCAGTGTAGTTAATCTGAGCACTATTCCTCGGTCAGACACGAGGCCGTTGGGCGGTAAAAAGCGTGTACGTACGCGACCTCGTTTATTCGCGGCCAGGTGAAGTCCTTGGAGAACTGGGCGACTGCCACCAGCATTTTCTGTGCTGATATGGCGGAGTAGACGGCATTGAAATATACAATAAAGGAGAAAACAGCGAGCAGGAGGTGGCCAGCCATGATGTGGGAGAGGGCGGACGGAGCGAGGGAAAACCTGCCCGGTTTACTTAAATATTTGGGGACACGGACGTGCCGATCAGGCCGATCGGGGCGGAAACTGGCATATGCCATGGTGATTGTCCACGATACAGCGCCCTGTGCCTGTCGGGAAACGTCAAAGTGGAACCAGGCGTTTCAGGGACGTTGTTCCGTCAGGTCGCAAAAACGTCGGGTACGCGAGGTACCAACGCGTTTATCCTCCGCGCGCGTCTCCTTCGGATGCCTTTGGACCCTCCGTAACACAACGCAACTCTCGAAAGAGGGACGGCAGCTTTGTCCTGACCGCGATTTCCGGTCTAAAATCGGAACAATCACGTTAGGTGGTGTGGGGAAAAAACACATCATCATTTGAGCCTCGTTCCCGAGTGGAATCTGCATCGTTGCGACCGCAAGGCAGCCAGAAACGGTTACTGCGTTTGTCCCCCCTGGCCGCATAGCTTGGTCCCCGTCAGTGGCTGATTCTCAACAAGGTAAGCAGAAAACGTTCCCGATAGTCCCGGCGTTTTGTGCGCAGCGGAAAGGTGTGGGCACTGAGAGTGTGCACGGGAGGGGAGAGTCGACAAAGCCGAAACCTTACCTCCACCTTCACGAGGGGTAGGGCGGGGGCCGGGAAGGGGACGTTCCACGTCGGTCTGTTGGTGAGTACTGCCCCAACTGTAGCGGGCGGAACCCAATCACCGTCCCCAGGCCTCAAGGGGACCGCTGCGTGTAGGCTGCCAGGGATGGTCCAACGGAGCGTTTATCACAATCAACGCGGTGTTGTACAAAAGTTCCCGGGACCAAAACTCCTGGGTCGCGTTGTCTTTGCATTTGCTCCAGTTGTGAAAGTTTTGCACAGTTTTCATGCCGTCACGTGCTCCATTCAACCACCTTTTCCTCACTCTCGAGTTCGCAATATCTACATCGACGTACTGAAAGCAAAGGCTTCCATTGCTGTGCCTGCGCTAGTTCGACCGATGACCGACCCTCTACTCGTGGCTGGTCGACTGACTCCTCCAGAATTTGGTCACTCCGGCTCGTGTGATACTTCAAGTTGCCACGGTTCCCCGTTTCTCCGTCCCTGTTTATAGTTTCTCCGAACCTCCCACGCACTACCATGCCATTCTGGGTTTCGAGCCCGGGTGTGGCTGCGCCTGCTATGTCTGTCCAGTTGCTGAATGTGAAGTGCCACATCTCCGGGCTTTGCCGCTCGTAGGCCGATTGCCTTATAGGTCACCAGGGAGCGGCACCAGCGGGGTCAAGTGCTACGTATCTGCGGCCTCGTTACAAGGAGGAAGGACACTTCAGCCGGGACAGGTTGTCTGTCTCTACCATGTCATTAGGCTTTTGAACATCAGAACATCACAAGTCGTTGAGATCTTGAGGGCATGGAGGCAAATCACCGGGAATTCCTTCTTTCCGCAGGGGGATCGATCTGGGGAACCTTCCCGCAACAGCTGGAACCCCGCTTTGGGCAATATGGCCTCCAATATAAGAGAACGAGAAAAAAAATGGGTCGGAGGCTCGACGGCTCTCTCCCTTCTCTTCTTCCGCGACTTTCCTCCCTCCCTCCTCCCGCCGCACGATGGCCCAGCTCCCCCCTCTGGATAACACGCACGTTTCTCCCATCGTCACGCCCCACTTTCTTAATCTCAACCATCCGTGTTTCCAGGCTCGGCGCCGCTTACATTGGCGTAGTTATCGCCGCGGTGTAAGTTGAACCATCTGCTTGACCTCCCCCCCCGCTTCAATTCACCTGTTTTCGCACAGGTTATATGGAGGTAAGCCGGTAGAGCACCCCGTCTCCTCCTTTTGCTCACCTGCACGTCCGTATAGTGTCGTGTTCCCAAGTCTTCTATTATTTTCAGCATTACAGCAAGAAGGACGGTCGCGGTACTAAGGCTATCGTGCGTCACCCAAACTTCAGTCTGCTTGCCTAATTCTGATCCCATATAGGTTGTTGCTACCCTGGTGTCCGACACGGTTCATCAGGCGCTCATCTCCCACGTGGGTATGAACCGTCTTGATCTCACGCCCACGACTTCCCTTCTGAGATATTGCGTCGCAGTTTATACCTATGCCATCACGGGTTATCACACGCCACAGAAGTTAGGCAACGTCGTTTGGTACGTCCCAGCTGCATCTGCCCCGCATCTCTCCACTCACTCGCAGTTGACATGACAGGAGCCTCGTGGTGAGTCCCACTCGCTTTCGGTTTTCCGCCCTGCTCACCGTGCGCGTCAAGGTCGAGGTGTTATTCAATGTAAGTCTGTTTTTCCAGGGGGCGCACAACCTTGAATTATACTAACTATGGTATCCCCAAGGCATTCACGGCCCTCCTCGTGCAAACGTACGCGCTCCAGGTTTTCCCGTGTCCTCCAATCTGATGTGCTGTAGATTCTTTGCGGTTCGCATATGGAAATGTCAGTAGATGATATCTGGCTACCCTGGCAGTACGTTTACTCTCTCGTCAGTCAGTGAAAAGAATCTGCCCATCGCTGTAGCCCTCGTGAGTACCCCTTCGCGTTCCCCATCACCACCCTTTCCTTACCGTCCCAAAGGCCGTATTTATCGTGGGAGGGTTTGGTATGTCAGCTTGCCAAGTACTGGGGAAACCATAACTCAGTTTCCCCTCTCAAATTGCAGTTTCCACCATCGGTACATCGTCTGTCTCCCGGGATGAACGGAACCACTGATTATCATCTGTAACAGTATACGTCGCGATCGCGTAGGGTGCTCAGGGCCTTAGATTCGCCGTAAACTCACCCGATCTCGTAGGCTATCCCTTTCCACGTTCGAGCAGCTCGGTAAACTCAAGGTACACCTACCATCCTAACTCCTAATCCTTTCAGCTTACGAGTCCCCGGTCAGCCACTATCGATGACTGTAAACCTACTGGCAGGTACCGATATTTCGGACGGATCGACGCCACCCCCCTGATATACACTCTCATAGTCGCAGGAGACCTTCTTATCACGGTTGTATTTTGTACCTTATTGCACAGAGCCCGAAGCAATCTCCAACGGTAACTCACTTTTACTCACTCTTATGTTTTGCTTCTGCACTGACTGACCACTACCACAAAGCTCGAATACGATGATTAATTTGCTCGTAAGTGATTCCTCAGACAAACAGCTCAAGGCTCACCCCCACACCAAAGATCGCGTTCTCTGTTCAGACGGGGATGTTGACCAGCCTCTGCGCCGTTGGCTCCCTCGTTTCCGTGAGTCATTGCCCAGACGCATATGACCTTTCTGACCCAGGCCGACGCAGATCATCGCCTCGCCTGACACTTTTATATACATCAGCTTCTATTTCTTACTGGGCCGACGTACGTTCGACTGGGTCACACGGTGATGAAACCGTGCTTATTTTTTTCCAGTGTATTGCAACTCGTTACTCGCGACCCTCAACGTTCGCAAGGCAATTCGTGGGAGAGGGCAAGGCAGCCTTGGCATATCTCTGCCTCGTATCGGAGACTCGAGCATTTCGACGATGGATAACCGCAAGGTGTGTGAACTTGTGTGTCATTCGTATCCTCATCCAACCCTCGGCCTAGGAGAGCGTGGAATGCATCGCAGGTCACAAGTCTCACGATCACAACGGGACCTTGTTGTTCGTTCAGCCGAACACCAATAACACGCGTGTGGCTGACCGAGAATGTGAGCTTGAATCTGGGCGAGGGCGACATCTGAGGCGGGCGTCATTCTGAGGACTCCTTCCAACAAAACTTCATTGTCCCAGGGCATTAGCATCCCCGCTCAATTTCATCGAATCAAAAGTTACCCCATTACCTCCATGCGATCTCCGTTTTCTGTCTTCCTGGCGCTTTGCCCGGAGTTTCTTGGTCGTTGATGTCATGTTGTAAATCTTGCTTTCTTGCTTTGTACTTACCAGTTTGTTTGGGTGGGAATCGTTCGCTGGCCTCGATCCGACTTATGTCCTACTTCCCGCTGTTACCCCATATCATTGTACGTACTTTACCATAGGTAGCAAACCTCGTGGTCGTCGAATGTGAACGTGTTACGATTGTGCTCCGTTGAAAAAACCCGTCCCTTTCAGGTAAAGTTATCCGGCGACCCCGATGTCTTCCATAGAATGTGGTTGAGAGAGGGAGGTTTCCGGCTCAGTATCATCACTGGAGATTAGAACATCGAAATCGCCCTTGACTGGGGCACAAGAAAAGGCGACCCCAAATGCGTGAGCCACTGCCAGACCAGGGTGACTGTCGGCGCCAGCCTTTGAAATTTGATCCCTGCCGGCGCGAGAGATCAAGTTCTCGCCACGTGACGGATCCGGCCGTCTCCTCCCACCCTTCTGTGTTTTCAAGTCGAAAACCACACCAGATCGAACTGAACCTCCGCGACAACCTTAGAGAGAACGAAGGCCGACCCGAGTTCCATGTCCTACTGAGCCATATCTCAGCTTAATTCTCCTCATACAAAGTCCGTTGCTTTTCATTGCTCCCGATATGACGAACCGCTGACGTGGGCTGCCTATCAGTCCCATAATGTAAACCTCGGCTTATTTCTTTCACTGAACGCTCCTCATCGTCGCTTTCTAGGGTTCGCGTTGACATTCAGTCGCCAGAAATATCCTGGGCAACTCTCCAAACCGCAATTCCATGGTACCTGCATCTGTACACCTTCCCCTTCCTCTCCTTGTATCCCTTGCTTGCATACGCCTACCACGTGAAGTATGACGACTGGCTTCAGAGCGAAGAATGGACTTTCCTTGCCTGTGTTTCCCTTGGGGCCGGACACGCTCTCAGTTTCCTCGTGACAAAATGGAGTACGGCTGCTCGGGCTAGGATCACCACCTCAAATGTATGCGCACAAACCTACGTATCCTTGACGTGTCCTAACTCCTCCTAGGCAAGCACCCCACAAGCCGCGGACTGCATCCGAATCGTGCCTGCATTACACCGAGGAAAGGGTGAAATAGTTCCCTTGGACAAGAAGAATCCATCCGACGTCTCCACTTGGACATTCCAATACCAAAAGGACACTTACATCGTTGTAAACTCGAACCCGATCACTTTCGGTCCTCTTGCCTATCCATGTACCAACAAACCCACCCTCTCTACCTTCATGAAGCCCAAGGGACTCACCCAGAAGGACGCTGAAGAGCGCATAGCACAGTATGGAAAGAACGAGTTTGATATTCCAATCCCCACCTTCACGGAACTGTTCTCAGAACACGCCACGGCACCTTTCTTCGTCTTCCAGATCTTCTGCGTCGCCCTTTGGTGCTTGGACGAGTATTGGTACTACAGTCTCTTCACACTCTTCATGCTCGTCGTGTTCGAGTGTACTGTTGTGTGGCAGGTATGGTTGTTATACGTTCGCATTGCGAGGATCCTGTGCTAATCGTAATTTCAAGCGACTGAAAACCCTGACGGAGTTCCGTACGATGGCTGTCGCACCGTTCCCCATCCAGTGTGTGCGTGGCGGAAAATGGGTCACCATACAAACCGATGAACTCCTACCGGGGGATGTTGTTTCCGTCGGTAAGATGGTTTTCCCTTATCGCTGCTTCCAGCCTTTCTAATCATGCGCTAGCCCGACATCAGACCGAAACAACCGTCCCTGCGGATATCCTGCTCATCAAGGGAACTTGTATCGTCAACGAAGCAATGTTGTCCGGAGAGTCCACACCACTTTTGAAGGAGTCCATAGAACTTCTTGAGGGCACAGAGACACTCGGTGTTGATTCCACTCATAAAAACGCTATGTTGTTCAGTGGAACCAAAGTTCTGCAAGCCAGGAGTAGCGAATCGACTCCCGATGGTGGATGTCTCGGAGTTGTGCAACGTACCGGATTCGGGACCTCCCAGGGTCAACTCGTCCGCACTATGATCTTCTCGACAGAGCGGGTTTCCGCCAACAATTTGGAGTCTTTCCTTTTCATTGGCTTCCTACTCATTTTCGCCATCGCCGCCAGTTGGTATGTGTGGACGAAAGGTACGCGTTCGATCATATTTCAGCTTAAAACGCGCTCACATTACCCCGTAGGCCTCGAAAGGAACCTGAAGAAATCCAAACTCCTCCTTGACTGTGTTCTGATTATCACGAGCGTTGTTCCGCCTGAGCTCCCCATGGAACTCTCCTTGGCCGTAAATGCGTCCCTGGTCGCCCTATCGAAATTTGGTAGGTTTCCGTTATCGCATCGAACGACCCAATCGCTCACCTGGTCAATTCAGCAATTTTTTGCACGGAGCCTTTCCGCATCCCGTTCGCGGGGAGAGTTGACGTCTGCTGTTTCGATAAGACAGGCACGATCACAGCCACAGACCTTGTTTTGGAGGGAATTGCTGGCGTTAGGTATGATTGCATCAAGAACGTGCTACTCTATCGTGGCTAACCGTGCAATAGTTCCGATGGCAAAGTCTTGGTTAACGTGAAGGAGGTGGGAAGGGGAACCGTCCTCACGTTGGCCGCCGCCCATGCGCTCGTCAAACTTGACGATGGTGTTATCGTCGGCGATCCCATGGAGAAGACTACCTTGGATGCCATGGATTGGACTCTTGGCAATGGTGAATAAGAGAAACCAACTCCCCGGTTCTCCTAACGCTAACCCTCGCTTTGCAGGCGACTCGGTCATCCCCTCGAAGCACGACGCTCCCCACGGCACCAAGTTGGTCATCCGACGTCGATTCCATTTCTCGTCTGCCCTCAAGCGAATGTCTACGGTCGCTGCTCTACCCTCGGGAGAATTAATCGGCGCCGTGAAAGGCGCCCCGGAGACGATCAAGACTATGTTGACAGTCGTCCCCGAACATTACGATGAAACCTACAAGTGGTTCACGAGACGTGGAAGTAGGGTTCTGGCTCTCGGATTCAAACAAATGCCTGCCTTGCCCACTGCTGCGGTACGCGAATCCCGCTTTCCCCCGGAGTCCCCGACATCTGACCCGTATACAGATTAACAAACTGCCACGAGATCAGATCGAGAGCGGCCTCACTTTCGCTGGTTTCCTCGTCTTCCATTGTCCTCTGAAATCAGATGCGGTTGAATCATTGAAGATGCTTATCGACTCCTCACATAGGGTAGGCTTTATACAATTCTGCTGGCGTTCCCCCGTCACTCACACGTTCGTTAGTGCATCATGATTACCGGCGATAATCCTCTTACAGCTGTCCACGTTGCCACGGACGTAGAGATTGTGGACCGGGATGCGTTAATCTTAGACTTGAAGGAGAACCCAGCCCATCCAGGTGATCTTGAGTGGAGGACAGTGGACGAGGCAAAGATCATCCCCGTGAACCCCGACGAACCTCTCGACTTGACCCTTTTCGACCAGTACGATATCTGTATCACCGGTGCCGCCCTCAAACAATACGAAACCCGACCCGAGGCTTGGAACCACCTCGTTCAGAACACCTGGGTCTACGCTCGTGTCTCTCCCGCGCAGAAGGAATTCATCCTGACGAGCTTGAAGTCTCTTGGCTATACTACGTTGATGGCTGGAGACGGCACAAATGACGTCGGAGCGCTCAAGCAAGCCCACATTGGTGTTGCCCTCCTCGATGGGACCCCAGAGGACCTCCAAAAGATCGCAGAGCACCATCGGGTGGAGAGGATCAAGAAGGTTTACGAGACTCAACTCAACATCTCCGCTCGATTCAACCAACCGCCTCCTCCTGTTCCTCCTGCCATTGCTCACTTGTACCCCGAGGTCGTGGCCGCTCAACAGAAGGCAGCTACTGACCTTCAAAACGCCAGGAAGAAGAACCCGCTCGAGAAGTTTGACATGGCTACCATTACGGATAAGCTCGCCGACATGGACGGTGAAGAAGAGGTCCCGAAAATCAAGCTTGGAGACGCTTCGTGTGCCGCTCCTTTCACCAGCAAACTTTCCAACGTGTCTGCCAGTAAGTTCTATCGTTTGAGGGTCGTGAGATCGGAACTAAACTGGTGCTTTCTGCAGTTACTTCGATTATTAGGCAGGGGCGATGCACCCTCGTCGCTACTATCCAGATGTACAAGATCCTTGCTTTGAACTGTTTGATTACGGCGTACAGTCTTAGCGTGCAGTATCTCGACGGAATCAAATTTGGCGACTACCAGATCACGATCACTGGGATGCTCATGTCCGTCTGCTTCCTGTGTATCTCTCGGGCCAAGGTAAGGATACTTCACACTCGCAGACACGTTCTTACTAGATTTTCGCCAGCCGGTAGAGAAGCTATCGCGGGAAAGACCACTCGGGAATATCTTCAACTTCTACGTCCTACTGTCCGTCTTGCTTCAATTCGCGCTCCACATTGTCACCATGGTGTACATCACCAACTTGTCCCACCTCCTGGAACCGTGCGTCTATCCTCTGCTATCCTTTTCGTAAAACTGAATTTGTCAACAGGCGAGAAGTGATCGACTTGGAGGCCAAGTTTGAGCCATCCCTGCTTAACACCGCCATCTATCTGCTGGGCCTGTCGCAACAGGTTTCTACGTTCGCGATCAACTACCAGGGCCGGCCTTTCCGCGAGGGAATCCGGGAGAACCCTGCTCTCTATTGGGGATTGGTCGGGGCCGCCGCTGTTGCCTTCTCCGGCGCCACAGACTTCATGCCAGAACTTAACCGTTGGTTACAGATAGTCGAGATGGAGAGCCACGTAGGTCCAATCGGTTTCAATAACGCACGACAGTATTCTCACCCACGCTTTTACAGTTCAAGACCAAGCTAACCGCGATGATGGTCCTTGACTACGTCGGCTGTTGGCTCGTCGAGAACGGTTGCAAGTATTTGTTCGCCAGCTTAGAACCAAGAGCTCTTGTCACCAAGGGTCGAGAACGTAGAGACAAAAGACGTTTAGAGGAGGCCAAAAAGGCGCATTAATAGTCTTACGATACGAGTCTCGACACGCGTGTGTAATAATCCATTACCATTCATCCATGTGAATACAGAGGGCGGGATTAGGTCTGATTAGAATCCACCACATCCCAAATACGTGATACGATGGGGCTCGCAGTGAGCCAAGGAAGATGAGAACCGGTTGTGTCATGATTTTAAGTATAGGTCAAGCGTATTCGTAATAGTCGTAAGGTATCCTAACGTAATAGCCGTAAAAGTCCGAGCGCGTTCATAGGGGCCCAGTTCCGGTCGTGATGTTCGCAATTCATGAAGAGGTGTGCTGGCCGTCGAATTGGATGATTAGAGTTGTAGGCCAGGGCGTCGCCAAACCCTGATCGTCAAGATACGATTGAACGGCATGTTTCCGGGTAATCTGATTGATGAAGCTACAAAGTTATGCATGGGGAGGGTCAGAACGAATACATCCGATTACTAGGACCGCGTTTGATCACCTTCCCATATTCGCTGGCTGGTTGGGACGCTTCGCAATGTCCTCGCGGGTAAACACAGCCCGGAGAATCTCAACAGCCGTCTGAAATGGGGGATTGTTTAAGACATACACGCTCTCTTTACATAGTCAAAAACGTTCAGATACGGACCTTTTCGAAGAATGCGGGGTCCATCAGCCTGCACAGGATCAGAATCATCGACGTTCTCCAGAACAGTAAAACATTACCCGTAGTTTTCCAATGGGGACTCGGTAGATCTTACACCCAACACTTGCCCATCCCAATAGCTACCAAGTTCCTGTAGGTCTACAAGCTCGAGCGTCAGACACGAATTCCAATCAGTGAGGTGTCAGACCCTTACGAAGTGCTTCTCTGATCAGAGAAACTACCTCTCCGTCACCTTTTGCGTCCTTTGGGTGGAGGTGGTTGTGCACATCCTTCGCCTTCGAGTTCTTGAAGATGTGATCGATGACGAGAGCAACAGCTTTCGAGAACAGGGCGGCTGTAGCTGCGGTCTCGATGAACACGCTGACAGCCACGCTCTGTGGTCGACCGAACACTCTACGGAGGCGTTTCATCAGGGCTTCATGATCTGAGTGGGAGGGCCCCAATTTCAGGAAGCGCTTCAACGCATTTAACTGGAGGGTCGGATGTTGGAGTGAGCGTACGTACACCCAGCATCAGAGTATTACATACCAGTCCGTTCGTCGAATTTCGAAGTAGTATTTCTATCAATGAGCTGAACTTGGAGACGGTTTCAGCTGACGCGTTGTGTAATGCCCAGTCCCGTGAATGTTCAGTGTTCACGAAAATATAACTGGAATGTGGCGTGGTCAGCCCCTTCTTGAAAAATACCCCGAGTCAAACGCACTCAGTCACTTCCGCGAAAGCACTATATACGTCTTGCGCGTCGACGTCACCAGTCGGGTTGGTCGTGCATTTGATAGATAGATCCACCTTGATGTCTATCGTTGAGACCCAGCGCCAACGTGGATGTGACGGACTCACAATCTCCTCAGCAATCCAGTAGATCGGGACAAGATTCACCACATCCCCAACGATGTTTAAATGCCGCGTCGTCGAATCGATATCTAACACAAACCTTTCCTCGATCAACCTTGTTGTGATATGGAAGAACGAGGATGCTGTATGTTCCACCGCTCTGCTCGAGAAAAATGGCTTCTTTACCTACGCAGCAATCAGCGGGACAACAAGGAGGACGGGTTTCGTGGACATACGCTGACGAGCGGGTAACGAACGAGTTTCTGCGCGCGATTTTCGATGGATCCCAGCCCAAGGGGTGTTTTGGTTGGCCTCGTCCAAGTGTACTCATCTTCTGAGCGCCCTTGATCTCTGATGTACCCACGCATGGTTTCCGGTACGACGAATGCGAAATGGGCATACGCAGAGCCTGGAGGGTAGTACTCTGGCAAATGGCGGAAGAGAAGTTTAGACATCATCCCTCCGAGGGAACCATCGTTCTCGTCAATTTGGCTGTCATTGTATCCCCAGATAGTCAGGTTGAACGCTGTGTGGTACAAGTGTTGAAAGGTAAGATCATACACGAGCGCAGGTCGACGCACGGGTGAATTCGGTCGTCAGGAAACGATCCCCCCTGGTGAGACAGACCGCATCGGAAAGGATCGCTCTAGAAATCGTGTATCCGGGACATAACCCGGCCCCAGGCATTGGGGATTTGGTTTCCTCAGCTTGTAGGCCGACCTGGAAGCATTTAAGCAGTGTGAATGAGGATAAGAGGAGTCAAGCCATACATGCAGTTCAAGGCGGTCGATATCGTGATACAAGTTTGCAGCGGCCTGATGGATCTCAGGGTCCGGGTTCCATTCCTCAAAGCTTTCATAAGCTATCCACGAGCGTCAGGTGGCGGGATAGGGGTTAATTGCCATGGAACCTCACGCTTGAGTCCAACGAACTTCCTGAATTCGTTCAGTGAACATGCGCCCCACGCTCTCCCTTGCTCGATTCCCATGATTTCAATCACCCGGAGGACACTCGGGATTCCGCGAGCCTTGAATGCGGACGCAGCCGATTCCGTTGCGTTATGAAGGAAGTTGGCAATGTCCGCATCTTCAAACGAACCATCTGGTCCACGTTGAAGGCTGAGGGACGCTTGAGTATCCATACTTTACGCGTTCACCGGGGTGACTTACCCGCCAAACGTCCACGCTTTGATATCAGGACCGGGCCGCATCGTTGTGCCAGCGGCTGATTGGAAATCCGCGACGGTGATCTACGACAGGATTAGGAATTGGCGCGGAATGCGACTCCTCAGTCCACCGTACCTGATTCCAGTCTTTCCCCGGAAACAGCCGCTTGAAAACCTCCTCGGTCCACGTCGTGTCCTGCTCCGATGCGCAGGCATGCCACCGATATAGCAGGTTGAATTCGATGGAGACTACGTTCCCTTCGCCTCGGGGTGTGAGGGAATGATCAGTATCCCTGGCAGCCTGGTGAGGTTGAAATCAAAGACTGATCAAACTCATAACATCGGCAGTCGTCACCTCCAGTGGGTTTAACCTCCAGGCCGAGCCATCTCGAACCATTCCGAGGATTGCGCCAACGTAGTCGCGCAAAATCACTTGCATGAAGCATGCAGTGTTCACCAACCTCGCCCGATGAAAAATCTCGTTATCCTGGGCGATTTGTGCCGCAGGGTCAGAGGGAGGCGGAGCTGAGAAAGTGGATTTCTCGTTGATGGTCAATATCTTCTCTGCAACAAACTACCTAGAGTTGTTAGAAATAAAAATCCAGTAGGAGCGGGAAACTCACGTTATGGTTCCGCGAGAATATTATGAGGAGCGCCCCCACAGATGGTGGCATGAACAGCAACCTTGAGTCGGTAAAAACATCATTCCAGATCTTTCCCGTCCCATCTAACCGTCGAACAGAGTTGACCTGCTCCTCAGAACTCCCGTAGAGGATGCTGAGGTCGAGGTAGCTGCTCGCATTGTTGATGGACCAGTCGGCATGACTGGTTTCAAAGATGGAGTGAATGATCAGATTGGCGAACGCAAAGAAAAGGCTCGATAGTCCACCGGGGTGGGTAACAAACTGATCCCGGCGTAAGAGAGAGTCGAATACAGTAGCAGCGTCGGGCATATGCGAAACTGGGATTGTGGTCTTCGGTGGGACAGAGCGAGCGTAGGGCATGCCAACCTTTCCCAGCGAAGGTGAGAGAGGGTTGTAGAACGATCCGTCTGCGGGCCGATACGCGTAGTGTACTCCAGCCGGTTGAGGGTGTGCAGTTGTGCCCGCAGGTGGCAATGCAAGATACGGGCCGGGCGGATGGGGAAGATCCTTGAACAAGAGTCCAATGACGTACTGCTCGATCGTCTTGCCAAGTCTCGAGCCTTTGGGAAGGCGCGACATGAGGGTCAACAACTTCTCGAGCTGTGTTCCGCCTCTTCGTAAGAAGGCGCAGGCCGTGCGAACGAGCAGGAGGGACGCGTACCAAAAGTTTCCTGTCATCAAGGCCTACTCCATTTATATTCTTTACCGCATCGATATATGCGGGCTAATGGACTTTGAATCAGGCGATCACGCATGCCGCGGTGGGGCGAAAACACCCACCAAATCGCCCAGACTGAAGGGTGGCCCTGCTCGGGATATCTTATCGACTTCGTGTAGGCTCCGGGTGAGGAGTTTGGGAACAGGGGTCCCAGTGGTTTCATTGAGCTCGACCCGACTTCTTGAGAAGTTGGCCGCCAGCTTCGTCAACGGAGAAGGCATCCGAAAGGGGGTGAAGGGTTGAAGGAGAGGGGGTTTGGCTGAAGACAGGAACGGCCATGGCATGGAGAGGGCTAGTTGATATACCCACCGGCTACGGATGAATGGGGTCTAGGGCGGGAATGTTCAGAATCAAACCCGTTCGCTCAGGTGCCACGTTCATTTCCAACCGGAGATAGAACCTGCCAAGACTCGACGCCGGTGCATTACCCAAGGGTGGTCGAATTGGGCTAGAGAGATTCATCGCTCGTTAACAGGAAGATTCGTCGCTCGCAATGGAAGATCCAGCGGGGCCCCAGGAGTAATCACAAGCATCATTTTGAATGAAACCAGTCACGAAGCATAGCCATTCATCACTACGCAACTAGCCATGTCTCGACAAAAGAAACAGCTCATCGGAGCCCGCGTGCAAATGGATTACAACCTCAGTTGTTGCGGTGTATAGAAAAAGAAGTAAGAGAGCGCCCGTCACATGATCAAGCAACACGAATTTTGCTATCCATGGAACGAAAATAGTGAACACGCATCCACCACGGGATACAACGATGCACGTACCTTCTTGGCTGTCTTGTAGAACATCTTGCTCTGAGCTGACAGCGCTTGGGACCTATCTACCAAATCGTTGATCTTCTCCCCACGTTGCAGCACTGACTCGATCGTTTTATGCTGTGGTTTCAGGTTAACAACTATCCAGGGTGACGGCATGGAGGCGAGAGCGTACCAAAACGATCTTAGTTTCGTCGAGCTCCTGCTGCACCTTCATTATCGCATCCGCCTGTCTTGGATCCTGGTACTTCTCCAAATACGTCGCCGCTTCCGGGAAGTCAATCGCGGATGGGTTTCCGAAAGAAGATTGAGGAATCTTCGCCGTGAAATCATCGAGCAGTTTGGTCAGAAGCGAGAAGGCCGGTCGGACGGGGTATTCGTGGTCGCAAATAAGCACCGCTGTATCGGGAGGGCAACATCAGCACCTCGGGCATACGTAGCAGCAGACCCCGAACAATACAGACTAACCAGCCAGTTGTTCGGCCCCTCCCCGATTGTACACATGCGCAGTATATGCATTCTCTTGCACACTTTGGCGCTGTCCTTGAGGGGTTCTTTCGGCGATTGTCTTGGAGAAGAAGGCAACGAACTCCGCAACCGATCCTTTCTGGTAAAAGGGGAACGAGGACAGATCTGAGGCGGTGGAAAGCGTTGTACAAGCCCTGGCAGGAGGCGCAAGAATCAGAGAGAGGGAATAAATCTTCATGAGGGGCGGAAAGGAAAAATGTGGATGGTGGTGGGAGGTCAACCGGTCGGTGAATGAGTCGGTCCGTAGTCTCCTCAATCAGACCACGTATAGCACTGACGATCGCCTGCTCGGCATGTGCCATGTCGGTCCGAGTTGTGCTTGCGAACGGCCACCACGGCCAATGCTTGGGCTCCTCTATTCGCTTGCTCTGCTCTGGGTGATTATCTATGCTGTGAACAAACGTCGGCGAGGGAAACCCAGTGGACTCCCCCTACCAGCATATTACACCCCGCGGGCGCAGGTAGCAAAATACCAGATCCGACTCAGACCACTCCATCTCATCATCGAGACTACCACATTCAATCAAACACACGATAAGTTCGCGTGGACTTTGCTTCGGAACCCCACGTTAAAGGGGGTCTTGAAATCCTTCTATGGACTTGGCGGAACTCTGGGCGTCACTGGGATGTTAGGTGGGGTCGGAATGCTCGTGTGGACAATCTGGAAGCTATCGTATTTGCTTCTGGCAATCCCGCCTGCCGGAGGCGGGTTGACCAAACGCGATGCTACTGTGCTACCCCCGCAAGGCGGTGGACTCCCATTCTACCTCATCGTAAGCTGACCCTTACTATCTATGACCCGACGTCTACAACTATACAGATACCCGGCGTTACCACCCCTCTACACGACCTCCCAATCCTTCTCCTCTCACTCTTTTTCAGTTTGTGTTTTCACGAATTTGGGCACGCCGTGGCCGCAGCAGTGTGAGTCATCCCACTAACCCACGTTCCAGTTGTGACTAAATTCCGTTTACAGGGACAATGTCCCTTTGACTTCAGTAGGAGCGTCCCTACTTGTATTAGTACCATCCGCGTTTGTCTCCATCTCTTCCGGAACCATGTTACGACTACCTGCCACTGGGAGGTTACGCATAGCCTCAGCAGGTGCCTATCATAACGTCCTCGTCTTCTCAATCCTCTTACTCCTCGGGAGAACCGGATTTGGTAATCGGATGCTGGCCATCGGCTATGAAGACGTCTCCCGGCTGGGAAAAGTTGTTATCAGTATTGACGACGTACGTCGAGGGAGACCGACCTTAAAGCAGTCTCACGGATTGTTTTTCACAGGATTCTCCCCTGAACGGGCATGTCGTGCCAGGAGACATGATTACCGCGCTCAACGACTTCGCTTTAGGATCAAATCTCCACCGTGACCTGTGGTCCCAATATTTTCTAGAACCAAATACCATACCGGCGTCTCCTTCAACCGGGTGGTGCGTTGGGGCAGAATGGTTCCAGGGTAACTATATCATCCTCGCGGGTGGTCGATCCCTGCTTACCACACCCAAGCCCAACCAAGCACCTGCTGTTCCAGCGATACACCGCACACGGACAGCGTTGCCTGTTTCTCATCGTTACTCAGTTCGACCACAAAAATCGACCGTTGCATTGACCCTATACCCGTAATGTCCGATAACCGCGGGAAACGGTGTTCGCCCACCAGCGCTTGCACGGAAACCTCTATATGCGTTACATATACCTCATCGAACCCGCTCCTCAGGATCGAAATAAGCAAGCACGAGGAGTTGAGAACAGTCCTTTGGAGCGGCCCACCACTGGAGGTTTGGGAGCAGGGTGAACTATTTTTCTTCTCGGTTGTGCGTCCACTCATGGCTACTGTAGTCGAGGTAGGCGAGCTTCGCCCACGAACCTTCGTATATCCCCCGTGGCTTCCAAAGTCGTTTGCAAGTTACATATCGTGCGTCCCCTGAGCAATATTGTCCGCAGGCTGTCGTTGATCGTGGTGCACAGGTACCTGAAGACGATAATGCTCTCTCTGTTTGTCATGAACCTCTTCCCACTTTCTTTCCTCGATGGTGGACAGGTATTACAAGCCACGGTAGACCTCTTACTCAAAGATACCGAGAACCCCCAGGATCTCGAAGCCGGAGGCAGGGGTTTTAGGGGCCTAGATGGGGGCGGGAGGACGCGGAAGCGCAAAGCTCTCATCAAGAGCTCAGCAGAAGTCGGCACTTGGATGCTGATTGGAACGTCATCTGCACTTGGCTTGGTCCACTGGTTTCGTTCATGATCTTGGAGATGGTTGACACGTTGGACGAACGCAATGATGTCACATTAGAGAATGCCATGGTTATGCTGTGTCATACTGCAGAAACACGCTCAGAAGAGCGACCTAATCGATACACCCGTGCAAAGAAGGTCGGAATTTACTTCTTGGAAGCTTTCTTGACCTCCACGACGTTTAAGCCTGCGAATCGGTAAGTGCTTCGAACAATTTGAGTAGGACAGACGGGCGTACCAGGTGGCAGACTCTGCTTCAGCTTCTCCGCCTTTTCGTTGTCATCGAGCGACAGTGTGTACAGGTAACGCGAGCACCTGATCTTGAACTTTGTTTTTGTCTTGCCACCAGCCACTCGAGGAGCGACCTTCTTTATCCGGGCAGCTGTGTGTGGGTGCAGACATTAGCCCGCCGGTTATCGTCAGTGGAGTCACTGGGACATCCCTACGCACCGGAGGCATCCTTCCTCCTGGCGATTTCGATGAACTGCTTGATTTCGCGGACCTCCTTTGGCTGTGGTGCATATCGTAAGCTACGTCGCCCACTGGAGTATCAAAGATAAACTCACCATGGCGGAGAGCTTTCCTGGTGATTACTGTCCTTTTGGGATCGATGTGGTCGCGTTGATCGAGTGGTGTGGTGTTGTACAGTCGTTCGGCATATCGCGAAAACCAATTTCTCACACTTGCTACGCTTCCGACAATGGGCCATTACCCGTTGAATAGATCTTGACTTTACGCTGAAGGGTGGACCAATTTCTTCAGGACAGAGGAGCCAAGAAAATGTTAAAAGAACGCTAAGAAATAATCGGGAACGAATCTTATTGGTTGGCGGGTGGATAACTTTTTGTTTCCTCTCAATCCCTTCACCTACGCTGTTCTGAAGATACTGTTTCACACTTCAGGATAAACTCATGATTTATTCAATAGACGTATTCTCCACTGCCCGCGGTGCCCGGTTCTCTCTGCGAACGCTCTTGGTCGCTGCAATTGCCATCCCCGTGGGGCTAGTTTTGTAACAAGGGGTGGAGTGTTGGGTAAATCACTCCGCCATTGTACCCAGATCAATCATTCAGTAATATGACGACGATACCTTATTCGACCACTGTCCACGATAAATACCGCCGAGTCACTTCGTAGGTTTCGATGAAACGGCAGTCCGGCCGCACCGTGAAACCAGAGAGACTGCAAAACATCAATAAGATTGATTCAAGTGTCGGGAAAACCGTGTATCCCTGCGGTTGGGTGAAAAGTGTGATAGCTTGATAAAGGAAGTATTGGAGCCTCGAACCGGTTTGCAGTTATGCTGTTCGCGGTCAGTGTTATTCACTCTGGCCACATGCTTTTAACAATTCAAGGCTCGAAACAGATCTCCGAAAGCATACCTTACCTGGACTCTTGGTAATTGTGAGTACGAGAACAACCCACGAAGTTGACATGCTTACCAGGTCCCGTATATTGGCTGCTGGCACAACCCCACCTTTTCGCGGCCATCGACCATGAAACTCGAGCCAGGGAATCTCGGGGAGGCAACATCCGCCGAACATGTAAAGCCTCTTCGAATTCATCAGATTCGCGCCGCGTGCTGGTTCTGGGCTTCTGACGTCCGTGACGGATTGTTCTGCGCGGTGACCTGATACGAGATTGCGATGAGCCCTATGCAGTCCGTGTCTGGAAACTCAGGCCAAGAGCCTCGGAAAGGGAGAAAGGCATCAAACCACAAAACAATTGGCAAGGCTCGAGCATTCTGCGGTGAGTGTCTAGACTTCCGAATGGCACAAATGCGTGGTACCTCCTTGTTTGATTGGATCTCGAAAACCATGAAGGCTAAGAAGCCAAGAGAAGAGTGTCATTGGAATGCGTGCTCAATCGGGAGGTCAAGTAGGCCGTTTCGCGGGTTGGTATATGACAAAGGCTGAACATTTCAGATTGAGTGACGTACAATAACGGGAAACAGATAGGATAGAAGGAGCGGAGTGGCTCACGGAGGGGGAGATAAAGTAGAAAATACAAGACCGATTGAGATCACCCCCGGCTGACGCTCGTTTTCCTACTTTTAACGACCTTGTTCCGAAGTGCCTTCTCTTTTAACTCGCTTTCTCTCTTGTGTAGGTCTTCGTTGCGCGGTTCATCGGCGTCGCGGCCCTACAGAGGATCACAACGCGTCAGGGTTCGACAAGAAACCGAGGGCGTGGTTGCAAACCTCAAGGCTTTGTCTCTCCTTTGCTTTTTCAACTTGTGCTTGGCCCTTGATCTTCAGGCCGCCGCGACCGGCATCCATGTGGTCTGCGCCACTGGGAGATTTACTACGAGTGTGACTGCGACGACGGTTTGGACTTCTTTTGCGCCTCCTACCTTCCGGGGTAGAAGATCTTGAGGCGCTCTGCTTTCGGCGTCGTGGAGAGGAAGGACTCCTACGACGCCTACTTGGCCCGTATCCAGGGCTTCGGCTACGTGACCTGGAGCGGTCATCGGGTGAGTAGCGTCTTCTGCGGGGAGGGGGACTGCGGCTATCACGCTTCTGGCCACGAGGACCGGGCTGCCGTTCACGGGGAGGTGTCGAGGAGACGGAACGTTGCCGTCTACGAGATGGGGGAGAGCGAGACCTCGAGTGTGACCTTGAGTGTCGTCTCGGGGAACGATACCTTCGGGCAGGGCTGAAAGATCGGGACCGAGAACTCCTCGTGCTGAAAGGGGAATCACGAGAAGGAGAGCCCCGCCTTCGAGGTGACCTGGACCTGGATCGTGATGCGGGTTGGGGGCGCTACGAAACACCTTGTCAGTTGTGTCGTTGATTGGAGTATTCAAGACGTACTCCGCCCCTGCCACCCCAGCCGGTGTCCCGAGCGCGTCCGCCACGATCACTTTCAAAACCTCCTCCACGACCGCCCCTACCACGCCCGCGACCTCTCCCTCGACCGCGACCCCTTTCAGCTCTATCCGCTCTCTCTCGTTCTCTAATCTCGTCGAGGCGCATTCGCCTATCTCTTTCTTCCATAGCAAGCGCGTCACCTTCACGGGCCTTCCGCATTTCCTCCTTCTTCTCTTCGATGAAGGTGCGGGGTACACCGCTTTGGGTCTCTTGGGCTTCCAGCAAGAGCGTCCAAAGCGATTCCATAAATGCTGGGGTAGAATTGGTTAGGAAGCCGGTAAGATTGATCTGCATCTTTCTTGGATCTGGGACCTATCATAATGGTAAGGTGTCAGTCGGAAGTACCGTGGAGCCGACTTACCGGATGTGCAGGGTCCTCGAGCAAACCCATGGCGTATTCAACGACCACTTCGTCATCAAAACCAAGAAGGTCGATAACCTTTTTCACGATCCAAGGTTTGATGACCGGTAGGTTCACTTTCCTCATGTCAACCTACAATCAAAAACCCCGTAAATACCGTAAGTCTAACCATAAAGCAACGTTAGCTGCGCACCTTTTTGTCGAAGCTTTGGGGAAATTTCATTGATTTCAAGAGCTTGAGCTCCTTGTCGGAGAATCTACGATCTTGGTCGGCAGACGTGCCCTTGAAGAATCCTGAAGCAGGTGAGCAAGAACCGCGGCGTGAGCGGACCAAGAGAATACCGTGGTATACATCCAATCAGCTCACCAGCGTCGGCCATGTTCACGGTTTCAACGGGGACACGGTCGTGAGAGGGTCAGCACTCGAGTGTAGTGGCGGTGACGGAGAGGCAAAACGTGCCACGTGAGTGACTCCGATCGCGAAGGGCGCCCGGTGGTTGAAATTTTTGGTCACCTACCGCGCTGTGGGCACCTCGACGCTAGTCACGACCACACCCTCTCTGGAGATGTTGGGGGGCATACGGGTACGGTCCGCTTCCGTCCCTGCACTGCTTCTTCTTTTTTGCATCCGTCGGAAGGAACAATGAGAACGTTTTCTTCGGCAAGGCCGACAACTATAATGTCCACTTGCCGTTCCCTCAGCTGATCAGGAGAGACGCTGGTCGTCTCGCTGGATGGGGTACGCGATTATCACTTCCATCCGTGCTCGGCCGCTCCCAACGGAGTTTGGGAATTCGGGTCTCTCCGACTCTGAGCGACTCGCTTCCGTGGCCGCTCTAATGATGCATGGCGAACCACGAGGTCCGAACCTCCGCCTCCAGGAACTTTACCAATACCTTCCTGGGCTGTGGACGAGAAGAGGAGGTTCCAGACCCCGGTTTACACACCGTGTTGCTTATTCAATCATTTCATTTCATTTACAGGCCATGCCGTTTTGTACGGTGCACGACCTTGTCCTTATCGTGCACGATTGACCGGGTTTCTTGTCATCGCATCGACGGTTTTGATGGCTCCAGCCTCCGTGTGGGTTACAATTGGTGCGACTAGGATCAATGAGCTCATCGGATTATTTAATCGCCTTGTCCCCAGCGACGGGGTGCGCTCAAATCTCTCGCCACGAGTCCGACGAGCGTGTCAAGTGGCCATTTTCACTCTCGTTATGCAGGCGTCTAGCCATGTTCGCTTCGAGGAAGTTAGCACATGTGCCCGTTCCGATGGGTTTTATTTCAAACAGCATGCTGTAAACGCCTGCTGTCGCCTCGCGGTCTTGCTTCCATCTCTTCCCCTGGTCAGCTTTGCCTCCGATCACGGTCGCTATTCTTTCAACCCTCGGTTTTGCCGTGACTGGATCTTGATGTAGGCGCCCTCGTCCAGATGGAATTCAGCGGCGCATTTGCGTAGGTTTTGGTGTCCATTTGCAAAGGATGGCCACAAGGCGACGGTGATGTCCGAGTCATCACCGCACTATGTATTCCCTCCAGTGCGACCCCCGGTTGGAGCCCCACATTCTCCCATCACAATCTGGCCAGATCTACCCCCGGAACCTTTGGGTTTTATGATCATCTTACACGTCATGAGTTTTCAATGGCAGAGGGTTCCACCAAACTCTGTTCAGAACCCCATTATACCCCGTGCTTGGAGCTTGCACCACGTCAGGTGCTGACTTGAAACCAGTAGAGGAGGATCACACAGACGGTGCTCAGGAGATGGTAATGACGATCTATGGGAGATGGAGGTATGTAAAGCACAACGAGCAAAACATAAACACGTGCGATAAGGTGACTGGGTGATAAACGATGTACGTGATGCGAACAATGGAATGACAGGGATTATGAGGGGACAACAGCTGCACAACAACAACAAAAAAATATGAAGAGTCCACAGGGTGGGAAGGGGAAGGTGAGCCTCATGATGAGCCCACGATGATTTTGAGGACCATATTGCCGCTGTCGTCCTTGCCCCGAGATAGAAGATCGAACGCCTTCGCTGTGTCTTTAAGTGGCATGCGGTGAGAGATCAGCTTTCCGATGTTCTCGAGTTTTCCTGAGCTGAGTAACTCGATCGCCGTTGGGTACGTATTCGCGTAGCGGAATGATCCATGGATGTCGACCTCACGGAGGGCTGCCGTTGATAGCGGTAGTAGGACATTGCGGGACCCCATCCCTATTAGCATAACCTTCCCGCCGGTGATTGCCGCCTAAGGAGAGAAAAAATGAGAGTTAGAGAGCGATGGACACCCCAAACAGGAACGAACGTACGTGGACAGACATCTGAATACAGGGCTCAGCACCGGTGCATTCAAAGATCAAATCAAACCCGTCCTCCTCCCCGAACTGCGACAGGGCAGATGCAATCTTTTCTTTCGCCTGCTTGAGTCCTTCTTCTGCGGTCTTGGCCCTTTCTCCGACCGGGAGGCAATGGACATCCTCGGCAAACCCGTTGGATTTGGCGAAATCTAACCGAGTTTGATTGATGTCGATTGCCACAACCTTGGAGGCGCCCTTGGATTTAGCGAGAGCGCATGCCAGGAGGCCGATGGATCCAACGCCGAAAACGAGGACCGACTGCCCCTGTTGTAAATCCGCTCTTGAAGCCGCATGGAGGAGGACGGAGAGGGGTTCGGCAAGAGCGCCGAGTTCGTATGAACAGTCGTCGGGAAGTCTAGGGAGGGCCGATTAGCGGTCATTTTGGGTGAGTAAGGTGAGAAAGCTTACGGGTGGAGGACGTGGGCTGGGTGGTTCATATATTGTTGGAGGGTACCATCGAGGTGGGGGAATGTTTTGGCGCTACTGGCGAACCGAAGACCCTTGCAGAGGTTGTAACGACCCTTGGAGCAGAAGCCACAGTGGTTGCACATGATACCGGCCTCGATGGCTACTCGCTGGCCGACCACGAGGTTCTTAACACCAGAACCAACCGCGGTCACGATGCCGGCGGATTCGTGACCAAGGACCATGGGGGCTTGGAGGGCGAAATCGCCGTTCCGGCCTTGCACATAATAATGGACTGACATAAGTCGGTGAGCATCCGGGGGAGCGGGGACGGAGACGGGTCAGAGTGGGGACGTACGATCGCTTCCACAGAGGCCGGTGGCGACGACCTTGACCTGAGCCTCGTTTTGGCGTGGGGGCCAGAGGGTGCGCTCTTCGTAGCGGAGGTCTTTGGTGCCATGGAGAACAGCGGCGTGTTGTGTCTGGAGGGGGGCAGAAGACATAGTGGGGGAGACGGGAAATTGAGGATAAAACTTACGACGGTAAGCACGGTATTTAAAGTCTTGTGAACAACTCACCCCACGATCTTGAACAGGAGCTAACACCGGTCCGATCCACCGGTGGAGGGGTGGAGAGGAGATACTGTGACCGAGGTGTCCCGTCACGACCGTGACAATTATGGGGTGCCGCTTCCGCGCGTGGTCAATCGCTGATGCCCATTTCCTTGGGGTCGTTTCCGGCGCGAACGTCCCGGTCCCCCTGGGTTTCTACGCTGGGCCCTGGACTGTGCGGCCTGGTACAAATAAAACCCATTCTGCTCCCAAGAACGCGCGAACCAACCGTCGCTTCCCTTGTTAAGATGGACCCCACCCCTTCATTTGCCGCTCCTGAACTTTTTAATCTCTCTGGCAAGAACGCACTTGTAACGGGGGGAACGCGAGGTACTCTTGATCCTACCCTAATCGAGCATCTACATGTGCACACATTCGCTAACCCGCTCGAATCGTCACCCTCCTGATTCAGGCATTGGTGCTGCGTGCGCTATCGCTCTCGCGGAGGCTGGGGCCAACATATGCCTCGTTCAAAGGAATCCCGTTGACGGTGCCTCGCCGAATTTAGAAACCTACAACGCGATTCTCGCGCTAGGCGTCCAAGCCAAGGTCGTTCACTGTGATCTGGCTGATATCCCTGCCGTCAGATCGTTATTCCAGACCGCGCTTGACGCTATGGGCGGTCGCATTCACATCTTAGTGAACTGTGCTGGTATTCAGCGGCGATCACCGTGTGTAGATTTTTCTGAGAAGGACTGGGACGATGTGCGTCTCCCTGTTTACTTCATGGGCCCACAATTAGCCGTGGTATTCACCCACTCTGGTTACTCCTTTGTTCGGTGTTTCTTCCAGGTCATCGACGTCAACCTCAAGTCCGTCTGGTTGTTATGCCAGGCCGCTGGCAGACATATGATACCTCTCCGGGAAGGGAAGATCATCAACTTCTGTTCCCTGATGTCATACCAGGGCGGGCTCACTATTCCGGCCTACGCTGCCGCGAAGGGTGCTCTAGGCCAGCTCACCAAGTCACTCAGCAACGAATGGAGCCAACACAGCGTCCAGGTCAATGGTATTGTTCCTGGGTATATCGCCACCGAAATGTGAGTACGATAAGCCTTCACGGTCCGTTTCCCCGATCACCTGGGCTCGAAATTATTCATTCCTCGTCACCGAAGGCTGTGCTAAAATATCGCCCATTTTCCCTACCAGGAATGAGAAGTTGTTGAACGATCCCGCGAGGTTGCGACAGATTTCTGAGCGAATTCCTGCCGGTCGGTGGGGACAACCAAAGGATTTTGCCGGTCCCGTTGTTTTCCTCGCGAGTAACGCCAGCCGATACGTTTGCGGCGAGCTGTTGGTTGTCGATGGAGTAAGCGTTTCACGCTCGTTTTCACACTCATACCCGTATCTTACACGTCTCAAGGGATGGTTGGGCCGGTGAATGTAGATCTGCCACTCTCGAAATCCCCTTACCCATTTGGTACAAACATTTTGATCTTGAGCTCCGAGGCCCAGACCGTTCTGATCGAGGTGGTCAGGCGAAGGTATAAGCCGAAAACTGTGTGCCGCCGTTCTCTCGCGCTTCCCAAGCCGTCCCTCTAGTATTCCAACCAAACCCCGTATGGTATGTATTTGCATGTGGGCAATTCAAACCCGTAACATGTAATGGTACCCGGGGTGTGGAAACTAAATTTCGAAGTGGGAAGTTATCTGATGTACCGTTTGATGCGGGGCAAGTTACTCATGATGGTCGGCACATGGTAATTTTCAGCGCGGCGGACCGCGAACGGGCCGTGCCACTTGAAATTTACTCCATCTCCAGTCGGTAAGGCCCGCCCGACCCTGTGGGCCTGCTCGGGTTGATAGAGGTCTGCCTTCTTCGACCTTTGTTCGTGGGGGTGTGATTCCGGGGATTCTCCACACCCCCATTGATTTCACGAAGAACAGTTTTTGGGGTGTCGGCCAAGGCCGACATTTCTCACTCTTACGTCGGCGCTACTAGGGGGTAGATAGTCTGTTTGACTCTGATACTGTCTGATGAATCCAGGAAGTTGATGAACTTGGCCGTTGATCGCCATTCCGACGCATCGCCGTCATCTAAGTCGAACTGAGATGCTCGCGATAACTCGGCTGACCCCAGAAAGTAGCTACCGACACAGCCAGTGGGCACATGCCCGTGTGAGCGAAATCGTTCGGGGGTCTGGATCTTCGAGGGGTCACGCTCCATCCTCAACCACGCCAGATAAGTAAGTCCAGGACAAAAGGGACAGGGTTTGGGTTATGGACGACCAAAACCACACGAGTTTGAATTCATCAATCACGCTCACACTCATTCTTACCCTCAACTTTGAATGTTGGCTCGACAGGCTAGTCAAAGTTTTGGGCTTCATGGAACTCAATCGAGGAAGTTCCCCAATAGCGTTTAGTGGGAAACCTCCGATAACTGATAGCGATTTTTCCGGGCATTCCGTTAGCTTTCCCGATCAGCACTCAATGTTTGATGATTGGAAACAGATGAACAGGCACTCGCGCGCAGGGCCACATATGACGACACCGCCTGAAACGATAAATGGCCGTCAGGGGACGATGTGTAGTGTCACAGTTAACCGCGGTGATAGTCGTCGTGACGGAAGGGTGGATGACCCAGTGACGCAAATCCCTGCATCTGGAGATCAACCTGGACAAACAACGCCCATTCAGGGGGGCCACCCTAGACGATCTAGAATCGGGATGACATAGAGTTATGGATCATAGGACCTTCACCCTGCATCTTTACGGAACACTTACAACAGGTGATGGGTGGAGGCAGAATGAGAGGGAGGATCCAACTTGACATGTTCTTGTGCGCGTGTGGGTGAACTGAGGAGGTGGCTGCTAAAACCTGATCACCTGAGTCTCGTGTGCTCGGGCTTCCAACCTGCCGGTATTAATGGGTGCGCAACCGAGTAGATGCTCCAGCTTTTTCTGCGGCCATCTTACGTGATTACCATCTGAACGGGAATCGCGTCCATCGCACACCCTGACCGGAGCATACTGGGCGCCCAACCCCCCCAGGTCGTATGACGGTTTGCATTTTCGGGGGGGACCGATTCCGTTCGGGGTTACACGTCTTGCGGTCGGCTGGATAACTCGTGCCTTTGAAGATCCGAGAAATCTCGTAAAGGGTGAAGATTGGTGGGAACTCCTGGTGGGAACTATCCATTGGAAAGGGGACTTTGACATCCCTCTGCGGAAGGAAGTCGTGTGTTTGGATCACAGGCCTTAGCCAAACAAAGTCACGTGCAGCAATCACCACGCGATCAAGCTCAATTTGCCAGCACGCCCTTTCACCTTCCATCCGCGTCCGATCCCCGAAAATGTCTGCCCTCCGTGTCCTCCGTTCCCTCACCGCTTCCTCCTCCTCTAGGACAGCCTCGGTCCGGGCCTTTAGCCGTTCCATTCATGTTCCCCGTTTAGGTTCCCAGCTCGCCCCTCGGACCGCGCTTCCGGCCTCTCGCTGGTTTTCAGCCTCCGCTCGGGTGATGGGTGATGGTTCATGTGAGCTGTCTCGCCCTTCTCGTAGTTTCTGTTCTAAATTTGCCTATACAGCCGACTTGGCTTTGTCTCAAAAGCTGTCCGAGGAACTCAAATACGAGCAGGAAGCTGCTGAGGCCGAGGAACCTGAATTCTTGACCGCGTTCAAGAAGCGCGGAGCCTGGGAGGTGCGAGAGCATTTCGGTCGCACCCCCTCCTACATACTGATCACCCGCAGATTGTGAATGTCGAGGGCAGTGATGAGGTGGCGCTGACACGTAAATTCGGGAACGAGAAGTGCGTGTTTGGTCGTCTGTGTTTCTCGTGTCCGGACTGACGTAGGATTAGCATTCGGGTAATCTTCTCGATCTCCGACCTTCAAAATGACGTCGAGGCGGAGGACCTTGACGGCGCTGAGGGTGAAGAGGGTGAAGTTGATGCTCCTCACTCCTACCCGGTACGCTGTTCCATCTCGATCACCAAGGTCAGTTCGCGCGGATCAAAATGTCGTGTGGTCTGGTGTTGACAATCTGGCACGGTTAGGAGTCCGGTCCCGGTGCCCTCACATTTGACGCTATGGCTCAAGAGGGTCTCTTTGTCATTGAAAGCATATCCTTCTATGTTGACACCGGGCTCGGAACTGAAATGACCGCTGAGGCTGACTGGAAACGTCGTGGTCTCTACATTGGTCCTCAGGTTTGTTTCACTTTATCTTAACGCCGTTTACCTATCCTAATGGCAACACAAATAGTTCGAGACTTTGGACGTTGGCGTTCAGGAGGAGTTCATCCGCTACCTCCAAGAACGTGGCATCGATGACGATCTCGCTGTGTTCATTCCCGAGCTCATCGAGCACAAGGAGCAGAAGGTTTGTAGGTTGTTAGTCCGCCGACGATCCTTCTCATCACGCACTACAGGAATACGTCAAGTGGCTTGGAAATGTCAAAGGATTTGTCGAGGTGTGAAAACACTGCTTGGTCATACCTGGGCGCCTACAGTACACACCTTGCTTACATCTTCAACTTACTTATTCGAAAGTAGCTTACTTGTTTCGCCGTATAATCCATTAGCAACTATCTCCACTTACCACACTGGCCCGCTCCTATCGGTCTCACTTGGACGCGAACGAAGATAGATGTCTCCGCCGTAGTGGTCACGTGGAGGGCAGGGTTGGCTGAAGGTTCTAGGATGTTCCGCTTCCAGCGCCTTCTCGTGTGATCTCAAGCACCGGCGAAGCCCCCAGCCACTGATGGCCAACTCACATCCCAGTGAGCCACGTTTACTAATGATGACCCGTAGGCTCAGTCACCCCACTGGGTGTCTTGATATAAAGACGTTGCTTGGGCTATAATGGCTTCCCCAGTTTCATCTGGAAACACAACGCATCCGGTCCTCTCAGCACATTCTTCTCCCCAAGTCTCAACCTCACGATAATGTCTTCTCCTATCGCTATTCCCAAGCGCGTCACTTCCGAGAAATATGTGCCCGTTCACAAGAGATCGCCGAGTTCCACTTCATCTTCGCCGGTGAGGCACGCTCCAGTTTCGGATGCAAACAAGAAACGTGAGCTCAATTCACCGGTCAACGTGGCCCGCGATTCATGACGAGTGCTGATACTTTCTATTGGGCTTCCAGCCCCAGTATACACCATTGCGGAGTTGCTGCAACTTTCCAAATCACCACTTGTCCAGACTTCCTTGACTTCCGAACAGAAGCAAGGGATCGTTGACGTCATGACATATATACCCCAACCTGGGCGACAGACGAACAGCAGGTCTCCTTCTCCTGCCAAGTTGGGGAGATCTCCCTCACCCACGGTCACCAAGTCGAAGAGGGCGCCTTCTCCCACGAAGAAGGCAAAGAAGTCCCCCGCTTCTGAGACCGTCTCGTTGCCAAAGGTCGATACCCCGCCATCCCCTCGCCGCAAATCCAGCAAACGCCGTCCTATAGACACCAACGCCAACACGAACTCGGATTCTGGACACCAGCATCACAGAAGGAGGCAGTGGGGTTACGCCCCGTCATCCCATCACAATGAAGACAACTGGAGGGTTCACCCAGGTGTCGTTGTCGCAGTTTGATCGCCGTCCCAGCCCATACGTCTTGTAATCTGTAACACCCGCATACTTATATTATATCTTTCACAATACTGGCCAGCTCGCAATGTAATATGTTGACCCAAACCTCATGCGTGAATGGCTTCCTTCGCGAACAACAACTTGGAGTTGAAGCCCCTCTCCGCTCGCCTGCAGCCTCAAAGCTTAGTCGTCCCCATGTCCCAAGCCCCACTATATGGGCCGGCTGGTCTATCACTAATCATTGCCAAGTCTTCGATCACGGAAGGGATCAGCGTTGCCTCTGCGACCCCCAACTGCGGTTCCTGTGGAGACTGACATATATGGCAACTGTCATGAGCTTCTTTACTGCTGCCTCGGTCCGATCTCGCACACCCACGCGCCGTCCCTCAAATTCTAAGGATCCCTATTTCTTATTGACCTACCGTCGCGTGTTTAACTCTCCAATCCAAGTTCGAAGTTCGCGACCCCAACGCAGCGTTTCTCAAGAGCCCCACCCCTCCACTGTTACAGGCTGCCTTTGAGGATCTCTACAGACAAAGAAACAGCTCGCCCGAGCGTGCTCTTATGAATGTTTTCATTTACTCGCCGGGCCGCGCACCTGGCGGGTAAATCACATAGCCATTGTGCGCTCGGACACTCGGTCGAATCGTTGCTCGGATTCGTCCTTTGTTCATCCCCATAGTTACTACACCGTGCGTGTGCGTGCTGGCACAAGCGTATGTCGGGGATTGGGCGATTGACTGCCAAGACCATTTTGAGCCCGCGAACAGAAAGCGATCGATCGCATCCACTCCTCTTGTCCGGCGCCCACTCGAGTTGGATCACCACAGCTGGTGGGGACACGCCTTGGGCATTTCTGGCTACTGCCTCGAGCTGCTCGTTGTTCACAATAACTGGTGCTCGGCGTTCCCAATCGAGGACCGGCCTTTTCACAGGTCAATGTTTGGGATTACCTCTGCGCCTATCCGATGTGCACAGGTATCGCCAAGAATCTTGGCCTGGACGACTGCATGGATCCTTCTCTGCCAGCTTCCCTTGTGGTGACGTGTATAAAAGGTCGAGACGGATTTTCAGACACCCCATCCTTGCCACCCATTCTTTTCCCTCCCCCGTTCTTTCTTCAGTTTCCCCGGGCTGCGTCGAACGCTTCCCACTTTTCTAACCTTCATTTACTTCCACTTTCACTTTCACACCGTGCTACAGCCGCTCTTTTTCAGCCAGCCTGACTGACCCTTTAATTGAACATGCTGTCTACTTTTCTGACTTTGTTCATTACTTTCTTGGCTGTCTCTGCTCCGGTCAGCGGCCGACCCATGGTCACCCGACGTGGGTACCATAAGCAGTTGTTGCAGGAGCCGATCAAAATCAAGAGTCTAGTCGAGGCTGCTGGGAGCTTCCCCGAAATCAAAGTCCTCGTTGACGGGAACCAGCGTTTCCGCGACTCGATCGTCAACTCCAGCAATCCAAACCTACTTAAGGAACAGACCGATAATGGTCAGACTCCCGGGTTCTTGTTCTTGGGCTGCAGGTGCGTTTCATTCTACAAGAAACTCGGTTACTGGATACCGACCCCACGGTTGATTCCATCTAGCGACTCCCGTGTGTCCGAGGGTACCGTCTTTGGCGCTTCGCCGGGGACGTTGTTCACCGAACGGAACATCGCAAATCGTTACGTCTCCAACGACATCAACGCCGTCAGTATTTTGTCCTACGGTGTTACTGTGCTGGGTGTCAGCCACGTGATTGTGATGGGCCATTATGGGTGCGGCGGCGTTGGTGCCTCTGTCTTGGCCCGACCCTCGGGCGAGAACTACGCTGAAGGTGCCGTGCAAAACTGGATCGAGCCGGTCAGACACCTTTTCCAGACTTCGACTCGGTAAGCTGCCTTCTATCTGCTCCTTGGCCATGGGTTGTTCATGCTTGCTTCAAGCCCGGAAATCGTTCAGTTGAGGGAATCCAACGCCGCCAACAATGTCACTAAGGAGCCCGAGTTCGCGAACCCTGGCTACCGGGCTCTCGTTGAGGAGAACATCAAGCTATCTGTTTCCAACATCGCCAATGATCCAATCATGCGAGCGGTATGTTTATTCCCTCAAATCTCTGTCCTCGGCCATCGGTGCTAACCTCCCCTTCTAGCACTGGGATGCTTTCAACCTAGAACGGCAAGGCGGCGGCAAAACCCCCGCTCGTAAGAGGGCTAGCCATCACGCGAAAGGACCCCTCAAACCGGTTTTCGTCCACGGTGTGTACCTCCGCAGTCGTGTGCCGCGTTATCTCATCTGATCACCCACGCACATAGGATTTGTGTATGATATCTCCACCGGCCAAATTTCGGACCTCGGTATTTCAGCTGGTCCCCCTGGCCTCCCTACCCAGAGTCCACCAGCCTCCACCGTGAAGCGTCATGTCGATTCCATTGAACACGACCACCAGCATTAAGCAGTGGAATAGCGCTAGCTTTCGCATGTTCAAGGCGTAGCACACTCTTTTACTATATCTTTCCCATTTACACCTTTTTGTATTTCTTTTGTTACACAGTGGATTGTGCGCAGTAGGGTAGTCCTGAAGAAACACCCAACAATGGAAGGGGATTTTAGAGGGCGAAATGTGGGCGCGTGGTCGGTTGATGTTTGGACCGGATGGCCAATCCGATAATCTGTAAGCGCGCCCGTTGACCTCTCTACCTACGACACCATGAAGCCATTCCAATCAAAAACCTGGGATCGCTACCGCGCGAAGAACCTTTACATGCCTGAAGGTAGATTGACTTCCGTGCAAGGTTGGTGGTTTAGCTTTCTACCTGGTCGATAGCTGATTCGGGTCAGCCACCAGGTGCGAGGGAGATTATTAAAACACTCTCACGGAGGGATGCCGTCGCTTGTTTGATCCTGCGTCACAACAAGCTTGGGGACGATGGATGCGCCGAACTATTCAAGTACCTCGGCTCCGAGGACGGGCAAAGGCACAAGATTGTTGGAATCCTATTAAACAACAATCGCCTCGGGAATGTGGCCCTGGAGTCGATCGGGAATTTCTTACGCGACAACAAGAGGCTTAGGGAGATATATTTGGCGGGTGTAAGGTCGAATCTTCCCGCCCACAGCAGCGTTCCTGAATGTCCTTCTGTAGAACGACTTTGTCGGCGATTCTGACGTCATTACCTCCTTCGTGGATGCGCTCAATTCTTCGTCGCTGAAGTCCCTGTCGCTTTCCAGCTGCGACGGGCTTTGTGACGCCTTCGCAGAAAGGTTCCTCCCCCGTCTCGACTCTCCTCATCTGGTGAACCTCCATTTGTCGAAGACCGGCCTGACCCGTGCCGCTGTTCCGCACCTCGTCGATTACTTATCTTCACCTCGTTCTCGCCATCTCGCGGGGTTGAAGCTCAGCGGGAATAACCTCACTGCGCGCGGGGCTGCAAGGATCGTGCGATCGATGCAGCAGGCCAACTTTAATTTGACGAGCATGGAGATGTACGGCATTCGCACTCTCCAAGCTGGCCAAGAAGACTCTGGTGAGGGTAGTTCAGGAGACGGTTCTGTCACCCTCCACGGCGAGACCACGCGCTTTGCGATTGCCATGCGGTGGGTTCTCTCCAGGAACGAGGTCCTGCAGAAGGAGACACGCGCGGCAGCCTTACGGTTACTCCAGTACTCGAGGGCTTTGTTGTTGAAACCGGGGCGGACAAACGAAGGCAAGGCTAGAAGGCCACCATTCCATATACAGTCCCTCCCCACGGAGCTCCAGTTACAAATCCTATCCCTCACCGTCGACACGTTATCCGCGAACCAACGTATACGTATCTTCCGGTTCGCTTCCGACCTCACCACCCTCCCCCCATTACTTCCTGATCTCCTGCGAAGGGAGTCGGAAGAGGTTCCCGAACTAGACCTTCTAGAGAAAAGTAGTGCTCCGGTTACGTTGTCCCCTCGTGATGTAAATCGTACTCAGTGGTTACAGGCTGTGGGTTGTGATATTTACGAATCCTAATAAGTGCTACTCCTTCTATTCTATGTACGGGCCGGAACTGGTAGTTATCATCAATATTACTTGTACTCCTCCACTTATGTGCTCCAAGCTGTGTATCACGCTTCGTCCTCGGCACGGATAGCCCCAAGGATTCTCCAGATAGCCCTCGCTATCACCTCCACACCGTCGTTCCTCAGTTCGTTGCGCCTGATCGCATCTCGAGCGAACTCGGGCGTAAAGATGCCTTTGTCGGTGCGGATTCCGACCACCTTGGCAACGATACTCTTCGTGAACTCCGGATGACCTTGTACGGTGAGGATTCGGATATCGGACAACCTGGCAAGCCTTCCAGATGCATCAGATATGTACTTTACCATCCCCTGATTGTTGCAAACATCTGTAGATCCCAAAAGATCAAAACCGGGGAGAACCGCCGGAACATGATCCTTATGCATTTCTTGGATGTTCTGGGACAAGTTTCGAAGAAAGAAAGAAAAGAATCAATAGTCTGAACGTGCAGAAAGATTTCATAGACTCGGACCAATGACTTCGCGCCAAATATGCGTTGGCCAATCTCGGTAAGTTGCATCTCGGTGATGCCAACCTCCCATTGAGAGTTGGGGACACACGCCCCGCCTAACGCTCTTCCGATGATCTGGTGACCAAAACAAATCCCTGGGAAGGGTGATCAGCGAAAAAGGTTGACCCACTGATAAGCTTACGGTCGGACGCACCGAAGAGTTTGACCTCTGGGTTCGATCGTGTAAGATCTGAAACGTACCCCACCAACTTATTGATCCACTCTACATCCTCGTACGCAGAGGAGGCTGCGACAAGATGTTGGATCGCAAGGTCGAGGTGGAGGAGAGGTAGTTTGACTGACCAGAGCCAGTTAAGAGGATACCATCGTACTTCCCGGCATCTGCAGGATACTCCATCCTGTTCACTACATCGAAGGCATCGAGAGTGAAATCTACTGAGGGTGATACGCTCCTGAGCCATGTGTCGAATATCTTGTGATAGTCGCCGTCCTCCCTAAGAACGGGCGGAGCTGGGGTGTCGCAAAGCAGGACGGCGAGGTGGATCGGTGCCATGATCAAGGCTGCGGCTTGACTTGGACACCCACATCATTTACACGTCGGTCACCGCCCACCATGTCACTCGCAAAACTCACCTCGCTCTCGACGCAAACACTTTCTCTGTTGTTGGAACGCCAGCGCATACGGTCATTACCGACTTCTTCTGGAACATCCACGTCTTCATTACACTTACGACAAATCACGAAGAACCTGCAGCGGCTGCGGGAGGGTATTATTGAGCTGCGCCAGACCGATGGATCTTCCTCTGAGGCGGTCGACCTGCTGTCTGGTCAATACGACCGTATGAGGGCCATGATTGGGCCAGATGCGGATGCTAATGGCATTGCAGTGTACGTTTCAAGTCCGGTGTCCATCCATCAGCCGTGCTAAGTGCAACCAGTTTGGAACGGCCAATCCAAGAGCCGCCCTTACCTCCCCTACCACCAAGGGCGCCGTCCCCTCAGACCCCAGGCGACACATTCACCCCGTATACGGACGACCCTGATGCATCGGGTTATGAATCAAACGAGATGATGCTCCATAGTCAACGTCGCATCATGGATGGTCCGTGTTCGTCCCACGCCTTGTTCAGCTGTTTGATTTAGAGTTACTTTCAGAGCAAGACGACCACCTGGACCACTTGTCCCAATCAATATCACGCCAACATCACATTTCACTACAGATTAATGATGAGCTGGACACTCATACCGGGTTGCTTGAGGGACTCGATCACGATTTGGACCGGACCCAGAGCCGGATGGGCAACGCGAGGAGAAGGCTAGAACGTGTTGCCAGAGGCGCCAAAGCAAACGGTTAGCCTCGCATATCAATACGTGTTTCCCGCGAGTTCTCATTTTGCCTTTGTCCTCTCAGGCTCCTCGGTCACAATTGCCCTCTTGATCCTTGTATTGTTACTGCTGATCATAATCTTCAAAACATGAATCGTGTTCCTCGCTTCGGGGTATCACACATGGGTTCCCATCCATGTTCCGGCACCATGTATCAAATGTACAGTATAATCAATTCTAGGAGTTGTTGGCTTGAATTCTAGATGACGCTCCCCTCTTCCCGCCTCGGCCGTTCTGGCGCGTGTTGTTCCCACCACCTCTTTGCACCCCAGAATGTGGAGATCCGGGTCGAGACCGTGTCTTCGGTTTCTGGGCCGGTGCCGTCTTCTCTTGCGTCTGCTTGCCCTGGACCTTCTTCCCCTTGTTCTTCTTCCACTTCTGGGCCCTACTCGGGCCACCAGCGGGGTTCGGGGGTTCCCTTGAGAAAATCGACTCCAGAGATATCCCCAGCTGCAGCATGGCCCCAGTGTTTCTGCATTCGCGCATGAACTGGGTAAACATAAACTTCTTGATTGGACCAGCACAGTTCTGGGAGGTGTTGGCATTGGGCTGGTATCTGTAATGGAGGGGAGGCTCTTACCTTCGTGACAACAAATGGGTCGGCCACACACATGAGATCCCCTGACCAGTCAGCGTCGAATGATTCATCTGGAACTACCTCCCCATCAGCCTCTTCATCCTGTTCATCGTCTGGTGACTCCTGCTCTTTGGGCTGCGTCGATGTCGAAGCGACGGGATTTTTACCCTTCGGCGCACTCTTCCCCACGCGTGGGATTATCCCGCCCTTTCGTATGCACGCTACGGATTCGTCGTACCTGATCTCCCAGCCCCAGAACCTAAGGTCGCTGAACGGATGGCAAACAAGTGTTTGTTACGGGGGGCATACCTGAGCCACTCGAAAAACAGCTCTCCGGCTGGTTTTCCTGGGTCCACGGACCAGTTTTCCACCACATTGAACCGAGTATCACATCGGAACCTCTCGCCTTTCCTGTTCTTTATCCAGAATTCGTCTGTTGGGGCGGCGCATTTTGTGGTGACGTCCTCCTGGAGGTTTGGTAACCATCCTAATGACTTACGCGGAGTTCGGTCAGGGCAGGTTTAGCCCCCGCGCCGGTGGACTTACTTGAAACCATGCAATTGTCATGAGGCTGAGCGTGTAGCTGCTAAAGGATACCGGCCGCTTGCTTGGAGAATTCATCCCCACTGTTTTCGCCCATCGCTTGATCATCCGCAACAGTGGGACCAATACTGGTTGCAGCGACACGTAAAGCCTTATCATAGAGGTGTTAATAAAACCGAGCTGGTCGTTGACGTTGATATCGCATTCTAGCCCAGAGACAGGGTCCTTGAACTTCACTGGAACGAATGTGTCGGTGGAGGAATGGAGGTTAATAACACAGCGCTGACCTATCGGGACGCTTGCACTTGGGATCGGAAGGACACCCGTGAAGCCGGCGTTCGACAGTGCCCGACCAACGTTCCTGCGGTGGGCGCTTCAATCATCTAGGGTACGCAGTGCTCCGGTTGCAACGGACCTGACGTTGTATATAGCTTGCGAATGACGCGACATTGAGTCTTCAGCAGACTAAGGGAGGTGAGGCTGCGCTTACGGGGTAAACTGGCCAGGTTAAGGCTCGGCGGAAATCCATCCATCCGATTTAGATCCTGATCGAGGTTCAGTGACACGGGCGAGTGTGGGCGAAAACGGATCCTTACCACTATCACGAGGTCGAGATCGCTCGTCGGGGAATCGACTCCGTAAGAGGTGCTCCCGAAGAGTTCAACCCGGTAGTTCGTGCCGTAGTTCTGACGGATGGTGTCCTGTATCTTACGCAATGTTGTGGACCTTGCCTGTCTCACATGCGGTTTGATGGGGTTCGCCTACGAACATCCGGTCGGTAACATCACCCTGATTAAAGCCGGGTCATACCTCATCTTCGAATACCAGAGCTCTCTGTAGGGCACCGGTCGGACCAACCCGCCCAACCCCAAGTATCTCCAGTAGAAATAGCCTCATGGCCATCTTTCTGGTTGCCAGTTGGGCATTGTGTGCAAGCGCGTCGACAGTTTGAACGGAAACGAACTCCGCGTGATTCTGTATACGTGGTCAGGGATCGATTACCGCATCAAACGAAGTCACTGACGTGGGTATACATGAAAGGATCTTGGACGATCAGAGGGTGGACCTTCCATAGCTGGGGAAGTTGCATCAAAGCATAGGGGCTATCGGCCGACTCTCCCAACAGCTCAGGGAGTGATTTGACTAGCGACCCCAGGTACGGCGTTATATCTCTCGGGATCCTCTTCCCAGTTCCAACAGAGATGATAGAAGACTTTGAGGGTTTCGCGGTGCGACTGAGGAAACTGGGCATCGACAATTAGCCATGTTGCATGCGCACTAATACAAGATACAAACTTCATAAAGTCGTGTAGCAGACGAGATTTATCCAAATCTGTATACTTGGCGTCTGTCTGTATCGTAAATTCCGTCTCCAATGCCACAATCTCATCTTTCCATTGGCCATTCCCAAGGGAGATTTCGTGGACTGCCCATTTGCCGCCGGCCTTCGAAAGGTGGTACTGTTTCATCGCGTGGTCGTTAATGGAGCTCGTAGGAAAGGTGATACCAGGCATCCCAGTGGTTTCCTGCAAGTTGAGCTCAGAGGGGAGAGTGAGGAAAAGACCAGTCCATCACACCTGCAAAAAGGAAACAAATAACAATGCCAGACATGTAGGAGATATTTCTCTCATACCCAGAGAATGACACCAGAGGTATGAAATCGAGACCAGGTCACGAAAGGCAGGAACGAGCTTGGAATATTCTTCCAGCATACGCACAAGGGGGGCGGTTGCAGGACCGGGAAGGATCAGATCAAATGGGATTGGGTGTTCAATATGCAGTCGCTCAGGGTAGATGAGACCTCTCCTGGGAATGTGGTTAAGCCTGAGCCATTCTGTGCTCTCGTTGCCTTCCCCTTGTGGAAGACGGACGTATCCCTTGATACCGTGAAGGGGTTTTGGGATTGTTCTTGATAATGAGTGGTCGTTTACCCTGCCACGGAAACCTTCTCTTGCCAACGCCCTCGAGACGACCCTAAAAGCACCGTTCAGCCTCGAGTGTGGCGCGCCGAGTGACGAACGTACGAAGGGCTGTATATGTCCGGAAGGTCGCTGGCGTAGTCCCTGCCAACCACCCCGAGCTCGCTCTGAACATCCTACGAGATAATTCATACATCAGCGGCGGAACGGGACCGGACAACCAATACTCACTATGATGGCGACCTCTATCGGTGCTTGGGTTATATCCGCAGCGTAGCGTCCAATGCCCACGTATTCGACGTCGAATCCGGAGCCAAAACGTTCATGTAATATCTCAAACAGCTGATCAAGTAGTTCACCCCGAGCCTGTACGTCCCGTTCAGAAGGTTTGAAGTGCTGCGAGTGCGACAGAAACCGTGAGATAATATCCCAATGGTCGAACACTGGGATCCTCGTCAGGCTTACGTTGAGGCAGAGACGGATGTCTGGCCCGTAGTCGGGCTTGCTCTTCATAATCGTCCGAAAGTCCCGCGATACACCTTTCCAAAGACGAGTTACAGTACGTCCGGTCGACAAGAGACGATGCGCCTGAGTATACAAACCAACTCTGAGATATTGTCCTCGGGATGAGGGGGAGGTCGGTGACGGCGTTCACGTGATCTTTCCTTCCGCAAACTCAAAACTTTTCTTATCTACCAACGGCTTGCTCGAAATCCCCCCGAGCCCCATTCGACGATGGCCGAACAGCGAGTGGCTTATTGGGCTGCTGAGGCCGAGGTCGACGAAGACCTTGAAGATGTTGATCTTAACCTGGCCATTGGCAGCTTCGGTCAAACGGACCTGTATGAAGACGGTGCGTCCAAAAACCAAAATCGTGTATCCGACTATGTAACTAAGAGTATGCGACAACCTAGCAAAGCCCCACATTGACGAGACTACTTTGCTCGCTGTGCACCAGCAGATGGCGCAGCAAGCTTTTGCCCAAATCCCAGACGTCGTGAAGAGGGTTCGTGCCTAGAAATATCCCTGGTGTCATCGCACGCTAAGAGATGACCGCACAGTTCATCGTACACTTCTACCAAGCTGTCCAAGAGAATAATCTTGCAGAAATCACGGTCTCGTACGAAAGTGGATGGAACCGTCTGACGGAGAAATACTACGCCAAGACTGAATGGCCAGAGGCTGAACTTATTGCTCCGTTGGTCAACGACGGTACCTACCATCGTCTCATCCTTACCTCTCACGATCTATCTAACTATCTCATGTAGACCCTATTTTCCTGATTTTGTATCGGGAACTGTACTACCGACATGTCTACTCCCGGCTACAACCAAACCTTGACGATCGGTTCCATTCCTACGAGAACAGCTGTGAACTGTTCAATTACCTACTTAGTGCGTGGTTTGAGTACCGGTCTAGAGATTCCGGGTTTCTGATATTGGCCAACTAGACTCCGATGGACCAGTAACGTTGGAGCTCCCAGAACAGTGGTTGTGGGACATCATTGACGAGTTCATCTACCAGTACCAGTCCTTCAGCGTCTGGAGATCAAAGGCCGCGTCAAAAACGGAGGAAGAGCTCACCAGTCTGGGAGATGCTGGCCAGGTAAAAACCCCGGATGAGAATTAAACGATAGGATGCTGAAAACCCCTTTCGCTAGCCATGGTCCTCATACAGCGTACTAAATGTATTGTACTCGCTCATCCAAAAATCGCGGATACATGAGTACATCAACGCAATGCAGGAAGGTAAAAGCCAGGAGGAGATCGGGTACGTTTCCCATAGTCAAGCTCAGACATTGTGACCGACCCTGTACGAATCAGCGATATCGTTGGCGAGTACGGCGTCCTTCCATTATACCGTCTACTCGGGTACTTCAGCATTCTCGGTCTGCTCCGCGTCCACACCATGTTGGGAGACTTTACTCTCGCCCTAAAATCGATGGAGAACGTCGAGCTGAATCAAAAGGTATCTACCCCCATCCTTACCCAGGCAGTTCTAATCTGGCCCTGATGTACCACACCAAAGTCTTCGCTCACCCGAGTGACCGCATGCCATGTTTCAACCTACTACTACGTTGGGTTCTGCTACATGATGCTCAGGCGGTACACCGACGCGACGCGCACGTTTGTGTCGATCCTAAACCTCATCCTCCGCATGCGACAATATCACACACGGAGTTACCAATACGACCAAATCAACAAAACCGCAGACAGGATGTACGCCCTATTCGCGATTTGCAATGCCTTGTCTCCCAGTCGGTTGGACGACAATATCTTGAACATCGTCAAGGAACGATTCGGCGAGCAGGTTACTAAGATGTCAAGAGGCGAGGAAGGTATCCCGGTGTTCGAGGAGCTGTTCACATACGCCTGCCCCAAGTTCGTTTCGGCGAACCCACCACCGTACGACGACGCGGAGGCGTTAGCCGCTTACCTCGAGGACTCCCACATCGACCCTGCTCAGCGACATTTGAAAGATTTTATCGCCGACGTGAGGTCTCAACTTCCCGTTCCTACCCTTCGGAGTTTCTTGAAGTTGTACACTTCGTTGGGAACTAGCAAGCTTGCCGGGTTCTTGGACACCGATGAGGAAGCGATGGTCCAGCAGCTGATGGTTCTCAAACAAGCGAGTAGGAGCATTGGACGGGTGGGCAACGAGAAGAGCCTGTTGGAGGGCTCTACGGTTTCCAACAACGATTTGGACTTTGTTATTGACGAGGTAACGCCCAGACTTGGATTCCGCCTATGCTCTAGCCACTATCGCTGACAACCGCTCCAACTTCGTTTCCTGTAGAACATGGTTCATATCACGGAGTCGACCGTGGGTCGTCGTTACGCTGGATGGTTCATCCGAAACACAGAGCACGCTCAACGCGTATACGACGGTCTCAAGAATTCTCCCCTCCCAGTTCCGATCAAGCCAACCAACCCTCAAGCACAACAGCCCGGTCAATCCCAACAGCAACAACCTGCCCCCCAAGGCAAAACCGTCGCTTGGGGTGGAGTCAAAGTTGCCGGCTAGATCAGATCTTCGAGTCGCTGGTTCTACATATGTCGATCGCGTTGTTGTTTCCCATTGTATTCTGCAATCCAATTGCGGGTATACGTTTTATCTCGTATGTAGCCAGTAAACCCTGGTGCTCGGTTATCCACTTGGACCCCTGTGTGGGGGGCAGGTCACCACGCGTATTCGTTTCTCCATACCAAACAGGATGAACAGGTTTCCGTGATGAGCAAAAAACAAGTAGGAAACACCGAAAAGGGGAAATCTCCGCACTGTTCGTAAACCGAAGACACAAAGGTGATACATAAACAAAGGAGGGGAGCCCATGAGAACGAAGGAAACGTGTAAGTGTGTGTGTATGGGGGTAACGAGGGGACGAAAGGGCGGGGGTGGCGAATGAAATAAAGAAAAAACCGCGACAACCGATGTAAAGCGATCCAGTCGCTCGGGGCACCTTCCGTGCTCTAAAACAAACGTACAGGGGAATATGATTGGGAGCGAAGGACAAACAAAACAAAAGAGTGACGAGAGGGGGTGTTGGAATCAGGGAGGAGTGTGGGAATCGAGTGGGGGATCAACAAAGTAAGGAATGGCAGGGGAAATTTTGTCCCGAAGCCAACGTCACGATGGTTTTTCAACCCATGGCCCCGTACCGGCTGGCACTTTCGCTCAAGTGCTCGTTGGCAGGGTTATAAGTAAACCCTCTGAATTTGTCCTGGACGGTCTCGGAGAGGTGAGAATCCTCGACGACCGAATCTTGAGCCATCTCGCTTGTGAATTCCGAGTCGAAGTTGGCGACGTCCAACACAGACTCCTGGAAAGGGGCGCGAAATGTATTGTTAGTACTGATGGACGTTCGCGAAGGAGTGTCCACTTACGACACTGGGCTTGAACGGTGGTTGTATCTTCTTTGCCATCAACCTATTCCAATCGATGTACTTGGCGAAGAAAGGATGCTTCTTAATTTCGTCGCCTCCATGATTACCCAACCTCCCCTGGGGGTCCCTCCGCAACAGTCCGGTCATCACGCTCCTCGCTTCGGAGGAGACGTCAGGTGGGAAGTTGAGAGGGTCGGAAAGGATCCGTTGATACATGATGTTCACGTTCTCGTCATAGAACGGAGGTAAACCGGTCATCATCTCATAGATCAGCACACCAAGGGTCCACCAATCGACGGTCTTGGTATACCCTTGACTTTCGAGGAGTTCTGGGGCGATGTATTCTGGCGTACCACAGAAGGCTGCGGGATCGCGATCTGATTAGCATCCGGGCAGTTAGCACAGGCGAAAAGGGGCTCACTCGTGGCCTTCTCCGTCTCTGACATATTCAATTTACACAACCCGAAGTCACAGAGCGCAATGTGCCCGGTATAATCTAACAGGATGTTCTCAGGCTTCAAGTCGCGATAGACAACGTTGAACCCGTGAAGATGTTCCAGTGCGCAAAGCAACTCCGCGGCATAGAACCTGCTTCTATACTCATCGAACTTCCCTTCTCTCTGGAGATGGTAGAAGAGTTCTCCGCCGTTCACGAAGCTCATCACGAGGTACAGTTTGTCCGGGGTTTGGAAGGAGAACTTGAGCGGGACGATGAATGGGTTGTTTACCAAAGCGAGAACTGTCCGCTCCGCAAGAATGTGGGTGATCTCTCCGGGCCGAGAGGCGATGTTGGCTTTTCGGATTGTCTTGAGAGCGTATATCCGTTGAGTGTCTTTCTTCCGCACTTGCATCACCTTTCCAAAAGAACCCTTGCCGATAACTTTGAGAAGATCGAAAGCATCGATTGTGAGGGGCACGTTTCGGGTTGGTTTGAAATCGATCTTGAGGTGGAAGGAACCTGAGCCGGCGGTTGCAGTATACCATTGGTCGGAAGCGTGCTGGTATCCAAAGCAAGACACGTGAGTGTGATATGTTGGGAGAGCGGGGAACCGCGCGATCGGTAAAATAAGGTAAACAGGCGAGGGGGGGAAGCGACGGAGGCATATCGAAACGATAAGGTATGTGAAAGGTGGTGAAAGAGAAAGAAACTTACGTGTGTGTCGAGGACAGGTACGAGATCGACCCTCGCCATCAGCAAATCGTTTCCCATATCGTCTTGGCTCTGTACGCAGGGGGCAGTGCGAAGATAAGCGCTGACAGCGATATTGGAGGTACGGGACACATCACTAAGTTATTCAAGACGGAGAAATCAAACGAGATAGGTGAACATCAACCAAGGAGAGAAAACGTGAGTAGGGGGAGAAACGGTTGACATACAAATCGGCTCGGTAGTTCCAGACTGGGCTCGAGATATCTCCCCCAAAAGCGTCGATAAGGATCTCGTTCTTGTCGAATTCGAGAACGACATAGGGCAACCACCAGGATCGGTGTCTCTGGAAGCTCTCCCTGTTGCTGGTGGATCTCCTGGTTGTAGGGATCGACTCGAGGGCTTTCTTGATCACCTCTGGAACCTCTTGACCGGGAGGTAGGGCGAGTCCGCGTCCTATCGAGAGGGGCGGGACGAAGGTGATAAGGCACGGGGTGTTGGTTGATGTGGTGAAGGGCACGAGGAGATAGGGGAGGGCAAAGATAGGTGCGTACCTGAGAAGATACGGATGGTGAGCATTCCAGAGCGGAAGCTAGTCTCTGCCTCATCGTGCGGGGGTTTGGGCGTCGTCGACCTGGAAGGGATGGGAGTAATGGACCTAGAGAACCCGTTCTCTTTGAGGTCCTTTGATTCTGTGAAGAGAGGGAGAGGTCTCGGTTAATCCATGGGCGATCTTTGACCAGGAAGGAAAATGGCGATCCCAGGGCGAGGCACAGAACGGCAAAGTGGTGCCGGTGGGAACGAGTACGTACTTTTTGACGCGCCGAGTTTGCCTAACATCTTGTGGCGGAGATGAACGAAGGATTTGGTGGAAGGGGGGGTGGAGAGGGTGGAGGATACGGGCAAGGGCGGCAACCTGTTGTGATCAGTCCGACTTGTCTGATCGCAGGCGACTTGATATTGTGCACGGTGGTATCATGTGCTGTATGTATGGAACAGGATGCTACGGCTAAGTAGATACGGTATCGCGCTGGAGCATCGTACAACAGCAGTTTACTGGGCCTTTATCTTGCTCACCCTGCTCTGGGCTACCCTGAGGGAGGCAGCGAGATCGTTACCTAGCCGAATGGAGATCAGGGCGGGGAAGAGGATCCAGAAGCTGAGAACAAAATCAGCGCCCCATGTCAACGAGACGCATGGACACAAATGCGCGCTCACCCATTGGTGCAAATGTAGAAAAGGACGAGATCCTTGGTATTGTTGTGGCCAATGTTGCAAAACCCACAGAAATATTCCTGGCCGAAGTAGAGGGCGGTCTTGGAGAGCGTCATGAGGTTTGTGGAAAAACCGAAAAGTGGCGCGACGGGGGAGTCGAGGACATAGGTGGAATACAGGTAAAGAACGTTGATAACGAGCTCCACGATGTTGAGGGCAGCTGAGGGAAATTGGTTACTGTAATTCTGGTAGTGGAGTGATCGGATGGTTACGGACCTTGGGCGTTGGGGAAACCGTCACCCTCTTGGAGGGCCTTCATGCCATAGATCTAAGGCGGGGCCAAGGCGTCAGGGCTGGTCCAGGCAGCCGAGGGCAAGCGAGCGGCTCAAGCGAAATGAAACACGCACATAGTCCACCTCTTGGTAGATTCCATAGCCTTGCCAGATCCAGTGGAGATCCCCGCCCACCATGGAACGTGGACTGTGGAGCGAAGGTCAAAGCGAAGACAAAACATTTGGAAAACTATCGGTAACCGACCGGAAGAACAAATAACAAGCATCCCAGAGGATGATAGGAAGGCAGATTGCGGACCAGGCGGTAACCCAGGTATATGTCTTGGAATTGCGAACCATTATTTGCGCAAGGAACTTTGCGTGACGTTTGGTTTCAGGGTGACACCGCGACTTGTTACCGATTCAACGAACTCCCACGGCTAAAGATGCCGGGTGTGCCTGACGCCGGTCCAGGCAGTATAAAGCTCAGAGACCGCCAGGCACACTCCACTCACAAATCCCCCCTGACCCTCTCAACCAAACTCACAATGCGTTTCTTCTCCTCCGCCATCATCGTCCTCTCCGCTCTCATCGCCACTACCCTCGCTGTCCCAGTCAGTGCTCCTTCAGTGTCCACATTCACGCCGCATGCTCACCCCCGTTCTCTCAGGTACAGCAACGGGATCTGGTTAACAGGGAAGAACTCCTAGACAGGGCTCAGGCCTGGTAAACAACCGGTAAGCCGCCTTCTACCCGTCCACCCTTGATGCATGCTGATCCCAGTGTCAGGTGCAAGGCACCACCTCACACCACATCAGTGTACTTCGCATCGACCAATCTCGCTTTCTCTTCCTTCAGCCCTCCGGGGCTGCGGCCGCCACCGGACAATTTGGCAGATACACGCCCGTTATTTTTTCTTTATCTTTGCTATCGATTCGTACTTGGTTGTAATCATCCCCTCCGGCTATTATATTGGGGTAGCGGGCTACGTGTTCATTGAATACATCGAGAGTTTAGCCTGAACTTGAACCAGACACAACGTCCGCCAATAGGGCCCGCTCGTTCCCTTCTACCCGGAGAAAACTGTACATTCTCCAGCTTGGTCGGGTGGAGCTGCCCGTGAGAAGATTCTGCAATTCTCGTAAATCACTTTCTTCCAAATGGGGGTTACCGTTTCCGCTCAACTCTCGCTCGGCCGCCCCATCCGGCCACCATCGCGTCTCAACGCGTAACTCACAATCGACACCGACCTCCTTCGGCGAAGATGGCGATCCATGACGACGGCCTTTCCCCTGAAGCGATGCTCGCCTTCTATCAGCGCTTGTATCCATTCAAATCCATATTTCATTGGCTCAACCATGAACCAGCCCCCACCAGACGTTTTGTCAATCGCGAGTTCGCGTTTACCCTGCAGGGCGACGTATATCTTCGCTACAACTCCTTCACAAACGCGGATGAACTAAAGAAGCAAGTGTGCACCCTGAACCCGACCAGGTTCGAGATCGGGCCCGTGTACACTGCGAGGGTGAGTCGCGTTACCCATTTCCGCCGGTCGGGTTCCTGACAACAATTCTCATGCGGTTCGCGGCGGGTGTAGCCGAGAGACAAGAAAACTGTTCGGCCGACCGCATTCAAACCGCTTCAGCGCGAGCTCGTTTTCGACATCGATATGACAGATTATGATTCCGTTCGTCGGTGCTGTTCCGAGGCCAACATATGTTCTCGGTGCTGGGTTTTTATCGCCGCCGCTGTAAAGGTCCTCGATGGCTCAATTCGTGATCAATTTGGCTATAAACACCTCCTCTGGGTCTACTCTGGCCGACGTGGGATTCACTTGTGGGTCAGCGATCAAGAGGCGATGGAGTTGACCGATGAGGAACGGAAGGCAGTCGCCAACTACTTGACCGTCGTTGGAGGAGGGAAGGAGAACAAGAAAAAAGTGAACGTCAGGCAGGGGTCTAAACCTTTACCCCCGGGGATTCAGTGAGCATCGGTCGCCAGCTCGTGCTTCCGACCTCCCACTCAATCTCTTCAGGGAATTTATTCACCTACTGCAAGAAATGTTTCCCCTACTCATCCTCCAAGATCAAGATTGTTTCGCTGGTGAAGCAGGTGCGGAAGAACTTCTCGCCTTGCTCCCGGGAGGCGCACAAGTCGACCCATTACGGAAGAAATGGAAGGCTGACCCAGACAGGTCATCCGAAGAGAAGTGGGATGACCTCAGGAATCAGGTCAAGATACATGGCAAGAAAACCGCATCTGGCGTAAGTTTTCCCCTCGATGCTAGGAGGCTTGACGGTGACCCCATCTGCTTCCGTAGCGGATCCTCATGGCCGCGATGGAAGACATCGTCCTCCAATACACGTGGCCCAGAATCGATGCGGAAGTCTCGAAACATCGAAACCACTTGCTCAAGGCTCCCTTTTGCGTCCACCCAAAGACGGGGCGGGTGTGCGTACCCGTGGATCCAATGAGAATTGAGGAATTCGATCCGGCTCGCGTGCCAACAGTTGGACAACTACTGAAGGAGATTGATGAAGCGATGGTGATCAATAGCGGAGACGGCACTGAAGTGGCTGAAAATCTTCCCGGTAAGTTACGCTTGAGTTTGTGCCGTTCCCACACGAGCATGACGAGGGGACGGCGGTCATTCCGTTTGATCCCCGATGCCCATTGACTTGGACACCTCTTGTTCACCCATTCCCGGTCGTCGGGGATATCGTCAAATTTCCGAGTTTGATAATGTACGTGCTTGCTGATCGTTTACCGCATTTCCTCCGCCTTGCTGCTGAGGTAGACTGGGAGAAGACTTCGCTGAAACCTTACGTCGCGTTGCTAGACGCACATTGTAAGGCCTTGATGGAAGAGGCGAGGCGGAGGAAACGAGGGGACAAGAACGCGAATGTGACAACGAGTGAGCCCCCCTGCGATTTTTCCCACCGCTAACTTTGGCTGTTCCTTTGTTGAACGATCGCTCATGCGAAGTCCTCTCACGCTTAGGTTGGTGATGCTGGGACCTGTCTGGTTGAGGGTTCGTCACCATTGCTCTTGGCACCCTTTGTTGTTGCGTTTCATACGTTCGATGTGCTTTTGTCGATCTATTAACTATTAATGATGAACAGCACGGTGAGCGGCCAGATCCGCAGACCTACATTCCTGCCCTGTCACTACTTCCACGCTTGGGGCGTTCCCCATGGGAAAACTGCCGCATTCGAGCTCTTTCGGGTGCAACGCTGCAAAGCTCAAGGGTCGAGATTTTGGCTTGACCCCTCTCACGTCATCTCGTGGCTTATCTTGACTTTGGGTCACACCGCGATCTGAAACGATTGAAATATGATTGAGTGGACCCAATCGGATTCGTAATATAGCGGAGCAGCCCTTGTCGAAATGGTCAACGTGGGTTGACTGGCACCTGTCAAACTGGCGTTCGTGACCTAGATGCTCGCCTGCACCCGCTCCAAACGGCCGACATGTCGGACCAATTGGGGGCCTAGTTTCAGGTGAGGATTGCCCGTGCGTGAGAAACGGTCTGATTGGAACGATTGCCCGAGGGTGATACAGTGGTTCCGATGACGGTTATCCTTTTGGCAGCCTCGAAAGTCGCCGTTCTGGTGTCATCCCATCAGCTCAGCGTGGACATCTGACCATTCCGAAACCCATCACGGTTGAAGCTGACTCCTTGCTCCATTCTTTCCGGTTGTTTTCCCCCGAACATGTGGCGTACCCGGCCCGTCCGAACTATGGACTTTTCTTGCCGCGGGCGCCGGGGTCCGAGCACGGTTAGATCCGTGGCGGAGACGCGCGCCCCCACGAGCACGCCTCCAATATCTGGCACGTCGAAAGGGGGGGCCTGGATCCCCTATCTCGGCACACTACAGTATGTACTCGCGAAAGGAGATTCGGTGCTGAGGAACCGATCGTCTGCAGTGGAGCCCCAGGCTTCTGTGCCTGTAGATCGCTTTTTGGGGGCGGCTAGAAGAGCCAGCTGGTTCCCACGGATGCCAAATCCAAGCCGCGAGGAGCGGGCAAGAGCGGCTGGGGCAAGGGGTTGATCTGGGCTGTCAAACATTGCTCTCAGGCTGATTTTGGGTTTTTGTTCTCGCGCTCAGGGGAACGGATCTGCACCCGAAGACGAAGCTCTCGGAACCCGCAGCTACGATTATCGAATTTCGACAACGTGTTGCGTTGGCGGTCGTTACTTATCGTACACGCTTCGCACCGTGACCTCATCTGTTTCCGTCACTATTCTTCTTGGGGGTTTTTCCCAGGATTTCCCCTTTGGTTCCATTCGCCATCGATCATCGATTTCCTGTCATCAGGAAAGCGGATCGGACCAATCCTTTATTGGAATTACTACTGTCCAATCATCGACGAAGCACATGTCAGGAACCCGTTCATGTCCAAATCCAAATGCGAGAATTCTGTCATACTTGAGTTCCTGTTGTGCCTGTCTCTTTCCCCTTGCCCTATTTTATTAAGAAAGTTTCCCGGCATGCCGAGAGAGGATCCTTATATCTGATCGACCCGAAGCGTGACTCTTTCTTGTCCCTGAGGATGGCTCTTATCCCATTGTAGCCGTTGGCTTCCTTTGGGTCGAGTACGTTTTCCTCGAACGCTCACCACCCCAGACCTCGGACGAGAATCGGGTAGTCCGAAGGCGCTGGAAGACTGACCGTGCCTTAATCTTCGAGACCGGGCTCGAAAACCTTTGATTGAACCCACTCCCCACGTACTCGATGTCGAAACTTGTTGGCGGAGGCATTTTCAGGGTTCATTGCCCCTTTATGACAAAGGTGCGTGTCCGACTTCATTCACGTTGCGAAGGAACCTACATAACCCCTTCCCGAAGCCATCTACAATAGGCTGAATGGCTTGTGTCTTTCCGCGGGTCTGTGATTGTCCTATGAACTCGGCGATGGATAGAATCCGCGCCGGTGGAATTGATTGCCAAGCGGGATTCCAGCGTCGTTGAGATTGTTCGGATCACTTTGGTGGGTGGGATCGTTCTTTCGGTGTTCGGGTCGATGGTGAGCGACATATATATGACGGGGGGGGGGGTTCAGGTCGGGCCTATCGCCTTCACCTCTGATCCCTTTCGGTACTCGTCTCTGGCAACCCCCGGCCCACGCATGTGTTCCCCATGGCAGCCCGCCCCGAGTCCCCTGCGCGGAACTTTGCGCGAAGC
>Ga0307511_10000254_pt1 | contig 54769 bp, 51 predicted proteins | sample 13_EM_MG_FD_200266 | JGI IMG/M metagenome (GOLD analysis project Ga0307511, IMG submission 200266) | Populus trichocarpa ectomycorrhiza microbial communities from riparian zone in the Pacific Northwest, United States - 13_EM | ecosystem: Host-associated > Plants > Roots > Unclassified | place... | reverse complement strand
ACGTCGCGCTGGGCCCGATCATCGACGCGGCCCAGCGCGACCGGGTGCACTCCCTGGTCACCAGCACCGTCGACGCCGGGGCGCGGCTGGTCGTGGGCGGCGCCTATCAGGACCTGTTCTACCAGGCCACCGTGCTCGCCGACGCCGGCCCGTCGATGCCCGCCTACGACCAGGAGACGTTCGGCCCGATCGCCCCGGTGACGAAATTCGCCACCCTCGACGAAGCGGTCAAGCTCGCGTCGGACAGCGAGTACGGCCTGTCGCTGGGAATCATCACCGCCGACGCCCAGCGGGGCATGCAGCTCGCGGACCGCATTCCCACCGGCATCGCCCATATCAATGACCAGACGATCAACGACGAGGCCCAAGCCCCGTTCGGTGGGGTGGCCAGTTCCGGCACCGGGTCCCGTTTCGGGGGAGCGGCCGCGAACATCGAGGCGTTCACGGAGACCCGTTGGGTCACTGTCCGCACGCAGCCCCCGACCTATCCGTTCTGACCCATGGCATGGCCGTCCGGCGGGCCGGACACGGACTCGGCGACCGAGATCAACTCCTGCCGCAGCCACGCATGCCCTTGGTCCTGACTCCGTCTCGGATGCCAGTACGCCGCCTCCACCAGCGGGGGCAGGTCGACCGGAAGGGGTGCCTGCACCAGCCCACCCGCGGCTACGGCTATGTCGGCCAACCGGGACGGCAGCACCGCGATCATAGGCGTGTCCTTGATCATGAAGCCGGGCAGCAGGATGCTCGTGCAGCGCATGACCACGGTGCGCTGCACGTCCCGCGCGTCGAGTTCGAGCTCCAGCACCGGCGTGCGGCCGGGAGGCTCGTAGGTGACGTACGGCAGCTCGGCGAAACGTGCTGGGGTCAATGGCTGTTCGAGGTCGTGGTGCGCGCGGTCGAGGACGACCACCCACGGGTCCTCGGAGATCCGGACGGATTTGAAGGACTCAAGGCCCCGCGTCGTGCTGCGATGCTGCGGCACGATGAACAGGTCGACCTCGTCGCGGCGCAGCCGCTCACGGAACTGGATATCGCCCGGCACGACCTCGAGCTGCACGCGCGGCGCAGTGACCGCCAGCCTGCCCATCAGCGGGCGCAGCAACACGGCGGAGATGTACTCGCTCGCCACGACAGTGAACGTGCGCTGCGACTGGGCAGGCGTGAACTCGGGTTCCTGACTGGTGATCCGCTCGATGGCAGCGAGCACATCCCGCACCGGCTCGACCAGTGAGACCGCGAGCGGGGTCAGCACCATGGTGTGGCCGTGGCGCACGAGCAGCGGATCCTGGAAGACTCGGCGCAGACGGCTCAGCGCCATGCTCGTCGCCGACTGGCTCAGGTGGAGTTGCTGCCCGGCGCGGGTGATGTGCTTTTCGCGCAGGACGGCGTCCAGCACAACCAGCAGATTGAGGTCGAGGCGGGACAGATCCACAACACCTCCGGGGCCACACCCTGTTTCGTGGGCGTCAGCTTTAAGTAAAGCTTGGCCGCTTCTCTGTCCAGTCGAAGAACAGCTTACGTTCGGAGAACAGCCAACGGGCGTCCTGTTTGACGAAAGTGTCAAGATATCGAACCGACATTGTCGTCATCATGCGTTGGTCATCGACAGTGTGGAGGTGATAGGTGATGCAATAGGTTTCGCCAGTCGCTCGATCGCCGTCGATCGCGATCGTGCTCTGGCCGTTGAAGTGGGTCGTCATGTCATAGTTTTTGAGGCTGTCGACTACTGGTGCGAGCGCGGCACGACCATGGAACTCCTGCGATGGTTCCGTCGACTGTGAATCGAGAAACATCGCCACGTACGCGTCCGCCGTGAACAGGTCCAGCTGGCCTTGCCCGTCCCTACGGTCGGCGCAGTGAGCATAGGCGTCGATCAACTCCCGTATCGCAAGCCGGTCAGCGGCCTGCTGGCCGGAGGCGGCACGCCACTCGAGCATCGCTGTTCCTTTCCTGGTTCGCAATGTCATTGCTGGAGCGCGGCGCCAAGATTGCCCAGTACGCCCAGTTGTGTCAGTAGCACCGCCGCAGAGGGGTAGCAGTCGAAGCGCTTGATCTTGTCGTCCGACAATTCGAACACGTCGCAGCACGGCGCGTCGATCTTGTTGCCGGTCGGCCGCAGCGTGCCGCCGGGAAGGTGTAGTGGACCGAGGTGGGTCCCCTGTAGGGCGAGTTGGACGACCACGACGTCGCCGCTGACGTAAAACCTGTGCAGCTCGCGGTGCATATCGGGAAACGCGAGCGCGTATGCCTCAACTGGCTTTCCGACCTCGTCGCCGCCCCGGTAGGTGACGCCGACGGACTGGTCGGTGAATGTGCCGTCCTCGGTGAAGGAGGCAATCCATCCGGAGATGTCCTGATTCTCCGCGATCCGGTATGCCGCGCGAACGATTTTCTCGTTGTTGGATGACATGCCGGATCTCCTTGTCGGGCGGATCGGGAGGTTGCTGTCGGTTGCGGGCTGCGGGGCTAGGGTTTGGCTGGTTGGAGTGTGGTCAGTCGGGGAATTAAAGTCGTTGCGGTACCGTCGAGGGCTGCTGCACGTTCAACATCGGTCAATGCCGCACTGTCCTCGATATGCTGCCTACAATCCGCGGTCAGGTCGTGGCAATGGGGTGGGTCAAAAGAGCGGTCCGACCATTGACATCGCGTCAGAACGGGAACTGCCGCTCCGCGCTGGTCGAGTTGATCCAGATGAGGTCCGTGAAGTCGGCGACGCTGTCCGGGCCGGTTCGGCCCCAGCCGCTGTCGCGGACTCCGCCCATCGGTGCGTGGATCTCGTCGTTGACCGTCGGCGAGTTGACGTTGACGATGCCGTGCAGGATCTTGGGCGCCAACTCCTGACCGAGATACGTGTTGCCGGTGACGATGCTGGACGTGAGCCCGTAGCGGACCCGGTTGGCAACCTCAACCGCCTCTTCCGGCGTGCCCACGGGCTGCACGATCACCAGAGGCCCGAAGGTCTCCTCGTTGGCAGCTGTCGCCTCATAGGGCACATCGGTGAGGATCGTCGGCTGGTACACCAGCCCATCCGAGATGCCGCCCGTACGCAGCACCGCACCCAGCGACACGGCCTCCTGCACCCGCTCGTGGACGAGGTCGACGGCGGCCTGAGTGACCAACGGGCCGATGATGGTGTTCGCGTCGAGCGGATCGCCGGACGGCAGTGTCTTCGTCCGCTCGATGAACTTCGCCAGGAACTCGTCGTAGATGCCCCGCTGGACAATGATCTTCCGAGTGTTGAGGCAGATCTGCCCCTGATGGAAGAACGACCCGAAGGTCGCCATCCGGGCGGCGTAGTCGACGTCGACGTCGTCCAGGATGATCATCGGGTTGTAGCCGCCCAGCTCCAGCACCGTGCGCTTCAGGGTGCGTCCGGCCCGCTCGGCGAGCATTCTGGCCGTCCGAACGCCGCCGATGAGGTTGATGCAACGCACGTCGTCGCTGTCGAAGAACACGTCGGCGATCGCCGCGGCGGCGCCGGGAGCGTGCGGCACGACATTGATCACGCCAGCCGGGAAGCCCGCTTCCTCAGCAACCTCGGCGATCACCAGCCCCGCCGAAATCGGCGCGAACTCCGACGGCTTGACCACCACGGTGCAGCCAGCCGCGAGCGGGTTGAGCACGGCGCGCCAGCCCAGGATGTTCGCACCGTTCCACGGCGTGAAGCTGGCGACGACACCCAGCGGACGGCGGACGCTGAACGAATGCGTGTCGGGCAGGTTGGTCTGCAGCACCTCCCCCTTGGGCAGGTACACCCAGTTGGCCGCCTGTTCGAGCGTCGCGGCCACCAGGTCCTGTTGGAACGTCGAGAACGCCAGGGTGCTGCCTGTCTCTCTGGCGAGGGTCTCGGCGATCTCGGAGCGCCGCCTGCGCACGACCTCCGCCGCCTTGAAGAACAGGCGTGCCTTCTCCGCAGGCGGTGTAGCCGCCCACCCCGGGAACGCGTCCGCCGCCGCCTGGACGGCGATCTCAGCCTCCGCCGGACCGCAGTTCGCGACTTTGGCATAAGTCGTGCCCGTGTAGGGCTCCAGGTCCTCGAACGGCGGCTGGTTGGCGGCTTCCCGCCACTGCCCGCCCGCGTGCCAACGGTATGTCGGCACGGACGCCGCTGAGTCAAGGGCCGACCTGTGTGGTGCGCTGCTTGTCATGGACGCTCCTAGCTTCGGTGGTTGGCGAGTCCTGCTGAGGTGCAGCGCCGTCGTGATCTCGGTGACTCGCCTGCCCCGGTGGTGAGCCGCGGCACGGGAAGCGTCGTCGAGAGGTTGATGTCCTGGGCACTCGTGGTTCACGTTGGCTGCTGGGCAAGGAAAAAGCATCACCTGGTCCAGGTGATTGACGAGGACTGGCGACGCCGCGGCGCCCGCTCGAGGAGGCGCGGATCTCCGGTCACGGTACGAGGGGCAAGCCCCGGTCGACGGATATGTCCATGGCGGCAACGGATCGTCGACAAACGGCCACGTGCGTGCGACACCATGTGAAGCCGGGGCAAGCCATGCCCAAGGCGTCTGCTGGGGAATCGCGCAAATCTGGAGAGGAACTCCATGCGCTGACAACGGAACCGCGGCGGAGACGAGCATGGGCCGAGTGCAGACGATCAGTGTGTCGGGCACCAAGGCTTGTCGGAGCGGTGGAATACGTAGAGCAACCCGGTCGGCTGGGCGCCTGGTGTCGCGGCTCGCTTCGGGTCTTGCTCCGCTACCAACTTGACGAACTCTTCACTGATCGGCGGCCGACCCGGCTCGACGTCCCCACCGCCGTACGCGAGAAAATGGCGCACGGCACGGCCGATCGACTGCTTCGGCTTCCCTTGCCAGGCAACTGATCGCCGTGGTGTGTCGATGGCGGACGACAAGCCGGCGCCGACACACCACACTGGCATCTTCCCTCCGCCTTGGGGATACGCCCCTGGCCGCTCTCGGGTCTCCCGCTCGGTGAGCCGGAGGTCGGCCGCGACCCGTGTGCTGTCGTTGTGGACGGCGGTGTCGAACGGGTTGTGCGTGTTTTCGGTGAATCACCGGAATCAGGTGACAACTGCTCACCTGTCTCGTCGCTATCTTGTGTGGAGTCGGGGAAGGACGCCGAGCGACTCCGTCCACGGTTGCGCGGCTCCGGCCGCGTGTTCGCTGACCATGTTGTTCAGGGCAATGCCACGTCGCCGGGGCCGACGGGGCAGTCCTCACGCGCGACCGTCGCCAGATCGCTGGACCGTGCCCCTCGCGTTGTTACTTGCTTGACAAAGCAAAGCGGCCGAACTAACTTACTTGCTGAACACAGCAAATAAGTTCACGGATCTCGGAGCGTCCACCACCAGAGGTCGACTACGCCACCGCTACGAAGGAGTGCTGAGATGAGCCGACGTCGATGTCACCGCCTGGGTGCCACGCGTCTTTCAAACCTTCAGCCGGCCCTCGGCGAGGCGACTGCGGCGCTCGGCCGGGCCAACCCGTTCCCGCCGGCGCGTCCGGGGTGGATCGACGGAATCCGGTGACAACCCGTCCAACTCGCCGGTCCCGGGCAGAACCTGCGATCCGCCGGCAAGGGCGACATGACGGAACACATCACCTGGTGGCGGCGACAAGCTGACCTTCGAGCGGGACATCGCACCTTTGTCCCGGACGAAGGATCACGGCGCGACGCTCGCCGCGTTCGATCTGCCCGACTGGGCGGAGCAAGATCGCCACGCATTGTATCCCGGGGTACGAGGTTGACTCGCCCTTCGAAGTCGATCAACCAGGCCACCGGCACATCTGACAGGAGAAACCCCAATGAAGCGCGCGTCATCGACCAGCGCCGACAAGCGGTTGACCAGTGCCAGGCGGACCGGAACGATCCTCGGTCTGGCCGCGCTCGTAGCCGCCTCGCTCGTGGCGGCCGCACCGGCCGACGCCAGCTCGCTGACTCCGGCCCACATCGGATCCACTCAAGCGCACACCGTTGACATCACTGGTGCCGACTACGACTACCGCATCGACACCCATGGCACCGTCCCCGCCGGACTGGTCAAGCTCCACTTCACGAACCGCGGACCTATGGCCCACCAGGCGCAGTTGTTCCGCCTCAACGACGGCGTCACCTACGCGAAGTTCCTCTCCGATCTGCAGACCAACCCCGGAGCTGCGATCTTCGTCGACGCGTCGGCTGCCGGCGGTCCAGGCCCTGTCGCCGTGAACGGCGAGCAGACAGTCTGGGAGGCAATGCAAAGCGGCACCTATGCCGTCATCTGCCTGGTCAGTGACAGCGACGGTATACCGCACTACGACAAGGGCATGGTTGCCCAGTTCACGGTCGCCGGGCACAAGACGTCCCAGGAGCTGGCGGCGGTCCATCCTGCGGGTGTCGCCCTCGGCGTGATCGACGCCCATGACATGACCTTCACCATGCCACACATGATCCTCAACGGGGCTCTCTACCGCTATCAGGACACGGACGCCAAGGACGTTCACGAACTCCTCTTGGGCCGCTTGCTGCCCGGCAAGACCGTCGCCGACGCCAAGGCGTGGTTCGACTCCCTCGCGACCCCGGGCGGGCCGTCGGGGCCGCAGCCGTTCGTCTACTCCGGCGGCTTCGGCGGGGAGGTGCCCGGTGGTGGCGGATGGCTGCGCACACAGGTGCAGCCCGGCAACTACGTGGCCTTCTGCCTGGTTCCCGACAGCAAGACGGGTACTCCGCACGCGGCGCTGGGGATGGTCGTCGGGTTCACGGCCGTATGACGACTGACCACTCAGGACGATCCCGGTTCGCCTTGTGACCCGCAACCGGCGCCACGTCCGCCAACATGCGCGGTGCCTGTCACGGAGCCGTTTTCAACCTGCCACCTCGTCAGGTTGAAAACGGCTCACTGTAGTGCACAGTGTGCACCGGCGCGGAGGCCGGCGGGTAGCGCGCGCATTGGCGACCTTCTGCAAGAATCGACTTACACGTTCCCCTCTGTCGTCACCTAGAAATACGGGCGTGACCTGACGACACGACACCAAGGTCCATGCGCGTACACCGTAGGAGCCCGTCATGCCTCGGCTAACGCCCCGGGCAAAAGGCGGGTTGCGGCTCGGACGAGCTCGGCGACAGCTCGCGACCGATTGTGGGGCTGCCAGCCGATCACAGTTGTCACCATGGGAGCATCGACCACCGGCACCGCGGCAAGATCCGTCCCTAGCTGGGCGCCGAAGGACTCGGGTAGCACTGCCGAGGCCCGTCCCAGTGCGATGAGCTGGCACAGCTGCACGAGGTCTCGCACTCGCGGACCGGGGCCATCGGGAAACGTCCCGTCGGGGCGCGGCCACCGCGGCATGGGCAGGCCGGGGAGCGCGGCAATGTCGGCCATCCGCAATTGGGTGCGGACGGTCAGCGGATGCTCGGCTGGCAGGACCGCGACCTGCCCCTCTGTGTAAAGTTCCTCGGTGTCGACGTCGACCATCGAGTCGAACGGCCGATGCAGCAGCGCCACGTCGGCTCGCCCGTCCCGCAGCAACTGTCCCTGTTCACCGGCTCCGCACAAGACCACTTCAACGGCCGCCGCACCGGGCTCGGCGGCGTAGGCGTCGAGCAGTTTTGCCAGCAGCTCGCTCGACGCTCCGGCCTTGGCGACGAGAACCACACCGGCCGGGCCGGTCCCCGCCAATGCCGCACGACGAGTCCGGCGTTCGGCCGCATCGACGGCATCAAGCGCCGCCCGCGCCTCCCGTAGTAGCACCGCCCCCGCCTCAGTCAGAGAAATGCCGCGGCTGGTGCGTCCCAACAGCGCTCCGCCGAGCCTTCGTTCCAGCTGTTGGATCGCCCGCGACAGTGGAGGCTGTGCGATTCCGAGCCGCTGAGCCGCTCGCCCGAAGTGCAGCTCCTCAGCGACGGCAACGAAGTAGCGCAGCTCACGCGTCTCCATGCCGTCATGGTACCGATCGCAGTCCATGAAGTGGGGCGATACCGGCTGGGTATGGTCGTGCACCCACTTGATATTGGCCGTTTCGTCCGTCGGTCACGCAGCATGGACGCATGATCGAACGGGCGGTCGCGCTGATGGGTGGTGCGCGCGACAGAATCCGCTACACACTCCCAGCCCGACTTCGGCGTGCTGGGCCGGAACGTCGGCGCCGACAATGACAGGCACCGCGAAGCCGCCGTGTGACCCCGACGCGCCGCACAGGCCCCCAAGCGCGGTTGACCTCGAGGTCATACGCGAAATGTGGTGATGTGAAACTCGATGTGCGGCTTACTTGGCTGCCAAGTGATGGTTTGACCCACGTTGACGTGAAGGTCAATTCAGTCGTAACCGTCAAAACTTCGAATGGAATCAGGTGTTACCGTGAGTCACGCTGGTTGTGATCCGAATATGAAGCCGCCGCCCGATAATCCCGCCTTTAATAGGCTGAAGTCCCTCGCGGGTGGCGTCTGGGTTGCCTTGGATGACGAAGGTGTCCCCGCCGGGCAGGTGATTATAGCCTATCGGGTCATTTCGGCTGGGAGTGTGGTTCAGGAGTCGATCTTCCCGGGTCAATGGAACGAAATGCAAACGATGTGGCACATGAATGGTGACGATCTGGTTGCCACTCACTACTGCGCCCTTGGCAATCAGCCACATTGGAAAGTTGATGCTTCCGATCTTCCGGAAAAGCTGAAGTTTAGTTTCAATGGCGGAACCAATATGGATCCGACAAGGGATATGAACATGCATGAAGGGACGATCACCTTCATTGATGACGATCATATCGAAACTTATCGACAGTCCTACGAGAACGGCAAGCCGACAGAAGTTCATACGGTGCACTTGAAGTTGGCGCGAAAGAGGTAGCGAAACTCAATCGTGGATGGTGCACGCAACTCGACGACGCGTGGACGTTTCGAGATCATGAAGGTCGGGCGTCGTGCTGTGTGGCGGTCTGATTACTGACGGCGTGTACGGCCGGAAACGCGACGAAGCTCCGGCTAGCAACGGTCTTCCTGTAGATCCGCGAGTCGCCGGATGGCTCGTCTCGGACTGTCGACCCGGTAATTGATCTTCGCAGAGACGGCCAGGAGGCCGGTCCGTTCCGACCCCGCCGCGCCCTCGCTGCCCAGATGGCGTGCCTGGCCGGCTGCCGTCTGCTTGTCGTGCGCGACTCCGAAATCGCGCAGTAGTTCATGGCGCTCATCACGCGTGGCCGTCGGCCGCGGCCCGGCGTCTACCAGCTGATGTCGTTTCAGCTCAGCGAACTTGCCGCGCTCCGGCGGCCGAGGGTCGAGTACAGCGCCCCCGCGATGACAAAGCCGACGAGGAAGGTGATATCGCCGATCTGTGGCATGACCATGGGCACCGGCGCGAGGTAGAGCGACTGGTTCGCGAAGAACACGATCGAGACCACAGCGCCGGCCAGGAACGACACCAGCCCTGGCCAGCCGATGCGTGACCGGTCGGCGAGCAGGGGAGCGACGTCCTGGCCGGTGCGCAGCCACTGGTCGATGAGGATCACGCCCAGCCAGGGCGCGATCCAGTACGAGATGACCAGCAGGAAGTCCTCGTACGCCGCGCCGGCGTCGGACAGGCCGAGCAGGGCGAGCACGAAGCCGACGGCGCCGAAGCCGAGCGCGACGACCGCCCGCCGCCAGGCCAGCGGCAGCGTGATGCCCAGAGTGAGGAACGCCAACGCGCCCGAGTAGACGTTGAGCGCGTTCGCCGCGACGGCGCCGAGCACGATCGCCAGCAGCGTGATCGCCGCCAGCCAGCCCGGCAGGTGGCCGGTGAAGGCGGCCGTCGGAGTCTCGTCGGCGCCGCCGCCGATGGTCGCGGACGCCGCGCCGACGGCCATCAGCACGCTGCACGACACGAACAGGCCCAGCGCGGCGAACCAGCCGACCGCCCGGCCACTGACCGTGGCGGGCAGATAGCGCGTGTAGTCGGCGGCGTACGGATTCCAGCCGGCCGCATAGCCAAACGCCGCGCCGGTGGTGAGCAGGAAGCCGCCGACACCGCCGATGCCGCCCGGCGCGTTCGGATGCGACTGGGCGAACGTGACCACGGCGACGATCGCGAAGATCACCGCCAGTACGGCGAAGACGTACTTCTCGTATGCCTGAACCAGGTTGTGGCCGAAGAACGCGATGCCGATCTGGACCGCCACGACCACGGCAAGGCAAGCCGGCAGGGGCAGCGCGGTCAGCGTGTTGAGGGCGAATGCGCCGCTGACGCTGTTCACGGCGAACCAGCCGATGCCGGCCGTGACCGACATCAGCGTGGCCGGCACGAGGTTTCCCCAGTACCCGAACCCGAGCCGGCTCAGCACCATCTGCGGCACGCCGTACCGTGGACCGCGGGCGGAGAGCACTCCGTGAGTCAGCGCGCCGAGGCCGTTGCCGAGCACCACGGCGGCGAGCGCCTGCCAGAACGACAGGCCGAACACCGACACCGCCAGCACGCCGACGAAAATCGTGGCGAACTCCAGGTTCGGCGAGGACCACGTCCAGAACAGCTGACGTGGTGTGCCATGCCTGTCCTCGGTGGCGATGGGTTCGATGCCGCCGGGTTCGACGGCGACGACCCGGTCGCCGTACTCGCCCGGTCGCGCCGGTCCTGCTGCCGAGACCGCCATGGCGCGCCTCCTTTGATCGCTCCGACGCCGGAACGCTAGACCAGCGATGTTTCGACCGGGTTAGACCGCCGAAGTCATGCGTGGAACTTACCGGATTTCGAGACTGACGAGTTCGTGGATGTTCTTCCTTACCGTGCTTAAAGTCCCTCGTCGGGTGCTTAGTGGCGGTCTCAGCTGGCCGAGAAAATGCGGGCAGCGGCCACGTGTCGGGATCGAAGTCTCCGGCAAAACGGGGAACCTCAGGGTCAAGTCCTGTGAACGGGGTAACCCCAAGACTGGAGGTGGCTTCGGTGGGACTGAACGTCGCGCGGCAACTCGTGGCCGCGCATCTGGTCGAGGGGGAGATGACGGCCGGCGCGGACATCGCGCTCTGGATCGATCAGACCCTCACCCATGACGGACCTGCAATCAGCTCGCCGACGGCGCCGAGATCACCGTGCACAACCACACCCGCGACCAGGACTGGCCGGCGGCGTGATCCCGCAGCCCGCCAACCAGACAGGAGGCGCGTCATGACCGTGCCGACCGTGCCGGAGCGGCCGACCCCGACCGATCCGGAAGCGCCGAACGTGCCGGACCCGAATCTGCCCGACCCGAATCTGCCGGATCCGCAGGCGCCCGGGCCGGTCGTGCCGAGGCCGATGGTGCCGCCGATGCCGACCCCGGAGCCCGATTCCGAGCCGGGACCGGCCCGCTGACCGAGAGGCGTGCTGATATGTCCACGACCCCGCTGGAACTCTGCGCCCACGGCCAGAGGCCGTGGGTCGACCGCCGGTCGCGGGTTCGTCCTGGCGGGGAGTCGGCGTGAGTCATGTCTGAGCATCCCGCCAGCGCTGTCTCCCTGCTCACCGCTGTCGGCTGCGGCATCTGCCTGACAGTCGGCGTGGTGATGGTCGCGCTGGGCCAGGCGCCGCTGTACATCCTGGCCTGGTGTGCGGCGCTGGCGGTGGTCGGCGGGGTCAACCTCTGGGCATCGAGAGGACGATAGCCATGCGACAGAAGCGGACACGAGCCGACTACGAGCGGGGCCTGCCCGGCTACCACGATCCGACCGCCGGCATCGGCGGCGCCGCGCCGGCCTACAGCGCGCTGACGCTACGGATCGTCCTTGCCAGCGTCGCCATCGCGCTGTGTCTCGGCGCGGGAGCGTTGTTCGTGATCCTGCACGTGCTGTGGGGCATCATCCTGCTCTCCGTCCTCACGGTGATCTGTGTCGTGGACCTGGTGTGGGTCATTCACCGGAAGCGGCGCGGCGAACCCGGTTGACCGGCGGTGTCGTCGCGGCCGCGACGGGCCTGCCGGGGCGCGACGCGCCCCGGCAGTGTGCTCAACCGACCGGGGCGTGGCGTTCGGCCAGCACCTCCCGGGCCTGAGCCGCGATGGCCTTGGCGTCGATGCCGGCCGCCGCCAGGAGTTCTTCCGGCGTGCCCGAGGTCGGCATCTCCCGTACGGCCAGCTTCCGCACGGTGACCGGGCTGAACTCGGCCAGCGCCTCGAGCACGGCGTCGCCGAGACCGCCCTCCGGCCAGTGGTCCTCGACCGTGACCAGCGCGTGCGTCTCGGCGGCCGCGGTCAGCAGCGTCGTGGCGTCGATCGGCTTGATCGAGTAGCAGTCGATCACCCGCGCCCGGATCCCCACGGCGGCAAGGAGTTCGGCCGCCTTGTCGGCTTCGTCCACAGTCACGCCGCACGCGACGAGGGCGATGTGGTCGTCCTCGCTGGACCGCAGCACCCGGCTGCCGCCGATGAACACCTTCTCGTCCGGTCGGGTCCGCACCTGTGTCTTGCCGCGCAGCGTCCGCAGGTAGGAAATCCCCTTGCGGTCGGCCATTTCCGTGACGAGCTGGGCGGTCTGGTTGGCGTCGGAGGGATGCAGCACCGTGCTGCCGTGCACGGCCCGGAACGCGGCCAGGTCCTCCAGCGCCATCTGCGACGGACCGTCCGGCCCGATGGACACGCCGGCGTGCGAGCCGCACAGGCGCAGGTCGGCGCGGGAGACCGCGGCCATGCGGATGAAGTCGTAGGCGCGGGAGAAGAACGCCGCGAACGTTGAGGCGTAGGGGATCCAGCCCCGGGCCTGCAAGCCGCCGGCGGCGGCGACCATCTGCTGCTCGGCGATGTACATCTCGACGTAGCGGTCGGGATGGGCCTGCGCGAACAGCTCGCTGTGTGTCGAGTTGGACACTTCGCCGTCCAGCGCCACCACATCGCCCCGCGTGGAGCCGAGCGCGGCCAGCGCCTGGCCGTAGGCCAGTCGGGTCGCGACCTGCTCGCCGACCTCCCATGTCGGCAGCTCGCCGCCGGTGACCGGGAAGACGTGCGGGGAGTCGGAGGTGTCCGGCTTGGCGACCACCACGGCGAGGTTGCGGTCACCGCCGAGTTCGGCGATGGCGGCCTCGGGGTCGTCCAGCGGCTTGCCGTGCTTGCCGGGCTGGTCCTCGACGGCCTTGACCCCCTTGCCCTTCTTGGTCTTCGCGAACAGCACGGTCGGCCGGTCGGTGGTGGACTCGGCCGCGGCGTAGGCCGCGTCGATGGCGTCCACGTCGTGCCCGTCCAGGGTGATCGCGTGCCAGCCGAACGCCCGCGCCCGGTCGGCGTAGGTCTCGACGTCCCAGCCCAGCATGGTCTCGGTGGTCTGGCCCAGCCGGTTCACGTCCACGATCACGGTCAGTTTGTCCAGGCCGTAGTGGGCGGCGTGCTCGAACGCCTCCCACATCGAGCCCTCGGCCATCTCCGAGTCGCCGCACAGCACCCACACCCGGTAGGGCAGCCGGTCCAGGTTTCGGCCGGCGTAGGCGATGCCGACGCCCACGGGCAGGCCCTGCCCCAGCGAGCCGGTGGCGACGTCGGTCGGCGGGATCCGGGGCGTCGGATGCCCCTCCAGCCGGCTGCCGAACCGCCGGTAGGTCGCGAACTCGGTCTCGTCGATCGCGCCGGCGGCCTTGAGCATGCTGTAGTACAGCGGCGACGCGTGGCCCTTGGAGAACACCAGGTGGTCGTTGCGTGGGTCGTGCGGGCGGTCGTAGTCCAGGCGCAGATGGCCGTCGAGCAGCACCGCCATCAGGTCGGCCGCCGACATCGACGACGTCGGGTGCCCGGAGCCGGCGGCCGCGGCCGCCCGCACCGAGTCCACCCGCAGCTGTTGGCCCAGCTCACGCCGGAAGTTGCTGTCAGCCATGAAAATGATCCTCACTTGGGGTTGGCGCGGCGGGCGCCGCGCGCGACGGCCAAGGCGGGCACGCCGGTGCCGGCCAGTGCGATCCCGACGAGGATCACCCGGCCCACGTCGATCCGCCGACGGACTGTCGTGTCGCTCACTGTGGTGGGCTACCCGCGTACGGCCGCCCTCAACGTCCGAGTTCGAGCCGATGGCGGACTTGACCGGGGAACCGGCGGGAATTCCGCGGTACGCGTACCCCGGTCGGCTGGTGGGCCTGTGCGCGGCCGTCGGCTGGTCGGGGAGGCCGACGTGACGTGGTTCGAGGAGCCGGTCAGCTCCGACGACCTTCGGTGCCTGGCCGACCTGTCCCGGGACATGCCGCTCGACGTCACCGCGGGGGAGTACGGCCTGGACGCATTCCAAGTCACGAGCCGTTGTGAAGCGAACAAGGGGGTTTCGCGCTGCTGGGCGATTCCGCCGAGGAACTTGACCAGCCGCAGGTTCGACACCGAGTTGACCAGACTCGGGGCCAGGGCGGCGATCCGGGCCCACAGTGGCAGCCAGCCCATCGAGTAGTGGGCCAGCGGCGACGAACAGGCTCTGGTCCTGCTCGCCGTTCCGCGGGTGGTAGTTCACCGCGCCGGTACGCGGCCAAACCTGGGCTAGCGGCTCAGCGTGGACCGGACCAGGGCGGCGGCGAGGGTGGCGATCTGGTCCGGCTCTACCAGGTCGGCGAGGCGCTGCGGGTCGGTGGGCAGGCTGTGGCGCTTGGCGGCGTCGAGCGCGCGCTGGTCGAAAAACGGCCGCAGCCGGGGCCAGACGTCCTGTGCCTCGCGGCAGAAGATGTCCGCACCGGTCTCGGCGATGCCCGGGAACTTCTGCACCTCGCGGTGCGGCGCCCGCATCCGGCGCAGGTCGCCGTGCCACGTGTCGAGCAGCAGCTGCGCCCCCTCGCCGAGGCGGGTGGCGGTGCTTTCGTCGTAGCGGACGTAGCCGCCACGGCCGAGGGCGTCGACGCGGTCCTGCCAGCTGGCCTCGACCATGCGGTGGGGTGTCCGATAGCCGGCGCTGAAGAGCTCCCGGGCGGCGGACACGGCGATGTCGGCGCGGATCCGGGTCGACTGGAGCAGGGCCAGCACCAGCAGTTGGTAGAGGGGCGAGGGCTTGTCCCTCAAGGTGATGCCGGCCTCGTGGGCGTAGGTGGTGCCGTACTCGTCCAGCAGTTGCCGGATGGTGGTCTGGCGGCCGCGCACGGTGCCTCACCCCCTGACGATGCTGGTCGCGACGATGTGGGTCACCATGGAGACGGGGTACCTCCGGTGACCATGGTCAAACCCGGTGTCACGGGTACGGGACGACCTTCGCACACCAGTGCTCGCAGGCGTAGCCGTGCGCGGTGTGAGAACACCTCAGTACCGCAGCAGGGCCCCGACCCCGTCGGCCAGGTCCAGATGCCCGTCCGGCACGACCAGGTTGGCCCCGGACACCAAAGCGGCCGCCGGCAGCGCCTCGTCGGCGCGCCGCGTCATCCTGCCGTCCTCCGCCAGCCTGGACGCGTCCGTCGCCAGCTGCGCCAGCTCCCCGCCGGTCCACAACGGACGGTCGGCGGCGAGCTCGTCCGTCACGATCACCGTGTTGGCGCGGGCTTCTCGCAGGGCCGCGGTGACGGCCTCCATGCCCTGAACCGCGAGGCCTGTCGCACGTCCTCGGCCGTGGCCGCCAAGCCCGCCTCGCCCCGGGCCAGCAGCGCGACACGGTCGCCGAGCTCGGCGAACGCCCGTGCCGTCGCGCGACCCACACCGCCGGTGGCACCTGTGATCACAACGACTCGATCCGTGTCCATCGGGTACCCAGCCGGCCGCCGGGTATCCCCGGCCAGGTGATCACGAACAGCGGGGCCAGTGGTCGAGTGGTGGTCACTTCCGGCTACCCGGCACGAATTCCTGGAGCTTGGTCTTCACACCTTCCACGACCAGTCCGAAGGCGTCGGGGTCGCCCTTGAGCACCGACTCCGCCGCCGCCTTGACCTGCTCGAAGGTGGCGTGCGGCGGGATCGGCGGCACGTTGGGATCGCAGTGCACGTCGAGCAAGACCGGCCGGTCGGAGGCGAGCGCCTCCTCCCAGGCGGTGCCGAGCTGGTCGGGGTCGGTGACCGTGATGCCGCCCAGGCCGAGGGATCGGGCGATGCCGGCGTAGTCGACGTCGGGCAGGACCTGGGACTCCTCGAACTTGGGGGCGCCGCCCATCGCGCGGAGTTCCCAGGTGACCTGGTTGAGGTCGTTGTTGTGCAGCACGCAGATCACGCAGCGGGGGTCGGACCAGCGCTCGTGGTAGCGGCGGAGGGTGATCAGCTCGGCCAGGCCGTTCATCTGCATCGCGCCGTCGCCGACCAGCGCGATCGCCGGGCGGTCGGGGTGGGCGAACTTGGCGCCGATCGCATACGGCACACCGGGGCCCATGGTCGCGAGCGTGCCCGACAACGAGCCGCGCATGCCGGCACGGAGCTTCAGCGTGCGGGCGTACCAGTTGGCGGCCGAGCCGGAGTCGGCGGTCACGATCGCGTTGTCCGGGATGACCGCCGACAGTTCCCAGGTGATGCGCATCGGGTTGATCGGATCGGCGGAGACCATCGACTCGCGTTCCATGGTCTCCCACCAGCGGGAGACGTTGGCCTCGATGGTTTCCCGCCATGAGCGGTCGTCCTTGCGGTGGATCTTGGGCAGCAGCGCGGCCAGCGTCGCCTGGGCATCGGCCACGAGGTTGACCTCGGTGGGGTAGCGCAGGCCGATGAACTTGCCGTCGATGTCGATCTGGACGCCCCGGGCCTTCCCGTACTCCGGAAGGAATTGGGAGTACGGGAAGTTGGAGCCGACGATCACCAGGGTGTCGCAGTCGCGCATCAGCTCGTAGCTGGGGCGGGTGCCGAGAAGTCCGATCGAACCGGTCACATAGGACAGATCATCGGATAGCACGTCTTTGCCGAGCAACGCCTTCGCCACGCCCGCGCCGGTGAGTTCGGCGAGCTTGCGCACCTCGTCAGCTGCGCCGCGCGCTCCCTGACCGACCAGGATCGCGACCTTGCCGCCGGCGTTGATCACCTCGGCCGCGCGCTCGATCTCGGCGAGATCCGGGACCATGACGGTGTGGGGGTGGCTGGGCGGGCTGGACGGCGACTGCTTGAACACGTGCCCCGGCGGGGAGTACGACTGCTCCTGGAGGTCGCTGGGGATGATCAGCGCTGTGGGCGCGCGTTCGGCCTCGGCGGTCCGGATGGCCCGGTCCAGCGCCATGGGCAGCTGCTCGGGGACGTTGACCTCGACCAGGTAGGCGCTGGCGACGTCCTTGAACAGGGCCTGGAGGTCGACTTCCTGCTGGTAGCTGGCGCCCATGGCGCTGCGGGCGGTCTGGCCGACGATGGCGACTACGGGGACGTGGTCGAGTTTGGCGTCGTAGAGGCCGTTGAGCAGGTGGATCGCGCCCGGGCCGGAGGTGGCCATGCAGACCCCGACCTTGCCGCTGAACTTCGCGTAGCCGACGGCCTGGAAGGCGGACATCTCCTCGTGGCGGGCCTGGATGAAGCGAGGTGTGTCGTGGGCCTTGCCGAACGCGGCGACGATGCCGTTGATGCCGTCGCCGGGGTAGGCGAAGACCTGCTCCACCTGCCACTCCCGCAGCCGTCCCAACAGGTAGTCGCCGACGGTCTCGGCCATGATTCCTCCTCGCGTGAGCTACCGTGTCGACAGACGGGTACCCGGCGCGAAGGCGTCGAATCAGCGTGCCCGGGCTGGTTGCGAGCGACTCTCCAGCAGCCTCGCGGCCCATGCGGCGACCCGCGCGGGCGCCGGCCAGATCTCAGGCCCCATGTCGGCGACGACGATCAGGTCCTCGCCGCTGCCGGTCTCCACCGCCGCCGACCACCCGGTGTCCTCGTCCCACAGCAGGGCGACATCGCGGTCGGGGTAACGGGGCAGGTGGCCGTCCACGGCCAGGGACACGCTGACCGGCTGCTCCGTCAGCACGCAGGCGCAGTCGCAGCGCAGGCCCATCGCCGCGCCGACCTGGCGCACATAGACGCGCAGGTCCCGCGAGCCGGAATCGTCGAAGTCCAGTTCCATCACGTCCGTCACCGCCTCGATTGCCCCATGTAGATACCCCGGCGCGGCGGCGGACAATCGGCGGCGCGAACTGTTCCGGTCAAGTGGGCTTCACGACCACGCCCGTCATGGCCTGTCGACTGGGCACACAACCTCCTGACGGGTTAGCTTCGGTCGTGGACTTCGACGCGGCGGCCGACAAGCTCTACGGGATGCCCCGGGAACGGTTCATCGCCGAGCGGGACAAGCTGGCCAAGGCCGAACCGACGCTGGCCGACCGGATCCGCAAGCTGCGCAAGCCGACCGTCGCGGCCTGGCAGGCCAACCAGCTCGCCCGCACACGGGCCAAGGACGTCGGCGCGCTGGTGAAGATCGGCGAGGACATGCGCGCCGCCCAGCAGGCGTTGGACGGCGGGGAGCTGCGCAAGCTGTCCCGGCGGCGCGCGGAGGCCCTGGACAAGCTCGTCGGCGACGACACGACCGCCGGTCTGCGGGAGCTGCTGGAGACGGCGGCGGTCGACGCGCCCGACGATCTGCTCGCCGGGCGGCTGGTCACCGCGGCGGAGGGCGGCGGCTGGGGTTTCGACCTGTCGGCCCCGATACCGACGCCGAAACCGAAGCGCGCCCCGGAACGTGACGAGGAACGCCCGAAGCGCGACGAGAAACGTGACGAGGAGCGGAAGAAGGCCCAGGCCGCGGTCGACGAGGCCGCGGCGGCCGAGACGCAGGCGCAGCGGGCGCTGGCCGAAGCCGAGGACGGACTCCGGATGTGGGCGGAACGCGTCGAGCTGCTCCAATCGGAGCTGGCCGAGGCGCGGGGGGATCGCGATGCGGCGGCCGAGGACGTCAAACAGGCGAAACAGGAGGCGCAGCGGCGGGCCAAGCAGCTGCGCGAGGCCGAGCTCAGGCTGCGGCGCTTGTAGTTTCACCGGTCGTGCCAGGGGAATCCGGGAGTCATGGCGACCGCCCGGTCGAACACCATGGTTTCTGCGGGCGCCCGGCACGGACGACGTCCTGGTGACGTCCGGCGAGACCGGCAACATCATCGAATTCGTCACCCCGAAGGGGGAGGCGACGATCGAGAGCGACCCGGCCGTGCGGGCGCTGTTGCTGTGGGGGCGGCGGCCGGCGGACCCGTCGCGCTGGCACAGCCAGGCCGGTCCGCGGACGCTGGGCCGGCTGCGAGCCCTGCTCAGCGGGTACTGACCGGGTTCCACCAGCGTCACCAACGGCTTGCGCCACGCCTGGGTCCCCACTGCCTTGCAGGTGGCAGTCGTGGCCACCGGCGTGGTCATACGGTAGACAGTGGGTGTCGCGATGGAGGGGGCGAGTATGTCGGACACGATGAGGTGGGTGCCGGCTGAGGTCGATCCGGACGTGCCCAGCGTGGCGCGGATCTACGACTACCTGCTCGGCGGCAGCCACAACTTCGCACCCGACCGGGCTATGGCGGACAAGTTGGTTGGCGTGCAGCCCAATGTCGCCGACATCGCCCGCCGCAACCGTGCGTTCCTGCGCCGCGTTGTCAGGTTCATGGCGGAGTCAGGTATCCGTCAGTTCCTCGACCTCGGCTCCGGCATCCCGACCGCCGGCAACGTGCACGAGATCGCAGCCTGACACGGATGCGCTCCCTGGCCATCCACACCGGGATCACCGCCCGGAACCGTGACCACGCCAGCCACGCGCACCACAGGCTCGTGCGCCGGCCGCCGATACACCGGAAGCTTGAACAGGTTCGGACCGAACGGCGGCTGCGCGAAGGGGATGCCCTTGAATGCGACTATCCCTCCGTTGAGGTCACCACGGACTGTGCCGCTGCTGGTTTGTGCCTCGATCTGGGGCATGGTGGCGCCCTTTCGTTGTTGTCGACGGATCGTCGACGATGGTCTCGATCTTCTTCCGGACGAACCGCGCCACCAGCTCATTCTGGTCGAGTGTCGGTCAAGACCGGGGTCGGTTCGCCCTTGCGGTACCTGACCGGACTCGGTGCGTTTGGGCCCGTGTCGACGCGATCCCGTGGAGCGCGGCAATCGCCGATGCGGCAGGGTTCCGGAAGTAGAGTGTCCGCAATAGGCTCTACGGTGCCCCAGGTGACCGACAGCCACACGCCCCTGGAAGGTGCACGGTGCGATCTCGGATGAACGGCATGTGGTGGGGAACTGCGATCGAGGCGCCTGATCCCGGCGCCTTGGCGAGGTTCTACTCCGAACTGCTCGGGTGGCCCATCGGTCACGAGGAGCCGGGTACGACGATCCTGTCTGCTCCCGAGGGATCGATCTACGTCGTGTTCCAACAGGCGACCGGCTACCAGGCCCCCGTGTGGCCGCCCGTCGACGGGCAGCAGCGCCCGATGATGCACTTCGACTTCCAGGTCGGCGACCTCGACTCCGCAGTCGCCGAGGCGGTCGCCCTCGGCGCCTCTGTCGCTGCTGTCCAGCCGCAGGACAACGTCCGGGTGCTCTTCGACCCGGCCGGCCATCCCTTCTGCCTCTGTCGCGACGACGGCTGATCGCGCGTTATGGTCTCCGCGAGCCGGCCCCACTGCGGCGGAGGCGGTCACGGGCCTCGTTCTCGGACAGTGAGGTGATGGGCTGCCCGACCGTGTGCTGGTACTTGGCGTCGTAGGCCCTGGTCCAGACGCCAGCCGCCCACGACCGTTCGAGTTCGTCGGCGCTGAACTCCCGGCCACGCGCATGGCAGTACGCGACGAGGAACCGCTCGGTGTCCTCGACGGTGGCCAGTTCGTGCGCGCTGACGGTCGAATACAGCGCGGCAGCGAAGCCGGCGAGGACGGCTTCGCTGTCTACGGTCATGCTGTCCCAGTCGTGCACCACCAGGAGCGCGTCCGCGCTCCAGCGCAGGTTGCCGGCCAGCCAGTCGCAGTGGCCGATCACGGCGTCGGACTCGCCGGCTCGCAGCCGGTCGCGGGCCCGGCGCCCGGCATCGTCGATCCACTCCGGACCGGCCACCTCGTTGAGGTTGACGTCGGAGTCCTCCGGACACGGCCACAGTCCGTCCTCGGCGTGTCGCCACGCCGCCCACGACGGTGCCGGGTCGAGCGTGGACACCTCGGCCGGCCGCGGCGCCAGCGTGATCAGCTGCGCGAACGCCTCGGCGAAGGCCCGGGCCGCGCGGTCCGCGCTCGGGAGCATGGCGCCGCCGGGGACGTAGGCCTCCGCGGTGGCGATGTCCTCGCCGAAGCAGACGGCGCCGGTGAGCGGCTGGGGGCACGGATAACCGGCCTGGAACAGTCGGCGCTGGACTTCGACGCAGGCCGCTATGCGCGGCGAGTCCGAACGAACCTTGACCACGACCTCACGGTCGTCCGCCAGCCGGAGCCCGATGACTGCGGACAGGTGCCCGGATCTGAAGATCTCCTGCGCTGGCGGGCTGCCCAGATGCTCCCTGCACCACTGGGCAAGGCGCGCCGGATCAACGGCATGCGCGCGAGGTGACATCTGAGCATCCTCACTTCTCGACGCCTTTCACGAAGTGTGCCGTGCGGTCGCCCATGTGGTGGGGTCGTGGCCGCTGGTCTCCGACCAACATGAGGCAAGCTCGGCTCGGCGGGCGACCGTTCAGCCTGATACTCGACTGAACTCGCCGCCACGTCCGCAAACGTGGCCGCCTGATCGCCCGAGAACCGGACGGTCGTGCGGGAATGGAACAGTCGGCGTCGGGTGCGTCGAGGACCAACTCGATGTCGTATGACTCCACCACAAGCGCCGACGCGCGCTCACCCACTGGCGCCACCCCCGCATCGCACCCCGTCAGTTCTCGGCAGGCCACCGCCGCCGACCAGTGCCATCACCCGGTCCCCTGGCACGATCCCGGTCACAGCGGGTCCGACCTGCTCGACCTCGCCCGCGATCTCCAGGCCGGGCACGTCGGCCGGCCATCCCGGTGGCGCCGGGTAGTCCCCCCGTGCCTGCTGCAAGTCAGCAGCGTTGAGTCCAGCGGCCCGCACCCGGACCACCACGGCCCCCGATCCCGCGACCGGCTCTGGACGCTGCTCCAGTTGGAAGGTCCCTCGGGAATCGATCACCACGCTTCGCACGATCGCAATGCATGCCCACGGTCTCGCGGGCCTTGGGTGACGGGGGTCCGGGCCGCCAACTGCCATCGGTTCAACCAGGCGAGCGGCGGGCACAGCGCCGTCGGCGCCAAGGAGGCCGTGAAGATTAGGTGACTGGGCGTCGGAACCGCGCAAGCGCACGGCTAGGCTGCGCCGGTGCCCGCTGCCTCGGCTGCTCCCGATCGAGCACTGCGCGTGCTTCGGGGCTGTCTGTTGGGCGGTGCCTCGGCCATCCTGACGATCGCCACGCATATGGCGGCGGGTGGTGGTGTTCCCGATCTCGGGCTGTTCCTGCTGCCGACAGTGCTGTTGGCCGGGGCGGGGACGATGGTCGCCGAGCGGGTGCGCGCTCGTGGCGTCATGATCGCGCTGCTGGGTGGCACGCAACTGGCCGTGCACTCGCTGCTGTCGATGAACGCGGTCAGCCACGAGATGCTTCTGGCCGGCCATGCGGTGGCCGGACCGGTGGCCATGGCGCTCGGGCACGTGCTGGCGACGTTGGTGCTGGCGGTTGTGCTCAGCCGGGTCGACGCTGTGCTGTTGGCCGTCGCTGCCGCGCTGTCGGCAGTGCTCCCCGTTCGGTCGCCGGTGCTCCCGGCTTGGGCGCCGGTCGGCGTCTGCCTGGCCACGGAGCACACGGGCGGCGAGATCATGGTGGTGTTGCGGCGGATCCGGTCCCGCCGCGGACCTCCGCACGACTCCTGATCAGCCTCTTCCCACCCGTACTGACAGGAGTCAGGAGCCATGACACTTCGTTCACCCTCGCGCGCGCTGACGCGGATCGGCGCGATCGCCGCCGTCGCCTTCGCCGCTGTGCTGCTGGGTGCCGGCGTCGCCGCCGCGCACGTCGAGACCGATCCCGGCCAGGCCCCCAAGGGCGACGACGCCACCATCACCTTCCGCGTGCCCAACGAGGACGACAGCGCGGGAACCGTCAAGCTGGAGGTCACCTTCCCGCTCGACCACCCCGTGCCGGAGGCCCGCACGACCCCGATCCCGGGCTGGACCGCCAACGTCACCACGACCACGCTGCCCAAGCCGGTGCACCAGAACAACTCCGACGTCAACACGGCCGTGCAGACCGTCACCTGGACCGCCGACCCGGGCAACCAGATCAAGCCGGGCGAGTTTCTCCGCTTCTCAGTGCTGGCCGGCCCCCTGGCCGACAACACCGACAAGCTGACGTTCAAGGTGCTCCAGACCTACAGCAACGGCACCGTGGTGCGGTGGATCGACCCACCGGCCGCGGACGGCGCGCAGGAGCCCGAACACCCGGCCCCGACGCTCACCCTCGTGTCGGAGGACGCCGACACCGCCCCGGCCCAACCGGCCGCCGCCACCGCGGCGTCCACATCGGACAACACCGCCCGCTGGCTCGGCGGCGCCGGTGTGGTGATCGGAATTCTCGGACTCGCTCTCGGCATCGCCATCGCTGCGCGCGGCCGGCGTTCCGCGCCGAAGGTCGACGACACCTCGGCGGACTAGCTCGACCGGCGCTGGGTGGGAAGCTCACTGCGGCTTTCCACCCAGCGCAGCGGCGCCTTCCCGTTGGAGTAGGACCACGAGCTCGTCGATGTGCTGGGCCTGGGTCAGCACGCTGTTGATGTTGATCCGCAGGACGCGCCGCCCGCGCAGCACGGTGGTCGCCAGCCATGCCCGACCACCTCGCTCGATCCGCTGCTGCAGTCGTTGCTGCACCTCGTCCTGCACTGGACCGGGGGCGTCGCGCAGTTCGCCGGGGAGGAACCGCGCACAGCACACCGCGGTGTGCACCTCACCTAGCATCTCGAACTCCCCTGTGGTGGACAGTCGGGCGGCGAGGCGACGGGTCAGCGCGAGCTGCCGGTCGATGACCTCCGCATAGCCTCGCCGACCGAGCCGGGACAACGCGGCCCACAGTTTCAGCGCGTTGCCCCGGCGCGTGCCCAGTTGGCCGTAGCGGAAGAAGTCGAGGCCGCCGTCGTCGTCATCGCGTCGCTCGTCGAGGTACTCGGGGGTGCAGTCGAACGCGGCGCGCAGGCGGTCCTTGCCGTGCCGGGTGAGCAGGGCGCCGCAGGAGAACGGCACGAACAACCACTTGTGCGGATCCAGGGTGACCGAGTCGGCGCGTTCGATCCCGCGCAGGAGTTCGCGGTGTGTCGTGGAGAACGCGAGCGCACCTCCGTAGGCCGCGTCCACGTGGTACCACAGGCCGTACTCGGCTGCGAGATCCGCAAGCCCGTCCAGCAGCTCCGTCGCGCTGGTGCTCTCGACCGGCATCGCCGCACCCAGCGACCTGGTCAACTCCGCCGCGGTCGCGCCCGAGCACACCGGCGCCTCATCCAGGCCACGCACGTAGTCGGTGATCATCTCGGTCATCGCCGTGCCGATCTCAGTTTCGCGCCCAGCCTGCTCCCGGTGGTGCTGGACGCGCTGGCACCGCTCGGCCGCGCGGTCAGCGCCACCGACGCGCACAGCGAGGAGATCATCGACCGGCTCGCGGACCGAACCCTCGATATCGGACTGGTCGTGCCCGTCCCACACCCGAGCGGAATCGCTGTGGCGCCGTTCCGCGCCGACCCGATGATCTGCGTCGCGCACCCCGAACACCCGCTCGCCCGGCACACCGAACTTCGCGTCGCCAGCCTCGCCGAGGCCGCGATCGCGTGCACGGCCTGGGGGCCGGGCGCCGAGCGGTTCCTCACCCTGCTCCGTGCCGTGCCCATCCCAGCGCATCGACTGCACACCGTCTCGCCGGCCGAAACCGCAGCCGCCCTGGCTCGCCGCCGCTCGCACGTCGGTGTGCTGCCCCGCGTCACGGTCGCCTCCGACCTGGCCGCCGGCACCCTGGTCGAGCTGCCGGTGAGTGATCTGCCGGACTGGTCGCTCACGCTGGCGCTGGCCTACCGTGCGGCTGAGGCGTCAAGTCCACCGGTTCACGCGCTGCGCGGCCATTTGTTGGCCTGACAGTCGGTGTGCCCGGCTTCCTCGAAGCCGGGCTCGCGCGGGACGCCCGTCATGCGGCCGGGCCGAAGAGGTTCAGGTTCACGGCGTTCGCGATGGCCTGGAGGCCGGATTCGTTGGGGTGCAGGTGGTCGCCGCTGTCGTAGGCCGGCAGGTAGCGGGTCGGGTTCGCCGGATCGTGCGTGGCTTGGTCCTGGTCGACCACGCCGTCACAGCCGTTGCCGGTGCCGCGGACGAAATTGTTGTAGGCCTCGCGGGCGGTTTCGCCCTGCTGGGTCCAGTAGGACGCGCCCTGATAGGGCGTCAGGGTGGAGCACCCGAACTTCAGCCCCGCCTGGTGCGCCTGCGAGATCAACTGCTTGGTCCCGGCGACGAGCTGGGCGGCGGTGGGCGGTGGGGTGGTCGATCCGAGGTCGTTGATCGGGTCGTCTGAGAAGATCACCCACTTCACACCCGCCTGGCCGAGCACATCCCGGGTGACACGGTGCAGTGCGCTCTGACCCGCGCCGTCGACCAGCAGCCGGTTGCCGCTGATGCCCTGGTTGAGCACGCCGACGGTGTGCCCGGAGTTCGCCAGCCGGACGGCGAGGTCGTTGGGCCAGCGCCGGTTTGTGTTCGCCGCGGACGCGACGCCGTCGGTGATGGACGCGCCGAGCGTCACCACGGCGCCCTGCGCGGCGGAGTTCTGCACGTCCAGATTGGTGAGGAAGTAATAGGCGCCGGTGGTCTGGGCGCCGGAGAGGCCGGTGTTGCCGCTGACGTCGCCGGCGGCGACGTAGTTCGTCACGGTTCCCTGCGCGTGCTGCGTGGACGCCCCGGTGGCGTTCGGCAGGTACATGCTGACGGCGACGTCGGACAGCCCAGGGACGGCGAACGCGATCGGATCGCTGACGGCCGACCCGCCGGCCGGGATCGTGACCGAGGTCCTGCCGGCGAACGTCGCGGTGTGGTCGGTGCCGGCGGTGATGGTCGATCCGGAGGCACGCCGCGCGACGTGCACGTCGGAGACCACCAGCGGTTGCACGCCGAAGACGTTCGAGATCTGCACGCGCGCCGAGGAGCCGCAGATGCTGGTGTGGACGATCTGGCGCAGGGTCTGTTGCCTGAACGAGGCGCCGCCGCCCTCGGGCGACACCGACCAGGTTCCCGTCCAGGAGCTGCTGACGGTCGGGTTGCTCGCCGCCGGGCTGCCGGCGGCCGGGTCGATGCCGATCTGGACCGGGCCCAGATGCTTGGCCCGGGTGGCCTTGGTTCCGGTGATCTGGGCGAACGGCAGCGACGTGGTGGGGTTCGACGGTTGCTCGACGAGGTAGGCGGAGCCGGCCGTCACCGGAACAGTCAGCGTGCCGGCGCTCGTGGACGCGACCACCACCGCACCGGTGCTGCCGTTGACCACCTCGGCCTGCTTGCCGGGCCAGGGATTGCGTACGGACATGGTCCGGGTGGCGCCGGCGTGGATCGCCGCGGTGGCGATCACACCGCCCTCGACCTGAACGTCCACTGTGGAGTTGCCCTGGATGGCGACGGTGCCGGCGACGTCCCAGCCGGCGGGCCACGCCGGGGCGAAGCGCAGTGTGCCGTCGTAGTCGGTGGCCAGGGCCTCGTCCAACGCGGTCGCCACGGTCGAGGACTGCTCGATGTACGGCTCGTCGCCGGGCGTGCTGCCGCCGAGCGAGGCGAGGCCGCTGATGTAGGCCTGGTAGCGCTGGGTGTTGGTGGTCAGGTCGTTCGCGACCTCACCGGCCAGGTCCAGCCGGGCGGCCTGGACGGCGTCGAAGCTCCAGTCCGGGCTGTTCTTGTTGGGCCGCGAGTTGTATGTGCGGACAGCCAACGAGGTCAGGCCGCCGGAGTTGTCCGTGACCACACCGTAGGGCCACACCGGTTCCAGGCCGATGTTCTCGCCGTTCTGGAGCTTCGCCGCCGGCTGGAAGGAGTTCGCGATGACGTCGGCGCCCTGGGCATCGGCGGACGGGGGCAGCAGCTGGGTGTGCGTGGCCGCGTCGGTGCGGGCGTAGGGCTCGATCTGGTTCTGCGCGGTCCGCAACCGGGCCACCAGCGAGGAGTCGGTGTTCAGCAGGGTCGCCGCGTTGATGGTGGCCGCGAACAGGGCTTGGTCGGCGGCCAGGTCGGTGGTCGGGTCCGGCACCGCCCACTGCGTCTCGTGCGCGTTGGCGACGGCGTGCAGGAACCCGTCCGAACCGACGCTCTGGTACGCCAGCAGGAACGTCGCCGTCTGCTGCAGCACCGGGTAGTACTTGCGCAGGAAGGCGACGTCGCCGGTGGTCTGGTACTGCCGCCAGATCCACTGCGCGATCTCCGCGCCGCTGGTGACCGTCTCGGCGTTGTAACTCGGGCTGGAGGCCAGCGCACAGGACGCGTTCTGCGAGTTCGACCCGCCGTTGTAGTAGCCGTTCCCGTTGAACCGCATGGTCTCCGGCACACACGCGCCCGGCTTGCCGCCCATCTGCGCGCCGGTCCACGACTGGATCGTCGGCAAGTCGTTCAGGTACATGTCGAAGATCGGCACGTTCAGCGCCGCGTTGCCGGAGCTGAGGTTCGCCGCGAGCTGTCCGCGCAGGTTCCACAGCCAGTACCCGGCCGGGTACCAGTCCTGCTTGTCCTGGTCGTAGGCGAACATGTCGGCGACGCCGGCCTGGCTGCCGGGGTATCGCCCGACGTGCATCGTGGCCGCCTCGTCGTAGAGGTAGACCGTGCGCAGGTTCTCCAGGTACTGCGCGGAACCGTCGGCCGAGGTCATCTCGATCAGGCCGGTGTGCGCCCAATAGCCGTTCCACCACGCGGATTGCGTGGCCAGCAGCGACGCGGTCGGGGCGGTGGTGTCGCCGCCGATCAGGGAAGCGGCCGTGGTTGTGGGATTGCCGCCGGTCCAGGCCGGAGCGGCGACGACCAGCCGGAACGAGCCGTCCGCGTTGGGGGTGAAGGCGACCTGCGCCTGCGTGCCATTGACCACCGACACGGTCACGTTCCGCCCGCCGGCGGTGATCGCGGCCATCGCCCCGAAGGTCTGACCTGAGGAACCGGACTGGGAGTTGTCCACCCAGGTCTGGGCGAGACTGGCGATCGCGCCCGACGCGGCGGTGGCGGGGGAGCGGCCGCTCCACAGGTTCAGGGCCGCGGTCTGCCGGGCGGCCGGGTTGGCGCCGGTGACGTTGACGACGAGTTCGTCCTTGCCGGCCGGGACCCACGCCTGCATGGTCATGCCGCCACCGGACTCGGTGAGCACGCCGTTGTACAGGTCGAGCGTGCCGGTGAAGTTCGAGGCCGAGGTCATCGCGGCCAGGCCGGGAATCTGCACCTGGCCGGGGGAGAGCCGGTACGGCTGGGTGTCGCTGCGGTTGAGTTGCGCGGTGAACCCGTTGGCGGCCCACGCGGCGACGCCGAGCGAGCCGTTGCCCAGCGGCAGCGACTGGGAATTGGCGCTGTTCGGCTTGCCGAGCACGATGTCGGAGCGGGAGACCACCCCGCCGGTGTTCTCGGAGAAGGTCCCGTTGTGCCACGCGGTCGTGACCGTCGCGGCGGACGCGGCCGGGGCATCGGCGACAGCGGTGATCACGAGTGTGCCGGCGGCCAGCGCGGCGGCGGCGGTGATGGCGAGTGCTCGGTGGGGCAGGGGCCGAGCGGGCATGAGGTCCTCCCTGGACACATCGTTGAGTCCTCGGACGGGACGCACCTGGTCGGTGCGGTTCAGCTCGTCGGGCGTGAGTGCAGAGTCATCGGATCTATGCCGGTGACTCCGCAGGTCAGCTCGATTCGGCGGCGGCCGTCGCGGTGCGGCGGGCGGCAGGCGTCAGTCACGTTTGACCGACTTTGTACCTAAGTAGCGTCTTTGGTCTTGCTGACCGCAACCATTGTGGTGGAAGTGTCGTGCTTGAGGCAAGGTCTAAACCATTTGGGCCTTGACTTCGGCCGGTGTTTTGGCTGAATGGGGAGGTGTGTGATGGCGCGTGTGTGCTCTTCGGCTTCAACGATGATCCACGGAGGCGACATGTCAGGCCCTACATACATCCGACGATTAGGGGTGGTTGTGCTGACCACCGCGATCGTCGGCACCCTGAGCGGCCTCGTGGCCGGGACACCGTCCTTCGCCAGCACCCCCGTCTACCTCGACCCGCACTACAGTCCCCAGGCTCGCGCGGCCGACCTGGTGTCCCGGTTGACCCTGGCGGAGAAGGTGGCGCAGCTGAGCACGACGCGCGCGCCGGCCGTCCCGCGGCTGGGGGTGCAGCAGTACACCTACCAGGCCGAGGCCCAGCACGGGATCAACTACCTCGGCGCCGACGAGCACAACGGCGGCAACGGCGGCACCCCCAAGGCGACCAGCTTCCCGACCAACTTCGCCTCGTCGATGTCCTGGGATCCGAGCCTGACCTACCAGGAGACCGCGGCGATCTCGGACGAGGCACGCGGGTTGCTGGACAAGTCGCTGTTCAACACCAACCAGAACAACATCGGCGACTCGGCGACCGGCTATGGCTCGCTGACGTACTGGGCGCCGACGGTGAACCTGGACCGCGACCCGCGGTGGGGCCGCACCGACGAGGCCTTCGGTGAGGACCCGTACCTGGTGGGGCAGATGGCGGGGGCGTGGGTGAACGGCTTCCAGGGCAACACCGCCTCGGGGCAGTCGCAGACCGGCTACCTGAAGGCGGTGGCGACGGTCAAGCACTACGCGCTCAACGACGTCGAGAAGAACCGGACCGGCGTCTCCTCGAACGTCCCGGACGCCACCCTGCGCGACTACTACACCAAGCAGTTCGCGAGCCTGATCGAGAACGCGCACGTGGGCGGCCTGATGACCTCGTACATCGCGATCAACGGCACGCCGGCGGTCGCGGACACCTACACGGTCAACCAGCTCGCGCAGCGCACCTACGGGTTCGGCGGCTACATCACCTCGGACTGCAACGCGGTCAGCACCACTTATCGGAACTCGCCGGCCGGGCATGCCTGGGCGCCGCCGGGCTGGTCCACCAACAACGGCGACATGAACGCCGTGTGGACCAACACGACCACCCACGCCACGATTTCCGGTCCGGCCGGCGGCCAGGCCTACGCGTTGCGCGCGGGCACGGACGTGAACTGCAACGGCACCGAGAACTCCTTGTCGAACATGCAGGCCGCCATCAACGCCGGCATCCTCAGCGAAGGCGTCATCGACACCGCGCTGGTGCGGGCGTTCACCGTGCGCATGCAGACCGGCGAGTTCGACCCGGCCGGCAGCGTGCCCTACACCAGCATCACCAAGGCCCAGATCCAGAGCGCGGCGCACCAGGCCCTGGCCACCACGGTGGCGGACAACTCGTTGGTGCTGCTGAAGAACGCGAACGTCACCGGGACGAGCGCCCCGCTGCTGCCGGCCACTCCGTCGAAGCTGAACAACGTCGTCGTCCTGGGCGACCTGGCCAACACGGTCAGCCTCGGCGACTACTCCGGCGCGCCCGGCCTCCAGGTCAACGCCGTGCAGGGCATCACCAGCGCGGTCAAGGCGGCGAACCCGAACGCGAGCATCCTGTTCGACGCCGCCGGCGCCTCCAGCACCAGCACCTCGGCCGCCGTGCTCAGCGCCTCGACCCAGGCGGCGATCAAGAAGGCGGACCTGGTGGTGCTGTTCGTCGGCACGGACAAGAACAACGCGCAGGAGGCCAAGGACCGCACGACCATCGCCATGCCGGGCAACTACGACTCGCTGATCAACCAGACCACCGCGCTGGGCAACCCGAGGACGGCGCTGGTGATCCAGTCCGACGGGCCGGTGAAGATCAGCGACGTGCAGGGCAAGGCGCCGGCCGTGCTGTTCAGCGGCTACAACGGCGAATCGCAGGGCACGGCACTCGCGGATGTGCTGTTCGGCAGGCAGAACCCGAGCGGCCACCTCAACTTCACCTGGTACGCCGACGACTCGCAGCTGCCGGACATGTCCAACTACAACCTGACGCCGGCGCAGACCGGGGGCCTGGGCCGGACCTACCAGTACTTCACCGGCACGCCCACCTATCCGTTCGGCTACGGCCTGAGCTACAGCACATTCTCCTACTCCCCGGCGACGGTGGACCACTCCAGCGTCACCGCGGACGGTGCCGTCAACGTCAGCTTCACGGTCACCAACACCGGCAAGACCGCGGGGGCGACTGTCGCGCAGCTCTACGTGGCGACGCCCTTCACCGTCGCGGGGGTGCAGCTGCCGACCAAGCGGCTGGCGGGATTCCAGAAGACCAAGGTGCTCGCCCCCGGCGCGGCGCAGCAGATCACCATTCCGGTGAAGATCAGTGATCTGTCCTTCTGGGACGGCACGGCGATGAAGTCCGTGGTGTACGACGGCACTTACCAGTTCCAGGTCGGTTCCAGCGCCAGCACCATCGCGGCGACGGCGAGCGTCGCGGTCACCGGCGCGATCACGCCGGCGGTGCGGCTCGTGACCGTCCAGCCGGAGAACGTGGTCTACACCTCCGGCGCGACCATCGACTTGACCGGCAAGAACCGGTGGATCAAGGACGACACCACCGGCGTCGGATCCGTGTCGCAGGGCCGGAACATGAGCGTGACCGCGGACAACGTCATCGAGGCCGTCAACAACGACCAGTCCTTCGTCAACCTGGCCGGCGCTAAGGTGGGCTACGCCACCAGCGATGCGAACGTGGCCACGGTCAGCAGCGCGGGCCTGGTCAAGGCAGTGGGCGCTGGGACCGTCACGATCACCGTGACTGTCAACGGCGTCAGCGGATCCGTCCCGATCGTCGTGCACTAGTCACTACTGGGCCATGGCTTCCACCTGCATGGGGCCACGGTCCCGCCACCGCACCGACACCCTGCTCGCCGGGCCGGCGCCCGGCATCCTGGAGAGTGATCAACGATGATCCTTCTCGCTCAACGCAAGCTGCGTTTCCTGGCCGCGGGGCTGCTGGCCCTGGCCGCGTCGACCTGGGGCATGCCAACCGAAACGATGGCCGCCACCGCGTCCACGACCCCCATGTGGGCGACACAGCTGGACTTCGACAACCACGGCACGGCGTGGTCCCAGGCCAGCTTCGCCGCGCTGCACGCCAAGGGTCTCACCACTGCCGAGATCAACCTGCCGTGGACCACGATCGAACCGGCGAAAGGCACGTTCAGCTTCACCGAGCTGGACCAGGAACTGGCCAACGCCGCAGCCGCGGGCATGCGGCTGATCCCGATCTTCTGGTACTCCGGCTGGGCCGGCAGCCCGGCGTCCTGGGTCACCAGCCACGAGATCACCAGCACCGGCGCGACGGCCAACTGGCCGGCCTGGTGGGACCCGTCCGCCGAGCCCGCCTACCTCGACTACGTCACCACCACCGTGAAGCACATCGCCAATCAGTCCGGCTACGGCGGCAGCGTCCTGGACTACGGCTTCCTGGACGCCCAGTGGGACTTCCAAGGCGGCGCGACCGGCTGGGCGCAGGCCGACATCGACCAGTTCCACACCGGGTACCTGCCGAAGACCTACGGCTCGGTCGCGGCCTTCAACGCGAAGTACGCGACGGCATACACCTCGTTCGGCCAGGTGCCGGCCGCCACTCCCGGCCAGCCGCTTGCCGCCGTCTACCAACAGTTCCGGGTGTGGAGCGTGCAGACTGTCTACGGCCAGCTGGCCTCGGCCGCGCGGGCGGCCACCAGCGGCACGCCGCTGTACTTCTACTACGGCGGCCACATCGGCAACGCGGTCAACTACGCCAACATCCCTGACCTGTTCATGAGCATCGCCAAGCAGTACGGCGTCGTGATCATCGTGGACTCGGCGCAGGCCACCGGGCTGGCACTGACGTACAGCAGCCTCGCGCGCGCCTACGGCGTGCAGATCGCGCAGGAGTGGACGGCGCCGAACGACAGCACGCAACTGGCCGCGCAGGCCGTGCAGTGGCTCTCGAACTACGGCATGGCACTGCCGCAGGGCGCGGGTGAGGACTTCTTCATCCACGACGGCACCCAGAAGGACGTTGTCGGATACCCGATCTACACCAGCTGGCTGCCCACCCTGCGCGGCCTTTCCGGTGCCTACCCACAGCAACCCGTTGCCGTCTACATCGACTTCTCGCGCGCGTACGGCAATGCCTCGGGCGGTGACCTCGGCGCTCCGGAGAACACGATCACCAGCCTGTGGAACGGCTACCAGGCCGGCTTCGCCGTGGTCACCAGCCAGGAGGTCAACACCGGTGTGGTCAGCCTGTCGAAGTACCGGGCGGTGCTGCCTCTCAACGGCGTGGACGCGAACCTCACCGCGTACAAGGCCGCCGGCGGCACACTCCTTACGGCGAACTCCCAGCTCGCGCAGTACGCGCCGGCCTACGCGACGCTGGCTGACAGCGGCGTGCTCCAGGTCGTTCCCGTGGTGGCCGGCAACCGGACCAGTGCGGCCGTCACCCTGGCCGACATCAGCTCCGCAACCGCCTACAACAACGTCATCACGCTGAGCACGTCCGGCCTCGGACTGGTGGCGGGCACGTACCACGTGGTTGACAGTCATGGCGCCGCCGTGCCGCAGAAGGTCGTTGCCGGCGGAGTGTGCGCCGCGGCGAACGTGTCGCCGGCGTCGCTCACGCAGTGGTCCGTGGCCCCCGGCGCTGCCCCGGCCGGCACTCCGATCCCATCCGCCTGTCCGCATTGACGTGCTGATGCCGGTGGTCACATGGGTGGGACGAGGGTGAAGTAGCGGTTGAGCACGGCGCGGGTTCCCACCACGCCGTGAAGGCGGTCCGCGGTGATCCGGTGCCAGAGGAACAACATCAGGTCCGAGGCGGTGCCGAACAGTTCTACATGGCGGGGCTCGGTGTCGGGGATGAGGCGGATGGCGTCGGCGTCGAAGTGCACCGTCCAGACGTTTGTGCCGTCGGTCCGGCGGAATCGAAGCCGTTCACCCAGCCCGGGTGGGGCCTGGGTGTGGGCTCGCCGAAACGGGGCCATGACGGTGAAGTTCTGTTCGATGGCGTCCGCGGCGAGGTCGCCGTCGATCGGTTGGGCTGTCCCGATCGCGTTCTCGGCGTCCCAGCGGTGCACGGCCGCTTCGATGGTCTGCATCCGTGACCAGAAGCCGACGGTCCGCTCCCGCGACCACGTCCATACCGGCTCGCCCGGGTCGCGGCTGCTGAACAGCGATTCCAGCGTCCTGGCCCCGTCCGTGAACCAGTCGATCAGGCCCGTCGGCACGGGTCCACAGTTTGGCGCTTGCTCCGGCACGGGCCAGCCGTGTGTGTCCGTGGGGAGGTTGAGGAAGGTGCGGTCCGTCGGCTCTGGTGGCGCCGCGAGCCGGTGCTCGACGATGTGGATCACGTAACGGTGCACGTAGCCCAGGTGCACCAGCAGGTCCGACATCGACCAGCCGGGGCAGGACGGCACCGGGGGAGCGTCGTCGGCGTCGGATGCGCGGCGGACCGCATCCTCGAAGGCCGCGATCTCCCGCCGAAAGTGGGGGACGTAGTCCATGGCTTCACTCTGTCACCGCCAGGTGTCTACGCTGCTCCTTGGGAGGCCGGCAGGCGCGATCCTCCGGCGGTTCACGACGCCGTGTGCCGGATCCCGGCCAGCATGATGTCGACGATCCGGTCGGCTTCCGTCCGGGTGAAAGGCCGCAATCCCTGGTCGACGTAGCTGTAGGCCGGGCCGGAGAGCATCTGGGTGACGAGGTAGCTGTCGACCGGCGGCAGCTCGCCGCGTTCGACGGCGCTGTCCACTCGTCGCACCACGAGGTCGGTGCGCTGCTGGAAGATCGCGGTCACCGTCCGGCGGGTCTCCGGGTTCTCGTGGGCCGACCGGGCGGCCTGCAACAGTGCCTGTCCTCGGGGCGAGTGCAGGCTCTCGCCGAGCGCGGTCAGGAAGTCGACCAGGTCGCGACGGAGGTCCCCGGTGTCGGCGATGGACACCATGCCCTCGACGTTGCGCAGCAGCGCCTCGCTGACCAGTGCGTCGCGGTCGGGCCAGTTGCGGTAGACGCTCGTCTTGTGCACCTCGGCCAGCTCGGCCACGTCCTCGTAGCCGAAGCCGGCGAAGCCGTGCCGCGCGACGAGCTCCGCCGTCGCGTCGAGGATCCGCTCCCGGACACGGGCGGTGCGGCCACCGGGCCGGCGGGCCGGCGGAGAGCCGTCTGCCATCTCTCGTTTCCTCCTCGTCCTTCGCCCGGGCAGTAAATCCCATACCCGACGGGTGATCTGCGCCACGGGCGGTCCATTCGAGTGTTAAAGCTACATGTTGTCGCTTTAAGATAGGGTGGACACCGAAGGAGGCGCAGACCATGAACATCCTCGTCTCGGGCGCCGGCCTCGCCGGGCTCGCGCTGGCCCTCGACCTCGGCGGCCGCGGCCACCACGCCACCGTCGTCGAGCGCGCGAACCACTTCCGGGTCAACGGATCACCGATCGACGTCCGCGGCGACGCGCTCGACATCGCCGACCGGATGGGCCTGCTGGCCAAGATCAGGGAAAACCGCGTCCGCGCGACCGAACTGAGCGTGTTCGTCGACGCCGACGGCCACGAGATCGGCCAGATGCCGGTGAACGAGTTCGACGACTCGGACCACGACATCGTAATCGCCCGCGAGGACCTCGCGCAGATCATGATCGACGCGCTCCCGGCCGGCGCCACCGTGCGCCTTCGGGAGCACATCGAATCGCTCGCCGACGACGGCGCCGGCGTCGACGTCCGCTTCGCCTCCGGCGACACCGGGCGCTTCGACCTCGTGCTCGGCGCCGACGGTCAGCACTCAGCGGTGCGCCGCCTGGCGTTCGGTTCCGAGCGGGACTACCTGCGCCACCTGGGGCTTTACGTCGCCCTCGCCGAACTTCCCGGCGAGCAACGCGCCGACCGGCTCAACCCGGTGTACAACTTCCCGGGTCACATGGCCACCATCTGGCGCTACAAGGACAAGGCGCTGGCCGGCTTCGCCTTCCGGTCGGACCTCATCGACCACGACCACCACGACCTCGACGCCCAGAAGCAGATCCTCGTCGACGCGTTCGCCGGCCACACCGAGTGGAAGATCCCGCAGCTGCTCGACGCCGCATTGGCCGATCCCGAGTTCTACCTCGACTCGGTCAGCCAGATCCGCATGCCCAGCTGGCACCGCGGCCGGATCGCGCTCGTCGGCGACGCCGCATCCTGTGCCACACTGCTGTCCGGCCGCGGGACCTCGATCGCGCTCACCGGCGCCTGGTTCCTCGCCGAGGAACTCGACCGGGCGGGCGGCGATCACACCGTCGCCTTCGAGCGCTACGAGACCCGCCAGCGTCCGTACGTCGACTTCGCCCAGAACAGCGTCGCAGACACCAGCGAGCTGCTCGTGCCGAGCAGCTGGGAGTCGATCAACGCGCGTACCCGGCGCATCGCGGGCACGGGCAGGTAGGACCATGCCTCCTGGCTTCCCTCATTCAGCCAACGCTCCGCGAGAAAGGACACGAGGTGCCTCGTTACCGAGTCAGCGCCACGAGTTCGGCTCCCGTCGACGCCGTGTGGGCTCTGCTGATCGATGGCCGCAGCTGGCCTCGGTGGTCCTCTGGACTGGACGAACTGGTGGAGGAGCGCTCCAGCGGACTCGACCCGCACGGTCACGACGGTGTCGGGGCGGTCCGCGCGTTCCGCACCGGTCAGGTCGTCACCGGCGAGCGACTGACCGAGCTGGTGGAGTGCCGACGCCTGTCCTATGAGGACGCCTTCAACTTCGCCATGAAGGACTACCAGGCCGTCATCGAGTTGGAGCCCACCCCTGCCGGCGGCACGACCATCACGTGGCACGGCACCTGGCGGATGCGGCCCGGTGTCGGCTGGACGATGCCCTTCGTCCTACCCTGGGTGATGCAGCGGATGGCCGACGACCTCGCCCACCACGCAGCCGACGCGGCGAGGATGCCCGACCGGTGACGCGCGGCCACTTCGCCGCCTACAGCGGAGCCGGCTTCGAGATCGCGTCCACGGCCGCGCACGACTGGTTTCTGCGACCACCTGGCGTGAGGCGCCGGTCGGCGTCTTGTGTGGACGATGTCAGCTCCGTGTGCGGCACACGCCGGTGTGCGCATCACGCCGACCAGTTCCCGGTGGCCGCGGGCCGTCGCCGCCCAGATCGCCGACATGCCGGCCGCCGACGACATCGGCGACCGGGGGCAGGCCGTTGACGTGAATCATCTGACGAAATACGTTTGAAGCCCATGGGTGACCCGGGCCACCGGCCCGGAGCCAGGGAGAGGCGGCACGACGTGGTGCGACACGGTCTGACCCGAATCGCAGTACTGGTCGGCGTGATCGCCGGGATGGCCGTGCCGCCGGCCGTCGTGGCCGAACCTGCCCACCAGGTGATCACGGTGTACGCGGCGCCGGCCGGGCAGGGCGGTGCGTGCGCTGAGCGGCAGCCCTGTTCGATCACCACGGCGAAGACGACTGCCAGCCAGCGTGCCGCCGCCGGCATCGCCGACGTCGACGTCGTGCTGGCCGGCGGCACGTACCGGTTGTCGGCGCCGCTGCGGTTCGGGCCGCAGGACTCCGGTCGTGGCGGCCACCAGGTCGTCTGGTCGGCCGCCCCCGGCACGCGTCCGGTGATCAGCGGCGGAATCCCGGTGACCGGCTGGCAGCCCACCGCCGACGATCCGGGGCTGTGGTCCGCGCCGGTCCCGGCGACCGTGCACACGCGTCAGCTTTTCGCTGACAACAAGCGGATTCCCCGATCCTCCGGCGCCAGCCCGGTCGCGCTGACGCAGACCGCGACCGGCTTCACGGCCGCCGATGCCTCGCTCGCCTCCTGGCGCGACCCATCGGCGCTCGAGTTCGTCTTCGACGGCGGCCACGGCGCGTGGACGCAGCCCCGGTGCGACGTCGCCGGCATCGTCGGCACGGTGATCACGATGCGGCAACCCTGCTGGGACAACATGAAACTGCCGGCCGGCCCGACCGCGCCCGACGGCGACAACCCGTCGGGCGGATTCCCGGCCCTGGACAGCAATGCCGTGCCGACGCGGATCGAGAACGCCTACGAGCTGATGACGCCGGGCACCTGGTATCTGGACGACAGCCGGCACCAGCTGTACTACCAGGCCCGTCCCGGCGAGAACCCGGCCGCGATGTCGTTCACGGCGCCGGTGCTCGAACAGCTGGTCACCACCACCTCGACCGCCGACAACCCGCTGCACGACGTCACCTTCAAGGACATCACTTTCGCCGACACCACGTGGCTCAAGCCCAGTGGTGACGAGGGCTTCGCCGAGATGCAGGCCAACATGTACGTGGAGGGCGTCAACGGCGCCAACACCGAAGGGCTGTGCCAGTACGCGCAGCCCGCCGGCACGTGCCCGTTCGCGGCCTGGAGCCGGCCGCCGGCCGCTGTCGACCTGGTTGGCACGCGCAACGTCTCCATTCTCGGCGACACCTTCACGCGTCTCGGCGCGGCCGGGCTCGGCGCCTACCACGGCGCGAGCGGAGACCTGATACAGGGCAACGAGATCGACGACGTCTCGGGCAACGGCATCGAGTTCGGCAGCACCGATGACCCGCAGCCCACGGCGTTCGCCACCAACCTCTCGCGTGGCGCGTCGGCGTCGCAGTCCTCGACCCAGGGCAGCAGCCGCGCGGACCTCGCGGTCGACGGCGACGCCTCGTCCGCCAGCGTCACCAAGTCGCAGGACAACCCGTTCTGGCAGGTCGACCTCGGCAGCGTGAAACCGTTGTGGCAGACGACGGTCAGCACGACGGCCGCCGACATCTGGGTGTTCGTGTCGGCGACGCCGTTCGACACCAGGCTGACGCCACAGCAGCAGATCGCCCAGCCGGGCGTCTTCTCCGCGTACGCCGAGGTCGCCGACGGCAAGGCCACCGTGCCGACCGACACCGCGGGCCGGTACGTGCTCATCCAGCAGGGCGGCCGGCATTCGTTGGCGCTCAAGGATGTCGATGTCGGTTCCGGCGCGGAGATCGCCGTGGGCAACACGATCGCCGACAACTACGTGCACGACGTCGGCGTGGAGTACACCGGCGCGGTCGGCATCTGGGGCGGCTACGCCCGCAAGACCACGATCACCCACAACGAGGTCGGCGACCTGCCCTACAGCGGGATCAGCTTCGGCTGGGCCGGCTGGCACACCAACGCGGACATGCCGTTCACCAACCCGAACATCGAGGCCGACAACGTCATCTCGGACAACGTGATCTACAACGTGATGGGCGTGCGCCACGACGGCGGCCCGATCTACACCAACGGGCCGCAGGGCCAGAGCCTGGAACACGGCCTGACGCTGCGGGGCAACGTGACGTTCGGGAGCAAGCAGACGGCGTTCGCCACCTACAACGACGAGGGCGGCGCCTACATCCACATCGACGGCAACGTCCAGTACGCCGACGGCGGCAACTTCAACGGCGGCTGTTCCACCACCGGGCACATCATCGTGACCGACAGCTATCGGGTCGGGCCGCTGAACGTCTATATCTGCGACCATGTCGGCACCGACTTCGTCGACGGCGGCGGCAACAAGCAGATCCCGTTCAACCCGGGGCCGGGCGTCATCCCGAACGGCCTGCTGGCCGCCGCCGGCCTCGAGGCGCCGTACCTCGGCCTCACGACCGCGCGTGCGCCCGAGGTCCAGGTCGTCAGCCCCATCGTCAACCACACGGTGCTGATCTCCGGGCGCGGCTTCACCAAAGCCACCACCGTCGCCATCGACGGCAAGGCGGCGACCGGCATCGCCTATGTCGGGCCCAATCAGCTCCAGGCCACCCTGCCGACCGACGTCGTCGACGGCATCGTCACCGCGGCCAACCAGGCCGGCGCCAGCGCGCCCGACCCGTCGGCCTACACCTACGACGCCTCGCTGAACATCGCGCAGGGCAAGCCGGCCACCCAGTCCTCGACGGCGTTCGACAGCCCGGCCGGACACGCCGTCGACGGCGACACCAACGGCAACTACAGCTCGGGATCGTTGTCGCACACCGACCTGAACCAGAACGCCTGGTGGCAGGTCGACCTCGGATCGGACCAGTCGCTGCGGGAGATCAACCTGTGGAACCGGTCCGACTGCTGCGCCGAGCGGGACACCGACTACTGGGTCTTCGTCTCCAGCACGCCTTTCGACCACTCCCTGAATCCCGCACAGCAGGCCAGCGCCGCCGGAGTCTGGTCGACACACCAGACCGGCACCATGGGCCGGCCGACCCGAATCCCCGCCACCGTCGCCGGCCGCTACGTGATGGTCCAGCTCAACGGCACCGACTACCTCGCGCTCGCGGAAGTGCAGACGTTCCGAACACCGTGATGGACGGAGACGGCCCCTGGCGCGGCTGCGCCAGGGGCCGGTGAGCTCGGGGGAACACGGCATGTCGCCGTCGAGCTACGGTGACCAGAAATGCGCCCTACTGGTCACTGCCACCACTGCTGGTTCCAGGGACCGCAGTCCCACAGCTGAAGGATGCCGCCGTTGTTGTTGCCCGTGTTGATGTCCGCGTCCAGGCACTTCTGGAAACGCACATTGTAGAGGGAGCCGTCCGAGCGGAGAATCCACTGCTGCTGGTTCCACGGGCCGCAGTCCCACAGCTGGACCTTGCCGCCGTTGTTGTTACCGGTGTTGATGTCCGCGTCCAGGCACTTCTGGAAACGCTCGTTGTAGAGCGAGCCGTCCGCCCGGACGTCCCAGTCCTGCTGGTTCCAGGGACCGCAGTCCCACAGCTGGACCTTGCCGCCGTTGCTGTTGCCGGTGTTGATGTCGGCGTCGATGCACTTCTGGAACCGCACGTTCTGGAAGTGCCGCACGGCCTGCGGCGCCGCGGCGACGGCGGTCTTCGCGGGCTGAGCCGGCGCCGCCTGGGCCGGCAGCGCGGCGCCGGCGGCCAGCGCCAGCATCGCGGCGACCGCGAGCAGCGTTCTGCCCGTTCGGGGAATCACTGATTTGAGGTTCACCCGTTCTCCTTCACGTGATTGTCCATACCTGGCCCGCACTTCTGGGTGCCCTTTCGCGCTTGACACCGGTTGTCGCCTTCTTGAAGTGCGGGATCGTGTGCCTGACCAGCATTCGTGTGATTCGGTGAACAGTACAGTCACACCGTCGACACACTCGGAGTGTGTCAGTAGTGTGACGGTGGTGGCGCACACTGGGGAAATTCGCGACGCATCCATGTCATTCGGGTCAGCTCTGCGACGCATGCGCAAGAGGGCCAATTTGAGTCAGGAAGAGCTCGCCGAGAGATCCGGACTCAGCGTCAGCGCGGTTCGCGCACTTGAACGCGGCAGACGCAGACGCCCTTATCCACGCACCGTTCGCGCGCTGATCGACGCGCTCGGTCTGGGCGCGCAGGACAGCACCCTCCTCGAAGCGGCCGACGCGCAACGGCCGGCAGCGGAACCGGTGCTTCCGACGGCCCGGACCCGGCTCATCGGCCGCGCCTCCGACATGGCCGCGCTGGTCGGGCAGCTGAACTCCCGCGGTGCGAGGTTGCTGACCCTGACCGGCGCCGGCGGGGTCGGCAAGACCCGACTCGCCCTCGAGATAGCCCGCCAGCTGGCGCACTCCTTCGCGGACGGGGTCAAACTCGTCTCACTGGCCCCGGTGCGGGACTCCGCGCTCGTTCTGCCGACAATCGCCGGCAGTCTCGGGATTCCGGACATGGGCGGCGTGTCGCTGCACACTGCCGTGCGGACTTACCTGCGAGAACGGCAGCTGTTGCTGCTGCTGGACAATGTCGAGCACCTGTTGGACGCGGCGCCGGAGATCGGCTGGCTGCTGGACGCCGCACCGGCGATGACGGTCCTGGCCACGAGTCGTGCGCCGCTGCACCTGAACGGTGAACACATCCATGCGGTGGAGCCGTTGACGATCGAGCATGCCACCGAGTTGTTCACCGAACGAGCGTTCCAGGCCGGCTCGAACCGCGGCGATCCCGACCTTGTGCACGCCATCTGTGATCGGCTGGATCGTCTGCCGCTGGCCATCGAACTCGCGGCGTCCCGGACCCGGCTGCTGCCGTTGGCGGACCTGCTCGCCCACCTCGACCGCTCGCATGACCTGCTGGCCGGCGGCACCCGCGATCTGCCGGCCCGGCAACGGACTCTGCGGGACACGATCGCCTGGAGCTATGACCTGCTCACCCCGGACGAGCAGGCGATGCTGCAGGCGCTCACCGTCTTCGCGGGCGGGTGGACCGTCGAGGCCGCCGCGGCCGTCGCCGACCTGGACGTCGCCACGACCCTTCAGGTGCTCGGCCGGTTGTTGGACGCCAGCCTGATCACCCGTCAGCCGGACGACGACGAGACCCGCTTCACCGTCCTGGAAACCGTCCGGGTGTTCGCGCTCGCGCGTGCGGAGGCGAACGGCGTCCTGCCTCAGGTCCGCGCGAGGCATGCCGCTCATGTCGTCGGCTTCGCCGAGGCGGCGCTGCTGGGCATGGAGGGCCCGGACCGCGACGCGTGGTTCGATCGTGTGCATCGGGAGCGGGACAACCTGCGAGTGGCGATGCGGTGGCTGCTCGACCAGGGGCAGGCCGACGGCTGCGCGACCGTGTTGTTCCTGTCGTACTGGATCATCAGCGACCAGCTCGGGGAATACCGGCGGTGGGCCGGTGAGGCGTTGAGCCACGAATCGCTCGGTGCCCGGGCCCGCGCCGGTGTGCTCGCGCTGTACGGCTTCGCGGTGTTCGGCAGCGATCGCGCCGAAGCGGTTCAGGCCGTCGAGGAAGCGGTGCGCCTTGCGCGTGGCGCCGACGATCTCCGGGTGTGGGCGGTGGCTGTGTTGATGCGCGGGCACCTCGCGATGTGGGTGGCCGACAACGAGCTCGCGGCGGAGTCGTTCATCGAGGCGGAGTCGTCGTTCCGGCGGTTGGGCGCGACGAGCGATGCCGCGACGGCGCGGGCTTCGCTGGCCAGCGTGACCATGTCGCTGGGACGGCCGGAGGAAGCCGGCCGCATCCTCGTCGAACTGGAGGCCGAGCTCCGCCAGGCGGGTGGGACATTGGATCTGGTCGTCACACTGGTCTATCGCGGACTGGTGCTGATCCGGCTCGGTGACTGGGACCGGGCGGAGCGGCTCGTCCGCGAGGCGATGGCGAGTTCCCGTCGGCCCCGTGCGGGCTTCGCGATGATCTACGCGGTGCACTATCTGGAGATCATCGCCGCGCACACGGGGCGGCCGCACCGATCCGCGCGCCTGGCCGGCGTCACGTCCAGGCTCGTCGAGCAGTTCGGACCGTTCATCCTCGACCGCGTCGTCGAGCAGTTGACCAAGCAGGCCGTGGCGACGGTGGCCGCCGAGCTCGGGCCGGACCTGTTCGACGCGCTGTGCCGCGAAGGCCAGGCCATGACCTGGAGCCAGGTGGTGGATCTGGCCACCGACGGGTCCTCGACGCCCGGGGTTGATGTTCTACATAAACGTTGACGCCACGAAGATCAGGGTGGCAGATTCGGGTGGCGTCGGCGGATCCTCTGGGGAAGGGCGGGCCTATGGCTCCCGGGAGAACGATCAGGGCGGTGGCAACGGTCATCGCGGTGTGCGCGGTGACGGCGACGGGGCTGGCGGGGGTGGCGGAATCGGCCCCGGTCGGCGGCACGACGTGCGAGGTGTCGGCGTTGAGGCTGACCCCGGCGGACGGGGTGGTCACGGCGGCAGCGGTGAACGACACGGGAACGTTCACGCCGCCCGGGCAGCCGAAGGTGACGGGGCTGCCGGCGTTCTGCGACGTCACGGTGAGCAAGCCGGACGGCGCGGGCAACCACATCGGGGTCGAGGTGTGGCTGCCGGTGAACGGGTGGAACGGCCGGTTCCAGGGGGTCGGTGGCGGGGGCTACGTCTGCGGCATCAACTACGCCGAGCTGGTGACAGGTCTCCGCCAGGGCTATGCCGCGGCGTCCACGGACTGCGGCGTGCCGGACAATCCCGGTGACGGGTCGTTCGCGCTCACCAAGGCGGGCAAGCTGAACTGGCCGCTGATCACGGACTTCGCCTCCGGCGGCATTCACGACATGACGGTCACGGGCAAGGCGGTGACCGACGCGTACTACCGCAGCGCGCCGAAGTACGCGTACTTCAACGGATGCTCGACCGGCGGCCGTGAAGGGCTGATGGAGGCGCAGCGCTTTCCGAGTGACTACAACGGAATCGTCTCGGGCGCGCCGGCGATCAACTGGACGAGGTTCATCCCGGCCGAGCTGTGGCCGCAGCTGGTCATGAAGCAGGCCAGCGACTTCCTCCCGGCCTGCAAGCAGCAGGCGTTCACCGCGGCCGTGACCTTGGCCTGCGACGGCCTGGACGGCGTGACCGATGGCGTGATCGCGAACCTCGCCGCTTGTCGTTGGGACGCGAAGGAACTCGTCGGCACCGCCACCCCGTGCGGGACGATCACCGCGACCGACGCGAAGGTCATGGACCAGATCTGGCAGGGGCCGCCGCAGTGGTTCGGCCTGGAACCCGGCGCCAGCCTGGACGGCATCGCCGCCACCGTGACCTCGAGCGACGGCGTCACCTCCGGCCGACCGTTCCCGCTGGAACTGTCCTATCTGGGGACGTGGGTGCAGCAGAACCCGAACTGGGACTGGACCACGCTGGCCACCCAGCAGTTCGACGGGCTGATCGCACGGTCGGTGGCCGAGTTCTCGCCGACCATCGCCACCGACGACCCGAACCTGTCGGCGTTCCGCGGGCACGGCGGGAAAATCCTTGTCTGGCACGGAATGTCGGACCAGCTGATCTTTCCGCAGGGCACCGTCGACTACTATCAGCGGGTGCGGCGCACGATGGGCGCCGGCACCAGCTCCTTCGCCCGGCTGTTCCTCGCCCCCGGCGCGCAGCACTGCGTCTCCGCCGCTGGTCCCGCACCCGCTGACCCGCTGGCCGCGGTCGTCTCCTGGGTCGAGCACGGCGTCGCGCCGAGCTCCATCCCGGCCACGATGACCACGCCGGCGGGCGCGACCGTGAGCCGGCCGCTGTGCGCGTATCCGAAGGTGGCCCGCTACGACGGCACCGGCGACCCGACCGCGGCGACCAGCTTCACCTGCGCCAACAGCTACGCGTAACGCCTCGCCGAACACGCCCCGCCGACTGTGGTCGGCGGGGCGGTGTTGTGCCCGCCACTTGTTAACGCAACGGCGTTGCGCTATGTTGAAGTTAGCGCAACGACGTTCTCTTAGGAGTCGCAGTGATCACGTACGACAAGCTGTACATCGGCGGGGCCTGGGTCGCGCCGGCCGGCGACCGGGTGTACGAGGTGCGGTCCCCGCACGACCAGCGGCTGGTCGGCCGCGCGCCGGAGGCGGCGAACGAGGATGTCGACCGGGCGGTCGAGGCGGCCCGCGCGGCGTTCGACCAGGGACCGTGGCCGCGGCTGACGCCGGACCGGCGCCGCGAGGTGATCGAGCGGTTCAGCCGGCTCTACGCCCTTCGGGCCGACGAGCTCGCCGAGCTGACCACCGCCCAGAACGGCTCGGCGATCTGGTTCACCCGGACCATCCAGCAGCGCCTGGCGTCCTTTGTGGACGGATTCGCGGCTATCGCCGAGACCTACCCCTGGGAGGCCGAGCGGGCCACCGAGGACGGCCGGCGGACCCTGGTCCGCCGCGAGCCGGTGGGCGTGGTGGCGGCGATCGTGCCCTGGAACGCCCCGCAGCACTCGGCGCTGACCAAGCTGATCCCGGCGCTGCTGGCCGGCTGCGCGGTGATCCTCAAGCCGTCCCCGGAGACCCCGCTGGACGGCCTGCTGCTGGCCGAGATCCTGGACCAGGCCGGCTTTCCGGCCGGCGTGATCAGCATCCTGCCGGCCGGCCGCGAGGTCGGCGAGCACCTGGTGGCGCACCCGGGCGTGGACAAGATCGCGTTCACCGGCTCCACCGCCGCCGGCCGCCGGATCGCGTCGGTCGCGGGCGAGCAGCTCAAGCGGGTCACCCTGGAGCTGGGCGGCAAGTCGGCGTCGATCATCCTGGCCGACGCCGACCTGGACCTGGTGGTCGCGGGCCTGCAGTTCGCCAGCTTCGGCAACAACGGCGAGGCCTGCGTCGCCCACACCCGGGTGCTCGCGCCGGTCGGCCGCTACGACGAAGTGGTGGCGGCGCTGGGAAAGATGGTCGGCGACCTGAAGGTCGGCGACCCGGCCGACCCGACCACGTTCATCGGCCCGATGGTCCGCCAGGGGCAGCACGAGCGCGTCCTCGGCTACATCGACCTCGGCATCGAGGAGGGCGCGCGGGTGGTCGTCGGAGGCCCGGGCCGGTTCGACGGCGAGGGCCGCGACAAGGGCTTCTACGTGCGGCCCACCGTGTTCGCCGACGTCGACAACTCCATGCGTGTCGCCCAGGAGGAGATCTTCGGTCCGGTGGTCGTCGTAATCCCCTACGAGGACGAGGCCGACGCCATCCGCATCGCCAACGACTCCGCGTACGGCCTCAGCGGCGGCGTGTGGACCGGCGACTTCGACCACGGCGTCGAGGTGGCCCGGGCGGTGCGCACCGGCCAGTTCTACGTCAACGGCGCCGGCCCGGACATGCACGCGCCGTTCGGCGGCTTCAAGAGCAGCGGCGTCGGCCGTGAATACGGCGAGGCCGGCATCTCGGCGTTCGCCGAGCTCAAGTCCATCGGGCTGCGGGGCGGCTCGGTGTTCACGAATCGCTGACGCGCCGGCGATGTGGCAGCCCGCTGCTACGGTAACCGGATGGACGATCCGGTTACCGGCAGTCTGGTCGCCTATCTCGCCCTCGCCGACCGGGAGCACCTGCTCGGCGGCGGCGTGCGGCGGGTGTACGCCGCCGACGAGGTGCTGATCCGCGAGGGCGATCCCGCCGACTTCGTGCACGTGATCGTCTCCGGCTGGGTCCGGGTGTCCACGGTGCTGCCCGATGGCCGCGAACTCGTCTACGCCCTGCGCGGCCCCGGCGATGTGCTGGGGGAGTTGGCCGCCCTGCACGGCTGGGAACGCACCGCCTCCGTGCGCAGCCTGGAGCCGACCACCGTGGCCCAGCTGACCGCCGCTCAGTTCCAGTCCTGCCTGCGAGCCCGGCCCGAGATCGGCATCGCCCTGATCAAGACCCTCGCCGTCCGCCTCCGCGAGGCCGAGCAGGCCCGCGTCGGCACGGTGTCCCTGGACATCAGCCACCGCCTGGCCCGCCACCTCGCCACCCTGATGGCCGAACGCGGCCAGCCCACCGCCGACGGCATCCTCATCGCCACCCCGTTCACCCAGGAGGAGATCGCCAACCAGCTCGGCGCCTCCCGCCGCGCCGTCGCCCGCGCCGTGGCCATGCTCCGCGCCCGCGGCGTCCTCACCACCGCCCGCCGCCGCATCGTCATCAGCCGCCCCGACGTCCTGCGGACCCTGGCCCGCCGCTAAGCGCCACATGGCACATTCGCCGCGTGTCACACGGCACTGAGCCGAAACCCCTTCCGCCGCATGCTGAATGCGTCCAACGAGGGAGGGGAACCATGGAAAGTCATCTGATTGTCCTGATCGCGGGCATCGCCCGCAGCTGACCGGAACCGCGCCCCACCGCCGCGGGTCAGCGCAGCGCTGGGGCGCGGCTGGTGAGATACGCGGCGTGCGGCGCGATGACCGCCGCGCCGACGTGCCCGCGCGCCACGTCCTCCGCGGTGGCGGTAAACACGGTGTGCACGCGGGAATCCTTGGCCAGTGCCAGGATCCGGTCCCGTGCGGGAGGCGTGCCCACGAGGTCGTAGAACTCGAAACCACGCAGTTCCTGGCCCGAGCACTCGATCTCGGTCGACAACCGATCGAAGCTCAGGTTCTGGCCGGCCACCCCGAAATCGGCCAACACCTCGGCCACCGACCGCCGCAGGCACGCCACCCCCTCCTCCCGCCCGGCGCCGCTGTCGAACCACCGCACGAAGCCGTCGATCGACCGCGCCGGCAGGAAGCCGCGCAGGTGGTCTTCATGATCGCCGGCGAAGCCCAGCCGCGGCAGCTCGTCCGGCCCGTCGTGCCGGAGCACGCCGCCGGGCGGCGCGAACGCCCCGGGCCGGCTCCGCGACTCGACCAGCACGATCCGATCGTTGTCGAGGATCCGCAGCACCGCGGCGAAAGACACCCGGACGGACCGCGCACGTCGTTGCCAGAACACGGACCTCGCCTCCTTCCGAGTGAATGCCCCGCCCGATCCGGCCGGCCACTCCTAGCATCGGATGGATGGTCGCCTGGCCGCGGCGCCGGAACTGGCCGGATCCTGGCCGTCTTGACGGCGGTTCTGGCCGAAGGGGGTGGACATGACCGAGGTCGACCTGGTTCACGAGTTCATCGCCCTGCGCCGGGGCCGCGGCTTGCACCGGCCGGACGTGCACCGCCGGATCGGCCGGGCCGTCGCACGCTGGGCCGACATCCCGCCCGACTGCGGCGGCGCGGAGGTGCGCCGGCTGGTCAACCAGGCCATCAGCCGGCTCGCCGAGGTGGACCTGCCGCCGGAGGACCGTCGGATCGTGCTGGTGGGGCTCGGGCTGGACCGCGAGCTGCACGCCGCGACGCTGTCCCGGCGCACCGAGCTGCTGGCCGCGGAGCACCGGCTGTCCGAGCGCACCGCGCGCCGCCGCGTCGACGACGCGTTCGTGAAGCTGGCGCAGGTGATCGCCAAGCACGTCGACCAGCAGGACCCGGAGCGGGGCTGGGCGGTTCGCCGGTTACGGGTGCTGGTCCGGCTGGACCGGCCGGCGCCCGAGGTGATCGAGGAGCGCACCGTCGTGGCCACCCGCGACGGCCTGGACCACATCGTCGCCCGGTTCAGCGTGCCGCGCCGGCGCGACGGCGCCGACATCGACCGTGAGGTGCACGCCGACATCCAGCACGGGGCCCGCATCGTCGAGTCGAAACGCTTCGGGGCCAACCACTTCTGGTACCTACTGGCGCTGCCGCGGCCGCTGGCCTGGAACGAGGCGCACACCTACACCATCGTGTTCCAGGTCCGCGACGGGCAGCCGATCGCCGACCACTACGTGTTCAACCCGCTGGTCAGCTGCTCGCTGTTCGAGACGAGGGTCCGCTTCGACACCGCGCGCCGGCCGGTCGCGGTGTGGCGCACCGACCGGACCGTGCCGCGCACCCTGTCGCACCGGGGCGTGCCGGACGGGCCGCTGCTGCCGCTGGACGGCGCGGACGAGGTCGAGGCCCGGTTCGACGACCCGGAGCAGGGTTTCAGCTACGGCGTGTGCTGGCGGTACGAGTCCGATTAGAGGCCGAGCAGGCCGTCGATGCCGGTCACGCGCATGACCTTGAGCAGGTGTGGCTGTGGGTTGGCCACGGTGAACGCGATGCCGCGCTGCTCGGCCGCCTGGCGGCCGGACAGCAGGACCCGCAGGCCGGTGGAGTCCATGAAGGAGACCTTGGCCAGGTCGATTCTCACGGCCTGCGCGCCGGTGGCGGACACGGCCGCGGTGACCGCCTCCTCCAGGCTCGGCGCGGTGCCCAGGTCCACCTCGCCGGACACGGCGAGGACCACGGTCTCCGTCCCTTCGCTGCTGATTCGCACCCGGCAACCCTACTTGCGTCCGAACAGGTGGCGCAGCGCCGTGTCCAGGTCCGGATGTCGGAACACGTGTCCGACGGGTGGCGTAACGATCCGGTCGGGGGTGTAGGCCGCCGGCAGGCGTGCGGTGAAGTCCTTCCGCGGCAAGGGATTCGGCGACACGGCATCGATGTCGCCACGGACGTCGGTGAGCAGGGTGAACAGGATTAGACCGGCCAGATCGTCCAGTGAGATCCAGTTCACCAAGCGGTCGCCGGACGCCAGCAGCGGCGTCCGGCGGCGGACCAGGCCGCCCGCGGGGTAGCTGAGCCGAGCCGTGCGGTCACCGACCGTTATCTTGCCGGTGGCGAGGTCGACGCTGGCATCGCCGTGGGTGACGAGCCGGTGGCCGCCGGTGGTGAGGAGCGCTTTGACCGTCTCCGCGACTGCCGGGTCACCGCCCGTGACCGAAACGGCGAGCCGTGGACCGTTCAGGCGGTGGTGCAGGGCGAGGTCGCCGGCCAGCTGCCGATGCCGGTACAGGAACATCCGATACAGCCTGAGCTCGACGAACGGGGCGGCGAAGGTGGACAACGGCAGGTCGTAGCTGATCTCGTCGACCAGCTTGGTGCCCAGCGGCACCTCGAAGAACCGGTGGCGGTGCGTCCATGACCGGAACGGCCCGTGCTCCTGCACGTCGGTGAACTCGTGCGGCGGCTGGTAACCGGTGTGGCGTGCCACCCAGCGAGGTCGCACCGGCCCTGGCACGGCCAGCTCCATCACGGCGCGCGACCCCTCGGTGAGGTCCGGCGCCTCGGTCACGATGCGTATCGGCTCCCACGGCGGGGTCAGCCGGCGCATGGCGCCGGGGCGCTCGTGCCAGCCGTACACCTCCTCCACCGGGTAGGGGAAGGTCGTGCTGAACACGAACGTCTCCATGCCTCCAGTCTGCTACGGCAGCAGCAGGTTCACATCGCCGAACTCGTGCCACAGGTAGCCCTCGCGCACGGCCTCGGTGTAGCAGGCCAGCAGCAGCGGCTCGTCGGCGATGGCGGCCAGCATGTCCAGGTGCGAGGCCATCGGCTCGTGGAAGCCGGTGAGCAGCCCGTCCACCACCCGGACGCCCCGTGCCGGCGTGATGACCAGGTCGGTCCAGCCCTTGGCCGCCGCCACCCGATCGCCGTCCACGGCGCTCTCCAGCGCCCGCACCGCGGTGGTGCCGACGCCGATGATCCGGTTGCCGGCGGCGCGGGCCTGGTTGACCAGGCGGGCGGTCGTCGCCGACACGGAAAACCGCTCCGGGTAAGGACGTTCGTGCGCCTCTGGCGAGGCGACGCCGGTGTGCAGCAGGATCGGCGCGAACTGGACGCCCGCGGCCACCAGCCGGGTGACGATCCGGTCGGTGAACGGCCGGGACGCGCTGGGCATCTCGGCGCTGCCCGGGTGCTCGGCGAAAACCGTTTGGTAGTAGGGCAACGGCCATGATCGCGGCACGTAGCCGTAGCGGATGGGCGAGCCGTGGTCCAGTAGATACCTTGGCACGGAAGGAACATCGAACGTCGCCGCCCACAGGCGACCCCGCGAGTACGGCTCCAGCAGCGTGACCGTGGCACCGCCGGGCAGGTCGTAGCGTTGCCCGGCGACGCCGTCCGGGAACGGGCCGTCGGCGGTGCGCAGCTCGATGAGCCAGCTGCCGTCGGGTTGCTGAGTCGACACGTGCAGGCGCAGATCGGCGTTCAGCACCGGCAGGGCCGCCGGCATCGTCGCCGACGTGTTGACCACCAGCACGTCGCCGGGCGTCAGCAGGGTCGGCAGCTCGTCGAACCGGTGATGGCTGATCTCGCCGGACGCACGCCTGCCGACCATCAGCCGCACGCCGTCACGGGTCAGCCCCCGAGCCTCGGGCGGCTCGTGCGCCTCCAGCTCCGCGGGCAGTGTGAACTCCACTGTCGCTGTCATCGCTCACTCCAGATCATCACGGTCGCCCCGGCCGGGCCGCGCACCTCGAAGCCGTAGTGGCCACGGGGATAGCGGCCCGGACCGCGCACCAACTCCTCGGCTCGCAGGGCGGCGTAGGTGTCGTCCACCTCGGCGTCTGTGGCTACCTGGAAGGCCAGAGGGGCGGGCTTGTCCTTGGCTTTGGCCAGTTCCAGGTAAGTGCCGTCGGCGGCTTGTAGGACGACGCCGTTCTCGAATCGGTCTACTTCGGACAGTCCAAGGCGGACTGTGTAGAACGTCCTGGCCGCGTCGATGTCGTCCACCTCGTAAGGAAGCCACAGGGCGATCGGCTTCACAGCCGGACCCGCCCGGAATCCGGGCGTTCGGTCAGCAGCTTCACGTACGCCGGGACAACGGCCTCCGGCAGCTGCCGGTCGCTGATGTCCTCGCCGGGAAAGGCGTCCTGGTGCATCTTCGTGCGCAGGTCGCCCGGGTCGACCACCCACACCCGCAGCGCCGGCGCCTCCACCGCCAGCACCTTGCCGATCTGCTCCAACGCCGCCTTGGCCGAGCCGTACCCACCCCACCCGGGATACGGTTCGACGGCGGCGTCGGACGTGACAAAAACGACCGCGCCGTCCCGGGCCAGCAGCGTCGGCAGCGCCTGCTGGGTCAGCGCCAGCTGGGCCAGCACGTTCACCTCGTACACCTCGCGCAGCCGGTCCAGCGGGAAGTCCGACAGCGGCGGCAGCGGGCTCGGCCCCAGCACGCCGGCGTTGTTGACCAGCAGGTCCAGCCCGCCCAGCTCATCGGCCGCGGCGACCAGTTCGGCGCGGTGGCCGGCGTCGGTGATGTCGCCCGGGATCGCCCGGACCGGCCCGTCCAGCTGGTCGGCGGCGGTGCGCAGGTCCTCGGCCCCCCCTGGCGTCGAGGACCAGGCCCCAGCCGGCGTCGGACAGGCCGTGGGCCAGCGCGAGCCCCAGCCCTCGGGACGCGCCGGTGATGATCGCGACGGGCATCCCCGTCACCTCCTCGGTGTCGTTTGTGCTCGTCATCGACGCTAGGCAGCCGGGGGCGCGGTGCCATCGGGCTGCGGACCCGGGCGGTCTACGACCTTGGACCTAGGTCCGCCGCCCGATCCACGGAGACGGCCCAGTGGGTACCGTTGGCGGCATGGGCACCTGCGACCGGGAAGAGCTGCGTGATCTGAGCGCGGCCGTGCTGGCCGTGACCGCGCGGCGGTCGGTGCGCGAGGTGCTCCAGACGATCCTGACGTCGTCGCGGCGGCTGCTGGACGCCCGCTACGCGGCGCTGGGCGTGCCGGACGAGAACGGCTCGTTCGCCGAGTTCCTGGCCGACGGCATCACCGACGAGCAGTGGCAGGCGATCGGCCCGGTGCCGCGCCAGCACGGGCTGCTCGGCGTTCTGCTGCGCGACCCGAATCCCGTGCGGCTGCGGGACATTCGGGAACATCCACAGTTCGACTGGTGGCCGTCGGCGCACCCGGTGCTCACCGACTTCCTCGGCATGCCGATCACCGACGGGGACGAGATCCTCGGCGAGCTGTTCCTGGCCAACAAGAACACCCCCGGCGGCTTCAGCGCCGAGGACGAGGAGCTGCTGCGGCTGCTGGCCGCGCACGCCGCCATCGCCATCGTCAACGCGCGGTTGTACGAGCGCAGCCGTGAACTGTCCATCGTGGCCGAACGCAACCGGATCGCCCGCGAGCTGCACGACGCCGTGACGCAGAAGCTGTTCTCCTTGCGGCTGACCGCCGACGCGGCGGCGGCCCTGGTTGACCGTGATCCGGCGCGGGCGGCCGTTGAGCTCGGGAACGTGCGACGGTTGGCGGCGGAGGTCAGCGATGAGTTGCGGGCCGTGGTGGTCGGATTGTTGCCGGTCGACCTGTCCGGTGACGGGTTGGACGCTGCTCTGCGTAAGCAGGCCGAGCTGCTCAATCGGGTGCACGAGGCCGACGTGGTGTTCGTCGGCTGCCCGGTGCCGAAGCTGACGTCCGCGCGGCGCGAGGCGCTGTACCGGATCGCCCAGGAAGCCCTGCACAACGCGCTGCGGCACGGCCGGCCCGGGCGGGTGGAGATCGACCTGGCCTCGTTCGACGGGCAGGTTGTCTTGCAGGTCAGGGACGATGGCGTCGGCTTCGATCCGGCGCTGTCCGAGCAGGCGGCCCGGAAGCTCGGGCTTTCCTCGATGCGGGAACGGGCCCGGAGCGTCGGCGGCCGGATGGCCGTGACCTCCGCGCCCGGCGGCGGCACGACGGTGCGAGTGGAGGTGGCGACCGGTGGCTGAGCCGATCAAGGTGTTGGTGGTGGACGATCACCCGGTGGTCCGGCAGGGGCTGCGCACCTTCCTCGACCTCCAGGACGACATCACGGTGGTGGGCGAGGCGGCCGACGGGCAGTCCTGTGTGGACGCTGTCGAGGCGTTGGGGCCGGATGTGGTGTTGCTGGATCTGAAGATGCCGGGCAGTGGGGGAGTGGAGGCTTTGCACGGGCTTCGTGCGGCTGGGGCCTCGGCGAAGGTGCTGGTGATCACCAGTTTCACCGATCCGGTCGCGGTGTTGCCGGCGGTGCGGGCTGGTGCGGCTGGGTACGTGTACAAGGACGTTGACCCGCCGGCGCTGGCCGCGGCCATTCGGGCTGTGCATGCCGGGCATGTGTTGCTGCATCCCGATGTTGCGCGGTTGCTGGCCGCGGGGGAGGCTCAGCCGTCGGGGGTGCGTTTGACTGGGCGGGAGCGGGAGGTGCTGGGGGAGTTGGCGCGGGGGCGGTCCAATCGGGAGATCGCCAAGTCTCTGGTGTTGTCGGAGAAGACGGTCAAGACACACGTCAGCGCCATTTTGGGCAAGCTCGGCGTCCAGGATCGCACACAGGCCGCCTTGCATGCCGTCCGGACCGGCCTGTTGGATTAGCCCCCGTTCCCCACCCCCAAGATCAAGGGACCGTTCCTCTCGTTGAACGTCATGAAGGGCCCCTTCCTGGCGCCAGGAAGGGGCCCTTCATGACGTTAGTTCCTCGTCAACAGCACGCGGTAGGCGTTCGACCACCCGTGCTTCCGCCCGTACGGCGCGAACAGTCGATCCCCGATGAACGCCAGCACCATCAACGGCACAGTGATCACCATGCTGGCCTTCCTCGCCAGCTTGTGCAAAAAGCCGGGCGGCTTGGGCTGCCACGGCACGTCGTTGCCGCCGACGACCCAGTTGCACCAGAGCATGAAGGCCGTGACCATGTCGATCGGCCCGTGCGGTTCGGCCCGCTGCTCGTCCACCACCGTGAACCCGACTTCCTCGGCGGCCTTGCGAAGATTCGCGATGGGCATGAGGTTGAGGTGCTGGGGCTGCAACCACGGCATCCAGTACTTGCCGAGGACCCGGCCCCACTTGCACTCCGGATCGGGCAGCTCGATCACCAAATGCCCACCGGGCGCCAGCACGGTGGCAGCGGCGGCGAGCTCGGCGCGAGGGTCGAGGGTGTGCTCCAGGTAGTGGAACATGCTGAGCACGTCGTAGTTCCCGGCCAGTTCGGCGGTCATCTCCGGGAAGTTGCCCCGAAATCCTCGGCT